>Ga0308164_10001484_pt1 | contig 27264 bp, 21 predicted proteins | sample PhyTR2_FD_201031 | JGI IMG/M metagenome (GOLD analysis project Ga0308164, IMG submission 201031) | Phyllosphere microbial communities from UC Gill Tract Community Farm, Albany, California, United States - DLSLT.R2 | ecosystem: Host-associated > Plants > Phyllosphere > Unclassified | place: USA... | reverse complement strand
TCTGGTGTTACATGCGCGGCATGCCGCCACCGCCGCCAGGCATCATGCTGCCCATGCCGCGCATCATCTTGGCCATGCCACCTTTGGTGGAGAACTTCTTCATCATCTTCTGCATCTGCTTGTGCTGCTTGATCAAGCGGCCGATGTCCTGCACCTGGGTGCCGGAGCCCATGGCGATACGGCGTTTGCGCGAACCACTGATCAGGTCAGGGTCACGGCGCTCGGCCGGGGTCATGGAGTTGATGATGGCTTCCATCTGCTTGAACTGTTTCTCGGCGGCGGTCTGGGCGTTGCCCATCTGCGAGAGGTTGACGCCGCCCATGGTCGGCAGCTTGTCCATCAGGCCGCCGAGGCCGCCCATGCTTTTCATTTGCACGAGCTGGTCGCGGAAGTCTTCGAGGTCGAAGCCTTTGCCCTTCTTGAGCTTTTTCGCCAGCTTGTCGGCTTTTTCCTTGTCGAGGCTCTGCTCGGCCTGCTCGATCAGGCTGAGCACGTCGCCCATGCCAAGGATGCGCGAGGCGATACGGTCTGGGTGGAACGGCTCGAGCGCTTCGCTCTTCTCGCCCATACCGATGAACTTGATCGGCTTGCCGGTGATGGCCCGCACCGACAGCGCGGCACCGCCACGGGCGTCGCCGTCGACCTTGGTCAGCACCACGCCGGTCAGCGGCAGCGCGTCGCCGAAGGCCTTGGCGGTATTGGCGGCGTCCTGGCCGGTCATGGCGTCGACCACGAACAGCGTCTCGGCCGGCTTGACCGCGGCATGCAAGGCCTGGATCTCGGCCATCATCTCGGCGTCGATGTGCAGGCGGCCGGCGGTGTCGAGGATGACCACGTCGATGAACTTGAGCTTGGCTTCGCGAATCGCCGCGTTGGCGATGTCGACCGGCTTCTGGCTCAGGTCGGACGGGAAGAAGGTCACGCCGATGTCGGTGGCCAGGGTTTCCAGCTGCTTGATGGCGGCCGGGCGGTAGACGTCCGCCGACACCAGCATCACGGTCTTTTTCTTGCGCTCCTTGAGGAAGCGCGCCAGCTTGCCGGCGGTGGTGGTTTTACCCGCACCCTGCAAACCGGCCATGAGGATCACCGCCGGCGGCGTGACGTTCAGCGCCAGGTCTTCGTTGGCGGCGCCCATCAGGCTTTCGAGCTCGGCCTGGACGATCTTCACGAACGCCTGCCCCGGCGTCAGGCTGCGCGACACCTCGGTGCCGACGGCGCGCTCCTTGACGGCGTTGACGAAGTCCTTGACCACCGGCAAGGCGACGTCGGCCTCGAGCAGCGCCATGCGCACTTCGCGCAGCGTGTCCTTGATGTTGTCCTCATTCAGCTTGGCCTTGCCGGTGACATGGCGAAGGGTCTGTGAGAGCCGGTCGGTTAGATTTTCAAACATGCGCGATCCTATACAGGTTCGGGTTGAACCGAGGTTTTGGTAGCCGGGCGGCCGAGCACGCTCGTGGGGCCCGCTCCAAGGGCAGGGCGGCGATTATAACCAAGTGTGACGCCGGCCGACACTGCCGGTGAGCGCAGTCTTTCGTCCGGCGCGCTTTCTATGCCAAACTCGCGACTCCGAAGCCCGCTCGTCAGGACTTATGCCCGCCTTGTCACCCAGCCTGTTCCCCAGCCTCGCCGCCGCCGTTCTCTATGCCGCTGCGACCGTCTACCAAGCGTTGCGCCTCGGCCAGGGAGCCAAGGCCGACAAACGGCTGCTGTGCCTGCTCGGCGCCCTGGCGGTGCTTGCCCACGCTGGCGCGCTGTTCACCCAACTGTGGACACCCAAGGGCCTGAGCCTGGACTTTCTGAATGCCGCCAGCCTGATCGCCGCCGCGGTGATCGCCCTGACGCTGCTGGCCTGCTTCACCCTGCCGGTACATAACCTGCTGATCCTGCTGTTCCCCCTGGGCATCGCCACCACGCTGGTCGCGCAGTTCGTGCCCAAGGGCACCGTGCCCTATATAGATGAAGAGCCGGGCATCCTCGCGCACATCCTGCTGTCGCTGCTGGCCTATGGCATGTTCACCATCGCCGTGGTCCAGGCCTTGCTGCTGTTGCTGCAGAATTACCAGCTCAAGCACAAGCACCCGTCGGGCCTGATCAAGAACTTCCCGCCCCTGCAAACCATGGAAAGCCTGCTGTTCGGCTTCCTCTGGGCCGGCTGGGCGCTGCTGTCGGCGTCGCTGGTGTCGGGCTGGCTGTTCGTCGAAAACCTGTTCGCCCAGCACCTGGTGCACAAGACCCTGCTAGCCTGCCTGGCATGGATAGTGTTCAGCGTGCTGCTGTGGGGGCGCAACCGCCTCGGCTGGCGCGGCCACAAGGCCATTCGCTGGACGCTGGCTGGTTTCTGTCTACTCATGTTGGCGTACTTCGGCAGCAAGCTGGTACGCGAATACATCCTGCATATCTGACGGCGGATCATGGACACTTTGCCCCTGGGCCCCCTGTTTGGCGTACTGGCGCTGGCGCTGTTGTGGTCGGCGCTGTTTTCCGCGGTGGAAGCGGCCCACCATTTGATGGCCAAGCGCGCCAAAGGCAAGCGCAAGGCGGCCGACGCGCCGAGCCTGCACGCGCCTTATGAAAGCCTGGTGCTGTGCGCCACGGCGGGCAAGATCCTCACCATCGTGTTCGGCACCATGCTCGGCATGTACCTGTGGGGCGACCGTGGCGCCTGGCTGGCGGCGCTGATCGTCGGCTGCCTGCTGCTGGTCCTCGCCGAATACCTGCCGCGGCAATTGGCCCGGCGCAACCCGGAAGCCTTCATCGGCATGGGCAACACCTTGCTGCGCCTGCCGTTGCGGGTGCTCTACCCCTTCGCCTGGCTGCTCGCCGGTTTCGCCCGCCTGCTGGCGCAGCCCTTCGCGATCAGGCGCCCGAAGAAGGTCGTGGATGACGAGATGCCTACCCCACGCAACCTGCTGGACGACCTCTCCAACGAGGCCCGCCATAACAAGCCGCACCTGATCAACACCATTCACGCGCTGGACAAGATCACCGTCAACGACATCCTGGTGCCGCGCAACGATGTCGACGGCATCAACCTCGACGACAGCATCGAGGAAATCATCGACCAGCTGATCGCCAGCCGCCACACGCGCCTGCCGGTGTATCACAGCGACATCAACCTGGTGGAACGGGTGCTCAACACCCGGCAGATCAGCCACCTGCTGCCGCGCCGCGAGCTGACCATGGAGGCGCTGATGGGCGCCTGCTACGAGGCCTACTTCGTACCTGAAAGCACCCCGTTGCAGATGCAACTGCTGAATTTCCACAAGCAGCAGCGGCGCCTGGGCGTGGTGGTCGACGAATACGGTGAAGTGCTGGGCCTGGTGACCTTGGAAGACATTCTGGAAGAGATCGTCGGCGAGTTCGAAGACGAGCACGTCGACGACAACCCGCACATCCACCCCCAGGCCGACGGCCGCTACGTGATCGACGGCGCCGCCTCCGTGCGCGAGCTGAACCGCAGCCTCGGCTGGCACCTGCCCAGCGATGGCCCCAAGACCCTCAACGGGCTGATCACCGAGGCCCTGGAAAGCATTCCGGAAAGCAGCGTGTGCCTGAAGCTGGGGCGCTACCGCCTGGAAATCCTCGAGACCGAAGACAACCGCGTGTCCCGCGTGCTGGTCTGGCACGCCAGCGTATTGCCACCGGCGCTGTAGTAAAGCGTTGATCCAGAGCGGCCGGCTTCCTATAATCGAGCCGCTTACCCAGCCCGCCGGCACCTGTGCACACCCGCACCCTTGGTGAACCGGCCAGTCAGCCAGCCTGACAGTTCGTGCGCACTCCCCTCGCCTGCGGCTCCCATCCCGAGCCCGGCCCGCGCCCGCCCCTATCCCCGGGGCGCCTGTCCCGCGCCACAATCATAACAATCGCTGCCGCGAAACCGGCCAGCGCGCCCTGTTGGCGCCTGGATATTCGCGGCGGCCCGACTGCCAGGGATTTACCGCATGACCAGCCAGACCCTCCACCACGCGGCCAGCGAAGCGCCCCCGGCCAACTCCGCCGCCCGCGTCGCCACCGCCAGCTTCATCGGCACGGCCATCGAGTTCTACGATTTCTACGTGTATGCCACCGCCGCGGCGCTGGTGATCGGCCCTGTGTTCTTCCCGCAGACCTCCGGCACCGCGCAGATGCTCGCGTCCTTCCTGACCTTCGGTATCGCCTTCCTGGCGCGGCCGCTGGGCTCGGCGCTGTTCGGCCACTTCGGCGACCGCATCGGGCGCAAGTCGACGCTGGTGGCCTCGTTGCTGCTGATGGGCGTGAGCACCACGCTGATCGGCGTGCTGCCTGGCTACGACAGCATCGGCAGCCTGGCCCCGATCCTCTTGTGCGTCCTGCGCTTCGGCCAGGGCCTGGGGCTGGGTGGCGAATGGGGCGGCGCAGCCCTGCTGGCCACCGAGAATGCACCAAAGGGCAAGCGCGCCTGGTTTGGCATGTTTCCGCAACTGGGCCCCTCCATCGGCTTTCTTGCCGCCAACGGCCTGTTCCTGACCCTGGCCGTGTGCCTGAGCGACGAGCAGTTCCGTGCCTGGGGTTGGCGCTTGCCGTTCCTGCTGAGCGCGCTACTGGTGATGGTTGGCCTGTACGTGCGCCTGAAACTGGAAGAAACGCCGGTCTTCGCCAAGGCCGTGGCGCGCCACGAGCGGGTGAAGATGCCGGTGGTGGAGTTGTTCGCGCAGTACTGGCAGCCCATGCTGCTGGGTGCCGCCTCGATGGTGGTGTGCTATGCGCTGTTCTACATCTCCACGGTGTTTTCCCTGAGCTACGGCGTGGCCACCCTGGGCTATACCCGCGAGGGTTTCCTGGCGATGTTGTGCTTCGCGGTGCTGTTCATGGCCGCGGCCACGCCGCTGTCGGCCTGGTTGAGCGACCGTTACGGGCGCAAGCCGGTGCTGGTCGTCAGCGGGCTGCTGGCGCTGGCGTCGGGCTTTACCATGGAACCGTTGTTGACCCAGGGTTCGACCGCCGGGGTGCTGGTGTTCCTGAGCCTGTCGCTGTTCCTGATGGGGGCGACCTTTGCGCCCATGGGCGCGTTGCTGCCTGAGCTGTTTCCGACTCGCGTGCGTTATACCGGCGCCTCGGCGGCGTATAACCTGGGTGGCATCGTCGGGGCATCGGCCGCGCCGTTCTTCGCCCAGAAGCTGGTGGCGATGGGCGGGCTGAGTTACGTCGGCGGGTATGTGTCGGCGGCGGCGCTGCTCAGTGTGCTGGCGGTGCTGTGCCTGAAGGAAACGCGGGATGAGGATTTGACGCAGATAGACTGACGGCACGCGCCAGAGGCGCAGTGCCTTGGCCGACGCCAAGCTCGCAGGCTGCGCCAGCTCCTACCTCGACCATGTTCCACAGCGGGGACCGCGTCGTGAATACCGGTACCCCGACCGCATTCCACCCCAGATATCGAGCTGTGAATACGGTCGGGGTAGGAGCTGGCGCAGCCTGCGAGCTTTTGGGGCGTTACAGCTCGACCTTGACCGCTTGCGCCGCACGGGTCGCCTTGGCCCGTGCCGCTTCGATCGACTCGTCACGCGCCAGGGCGACACCCATGCGGCGCTGGCCGTTGACTTCCGGCTTGCCGAACAGGCGCAGGGCGGTGTCCGGCTCGCTCAGGGCCACGCCCAGGTTGGCGAATGCGGTCTGCTTCGACTGGCCTTCCACCAGAATCACCGCCGAAGCCGATGGCCCGAACTGGCGAATGGCTGGAATCGGCAGGCCGAGAATCGCCCGTGCGTGCAGCGCGAACTGCGGCAGGTCCTGGGAAATCAGGGTTACCAGGCCGGTATCGTGGGGGCGCGGCGAGACTTCGCTGAACCACACCTGGTCGCCCTTGATGAACAACTCCACGCCAAACAAGCCACGGCCACCCAAGGCCTCGGTCACCGCCCTGGCGACGCGCTCGGATTCCGCCAGCGCAGCGGGGCTCATGGCCTGTGGCTGCCAGGACTCCTGGTAGTCGCCCTTCTCCTGACGATGGCCCACCGGCGCGCAGAACGTGGTACCGCCCACATGGCGCACGGTCAGCAGGGTGATTTCGTAGTCGAAATCGATGAAGCCTTCGATGATCACCCGGCCCTTGCCGGCGCGGCCGCCTTCCTGGGCGTAATCCCAGGCGGTCTGGATGTCGGCTTCGCTCTTGAGCAGGCTCTGGCCCTTGCCCGACGAGCTCATCACCGGCTTGACCACGCACGGGAAACCGAGGTCCAGCACGGCGGCGCTGTAGTCTTCGAAGGTGTCGGCGAAGTGGTATGGCGAGGTCGGCAGGTCCAGCTCTTCGGCGGCCAGGCGGCGGATGCCTTCGCGGTTCATGGTCAGCTGGGTGGCACGCGCGGTCGGGATCACCGTGTAGCCCTCAGCCTCCAGCTCGACCAGGGTGGCGGTGGCGATGGCTTCGATTTCCGGCACGATGTAGTGCGGCTTCTCGGCCTCGATCACCGCGCGCAGGGCCGCGCCGTCGAGCATGTTGACCACGTGGCTGCGATGGGCGACCTGCATGGCCGGGGCATCGGCGTAACGGTCGACGGCGATCACTTCGACGCCCAGGCGCTGCAGCTCGATCACCACTTCCTTGCCCAACTCGCCAGAGCCACACAGCAATACGCGGGTCGCGGTTGGCGACAGGGGAGTTCCGATACGGGTCATTTCAGGTCCTCAGAGCATAAGGAGAGGTCGCGGGCGCCAGGCAGCCACCCGATAAAGCCCGGCATTTTACATGACCGGCGCAGAGTTTCAGCCGTTCCATCGGTCGCTGAGGCGAGAAAGCCGTTACGGAATGAAAAGAATACCCTGGGCCTTGGCGCGCTCATGGCAGTGCGAAAGCACTTCACGCCGCTCGGCATTGTCCATGCGCCCCCAGCGGGTGATTTCCGCGGCAGTGCGCTGGCAGCCGGTGCAGATGTCCTGTTCGTCGAGCGCGCACACGCTGACGCAGGGCGACGCTACTGGGCGCTCCCGTGGAGCGGGCGTCGTCATTGCACGGGCTCCAGGTCGCGCAGATAGCGCTGGGCGTTGTCCACGTAATGCGCCGCCGAGGCGTGCAAGCCCTGCTTCTGCGCTTCGCTCAGCTCGCGCACGACCTTGCCCGGCGAGCCCATCACCAGCGAGCCGTCGGGAATTTCCTTGCCCTCGGCGATCAAGGCATTGGCGCCGATGATGCAGTGCTTGCCGATACGCGCGCCGTTGAGAATCACCGCATTGATGCCGATCAGGCTGTAGTCGCCCACCGTGCAGCCATGCAGCATGGCGTTGTGGCCGATGGTCACGCCGGTACCGATGGTCAGCGGCACGCCAGCGTCGGTGTGCATCACCGTGCCGTCCTGAACGTTGCTATTTTCGCCGATGTCGATCAATTCGTTGTCGCCGCGCAGCACCGCGCCAAACCACACGCTGGCGCCGGCCTGCAGGCGTACCTTGCCGATCAGCGTGGCGTTCGGCGCGGCCCAGCTGCTGGAGTGAAGGTCGGGAGCGTGCTCGCCCAGGCGGTATTTCATGGTGGGGCATCCTCGGTCAGGCTGGGAAAATGGCGGCTCGGGCCGCTCTCGCTGCTGCAGGGCCATGGCCTGCGAAAATCACACCGGCGTGTAGTGCGCCGGTGGCCGGTGCAGGCTGATGTCGGCGTCGTACAGCAGGTTCATCAGTTCGACGATCATGATCGCCGAAAGCCCCCAGATCTTGTAGCCCTCGTAGCGATAACTGGGCACGTACCAGCTCTGGCCGGCGTAATCGATGCGGTGGGTGTGCTCGCGCGGGTCCTGGCGGAAGAACTCCAGCGGCACGCTGAACACCGCGGCGATCTCGGCATCGTTGGCGCGGTATTCGACGAAGTCGGGGATAAGGCCCACATAGGGCGTGACCTTGATGCCGTGCTTGGACACCAGCGGGCTAAGCGGCCCGACGATTTCCACCAGGCCGGGCGGCAGGCCGATCTCTTCTTCTGCCTCGCGCAGGGCGGTGTATATCAGGTCGGGGTCTTCGGGGTCGCGGCGCCCGCCGGGAAAGGCGACCTCGCCACCGTGGGTGGACAGACCCTTGGCGCGCAGGGTGAGGACCAGTTCGGGCGTGTCGCCGCGAGTGATGGGCAATAACACGGCGGCCTCGGGAAAACGTTGATCCGTCTCCAGGGTGCGCGGCGTATGACTGCTTACACGGCGAACTAACTCGTCCAGCATGGCTTCTCTCAATGCGTTGCTTACCCTGCATGATGCACCAAAGCCACGCGCGGCCCAACCCCCTGTTGGTAAACGCGCGTGGCAACGCGGCTTGCGGTCGGCCCACCGGGCGCGCCAAGATAGGCCCAGCGACCAGGAGACGGATCCCATGAAATACTGCAGCCAGTGCGGCCATAGCATCAGCCAGCTGATTCCCGAAGGCGACAACCGGCTGCGTTTCGTGTGCGAGCACTGCGCCACTATTCATTACCAGAACCCTAACATCGTCGCCGGCTGCCTGCCGATCTGGGGCGACCAGGTGCTGCTGTGCCGCCGTGCGATAGAGCCGCGACGCGGTTTCTGGACGCTACCAGCGGGGTTCATGGAGAACGGCGAGACCCTGGAACAGGCCGCTTGTCGGGAAACCGACGAAGAGGCCTGCGCCCGAGTGCTCAACCTGTCGTTATATACCTTGTTCGACCTGCCCCATATCAGCCAGGTGCACGTGTTTTTCCGCGCCGACCTGGCCGACATGAACTTCGACGTGGGCATCGAAAGCCTGGAAACGCGGCTGTTCACGGAAAGTGAAATACCTTGGGCGGAGCTGGCTTTTCCAACCGTGGGGCGTACCCTAGAATGCTATTTCGCCGACCGGCTGGGGGATCACTATCCGGTGCGTAACGAATCATTGCCCCCTCTGCTCGCCACGTTGCCGGGCAGCCCGACCTGACGCCTGCCGAAGGCGTGTATTAATCAGGATGTTGTTCAATGCGCTGGTTGCTTGCCCTGTGTTGCCTGTGTTTCGCCAGCCTCGCCGCGGCGGAACTGACTGTCACCGTGATTCGTACCCCTATCCCCAAGGCTGCCCCGGTAGCGCCTGTTGCCACGCCAGGTCCGGCAAAACCGGGCGGTGCCACACCACTGCCAGCCAAGCCCATGGCCAGTGCTCCCGTGGCGCCGCCGCTACCGACCACCGCCACCCTGCAAATGCTGCCTCCGGCGGGCGCCAAGCCACTGGCCACGCCTGCGCTGCCGTTGCCCGCCGGCCCGTCACGCCCGCTGGACGCGGTGCCGATCGACAAGATCCTGGTACTCAAGTCCGCCCACCGCCTTGAACTGATGAGCCGTGGCGAGCCGGTCAAGGCCTACCGCGTTTCCCTGGGCAAGCAACCGCGCGGTCCAAAGGTGCTCGAAGGCGACCGCCGCACCCCCGAAGGCTTCTACTGGGTCGACTGGCGCAAGACCAGCGACCGCTTCAACCTGGCCCTGCATGTGTCCTACCCCAACAATGTCGATAGCGCCCGCGCGCAGAAGGAAGGGGTGAACCCGGGCGGCATGATCATGATCCACGGCACGCCCATCAGCGACGAATACCCCGAATGGTATTTCGGCTCGCTGGACTGGACCGACGGCTGCATCGCCATGAACAACGCCGACATGCGCGAGGTCTGGTCGCTGGTCAAGGACGGCACCATGATCGAAATCCGCCCCTGAACGAACTGACACCGGCGTAGGAAAAACCCCACGCCGCCCTCGCCTTTCCCTGACCCGCCTCCCGGACGCCGGCTGACAGCCGCGCCGCGCCCCAGCCGATACAGTTTCCGCTCGACAGCAGGTGGGCGGGGGCAAGGCACATGGGGACTCGATCGCGCGGTCATTACGCCGGCATGGCATTGCTCGCCCTGTGCCTGGCGGCGGCGTCACCCACTGCGGCGCAGGAACCCTGGCGCGAGCTGCGCCAGAGCGAACAACAACGCGAGCGGCTGGAGCACCAGCAACGGCTGCGTACGCTGCAGCGCGACTCCGGTTTCGGCCCCACGCCACCGCCAGCCACCACCACCGCCGCGCGGCAGGCCGAGCATTGCTGGCCCACCCGTGGCCTGCGCCTGGGCGGCAACCGGCTGATCTCCCAGGTGGTGCTCAGCACCGCCATCCAACCCAGGCTGGCGCCCTGCATGTCGGTGGCACGCATAAACGCCGTGCTCGCCGCCATTACGGCCGTGTACGTCGAGCAGGGCTATATCGCCAGCCGCCCGCACCTGGCCGCCGCGCCCGAGGCGGGCCAGAGCCTGGACATCCTCATCAGCGAAGGCTTCGTCGAAGCCATCGAGCTCAGCGACCAGAGCCTGCCGCTGTCGCTGCAGAACGCCTTCGCCGGCATGCTCGGCCGGCCGCTGCAGCTGCGCCAGCTGGAGCGCGGCCTCGACCAGCTCAACCGCCTGCAGGCCTTCGACCTGACCGCCGATGTCGAGCCCGGCAGCGTGGTGGGCGCCAGCCGTATCGTCATTCGCCCGCTCAGCCGCCCGAACCGCTGGGGCCTGGGGCTGGTGGCGAACAACGGCGGCCGGGAGGGTTTCGGGCGCCACCAGGCTACCCTCTCCGCCAGCCTCGACAGCCCGCTGCAGCTCAATGATTTCATCCTGCTCGGCGCCAGCACCGCACTCAAACCGGGCGCCGCCAGCAGTGGCGCGTTCAGCCTGTACTACGCGCTGCCCTATGGGCCCTGGACCCTCACCGCCCATGCCAGCCGCTCGCAATACCGCCTGCCCTTGCGCGGGAACGTGTCCGGCGGCGCCCTGCAAGGCCACAGCAGCGCCACCGGCCTGGGCCTGGAACACAGCCTGTGGCGCGACCGCCAGCGCCTGCTCAGCGGCGTGCTGCGGCTGGAGCGCAAACACTCCGATGTGTTTCTGGCCGATCAATTTCTGGACCTGCAAAGCCCGCGCCTGACCAACGCCGAAGCCGGCCTCAACCTGCTCTGGCTGGAGCACGGAGTGTGGTCGGCGTACCTGGGCTTCACCCGTGGTTTCAGCGAGTGGGACAGCAACGCCGGCGTGCAATTTCCGCAAGCCGGCGCGCCCCGGGGCCGTTTCAGCAAATGGCGCGGCTCCCTCGGTTATGCAAACGCCTGGCCCTGGGCAGCCACCACCTTGCAATGGCAGAGCAGCCTGGCCTGGCAAGCCAGCGCCGACGCCCTGCCCGCCGCCGAGCAACTGCTGCTGACCGACGAATACGCCGTGCGCGGCCTGCGCGACCTGGCACTGTCGGCCAGCAGCGCGGCCAGCCTGCGCAATACCCTCTCGCTCAAATATCCCCTGGGTGCCGGCTGGGCGCTGGAACCCTGGGCCGGCATCGACCTCGGCTGGCGGCGCCTGGAAGCCCAGTCCGAGCCCTTGCCTGGCAGCCGAAAGCCGGCGCGCCACCTGGCCGGCAGCAGCCTGGGCTTGGCGCTGACGCGTAGCGACCTGCGCCTGAGCCTGGACTACCAGCACGCCCTTTACCTGCATCACAGCCCTCCGCCGCCCGGCTACTGGCGCCTGGAGCTGTCGCTCAAGCTTTGACCCACAACAACAAGAGACCGCCCTGTGAACCTTATCCGCCATCCCTCCTTTGTATTGAAACCCAACCCGCTGCGCTGGTTGATCTCCGGCCTGCTACTAAGTCCCGCACTCAGCCTCGCCGACGGCCAGATCGTGCCAGCACCGGGCCCCGATGGCAGCCTACCGATCATCGACAGCGTACGCGGCGTGCCCGTCCTCCACCCCGTCGCGCCCACCCCCCAGGGCGTAGCCCTCAGCCACTTCGACCAATTCAATGTCGGTAGCCCCGGGCTGGTCATCAACAATTCCCTGGTCCCCGGGCAATCCGAACTGGCCGGCGCGCTGGATGCCAGCCGCCAGTACCAGGGCCAGGCGGCCAGCATGATCGTCAACAAGGTCACCGGCCGACACCTGTCGAACATCGCCGGCACCCAGGAAATCTTCGGCCAGGCCGCCGACTATGTGCTCGCCAACCCCAGCGGCATCTACCTCAATGGCGCCAGCTTCATCAACGTGCCGCGGGCGAGTTTCGTGGTCGGCACGCCGGAATTCGACAATGGCCGCCTGAGCCACCTCGACACCCTGGAAGGCCAGGGTTTGCTGGAGATCGGCAAGGAAGGCGTCACTAACGGCGCTGGCGCCCTGGCCCTGGTCGCCCCGCGCATCGATAGCCAGGGCGACCTGCTGAGCCCCGGCAACCTCGACCTGATCGTCGGCAACAACCGCGTGCAGTACGACAGCAATGCCGTCACCGAGATCGCCCAGCGCGAACGCGCCGAGCAGCGCTACGATGCCAGCCTGTTGGGCGCCATGTGGGGCGGCAGGATTCGCATCGTCAGCACCCGCGAGGGCGCCGGCGTGCGCATGGTCCCCGCGCTGATCGAGGGCCGCCAGGGCGTGGACGTGCGCTCGGCGGGCGATTTGCAGATCCTCGGCCTCAACGGCGGCAGCGACGGCGGCGACCTGGCCGCCATCAATGCCGGCAGCGGCAACCTGCATCTGGAGGCCAAAGGCGACCTGCAGATGACTGCCATCAAGGGCGCCGGCCAGGACATCTACGTGCGCGCCGGCAAACACCTGCGCCTCGACGCCCATACCCGCCAGAGCCTTGAGGAAAGCAACGAGAACTGGGACCGCAAGGCGTGGTTCATTACCACTGAAACCTACGACCGCAAGCTCGTCACCCAGCAAACGCGCCAGGCCAGCAGCCGCCTCGATGCCAGTGGCAATATCCATCTGGAAGCTGGAGCAGACGCGACCTTCGAGGGCCTGGAGGCACGCGCGGGCGAGCGCTTGAGCGGCCATGCCGGCGGCAACCTCAGCGTTCAAGCCAGCATCGACAACGATCAACTCGACGAAACCATCGCTCACCGCAAGCACCTGTGGCGCGGCGACAGCCAGCGTTCTGAGAACAAGGACAGCGCCCGTGGCAGCCTGCTGTCGGGGCGCGAAGTGGAGCTCAAGAGCGGCGCGCAGTTGGCGGTCCGCGGGAGCCGGGTGGAAAGCGTCGATGACATGACGCTGGAAGCCAGGCAGATCGATATCGAGACCGTCGCCCTGCGCGACAGCAGCAGCTCCGACAGCTACCGTGGCGATCTGGTCTCGGGCACCTTCTTCGGCAACCGCGGCAAGGACGATGATCAGGGTACTCGGCACGAAGGCAGCCAAGTCGAAGCCGGTGGAACGCTGAGGGTAAAAGCCGAAACCGTGGCCATTCGCGGTAGCACCGTGACCGGGAAAAAGGACGCGTTGCTGGAGAGCGACGGTGCCGGGGTATTTGTCGAAAGCGTGCAGAACCTGCGCAAGGTCGAGAGCAGCCAGCACGACAGCAAGGTGTTTGGCATCGTCAGCAACCAGCGCACGGAGCAGTCGGACACGGCTGAAAGCGTCGGCAGCGCGGTGGCCAGCAGCAGCAATCTGCAGATCGTCACGCCGGGGGACGTCGTGGTCAAAGGCTCGACGGTGACCGCCGACGCGGCGCTCGACATCGATGCCGGCAAGCAGGTGGTGATCAAGCCCGATATCGAGCGCACCACCCAGACCACCGAAAGCACCGAGCGCGGTTTCTATGCCGCGGCGGGAGAAACACGGGAGGCCCAGGACGGCCAACCTGGCAGCAAGCAGTACGCCGCAGGCGTGGGCTGGGCGGTGGAAAAAAACGCGAGCAGCGAGCACCGCAGCACGCCGAAACCCAGTGCTATCAGCGGCGGCAATCTGGCGGTCAACGCCGCTGAGCGGATAGAGATCGACAGTTCCAAGCTTGTCGCCAACAGCGGTGATGCACTGATCGAAGCGCCCGAAGTGGCCTTTACCAATACCGACGCCGAACACAACAAAGAGACCCGCCACAGCCGTTCCGGCGGCGGCATGGAAGTCACCGGCGGCATGGACCGCGTGGGCTCTGCATCAAAAGGCTTCCACACCAGCGAGACCCGCAAAGAGCAAACCCTCACCCCTGCCGTGGCCAAAACCGATATCGCCGGCGACCTCGACATCATCGCCGAAACCGTCGATCAGCATGGCACCCAACACCGCGTGAAAGGCGAGTTCGACCTCCAGGCCGACACCGTCAACAACCGGGCCGTGGCCGCAAACCACCACACGACCAGCGAAAGCAACGTCTGGGAAGGCCGCGCCGGCGCGAGCGTGGAATACAAGGACATCACCCGCCCCATCGAAAAACTGGTGCACGAAAAGGAACAGAGCCGCCTGCAGCAGAACGGCGTCGAAGATGCCATGGACCCGCCCAGCGTCGGCATCGACCTGCAGTTCGCCCACCGCAACCGCAAGGAGGAAACCTCCAGCAGCGATGCGGTGGTCACCGATATCGAAGCAGGCACCGTGAAGGCCCAAGTGGCCAAGACCCTGACCGACGAAGGCACCCGTTACACCGCAACCGCTGGAGAAGTCGATATCACCGCCAACGAACATCAGCTGCTCGCCGCCGCCAATACCCGCAGCAAGCAACTCGACCGCCTGGACCTGGAAGCCGCCGGGCGGGTGGACACGGTGACGGGCAACGACATCAACGTCACCCTGCTTGGCATCGGCAGCTCGACTTCCACAGCAAGCATCGACAGCACCGCCGTGCCCGGCAGCCTCAGCGGCAAGACCGGCATCAATATCCAACTGGGCACCGATGGCCGCTATGAAGGCACCCGCTTCCAGGCGGCCGAGGGTCCGATCACTGTCACGGGGGGCGGCCAGCTGGATATCGTCCAGGCCAACGACAGCCAGTTCAGCCACGAAGAAAGCCTCGGCGGCTTCGGCCGCGGCAAGCTCAGCACCACGCCGGGCGCCAGCAAGGGCGTGCATTTGATGGGCATGCTCGACGGCAAGGAGCTGGAAGCGCTGGACAGCCAGGCACGCATCCCGGAATTCGATGCTGCGGGCAAGGTTCACCTGGAAGGCAATGCCGGGCTACGTCTGGAAGGCCCACGCATCGGGAGCGCCGAGCAGCGGCCGCAGAGCATCGACCTGCTATCACCTGGGCGCGTCGATGTGCTCGCCGCGACCGACACCCATCAGGCCCAGGGCCAGAGCCTCGGCGGCGCCCTGCAACTGGGCGCCAGCGGCAACCCCTCGGCCGGAGCCAAAGGCGGCCTGGCGGGCGGTGCGTTCAATATCGGCCGGGTGGATGAAGCGTCCAGCACCGCCAAGAGCGCCCAGCTCGACAGCCATTCACTGAACATTGCCAGCGGTAGCGATGCCACCGACGCTATCCGCCTGCAAGGGCTGCAAGCCAAGGCCGACACCCTGAGTCTGAAGGCCGAAAATGGCGGCGTGCTGGTCGAGTCCGCCGTCTCCAGCGACCGCCGCGACAACCTGGCGCTAGCGCTGGGTGCCGGGGTCAATGGCAAAAAAGTCGCGGACGACAAGGCCCAGAACGCTTCTGCTCTGTACGGCCGGGTCAAGCTCGAGCTGGAACAGCTGGACAGCACCACCCACACCAACAGCCGCCTTAACGCCGACGCCCTCCACCTCGAAAGCGCCGGCGACGCGCGCCTGGCCGGCGCCACCCTGGTCGCTGGGCAGGTCCAGGGCAAGGTCGGGGGCGAGCTGCACGTGCAAAGCCGCCAGGACCAGGTCACCGGCCTGAGCCTGGACCTGGACACCAAGCTGGGCAAGGAGCAGAACCCCCAAGGCTTGCGCAATGGCGTGGCGTCGTTGGCGGGGCCGCTGGGCGGCAAGGTGGATGACAAGTTCGGCAAGCAGCTCGGCAAGGTCGACCCCAACAAGACCGCCACCCTGCAGGTGGACGTGCGTCAACAGCAACGCAACACCGTGGCCGAGGCCAGCGGCCTGAACGCCCGGGACAACATCGACCTGAACGTGCAAGGCGACACGCACCTGACCGGCGCCGCCCTGGCCAGCCAGCAGGGGCAAGTCAGCTTGGGACAAGGACAGACGCGGCTCACCGACATCAGCGCCAACGACTACCGCGCCGAAGGCGGCATCAACGGCTCCAACGCCCCTGCCGACCTGGCGTTCGGCCTGCTGGCGGCCTCGCGCAAGGAACAACCGGGCGGCGCCAACCTGGGCCTGGTGCGTGGCGACGGCCATAACACCGCGCAGCAACTGAAAGCCGGTGTGCAACAGCCCTGAAGCAAAACGCCGCGAGGGGTTCAACCCTCGCGGCGCTTGCCTTCAAAAGCTTTCCAGCCGCCAGACTTCATAGGCGGGGGTCTCGTAGGGGTGGGCGGCCTTGAGGGCCGCGACCACCTCGGCGATCACGGCCTCATCGACCACCAGCTCGACCTTCCACTCCACCACCCGCTCTACCGAACCCTGCTCGCCAATGAACGGCTGGCTGCCGCTCAAAGGGCGAAACTGGCCTTCGCCCAGCGCCTGCCAGCAACATTGGTCGTAGGCGCCCAAGCGCCCACCCCCCGCATTGAAGACCGCACGCTTGACCTCGTCCAGATAACTGGGCGGGACAAAGAAGGCCAGCTTGTACACGGCTTAGTTCACCCACACACGGGCGTTGCGGAACATGCGCATCCAGGCGCCGTCTTCGCTCCACTCGTCCGGCTTCCACGAGTTCTGCACGCCACGGAACACACGCTCCGGGTGCGGCATCATGATGGTCACGCGGCCGTCGCGGCTGGTGAGGCCGGTGATCCCGCGCGGCGAACCATTGGGGTTGGCCGGGTAGGTTTCGGTGACCTTGCCGTGGTTGTCGACGAAGCGCAGGGCCACGCAGCCGGACAGGTCGGCTTGCAGCAGGGCATCTTCGTTGGCGAACTCGGCGTGGCCTTCACCGTGGGCGATGGCGATCGGCATGCGCGAACCGGCCATGCCCTGCAGGAAGATGGAGTTCGACTCCTGTACCTGGACCATGGCCACACGGGCTTCGAATTGCTCGGAACGGTTGCGCACGAAGTGCGGCCAGAACTCGGAGCCCGGGATCAGCTCGTGCAGGTTAGACATCATCTGGCAACCGTTGCATACGCCGAGGGTGAAGCTGTCGAGGCGTTCGAAGTACTGCTGGAAGGCATCGCGGGCACGGCTGTTGAACAGCGCCGACTTGGCCCAGCCTTCACCGGCACCCAACACGTCGCCGTAGGAGAAGCCACCACAGGCCACCAGGCCCTTGAACTCGTTCAAGTCGACGCGGCCAGCGAGGATGTCGCTCATGTGCACGTCGATGGCGTTGAAGCCGGCGCGGTCGAAGGCGGCCGCCATCTCGACCTGGCCGTTGACGCCCTGCTCGCGCAGCACGGCAACCTGTGGGCGAACGCCCTTCTTGATGTACGGCGCGCTGATGTCGTCGTTCACGTCGAAGCCCAGCTTGATGCTCAGGCCCGGGTTGTCTTCTTCCAGCAGGGTGTCGAATTCCTGATCGGCACACTCGGCGTTGTCGCGCAGGCGTTGGATCTGGTAGCTGGTTTGCGCCCACTCGCGCTGCAGCAGGCGGCGGTCGCCGTCGAACAGCATCTCGCCGCTGAAGCTGATGTTCACCTGCGCGTTGTTGACCGGCTTGCCGATCACCGCCACGCAGTCGCCCAGGCCAGCGGCGCTGAACTGCGCGAGGATGTCCGGGGTGGCGTCCTGGCGAACCTGGATGACCGCGCCCAGCTCTTCGTTGAAGAGGATGGCGTTGATCTCGTCACGGCCATGGGCCAGGGTGTCGAGGTGCAGGTCGAGGCCGCAGTGGCCGGCGAAGGCCATTTCCATCACGGTGGTCAGCAGGCCGCCGTCGGAACGGTCGTGGTAGGCCAGCAGGTGGCCGTCGGCGTTGAGGCCCTGGATCACGGCGAAGAAGGCTTTGAGGTCTTCTGGATCGTCGACGTCCGGCGCCGCCTTGGCCAGCTTGGCGTGCACCTGTGCCAGGATCGAGGCGCCCATGCGGTTCTGGCCACGGCCGAGGTCGATCAGGATCAGGTCGGTTTCACCCTTGTCCATGCGCAGTTGCGGGGTCAGGGTCTTGCGGATGTCCACCACCGGCGCGAAGCCGGTGATGATCAGCGACATCGGCGAGGTCACGCTCATTTCCTCGCCGTTGTCGCTCCAGCGGGTTTTCATGGACATGGAGTCCTTGCCCACTGGAATGGTGATACCCAGCTCGGGGCACAGTTCCATGCCCACGGCTTTCACGGCGTCGTACAGGCGCGCATCTTCACCGGGGTGGCCAGCGGCCGACATCCAGTTGGCCGACAGTTTGATGTCGGAAATTTTCGCGATCGACGAAGCGGCGATGTTGGTGAGGGTTTCACCCACGGCCATGCGCGCCGATGCCGGGGCATCCAGCAGCGCCAGCGGCGTGCGCTCGCCCATGGCCATGGCTTCACCGCTGTACACGTCGAAGCTGGTGGCGGTCACGGCGACGTCGGCCACCGGTACTTGCCACGGGCCGACCATCTGGTCGCGGTTGACCAGGCCAGTGATGGTGCGGTCGCCGATGGTGATCAGGAAGCTCTTGCTGGCCACGGCCGGGTGGTGCAGGACACGCTCGATGGAGTCGTCCAGGTCCAGCTCGGCCGGGTCGAAATCATCGCCCTGCTCGGCTTCGCGCACGGCGCTGCGGTGCATGCGCGGGGCCTTGCCCAGCAACACTTCCAGCGGCATGTCGACCGGGCTGTTGCCGAAGTGGCTGTCGGTTACCGTCAGTTGCGGCTCGGCCGTGGCTTCGCCGACCACCGCGAACGGGCAGCGCTCACGTTCGCAGATGGCCTGGAAGCGCTCGAAATCGGCGGCATCGACGGCCAGGACGTAACGTTCCTGGGATTCGTTGCTCCAGATTTCCAGCGGCGCCATGCCTGGCTCGTCGTTCGGCACGTTGCGCAGTTCGAAGCGGCCACCGCGGCCGCCGTCGTTGACCAGTTCCGGGAAGGCGTTGGACAGGCCGCCGGCACCCACGTCGTGGATGAAGCTGATCGGGTTCTTGTCGCCCAGCTGCCAGCAGCGGTCGATGACCTCCTGGCAGCGGCGTTCCATTTCCGGGTTTTCGCGCTGTACCGAGGCGAAGTCCAGATCAGCCGAGCTGGCACCGGTGGCCATCGACGAGGCAGCGCCGCCGCCCAGGCCGATGAGCATGGCCGGGCCGCCCAGCACGATCAGCTTGGAGCCGACGGTGATCTCGCCCTTCTGCACGTGTTCGGCGCGGATGTTGCCCATACCGCCGGCCAGCATGATCGGCTTGTGGTAGCCGCGCACTTCTTCACCGTGTGGAGTGGCGATGGACTGCTCGAAGGTACGGAAGTAGCCGGTCAGGGCCGGGCGACCGAATTCGTTGTTGAACGCGGCGCCGCCGAGCGGGCCGTCGAGCATGATGTCCAGCGCGGTGACGATGCGCTCGGGCTTGCCGTAGGCCTTTTCCCAGGGCTGTTCGAAACCGGGGATGTTCAGGTTCGACACGGTAAAGCCGGTCAGGCCCGCCTTCGGCTTGGCGCCGCGGCCGGTGGCGCCTTCGTCGCGGATTTCACCACCCGAACCGGTGGATGCGCCCGGGAACGGGGCGATCGCGGTCGGGTGGTTGTGGGTCTCGACCTTCATCAGGATGTGCACCGGCTCCTGCACCGCGCCGTACTGGCGGGTATCAGGGTTCGGGAAGAAACGGCCCGCCACGCTGCCGACGATCACCGAGGCGTTGTCCTTGTAAGCGGACAACACGCCTTCGCTGTGCATCTGGTAGGTGTTCTTGATCATGCCGAACAGGCTTTTTTCCTGGCTCTGGCCGTCGATGTCCCAACTGGCGTTGAAAATCTTGTGGCGGCAGTGCTCGGAGTTCGCCTGGGCGAACATCATCAGCTCGATGTCGTGGGGGTTGCGCCCCAGGCCCTGGAAGCTGGTGACCAGGTAGTCGATCTCGTCTTCGGCCAGGGCCAGGCCCAGTTGCACGTTGGCGGTTTCCAGCGCGGCACGGCCGCCACCCAGCACGTCGACCGCGGTCAGCGGCTTCGGCTCGGCGTGGCTGAACAGGCCAGCGGCCTCTTCCAGCCTGGCCAGCACGATCTGGGTCATGCGGTCGTGCAGGGCATCGGCGACCAGCTGTGCCTGGGCTTCGTCGAAGTCACCGGCGACATAGAAAGCGATACCGCGCTCCAGGCGCGAAACGTTGCCCAGGCCACAATTGTGGGCGATATCGCTGGCCTTGCTCGACCAGGGCGAAATGGTGCCGAACCGCGGCATCACCAGGAACAGGCGGCCCGCGGGCTCCTGCACCGGCACGCTCGGGCCGTACTTGAGCAGGCGAGCCAGGACATGCTGTTGCTCGTCGGTGAGTTCGCCAGCGACTTCAGCGAAGTGGGCAAATTCAGCATACAGGCCAGTAACAGCGGGGACTTTCTGGCTCAGTTGCTCGAGTAATTTACCGTGGCGAAAGGCAGAAAGGGCAGGAGCGCCGCGCAGGATCAACATCTTCGGGACAGCCTCGAGAAGGGGTGTGCTTTGAGGCCGTGCATTCTAGCCTAAACCGCCGCGCAGGGCACTCGAAACGGAGCAGGTGCGGCAATCCGTGTGTCGGCGAGTCAAAAGCTCGCAGGCAAGCCAGCTCCTACCCCGCCCGTATTCCAACCAAATTCGCAGCTGCAAATGCGGTTGGTGTAGGAGCGGCCTTGGCTGCGAGCTTTTGATCTTGCTTAGCAGACAACCCCCATTCTGTCGAGATATGGCGACAGACGCGCTTTGCGTATACTGCACCGATGTTCGCCCAGAGAGTTCTACGCTCGCGTTGCGCCAAGTGGCTCACCGCTCTCGGTATCTTCCTGGCGCTCAATGGCTGTGTGGATAAAACCACCACTTTGGAGCGCGTCAAGGAGGATGGCGTGCTGCGCGTGGTCACCCGTAACAGCCCGGCCACCTACTTCCAGGACCGCAACGGCGAAACCGGTTTCGAGTACGAGTTGGTCAAGCATTTCGCCGACGATCTCGGCGTGAAACTGCAAATCGAAACTGCCGACAACCTCGACGACCTGTTCGGCCGCGTGGGCAAACCGGGTGGCCCGGTACTGGCCGCCGCTGGCCTGGTCAGCACCCCGGCGCGGGACAAGCAGGTACGTTTTACCCATCCCTATCTGGAAGTCACCCCCCAGGTCATCTACCGCAACGGCCAGTCGCGCCCCACCGACGCCGCCGAGCTGGTGGGCAAGAAAATCGTCGTATTGAAGGGCAGCAGCCACGCCGAACAGCTCGCCGAGCTGAAAAAGCAATATCCCGACATACAATATGAAGAGTCGGACGCCGTCGAGGTGGTCGACCTGCTGCGCATGGTCGATGAAGGCCAGATCGACCTCACCCTCGTCGACTCCAACGAGTTGGCCATGAACCAGGTGTACTTCCCCAACGTGCGGGTCGCCTTCGACCTCGGCGACGCCCGCGAGCAGCGCTGGGCTGTGGCCCCCGGTGAAGACAACAGCCTGCTCAACGAACTCAACGCCTACATCGACAAGGTCGCCAAGAACGGCACTCTGCAGCGCTTGAAAGACCGCTACTACGGCCACGTCGATGTGCTCGGCTATGTCGGTGCGACCACCTTCGCCCAGCACCTTCAGCAACGCCTGCCCAAGTTCGAGAAGCAGTTCCGCACCTCCGCCAAGGTCGAGGAAGTGGACTGGCGCCTGCTGGCTGCCATCGGCTACCAGGAATCCATGTGGCAGGCCGACGTCACCTCCAAGACCGGCGTACGCGGCCTGATGATGCTCACCCAGAACACCGCCCAGGCCATGGGCGTGTCCAACCGCCTGGACCCCAAGCAGAGCATCATCGGCGGAGCCAAGTACTTCGCCTACGTGCGTGACCAGCTCGACGACAGCATCCTGGAGCCTGACCGCACCTGGTTCGCCCTCGCCTCCTACAACATCGGCTCCGCCCACCTGGACGACGCCCGCAAGCTGGCGCAGAACGAAGGGCTGAACCCGAACAAGTGGCTGGACGTGAAGAAGATGCTGCCGCGCCTGGCGCAGAAGCAGTGGTACAGCAAGACCCGTTATGGCTATGCGCGGGGTGGCGAGCCGGTGCACTTCGTGGCCAACATTCGCCGGTACTACGACATCCTCACCTGGGTGACCCAGCCGCAGCTGGAAGGCAGCCAGGTGGCGGACGGCAATCTGCATGTACCTGGGATCGACAAGAACAAGCAGCCAGAGCAGACGCCACCTCTTTAAGGCAGCGACGAAGCTGCAAGCCCCGAGACAACAGGCACTTGCCGCACGCCCCCCTTGCCTCCCGCGTCATCGATCACGGCATTCTGCGAGCCGCATTTGGCCGCTCAGGAACGAGCGCGACGGGCCTTGAAGAACTCGCTGAGAATCGCCCCGCATTCCTCGGCCAAGACTCCGCCCTGCACCACCACCCGATGGTTGAGAAAGCCCTGCGCAAAGAACTGCCCCTGGCTCTGCACAATTCCCGCCTTGGGCTCTAGCGCGCCAAACACTACCCGGGCGATGCGCGAGTGCACGATCAAACCCGCGCACATGCTGCAGGGCTCCAAGGTGACGTACAGCGTGCTGCCCGGCAGCCGATAGTTCTGCACCGACTGGGCGGCAGTGCGGATGGCGACCATCTCGGCATGGGCGCTGGGATCGCTGCCGCTGATGGGGCAGTTGAAGCCGCGGCCGACGATTTCGCCGCCCTGCACCAGCACCGCGCCTACGGGCACTTCGCCCAGCGCCGCGCCTTGGGCGGCTAGCGCAAGGGCTTCAAGCATGAAGTCGCGATCACGGCTGCGGTCGACGATCATGGGTTGGCGCATCACGCCACCTCGATCGCGGCCATCAGGCCGGTTTCCATGTGGTCGATCACATGGCAGTGAAACATCCACACACCTGGGTTATCCGCCACCAGCGCCACCTGGGCGCGCTCGTTGCGGCCCAGCAGGTAGGTGTCGGTGAAGTACGGCACCACTTCATGGCGATTGGAGGCGATCACCTTGAAACTCATGCCGTGCAGGTGGATGGGGTGCTGGTACTGAGTCATGTTCTTCAATTCGAGAATGTAGCTTCGGCCAAGCACGAGGCGCGCGATGGGGCGATCGGCGCAGGTCTTGTCGGTAATGTCCCAGGCCTGACCGTTGATCTGCCAGAGGCTGGGTGGGCGGCTATTATCGGCGTCCGGCGAGACGGCGCCAACCCATTCGAAGTTGAAGTTGAGTTTTTCTGCGTTGTTCAGGTCGGGCTCTGCGACCGGGTTGGCGGGCAAGGCTGGCGGCCAGTCGCGAGTGGTGGCCGAGTGCTCGCTGGGCGCGACCACGCGAAAACTGCCCAGGCGCACCGGGCCGTCGCGCAGGACAATGACCTCGCCCGCGGCTGGCGCGCGGATGGCAAGATCGATGCGCATGCCGGGGCCAAGCCAGTATTCCTTGTCCAGCTCGCGGGGCACTATGGGGTTACCATCCAGCGCATAGATACGCGCCTCGAATTCACCCTTGAGATTGAGCCGGTAGGTCGCCGTGTTGTCCAGGTTCAGCAGGCGCACCCGCACCACCTCGCCGGCCGGCAGGTCGATCACGCCCAAGTGCACGCCATTGACGCTGGACAGTCGTCCCAACGTGCCATTGCGCGCAGCTTCACGGGCGATACTGAACGGCAGAAAGGCGCCCTCCTCGTCCACATGCCAGTTCTTCAGGCTTACGGTGCGCTCATGGGCGAACCCAGTCGGCTTGCGTTCTTCGACGATCAACGGCCCCACCAACCCGCGGCCCAACTCCTCGCTGCTGGCCACATGCGGGTGGTACCAATAGCTGCCAGCATCCGGCACGCGGAAGCGGTAATCGAAGAACTCGCCTGGCTTCACCGGCAGTTGAGAGACATAGGGCACGCCATCCATTTCCAACGGCAGGCGGATGCCATGCCAATGGATGGTGGTCTCGACGGGCAGCTGGTTGATGAACCGCACCCGCAGCCAATCCCCCTGCCTAGCGCGCAGCTCAGTGCCCGGCGCACTCGGCCCGAACGCCCAAGCCTGGGTGGTATGCCCCGGCACCAACTCGACGTCCAGTGGTGCGGCAATCAGCTGGTAGTCGTGCCCGGCATCAGGATCGGAACGCCCCAGCCAATAATGCCCCAACCCGCCCGCAGTCACCCCGACCACAGCCAGGCCGGCCACGCCTGAAAGGATTTGGCGGCGAGTGAAAGACATGAGCGGGTATCCCTGGTTGCAACATCAAGGCGCCCCGGACAAGGGCGCGGAGGGCGAACAAGATACACCGGCTATCAGGGAATGATTCGCATTGAAACAATTTGTAGCAGGAAAACCTGTCGACGCGATTCTATTAAAAAAATAGTGCCGAATACGTCGACGTCGTTGAGTTTTCCGCTAGCTACATACCCACGGGTCAATCACGGCAAGTCCAGCGGCTTGGAAAGGACTCGTATCACGCGTGGCGACCATCAACCCATTGGCAGCGGCGACAGCCGCAATGCAGGCATCCGCTGTCTCTATGCCGCTACCCGCTTCGCGGGCTTTGGTCAGCACTTCGGCGTAAGCAGTGGTGCAGCTCAAGTCGAACGGCAGCACACGGCCGAGAAACATCGGAAGCACACGTTTTTCCAGATGCTCATGCAGCGCAGCACGGCGCTTGCCTGCGGGTAAAAACGCAACACCGGCGCGCAACTCGGCTACCGTCATCGCCGACAGATAAAGCGTTTCCAGTGGCTGCGCGTCGATCCATTCGATCACGCGGATCGCTGGCTCACGTCGTAGTGGTTCCGAGATGACGTTGGTATCAAGCAGAATCATTCAAAGCTCGCCGCTCGGGCCGTACTTTTATTGCGCACGCTATCAAAGACAGCCGACTCCTCGTCGGTCAACTTGATTTCGCGGCCTATCTCGGCCAGCAGAGAACCCAGCTTGATACGGCCTTGCGGCCGCACAGCGGACTCAAGGATGTCGCGCATCTCAGCCTCAATGCTGCGCCCATGCTGAGCGGCGCGTACCCGGATAGCGCGGTGCACTTCATCAGGTACATTTCTGACGGTGACAGATGGCATCTTTCATTTCCTCAAAGCGCTGCAATTACTTGCAATATGGCGTAATGCATTCATTTTTGCAATGGCCACTCGCGCCAACAGCCCCAAAAAGCAAAACGCCGCAATTACAGGGGCTCCAGGGCAGCTTTTTTGCTAGGGGATACCGGTCAATGTGCATCGTCCCCCCTCATCAACGGCCACGCCTGAAAGGATTTGGCGGCGAGTGAAAGACATGAGCGGGTATCCCTGGTTGCGGCAACGCGGCGCCCCGGACAAGGGCGCGGAGGGCGAACAAATACACCGGCGATCGGGGAATGATTCGCATTTAAGCAATTTGTAGCAAGAAAACCTACCGACGCGGTTCTATTGAAAAAATAGTGCCGGGCTGATCGCGAAACGCTTGCTCAAGGCGTTGATGTGGTCCTTGGTCAGATTACGACCCCGCCCATTGAGGATTTTCGAGACCAGCGATTTGCTGCCGATTTCCGGCAGATCGGCCACGCCCAGACCATGCTGCTCCATCAGTAGCCGAAGTACGTCGACGTCATTGAGTGTCGCCACCCTCGCATTGAAGTCAGCGAACTCAACTGCCTCGTCTTCCCAGCGCTCAATAGAGTGAGCCAGGATGTCGATCAAGGGCCGATTGGCGTCATAGTCCTCGACCAACTCGCCCATCAGCGCCAGCGCGTCGGCATAATCCGCTTCGTCGGCGATGTAGCCGATGAACTTCGCCTCGCTGAACAGCGCTTGAGCTTTTTCCTTGATAGCTGCGAATTTCATCATTCAGCCTCCTTTCGATAGCGCCGGCAGAGCTTGTCGTACTCAGCGTGGGGGACGATGTGCTTGACGAAAAGGCGGTCATCCCGGAATTCGATAAACGCCAGCAAGCGCAAGTTGTTGCCACCGATATCCAGCACCCACCATTTGTCGCGGTACTTGAAATTGCCCAGCGACGGAAGACCCGCTTGAGCTGGCTAGGCGTATCGAATTGCCCGGCCCGCAAGGCCTTGTATGTCCTGTCTAGCGCATCGGCGTCGTTGGGGTAAAGCCGGGCAGCATCGCTGAATGGCTTCCTGGAAATGACGTGCATAAGCTTTTCCATGTCAGAAGCCGCCACCTTACCACCGAGAGTTGACAAATTGTCAACTGGAAGCCATTCCCTGTCAAGCCTGAGCGCCCGATAAAAAACGCAGCCGACCCCTTCCCCGGCCCAACACGCCATTAGCACATCCGCCCTAATTGCTCGCCAGGCGCCTTCGACATTAAATCTGCGTGCAATTTTCGCATTCAACCCGAAGGTACCTATGAAGCCATTTCGCACTGCCCACTGCCTCGCTCTCCTCGGCACGTTAATGCTCGGCCTGGCCGGCTGCCAGATCATAAAGCCGACTGAGGACGATCTCAAAAGCAAGGCCCAAACCAGCATTGGCAAGCCGATAAGCCACATCTCGAACGTACGCAACGACAGCAGCACCACCTATTTCACGGCCAAGACAGCGTCCGGCGATTACGCCTGTGAACTGCCGAGTGGAGCCATGGTTGCCTTGGGCTCGATGGGCATGGGGATGGGCGCGCAATGCAACAAGCAGTAATGGCTCGACTGGTCGCGACGTAGCCAGCATTCGGATGGGCTAACGGCCAACCGCGGCCTTCGACCGATATTGGCGGGGCGAGCTGTGAGCGAGGTCGCGCAAGGTCACGCGCAGCTCAGCGGGGCGCACGGGTTTGCAAAGCAGGGTGATCTGGCGGCCGTGCAACTGCGCTTGAAGCGTCTCGATGTCGTGCCCGGTGAGGATCAGCGCCGGCACTGCCCAGCCACGCTGCTCGCGAAGCTGGTCAATACACTCGATGCCGGTGGCATGGGCACCCAAGTCATAGTCGGCGACGATGACATCGCAATCGCTGGTCAGGTTCTCATCACTCAAGGCTGCCTGCACCGAGCATCCCCAACGCTCCAGCAGGGCCTGGGTCGCGAGCAACACGTTGCGATCATCCTCGATCAGGCACACCTTCAGGCCCGTCAGCAGTCCGGCCTGCTGAGGGGATTCGCGGTGGAGAGGTGGTACTGGCGCAGTCGTCTGCGGCAAGCCTGAGAAACAGACTGACGTGCCCCGGCCCAGGCGTGAACGAATGGCTACCTCCACGCACATCAACTGTCCGAGGCGCTTGACGATCGAGAGCCCCAGGCCGACGCCTTCAACGTCATTGTCGCGCAGCTGCCGGACCCGATAGAACTCTTCGAACACTTTTTCCAGGTCCGCGTGGGCAATCCCCCTGCCGCGGTCGTGGATCATGATTGCCAACTTGCCGCCACGCTGGCGCACGCCGATCAGTACGGGTCGCCCGGCGCCATATTTGAAGCAGTTGGACAATACGTTCTGCACCATGGTGGCCAGCAACGTG
>Ga0308164_10001481_pt1 | contig 27307 bp, 19 predicted proteins | sample PhyTR2_FD_201031 | JGI IMG/M metagenome (GOLD analysis project Ga0308164, IMG submission 201031) | Phyllosphere microbial communities from UC Gill Tract Community Farm, Albany, California, United States - DLSLT.R2 | ecosystem: Host-associated > Plants > Phyllosphere > Unclassified | place: USA... | reverse complement strand
TGTCGATCTTGCGGTCGCTGACGAAATAATCGGTGCTGCCGCGATGAAAGGTCTTTTCCGGGTCCGGCACGAAAAAGTGCGCGGTACGGCCGCTGGAAGCACGTGCCAGGTCCGTGCGGTCTTCGAGAATCTCGTCCAGACGCTGGCGATAATAAGCGGTGATGTTTTTTACGTAGCCCGCATCCTTGTAGCGTCCTTCGATCTTGAACGAGCGCACGCCGGCGTCCACCAGAGCACGCAGGTTGGCGCTCTGGTTGTTGTCTTTCATCGACAACAGATGCTTTTCGAAGGCTACAACGCGACCCTGATCATCCTTGAGGGTGTATGGCAGGCGGCAGGCTTGCGAGCAGTCACCGCGGTTGGCGCTGCGGCCGTTTTGCGCGTGGGAAATATTGCACTGCCCGGAGAACGCCACGCACAGTGCGCCGTGGATGAAGAATTCGATGGCCGCGTCGGTTTCGTCAGCGATTGCGCGGATTTCCTGCAGATTCAGTTCCCGGGCCAGCACCAGTTGCGAGAAACCGGCCTGATCGAGAAACTTCGCCCGGCTCAGGGTGCGAATATCGGTTTGCGTACTGGCGTGCAGCTCGATGGGCGGAATGTCCATCTCCATCACCCCGAGGTCCTGCACGATCAGTGCGTCCACGCCGGCGTCGTAGAGCTGGTGAATCAGCTTGCGCGCAGGCTCCAGTTCGTCGTCATGGAGGATGGTGTTGATGGTGGTAAAGATCCGCGCGTGATAGCGGTGCGCGAATTTGACCAGCTCGGCAATGTCACTGACCTCGTTGCAGGCGTTGTGCCGCGCACCAAAGCTCGGCCCGCCGATATAGACCGCATCGGCACCATGCAGGATGGCTTCACGGGCGATGGTCACATCCCGTGCAGGGCTAAGCAATTCCAGGTGGTGCTTGGGTAACGACATGGCAACGGGATCCGGCTGCGGGCAAAGCGCGCATTGTAGTGCCACAGACCGCGCGGTGCACCTTTTGCAGATTGCAGCAGGTGCCGGACTGACCATCGGCGCGGTTTCAGCGCGAGCGCAGGCGCAGAATCTTCGCCCCGTCACTGGGGTCGGTCAGCCAGTGCGCCACGACGCCGAAGGTGCTCAGCAGGCGTTCCGGGGTCAGCACCTCGAGCGGCGCACCCAGCGCGACCAGCCGACCCTTTTCCATGACCGCCACACGGTCGCAGTCCAGTGCCTGATTCAGATCGTGCAGGGCAATCACGGTGGTCACCGGCAACGCCCTGACCAGACCGAGGATGGTCAGTTGGTGCTGGATGTCCAGATGATTGGTCGGTTCGTCCAGCAGAAGGATCTGCGGCCGTTGCGCCAGCGCCCGGGCGATGTGAACGCGCTGCCGCTCGCCACCGGACAAAGTGTGCCAGGCGCGTTTTTGCAGGTGCAGCATGTCCACATCCTGCAACGCCTGGCGAACGATCGCTTCGTCCTCGGCGCTCCACGGCTCGAGTGCCGACAGCCATGGCGTGCGGCCCAGTTCGACGGCATCCAGTACGGTCACGGCGTCGCTGGTTTCAGCCTGCTGCTCGACCACCGCCAGCAGGCGCGCCACGTCCCTGCGGCTCAACGCCTCAAGTGCTTGCCCGCCCAGGCTGACCGAGCCGCTGACCGGCTTCTGAATGCCGGCCAACAGCTTGAGCAGGGTGGATTTGCCCGAGCCGTTGGGACCGACCACGGCCAGGGTTTCACCCGCGGCAATGCTCAGGTCGACATCGCGCAGCAGCGCCGCGCCACGAACCGAATAACCCAGACCGGAACAACCGAGCACCGGTGCACTGGGCGGATGAGGTAAGGCGTTCATCGCGTGCTGTTGCCCCGGATAAGAATCAAAGCGAAGACCGGTGCGCCGATCAGTGCGGTAATCACCCCGATCGGCAGCGCCTGGCCCTTGATCAGTGTGCGCGAAAGGATATCGGCAGCGATCAGAAACAGTGCACCGCTCAAGGCACTCAGCGGCACCAGCCGCGCGTGCCGGACACCGACCAGCATGCGCACCGCGTGCGGGATCACCAGCCCGACGAAACCGATGGAGCCGACAATCGAGACCATCACTGCGGTGACCAGCGCGGCGGTAGCGATCAATATGATCTGCACGCGCCGTACCGCGATCCCCAGTGATGCCGCCGAGTCGCTGCCGAAGGTGAACGCGTCCAGCGCTCGCCGGTGCCAGAGGCACACCAGCAGACCGACCAGCACCGTCGGCACAGCCAGCCAGACCGAGTGCCAGCGCACGCCGCTGAGGTTACCCAGCAGCCAGAACATGATGCCGCGTGCCTGCTCGGAGCTTGCGGATTTGGTGATCAGAAACGAGGTCAGGGCATTAAACAGTTGCGAACCGGCGATCCCGGCCAGAATGATCTGCCCGGCTGCCGTCGTGCCGCGTGAAGAGTGCGCCAGCAGGGCGACCAGCGAAAATGCCGCCACGGCCCCGACAAAGGCGCCCGCCGACATCGAGATCGCACCTGCACCGAAGCCCAGAATGGCGACCAGTACTGCACCGGTCGAGGCCCCTGCGGAGATCCCCAGCAGATACGGGTCTGCCAGCGGGTTGCGCAATAGCGACTGCAACACCACACCACAGATCGCCAGCCCGGCCCCGCAGGCCGCTGCGACAATGGCGCGGGTCAGCCGGTAGTTCCAGACGATGCCTTCGTCGATAGGGTCGAGCACATAGCCGGCGGCCCAGAGTTTGTTGGCCAGCACCTGAAAAACCACCTGCAGGCTGATCGAGGTTTCGCCGATCGCGGCCCCGATCATGATCGCCAGCACCAGCACCGCCGAAACCCAGAGCACATGAACCAACGCTATCGGCAATCTCATTTGGCAGCGTTGAAACGGTTGGCGGCGTCAGCCAGTTCCTCGAACCCGGTGAACAGACGCAGGCCGGCCTGCATGCCCTCGGCGTCTATGATCACGATCCGGTCATGCTTGACTGCGTCCATGTTGCGGGTCACCGGGTCGGTCTTGAGGAATTCGATTTTTTTCAGGTAATCGTCGGCCGGGAAGCGGCGGCGATCCATGCGCGCGATGACCAGAATGCTCGGGTTGGTCTTGGCGATGGTTTCCCAGCCCACGGTTGGCCACTCTTCGTCGGACTGGACAATATTGCGCATGCCCAGGCTGTTGAGCATGAAGTCTGGAATGCCTTTGCGGCCTGCCACGAAAGGGTCGCTGGCAAGGTCAGAGCTGGAGAACCAGAACAGCGCCGAGACGTCGTTGGCCTTGTTCTGCCTGACGTTGGCAATCGCTGAGCTCAGGCGGGCCTTGAGGTCGGTGACCAGCGCGTCGCCGCGATCCTGCACATCGAAAATCTGCGCCAGTTGCTCGATGCTCTTGTAGATGGTCTCGATGCGGAATGGCTCCAGTCGTGTGCCATCGGCACCGACCAGATTGTCCTTGCCTTCGCAGTCGGACGGCAGGATGTAAGTAGGTATCTTCAGGTCATGGAACTGCTCGCGGGTGCCGACCACGCCCTGTTTGCCGACCATCCACTCCAGCTGCACGGCCACCAGTTCCGGTCGCTTGCCGATTACCGCTTCGAAACTGGGCTCGTTGTCGGCCAGGCGTTCGACCTTGTCGTTCTGCGCCTTGAAGCGTGGCAATACGTTGTTGAACCACAGCGAGGTGCCGACCAGTCTGTCACCCAGGCCCAGTTCGTAAAGCATTTCGGTGCCGGCCTGGCCAATGGTGACAGCCTTGGTTGGCGCATGCGTGAAGGTCAGGGTCGCGCCACAGTTTTCAAGGGTCAGCGGGTACTGAGTGGGAGCGGCGAGGGCCAGGGTGGACAGCGTCAGGCTGGCAGCGAGTGCGGCGAGGCGGGGCAGCGACATGGAATGCGGTCTCCTTTGGAGCAGGTGCCAGGGCGCAATGCACATCAGGAAACACATCCCCGGAAGATAACCGGGCACGGCAGGAAATGCCGACGCGTGCGGATGTCCTTCCCGGACACCCCGCCGGTTAGTTGGTTGAATCGGGTCGGCAGGTCTCCTGACTGACACGTCATCGCCAGGCTCCGGCCTTCCCGGATCACGATCCAGTGGCAGTCATGGAGCAGGCTCGGTGCCTACAGTTGCGGGGGCAGTTTCGTTTTTCGCCTGGTGGAAAAAGGCGGGCGAATTCCCTGTTAGTTCCTCTCGGAAACCGACGCGCGGCATGGTAAACGATAAGCGTTTTAGTGGCTAATCCTTTGCAGCGCCGCTGCAGCAGACGGTCGGCCAGTTAAAAATCGTCCTGATGAGCACGGAACTTTCGGCAAAAACGCTTAAATTATCTTCATGTTCATGCCCGTAAAACCGCAAACCCCCATTCCAGAGCGCTCGCGTGAAAAACATGGCGCTGGGCCACAACACGTTTTTCACATCTTCTTCACTGCATCGGGACGATGCTGAACCTATCTTGCCTGCATGGGAGCGGCGAAGACCTCGGGCACTCCCTGGGTCAACGCCACACATACGTTCATGGCAGGAGTGGTCCCTTGACCAACACGATAATCAACAAGAATGTACTTCCCCGTTCGGGCATCAGTCAGCGCTACAAATTGCATCGGAATATCGTATCGATGTCCGTTGCCGTCGTGCTGATGGCTATCTGCGCGTGGTTCTACTCGTCGTTCTCCGGTGTGCATGTAGTGGACCTGGGAGTCGGTAGAAACCTGAGCGTTTCCGGCCTTCGCGAGCACTGGCGACAAGGCAATGTAGTGGTGATGATTCGCCATGCCGAACGCTGTGACCGCTCGAGCAACCCGTGCATGGGCGACGCCGACGGCATTACCTCCAACGGCCGCGATACCGCGCTGGCGGTGGGTGCCGGGTTGCAGAAGATGGGCATGGACCACGCGCGCATGATCGCCAGCCCCAAGACCCGCACGCAACAGACTGCGCAACTGCTGGCAGGACACGCAGTGGTCGCTGAGGACTGGATCAACGACTGTGACAGCGGCTTCATGAAGGCTGTGCAGGCCCACAAGGTCAGCGGCGAGAACATGGTACTGGTCACTCACAGTGGCTGCATCGACCAGTTCGAACGCAAGGCCGGCGTACGTGGCGGCGAGCGCTCCAGTGAGTACACCCAGGCGTTTTTCGTACAAGTAGACGGCAGCCACCCACCAAAAATTCTCGGATCCCTGAATGCCGGGCAATGGGCAAACCTCAACAGCGAGCAATTCAATTGACGACATCTTCCAGCGCCAGACTGCGGTTTTACGGCATAAACCTGGGTGTGCCGGTGTTTTTCGCTCTACTGGTCTTCGTTACTTTCGACCTGACCACGATCGACCGGCAACTGACTGACCTGTTTTTTGATTCGACGGCCGGGGTGTTCCCCATCGGCCAGAGCCATCTGTTCGAGAACATCACGCACAGATGGGCGAGGATCCTTCCGAACTGGACCGGGGAACTGGCGATCATCGGTGCGATGCTGTCCTTCGTTTGGCCGTTGCTGGAAAAATATGATGATTCGCGTCTCGCGAGGCGGCTGACGGGCTCTCGGTTGGGCACCTTTCTGCGCTTTGCGCGCAGGCACCGGCTGGACTTCTTTTTCGTCATCGTCGCCTTTGCGCTGAGCACCGGCATGATCCATTACCTGAAAAGCCATACCAGCGTTTACTGCCCCGTCGAGACCACCTTGTACGGCGGCAGCCAGGCGCACATCGAGTGGTTCAGGAACTTCAACCTGCTCCACGAGGCTGGCGCCGGGCGATGCTGGCCGGGCGGTCATGCGTCAAGCGCGTTCAGTCTGCTGGCCCTGTACTTCGTGGCTCGTCGCTATTGCTGGCGGCACTCGAAAGTCTTGCTGGCGGGCATTCTCCTGCTCGGGATGATTTACGGCACCACGCGGGTACTGCAAGGCTGGCACTTCATGTCGCACACTTTCTGGGCGGGTATCGTGGTGTGGCTGAGCACGCTGCTGGTTGCCTTGTGCTTCTATGGCCGATCGAGGTTGCAACAGCCGATTAGCCAGGCAGTGGCCGTCAACAAACCTGATGCATTCGGCACTCGGCCTGCAGACGCATTGGCAGCAGATGCCCGGTCGGCCGGGTAGAAAAATAACAAGGCACGGCAATGAACATTCTGGTTATTGAAGACCATCGTGATATCCACGACAACCTGCTGGAGTTCTTCGAGCTCAGGGGGCATGCGGTAGAAGGGGCGCTGGACGGCCTGAGCGGGCTGCATCTGGCCGCCTCGAAACGCTTCGACGCGATCATTCTCGACATCATGCTGCCCGGTATCGACGGCAATCAGATCTGCCACAGCCTGCGCCAGTACTCGAAGTCGGAAGTCGCGATTGTGATGCTCAGCGCGCGCGATGAACTGGATGATCGGCTCACCGGTTTCAAGGTGGGCGCCGACGACTACATCACCAAGCCGTTTGCAATGTCCGAAGTGCTCGCCAGGGTCGAAGCGATTGTCAGCCGACGGCAGCGCCAGGACAACCGGATGATGGTGGTTGCCGACCTGCAGTTCGATCTGGACACCCTGGAGGTCACCCGCAAAGGCGTGCCTTTGAAGCTCAACCCGACCAACATGAAACTGCTGGAACTTTTGATGCGCAAAAGCCCGCACATCGTCAAGCGATCCGAACTGGAGGAGGCGCTTTGGGGCCGCGATGCCCCGAACAGCAGCAGCTTGCGCAGCAACATCCATGTGCTCAGGCGGGTACTGGATGGTGGCCACGACACGCCGTTGCTGCACACCGCCCATGGCCTGGGCTACAAGCTGTGCGTGCAGCGCTGAGGCGCGTTCACTCTAAGTTGAACAGGCGCTGTATTAGGGTCGGCGTGCTGCCTGTCCAGCGTTTGAATGAACGGCGGAAATTGGCCGGGTCGTTGAAGTTCAAATAGTCCGCCACGGCTTCGTTGCTCATCCCCTTGATCTGATACAGGTACAACGCGACGTGTTTGCGCGCCAGATCGTGTTGCGCCTGGAAGTGCGTGCAGTGCTTGTGCAGCTTGCGCTTCAGCGTGGCTGGGGATGAAGCGGCTGTCGACTTCGTACCAGTCACTTTTAAGCGTCATGTCAGGCGCTCAGGCAGTGCGGGTCAGAGGGTGTCGGGCGCGGGCCATCGACAGATTGAGGCGGCGTAGCAGGTTGTCCGGCGTTTCATTGAGTGCCATGACGACCGCCACGCTGGCCGAAAGATGAATGCGCTCGCCCTGTTGCCGGGTCTTGTGCGCCAGGCTGGCGACCGCCTGCTGCAACTCCAGCGCCAGCAGTTTTGCCTGGCTTTCTCCGGTGTTGGGTAGCAACACCACGAAGCGGTCGCCGGCCAGGCGGCAGAGCAGGTCCTGGCGGCGCAGATTGAGTACCAGCAAGTGGTTGAGCGCTGACAGCACCTCGTCGCCTTCGGCATGCCCGAAGGCATTGTTGATCGCGCTGAAACCATCCAGGTCCAGCGCCAGCAGCGACAGCGGCTGCTGTTGGCAGACACTCTGTTCCAGGCTGATCACCAGTTGGCGCTTCAGATAGTCGGCGCTGCCCAGCGGGGTGAGCTTGTCGTAAAGCCGGTGCTCCCGGAAGCCGCCCTCGCGCTTTTCCATTTGCGCACTGATTGCCAGTTGTTCGCGATGCCAGTGGTAGATGCCCAAAGTCAGCAGGATCAGGCCGACCGGCATCGGGCCGGATTCCAGCCAGTGGTCCCATTCGATTTCGGTGGGCAGGCGGATAAATTCGTCGAGCGCGTCGATCCACCACGAGAAGAACACGCAGCTCAGGCCGATCGACAGGTAATTGGTCACTCGGCCGGCCGGTCTGCTCTTGAACACCAGAAACAGCCAGACCAGCGACAGCAGGGCAGAGCCACCTTCACCGACGATGTCCAGCCATTGCCATTCGCTGACAGGTTTGACAGTGCCGAATGCCAGAAACGTCAGCAGGCCGAGATTGGAGGCGACCATCAGCACGGCGAGTTTCCAGCGATGAGGTTGGATAATCCTGAACATGAACAGACGGCTCCTGAGGTGCTGATTATCGGCCAGCAGAACAGATGCACATGACACTTCGGTGACGGGTCACGCGGACCGCGAAAGGTCGAATCAGCTCACGTGTGTTGCAGGTTTTTGCTTCGCATCTGACGTGTACGCCACCCCGGATCAGCGCCAGGACTCAGCCGTCACTTACGTCGCACTCTGCGTCGTCAGTACCATCGCGGTTGAACAGCACTGCATTGGCGGTCGCTGCGGGCAACGCGTGAGGCTCTGTCGCATCAGAGTCACATATATGTCGGCGTTTGATTCTGGCCAGCGCCCGTCACTGACCGCAGCGCAGACCTTTCGTTATCAGCCAAGGACCGTCGAGGGCAGGGCGGTGACAGTGTCCGGGGTGAAGAATACCTTTCACTACCGGATCAAGTAGGACTACCGTGTACTGCGGGCAGTCCTCTGACCTGTGCCCCTGTCTGGCCGGAAATGGCATCCGGATGAACGAGCAGGATTTTTTTCTGCTCTGCTTGACTTCCTTTTCCGAATCAGTAACATAGCGCTCATTCCGCGATAGCTCAGTTGGTAGAGCAAGTGACTGTTAATCACTGGGTCCCTGGTTCGAGTCCAGGTCGTGGAGCCAGAATATATTTCAAAGGCGATGTGTAGGCCTTTGAACAAGAAAAAACCCGCCTAATGGCGGGTTTTTTCGTTTTGGCGCTAATGCGACGCGGCTTCAGCATTCTTGGCTCGCGGCGCCTCAATACGGCGAAATAGTCCCCAACAAACCCACCGCGATTGCCAACAATAAAAAACCTATCAAAGAAAGTCCGAGCTTGCCCATGAGCGTCTCCTGCTGATCGATCTGTCTGTAACGAGCCGCAGGTATCGCTTCTGGCGGTTGGCCTGCGCGTTTGAAAGCGCTGCCATTATCGTGCTCATACAGATTCTGGTACAGATTCAGAAACGGCTTAAAAATACGGATCAGTTGCCTTTATGCAAGGCATGAAAACGCTCAGAACGACGCGAGGATACGCCCCAGCATCGCCATGGCCTGCTCGCTGCGTTCGTCCCAGGGCGTGCCGTAGTTGAGGCGCGCGCAATTCTGGAAGCGCCGTGATGCGGAAAATATCGGGCCGGGTGCCAGGCTGATGCCTTGCGCTAGCGCGAGTTGAAAGAGCTGCAGCGAATCAACCTGTTCGGGGAATTCGAACCACAGAAAGTAGCCGCCGACGGGGCGGGTGACGCGTGTCGCCGCCGGGAAATAGCGGGCGGCAGCGGCGAGCATCGCGCCTTGTTGCAGTTCGAGGGTGTCGCGCAGTTTACGCAGATGGCGGTCATAGCCGCCGTGCTTGAGGTAGTCGGCGAGCGCGGCCTGGGCGGGGACCGAAGGGGAGAGGGTGGTCATGAGCTTGAGGCGGTCAATCTGCTCGGTGTAACGTCCGCCTGCCACCCAGCCGACCCGATAGCCGGGCGCGAGGGTCTTGGAGAACGAGCTGCAGTGCATCACCAGTCCGCTGCGATCCAGGCTTTTCACCGGGTGAGGCGCCTTGGCGCCGTAATACAGTTCGGCGTACACATCGTCCTCGATCAACGGGATTTGATGCTGTTCCAGCAGTTCGTAGAGCCTGATCCTGTTTTCCTGAGTCATGCTCGCGCCCAATGGGTTCTGAAAGCTGCTCATGAACCAGCAAGCCTTGATCGGCAGGCGTGCCAGGCTGTCCTGCAGCGAGTCGAGGTCCACGCCGTCACGCGGATGCACGGGAATTTCGACGGCTTTCAGCTTCAGGCGCTCCAGCACTTGAAGGCAGGCATAGAACGCCGGGGCTTCGATGGCGACCAGGTCGCCGGGCTCGGTGACGCACTGCAGGCACAGGTTCAGGGCTTCCATCGCGCCATTGGTGATGACCAGTTCGTCAGCCGGCAAGCGCACGCCACTGATCATGTAGCGCAGGGCGATCTGTCGGCGCAGTTCGGGATTCCCGGTGGTCATGTCGCTGACGATGCCCGCAGGCGTCAGCGCACGCACAGCTGACGCCATCGACTTTGCCAGGCTCGCCAGCGGATACAGGTGCGGGCTGGGAAACGCCGAGCCGAACGGCACGGTGTCCGGGTCCTTGAGCGAGCCGAGCACTGAAAAGATCAGATCGCTGACGCCCAGTTCGGTGCCTTCGCTGGTGTGTCTGATCAGTTCAGGCTCGGTCAGTGCATTGGCGGCATGCTCGCGCACGTAATACCCGGAGCGTGCGCGGGCCTGAATCAGTCCCTTGTCTTCCAGCAGGTAATAGGCCTTGAAGACCGTTGCCGGGCTGACGGACCAGGTGCGACTCGCGACGCGTACGGACGGGACTTTTCCCCCGGCGGGCAGGACGCCGCTGCGAATCATTTCCGAGATGTCGGCGGCGAATTTTTCGTAGCGTTTCATAAGCGGCATCGAATCGACAAGGCTGCATCATGAGCGAAACCGGTCATAACGAACAGAGACACAACAGCTGTAAAAAACAGTATCAGATGGCTTTTTTACGTGTTTCAGGGTGTTGCGCCATCCGTCACTCAGGTCGTTTGGGGAGATGACTTGCCCTTGAATCACTCAAACGGATAGGTCTATGATGCCAGCGCCTTACGACCCATCGAAGGAAATAGACGTGTCCCGTTCCAACTGGCTGCCTACGCCGCCTTAGCGCTACGCCCCCCTCGCAACACCTGACTGCCTTCTTGCTGCAGTCGCCCGTTGCTGCGCCCGTTTTTTGGTCGCCGCCACTCCCACTCTGACTACTCAATCGAAAACCGATGCTCCTGCTCGTCCGGCAACTGCTGCCGTGCGTCTTGCTGCGTCTGTCACAGGTATTTCCATGCTCGAAAAAATCAAAGCTGCGTGGTTTTCCAACGTTCGTGCCGATGTATTGGCCGGGCTGGTTGTTGCATTGGCCCTGATTCCAGAGGCCATCGCGTTCTCCATCATTACCGGGGTAGACCCGAAAGTCGGGCTTTACGCGTCATTCTGTATCTGCGTGGTCATCGCTTTCGTGGGCGGACGCCCGGCGATGATTTCTGCAGCTACAGGTGCGATGGCCTTGCTGATGGTGAATCTGGTCAAAGAGCACGGGCTTCAGTATTTGCTGGCCGCCACCTTGCTCTGCGGCGTACTGCAGATCATCGCCGGCTATCTGCGCCTGGGCGAGTTGATGCGCTTCGTTTCACGCTCGGTCGTCACCGGGTTCGTGAACGCACTGGCGATTCTGATCTTCATGGCCCAGTTGCCGGAATTGACCCATGTTACCTGGCCGGTGCACGCGATGACCGCAGCGGGCCTGGCAATCATCTACCTGTTCCCGCGCGTGCCGGTACTGGGCAAGCTGCTGCCTTCGCCGCTGGTGTGCATTCTGGTGCTCACCGCAATGTCCATTTACATGGGGCTTGATGTACGAACCGTGGGTGACATGGGCGCAATGCCCGACAGCCTGCCGACCTTCATGTGGCCGGACGTCGCGCTCAATCTCGACACGCTGCTGATCATTCTGCCGTATTCCGCCGCGCTGGCCGTGGTGGGCCTGCTGGAGTCGATGATGACCGCGACCATCGTCGATGACCTGACCGATACCTCCAGTGACAAAAACCGTGAGTGCAAAGGGCAGGGCATTGCCAATATCGCCACGGGACTGATCGGGGGCATGGCCGGCTGCGCCATGATCGGCCAGTCTATGATCAACGTTAAGTCTGGCGGCAGAACACGCCTTTCAACCCTCAGCGCAGGTGTGCTGCTGTTGATCATGATGCTGTTTCTGGGCGAATGGCTGGCGCGTATCCCAATGGCGGCGCTGGTGGCGGTGATGATCATGGTGTCTATCAGCACCTTCAGTTGGGGATCGATCCGCAACCTCAAGGAATACCCGCTCTCGACCAACATCGTGATGGTGGTCACCGTGGTGGTGGTCGTGGCGACCCACAACCTTGCCTACGGTGTGCTGGTCGGTTCTCTGCTTGCCTCGATGTTCTTTGCCAGCAAGATCGCTCACTTCCTTGACGTCACGTCGCATCGTGATCCCTTCCACAGCCATCGCACCTACTACGTGACAGGCCAGGTATTCTTCGCCTCCGCTGACCGTTTCATGACCTCATTCGACCTGCGCGAAAGCCTCGAGACACTGGTCATCGATCTGCGCGAGGCGCATTTCTGGGACATCACCGCTGTGGCCGCACTGGACAAGGTGGTTTTGAAACTGAGAAAGGCAGGCATCAGCGTCGACGTTATCGGCATGAACCGGGCCACCGCTACGCTGGTGGACCGCTTTGGTGTGCATGACAAGCCGGACGGCATCGATTCGTTGATGGGGCACTGATCTGCGGGGCCGGGCAGGCAGGCTCAGCCCGGAATCTCCAGGCGGATGACGGATCCTCCGCCTGACCTGTTGCGGACCTCGATAGTGCCGTCATGCTCGAGGCAAATGGCTCTGGCGATGGACAGGCCAAGGCCGCTGCCTCCCGAATAGCGCGCCCGCGAACGTTCGGCACGCCAGAAACGGTCGAAGACCTGTTCGAGGTTCTCCGAGTCAAAGCCGGGGCCGCGGTCCGAGACGGTCAGTTCCATGCGCCCTGCGCTGGCTTTGCCGACAATCAGCAGCTCGCCGCCCATCGCCGAATAGCGCAGCGCGTTCTCAACGAGAATATTCACCACCTGGCCGATTCGGTCACGGTCGGCGTTGACGGTCAATTTCCGCGGGATATCGATCGTCACGGCGACACCTGCCTCATTGAGCAACGTGGCAAACCAGCCCAGCCGTTCGACCACCAGTTTTTCAAGAGAAAATTCTGTCTTGTCCAGGGTCAGTTGGCCCGCGCTGGCGAGCGAGAGCAGGTGCAGATCGCTCACCAGTTTGTTTAACTGGCCGAGCTGGCGGTGGACCATTTCCAGTTGTGCCAGGTCACGCGGGAACACTTCGTCGATCATGCCTTGTATGCGCCCCATGGCCGCATTCAGTGGCGTGCGCAACTCATGGGCAATCATGGCGCTGGACTCGCTGACCTCCAGTTCGTAACGGCCGAGCTGTGTGGTCATGGTATTGAAGTCGCTGACCAGCGCCTGCAATTCGTCCGGGCCGTTGGTGCTCATCGGCAGGCGCGTCTTGAAGTCACCCTGGGCGACCTGACGTGCGCCCCTGGCAATCGAGGAGAACTGGCTGGAAAGCGGACGGGAAAACAGAAAGCCGAAGAATAGGATGATCGGGATCGCGATCGACACCAGCGCTGCCAGCACCCACCATTCCTTGTTGGCAATGCCCGGCAGCAGGTTTTCGATCGGGTAATACTCGAAGAACAGTTCGCGCAGCTTGACCATGTCCAGGGTGGGCTCGGCCTGCAGCCGCAGGAACTCCATGCGCACGTCGGCCGGCATGGCCTGCAGAGTGAGCCAGTCAGAGACCGTGACGTGCAGCCACATGCAAAACGCGATGACGATGACCGCACCGACGGCGAGCATGCTCATGCGCATGCCGACCCAGTGCCACAACGGTTTTTGTCTGTGCCTGAAAAAATGTCGCATGAGGATCACCTGAACCGATAGCCAACCGAACGGACGGTGACCAGCACGTTGTCCACGCCATGGATCTCCAGTTTGCGCCGCAGGTTATGCACATGCGCATCGACAACCCTGGCCAGCGCCTCGCTGTCGGGAAGGCAGATTTCCAGCAGCTCTTCGCGAGTGAAAGCCTTGGACGGCGTTTTCAGCAGCGTTGAGAGGATCTTGAACTCGGTAGGTGTCAGGTCGAGCACGGTCTCTGCGCCATCCTGACCTTCAATGATCGCGGTGACGGCGTCCAGCTCCACCAGCAGGTTCTGGTAGCGCAAATGACGCTCGTTGTTGCCGTTCTGCTGGGAGCGCCGCAGAACCGCATGCACGCGGGCCACCACTTCCCGCGGGTTGTAGGGCTTGACCACGTAATCGTCGGCCCCATAGCGCAAGGCGCCGAGTTTTTCCGGTTCGTCGCCCATGGCGGTGACCATGATCACCGGCGTGTCGCTGCAGCGTCGTACTGCCGAAAGCACGTCCGTGCCACTGACAAGCGGCAGCATGACGTCCAGCAGAATCAGGTCGGGTTTCCACTGACGGTGCATATCGATACCGCGCTGACCGTTTTCGGCCAGCCCGACGTTGAAACCGTCACGACGCAGGTAAGCCTCGAGAATGCTGGCACTGTCAGCATCGTCTTCAACGATAAGAATGCGTTTTCCTGACACGAGAGCGCCTCTTGATCAAATCTTGATAATTCACGAACGGTTTGTTGAAAGTCGACGTTCAGGATGCTGCCCAGAGCCCACTGTCGCGGACAGATCCTATGCCGATGAGTACACCGCTGTCCAAGCGTATCCGCAACCGCCGCCGGTATTGCCTTGCCATGCTGGCGAGCCTGGTTCTTTCGGGCTGCTCGTTGATGCCGGCCTATCAGCGTCCGGCGTTGCCGGTCCCTGTCGATCAGGTGTCTGCTGTGGTGGCGGCTCCGAATACCTCCACAGCCGTCGTACTCAGTGCCGACGAAGAAGCGCTGGCTGGCGAGTTATCGCCGAAGGGCGAGCTGCGCGGTCTGCTGCAATCGGCGCTGGCGTTCAATCGCGATTTGCGTGTGGCGGTGCTGCGTGTGGAGGAGGCCAGGGCAATGCGCGGCATTACCCGCGCCGATCGCTTTCCGACCCTTGCCGCAGGTGTCGAGCGCGATCGTCAGCACTTCGATAATGCGGCCGCCGACGAGCGTTATGGCCAGGACATTTCCATAGCGTCGGTGGGCGTCTCTGACTTCGAACTGGATTTCTTCGGGCGCGTGCGCAGCCTGTCAGAAGCGGCGCGGCACGATTATCTGGCCAGCACCTACGGTCAGCAGGCGGCACGCAGTGCGCTGATCGCGGAAGTCGCCCGCGCCTGGCTGGCCGAGCGTCTGACGGCTGCCGTGCAGCAGGATGCGCAGGCGGTTCACGAGGCCCGGCTGATGCTGGTCAAGGCGGCCGAAGAGCAGCAGCGTCAAGGCGCGCTTTCGCTGGACGATCTGATGGCACAGCGCCTAGACACCCTGACTGCGCAACAGCAGGTACAGGATGCGGCAAGCGATCACGCCAACGCGTCGCAGGCCTTGTTGTTGCTCACCGGCTATTCGACAGCGTTGCCCGCGACCAAGCCAGATACCCCTGCGCTGACCGCCGCGCTGGTCGAGACGCCGGCCTGGCTGTCGAATCTGCCGTCTCAGCGTCTGCTGGAGCGTTTCGACATCCGTCAGCGCGAAGAAGCCCTCAAGGCCAGCAATGCCAACATCGGTGCTGCCCGTGCGGCGTTCTTTCCGTCGATAAAACTCAGTACCGGCGTGGGCTTGCAGAGCGACAGCCTGCGCACCTTGTTCAGCAACGGCAGCGGTGCCTGGCTGTTCACCCCGCAATTGAATCTGCCGCTGTTCGACGGCGGGCGTAATCAGGCCAACCTGGATCTTGCCAAGGTGCGTCAGCAGATCGCAGTGGCCGAGTATGAAAAGGCCGTGCAGAACGCCTTCCGTGAAATGTCCGCTGTGCTGACCCGCCGTCAGCAGGCCCTGAACCATGTCCGCAACGAGGTCGAGCGGGTTGCGCTGGTCCAGGAAAAAGTGCGGCGCCTGTCCTTTGAGCTTAATGCGGGCGCGGTCGAGCGTACTGCATTGCTGGTTTCCACTCTCCGTATTGCCGAAGCCGACGCAGCCGCTCGCAAGTCTCTCGACGCGCTGCAGCAAAACCGTATCGATCTGTTTCGAGTACTGCGCGGAGCAGAACCGATAACCCCACCCCAATCCTGAATGAAACCGGAGTATCCCCATGAGTCCTGCAATCTCTCGTACCCACCTGCGGTCTGCGCTGCTTAAACCTGTGCTGACCGTGTTGATCACCTCTGCGGCCATGACCCTGGCCGGTCATGCCTGTGCCCAGGACAGCACCGCTGAAAGTCAGTCGATGCTGGGTGACCGGTTCAACGTCAATTTCGGGCTCGGCATGGCCGTGCTGCCGCGTTACATGGGGGCCGATGAATACCGCAGTCAGGTGGTGCCCATGCTGACGGTCCAGCGCGGTATCTTCTTCGCCGACACCACGCGCGGTCTGGGGCTGCAATGGCAGTCGGATTCCGGGTTCGGTGCCAGCGCTGCACTCAATTACGATTTCGGTCGAACCGAGAAAAACAGCACGAATCGGCCTGGTTCCAACGAGCTGAGAGGGATGGGCACCGTCAAGGGCGCGACCGTTGGCGACTTCATGGTTTCTCAGCAACTCATGCCGTGGCTGTCCGTCAGTGCCGAGGCCGAACTGCGGGTGGCTGGCGAACAACGTGGCAATCGCTATCGGTTGGGCTTCGAGGGGATCGCTTATCACAGCCAGACCGATACGGTGACCCTCGACATCGATGCGCACGCCGGGGACGGTCGTTACAACCAGACCTATTTCGGCGTGAGTCCGATCCAGAGTCAGCGCACCGGCTTCTCCCGTTTCAACGCAGACAGCGGCATTTACGCGTACTCGGCGGCGCTCGCCTGGCAGCATACCTTCGACGCCCACTGGTCAACCGTCGCCAGCGTCGGGGTGACGCATTACACCGACCAGACCCGTGGCAGCCCGCTGGTCGAGACCGATGCCGAAGGCAGTGGCCTGATTGCCTTGAATTACGCTTTCTGAAGGGTTGAAGCCTGCCATGCGATTGAATCCTGATGCGTTTCTGGCTCTACGGCGGTGTGTGTCACGCGCTTGCGGCGTCGTGCTGATCACCCTGATGATCAGTGGCTGCGGTGATAAACAGACGGCCAGCGTTCCGCCTGTCCGGGCGGTCAAGGTTGAGACGGTGCGGGCGGGAGAGGGCGCGGCGCTGCGCTTCATCGGCACCGTTCGACAGCAGGAGCGCGCCAGTCTGGCGTTTGAATCGGCAGGCACCCTGACAGAGCTGCGGGTCGACATTGGCGATAGCGTCAAGCCGGGCCAGGTGCTCGCCCGCCTTGATCCACAGCCCGCGCAATTGCGCCTGCAGGAGGCGCAGGCCGCTTTGCGGCTGGCCCGGGCTCAGGCGCTGGAGCGCCAGCGTAACTACCAGCGTCAGCAAAACCTGCTCGCAGCGGGCAGTGTCGCCCAGAGCGTGGTCGAGTCGGCCCAGTCGTCCAGTGAACAAGCCAGCGCCGAGCTGATCCGCACGCAAGCCGAGCTGGACCTGGCCCGTCGCGAACTGGATCGCACCCGGTTGATCGCACCCTTTGCCGGGCGCGTGGTGGCTCGTCATGCACAACCGCAGAGCTTGTTGTCCGCCGGGCAGGTGCTGCTGGATGTCGAATCCGCTACGGAGCAGCAAGTGGTGGCAGCTGTTCCGTTGGCACTTGCCGAGTCGCTTGAGCCGGGCGACCTCGCCAGCGCCTCCAGCAGCGCAGACGGTACGGTAGGGTTTGATCTCGCGCTGGAAGGCATTTCGCCCCGAGCCGATGACGGGCTGGTCAGAACGGCTGTGTTTCGAATGCTGCGGCCTGCCGGCAGGCTGCCGAGTGGTATCACGCTGCTTGTGCAAATGCATCCCGCTGCCGACGCACAAGCACTGTCGGTTCCGGTGCAAGCATTATGGATGGGGACCAGCAGCCACGTTGCCGAAGTCTTCGTCTACCAGCCGGGAGGAACAGTCGCCGTCCGCTCCGTCACGCTGGGTACGGTCAGAGAGGGCCGGGCAATGGTCGTCAGCGGGCTAACCGCTGGTGAGCAAGTGGTCACTGCCGGCGCTGCTTTTCTGCAGGACGGTCAGCCCGTCACGCTGTTTCATTCAGACACTCGCCTGAGCGGTGCCGCGCAATGAACCTTACTTCCCGCGCCATGGGCGCAAGCCGCCTGACCCTGTTTGCCGCCTTGCTGATTTTGCTGGCCGGTGTCGCGACTTTTTTGAGCTTTCCTTCTCAGGAAGAGCCGTCGGTGACCGTTCGCGACGCACTGGTCAGCGTGTCTCTGGACGGGCTGTCCGCAGAGCGCAGCGAGGAACTGCTCGCCAGGCCGCTCGAAGAGCGTATCCGTGAACTGGCCGAGATCAAGAACGTGCTCACCACGGTCCAGCCTGGCCGAGTGATCGTGCAAGTCACGGCGTATGACAACGTCAAGGATCTCGGGCTGCTGTGGCAACGGCTCCGGGCGAAGGTGAGCGAAACGAGCGGTGGTTTTCCGCCTGGCACCCAAGGGCCGTTAGTCGATGATGATTTCGGTCGCGTGGCCGTGGCTTCGGTCGCGCTGACCGCACCGGGTTTCACCATGAGCGAGATACGCGGCCCGATCAAACGTTTGCGCAATCAGCTTTATGCGCTCAAGGGCGTCGATCAGGTGCAGTTATATGGCCTGCAGGATGAGCGCATCTACCTCGATGTCGAGCACCAGACGCTGGCCGCCGCCGGACTTTCCCCGCAACAGCTGCTTCAGCAACTGCAAGCCCGCAACCTGATCGCGACAGGAGGCAACCCGGTCATCGGCCAGCAGAGCACCACGCTTTCGATCAGTGGCGAGGTGCTTTCGCTGGAGCAGCTTCGGCAGTTCCCGGTGCAGTTGCCCAATGGTCAGAAGGTCGCGTTGCAGAACCTGAGTCGGGTATCGGTGAGCCCTGTCGACCCGCCGGAAACCGAAGCGATCTACCAGGGACAGGATGCTGTCGTGCTGGCCGTTTCGATGCAGCCAGGCCTCAATGTGCAAACGTTCGGTGATGCCTTGCGCAAGCGACTCGGTGAGCTGGAGCAGCAACTTCCGACGGGCTTTACCTTGCACGTGGTGACCTTCCAGTCCAGCGTGGTCGAGCACGAGATGAGCAAGATGTATCACGTCATGGCCGAGACGGTGGTGATCGTGATGTGCGTGGTCATGCTGTTTCTGGGCTGGCGCACCGGCCTGGTGGTCGGGGTGATTGTGCCCTTGACCATCCTCAGTACGCTGCTGGTCATGCGCGCACTGGGGATCGAGCTGCAGACGGTGTCGATTGCCGCGATCATCCTGGCGCTGGGCTTGCTGGTGGACAACGGCATTGTCATCGCCGAAGACATCGAGCGACGCCTGCATGCGGGCGAGGATCGACGAAGTGCCTGTGAGGAGGCAGGGCGCACCTTGATGATCCCTCTGCTGACCTCTTCACTGGTCATCGTGCTGGCGTTTTCGCCCTTCTTTCTGGGGCAGACCAGCACCAACGAATACCTGCGTTCGCTGGCGGTTGTGCTCGCCACTACGCTGATCAGCTCGTGGTTGCTCAGCGTCACGGTGACGCCCCTGTTGTGCTTTTACTTCGCCAGGATGCCGGCCGTCAAAGCGTCGGCGGACGAGGCCGATGAGTATGCCTCGGTGTTCTACCGTGGCTATCGCAAGGTCATCGAGGGGTTGCTGAATCACTCGTTGCTCTTCATCGCCTGCATGATGGGGTTGCTGGCGTTGGCGGTCGTGGTGCTGACCCGGGTGCCGTACGATTTTCTGCCGAAGTCGGACCGCATGCAGTTCCAGATTCCGCTGGTGCTGGAGCCCGGCAGCAGCTCGCGAGACATGTCGCGAGCGGTGCGTGATATCAGCCAGTGGCTGAGCAGCGATCAGGATGTGGAACACAGTATTGGTTATGTCGCCAGTGGCGGGCCGCGGATCGTGCTTGGACTCAATCCCCCGTTGCCGGCGCCGAATATCGCGTACTTCACTGTCAGCGTGCGTGAAGGCGCCAACCTCGATGCGGTGATCGAGCGCGCACGGCAATTTGTCCTCACGCAGCACCCTGAAATCGAAGCGCAGCCCAAACGATTTTCGATGGGCACCACCGAGGCAGGGATTGCGGTCTACCGGGTCATCGGTCCTGATGAGGAAGTGTTGCGCGGTATTGCCCGACAGATCGAGCAGGCGTTGTCGGCGTTGCCCGGAACCCTGGACGTGCACGATGACTGGCGGACCCGATTGCTGCGTTACGACGTTGTCGTCGATCCTTACAAGGCCCTGCAGGCGGGTGTTGCCACTCAGGACATCGCCCAGGCCCTGCAACTGAGAAACAGCGGGCTGTCCGTGTCGTCGCTGCAGGATGGCGATACAGCTGTCGCGATTGTGGCGCGCGAGCAGAGCACGCTGAGCAAACCGGGCAATGATCTGGACAGCACATTGATTTACCCGGCTTCCGGGGGCGCGCCGTTGATGTTGTCGGCCATTGCCACTGTCGAGCCCAGGGCCGAGGCATCGACCATCCAGCGGCGTAATCTGCAACGCGCGATCACGGTGGTCGGACACAATCCGTCAATGACAGCGACCTCGATCGTCGAGCAGTTGGCACCGCAGATAGCTGCAATCAGCCTGCCGGCGGGTTACCACATCGAACCGGGTGGCGAAATAGAAGACTCGGCCGAGGCCAATCAGGCGCTGCTGCAGTACATGCCACACGCACTGGTTGCGATGCTGTTGTTGTTCGTCTGGCAGTTCAATTCGTTTCGCAAGCTGCTGATCGTCATCTCCAGCGTGCCCTTCGTGCTGATCGGCGTGGCGTTGGCATTGGTGCTCACCGGCTATCCGTTCGGCTTCATGGCCACCTTCGGGTTGCTGTCGCTGGCCGGCATCATCGTCAACAACGCCGTGCTGCTGCTCGAACGTATCGAGGTTGAACGCGAGCAGGGCCTGGCGGTGCATGACGCCGTCGTCAATGCCGCGATCAAGCGCTTGCGGCCGATCGTGATGACCAAACTGACCTGCATCATCGGGCTGGTGCCGCTGATGCTGTTTGCCGGCCCGCTCTGGGAGGGCATGGCGATCACCATCATGGGTGGCCTTGCGTTGGGTACGCTGGTGACACTGGGCCTGATACCGATCCTCTACGCGTTGCTGTTCGACCGCTTCGAGCGCTGGCGCAAGGCGAGCTGAGCCATGACGGCCGGTACGTGTGTAGGGTATGGTCCTGAAAAAACCTCGATGATCGAACACAAGGATGAAACACATGCGCTCATTTACCCGCTCGCCACTGGCCGCCCATCTCGCCCTGGCGCTTGCGTTGACAGCTCTGGCACCGGCGGCCATGGCCGAACCGCACAAGGCCATCCAGGCCGATGCCGAGCAATACAAGGACGAAGCCTTGAAGCTGCTGGAGCGTCTGGTGAACATCGACTCGGGTTCCGGGTATGTACCGGGCCTGACCAAGGTCAGCGACATCGCGATCGAAGAACTGAAAAAGCTCGGAGCCACCATCGAGCTCGTTCCAAATACGCCAGAGGCCAGTAACCACGTCATCGCCACCCTGAAAGGCACCGGCAAGGCGAAGATTCTGCTGATGGCGCACATGGACACCGTGTTCAAGGAAGGTTCTGCGGCCGAGCGACCGTTTCATATCAAGGACGGGCGTGCCTACGGCCCAGGGGTGATGGATGACAAGGGCGGCATCGTTGCCGCTATTTATGCGCTGAAGGTCTTGCACAACCTGAAGTTCACCGACTACGCGCAGATCACGGTGTTGCTCGACGCCAGCGAAGAGACCGGCTCAGGCGTCGCTACCGAGCTAATCAAGAAAACCGCGAAGGAGCATGACGTCACCCTCAACCTCGAGCCGGGGCGTCCGGCCGACGGTCTGGTGGTGTGGCGCAAAGGCTCGGCAACCGCGCTGGTCGAAGTCAAAGGCAAGGCCTCGCATGCAGGCGTTGCGCCTGAGCTGGGACGTAACGCCGCGACCGAAGTTGCCCATCAGATCCTGCAACTCGGCAAGCTGGGTGACGAGGAGAAGAAAACCACCATCAACTTCACCGTGCTCAAGGCGGGGGATCGCACCAACGTGATTCCCGATCAGGCCAGCGCCAAGGCCGACGTGCGTGCTGCCGTACCGGAGGAGTTCGACCGCGTCGAGCAGGATCTGGCCAAGGTGTCGGCCAACAAGCTGGTGCCTGATACCGAGGTCAAGACCAGCCTGGTCCGTGGCCTGCCGCCGATGCCGCAGACCGCGCAGTCCGATGCATTGGTCGCGATGGCGCAGGGTATCTACGGTGAGCTGGGTCGCACCCTGACCATCGAGGGCAGCGGCGGGGCGGCGGATTCAAGCCTGTCTGCCAGCGTGGGTACACCGACGCTGGACGGTTTCGGGATTGTCGGCGGCAATATTCATACACCCGAAGAGTATGCCGAAGTGGGCAGCGTGGCGCCGCGGATCTACTTGCTGTCGCGAATGATCATGAAGTTGTCCGGGCAACAGTGATTCGACCGGCTTCCCGTGCGTGGCGCGGGAGGCTGTAGAATCGATGACTCGCTTTTAAATAGATACAGGCTGCCCCCCCCCCCCCGAACCTGCTGCCTCTGTTTTACACCTTGGCCATGCAAAAAGGACCGTCGTCGCGGATCCAGAGCCCTGGAAGGTCAGCATGATTTCGCCTGTTTCCTTAACCCATAGTCATTTTATTAGTGTGTCTGCGGCCTTGAGCCGAGCTGGTTTTTGCTTAATAGCCGATTAGCATTTTTGCATATATTTAATTATGACCTTAATGCTATATCGAAAAGATACGCTGCCCCCTATCAATACTAAGCAGATGAGCCTTGGGCACGGGCTAGAGGTCAGTAGCCCCAAAATTAAACTCAAAAAAAGTTCAACAAATCGGATACAAGGTCGATACAAATATTTGACGCCGCTATGATGGCGTTCTAGTATTGCCCACCTTTTTGATATCAATATGCTACCGCAAGGACGCGCCGTGTATCCTCATGCCCTCAAACTGGCTTTGCTGTTCCTGCTCACCATCGCGTTGGCTCCCTCGTTTGCAGCGCCTGCCACCGTCAATTTGCCAGGCGATCAGGGCGTTGTTCATGACCGTCGGGATCTGCTCAAGCGCCACGCGGATCTTTTAGATGTTTATAAAGCCGCCTTTTTCAACGATGCGCGATTGTCCGCAGCGCGTCATGCTTACAGGGCACAACGCGAAGGCGTGCCTCAGGCGCGTGCAGGCCTGCTGCCGAATCTGACCGCCGGGGCAACGTCAGAAGTAACCCGTCTGGAGCGAGACGAGCCTTCCCTAAGCCGAGAGCGAAGTGGCACAACGTTTCGTGCCAACCTCAGTCAGCCGTTGTTCCGCATTGATCGCTGGTTTCAATTGAAGGCTGCGCAATCGAGCCTGGATCAAGCCGGGCTTGAGCTGTCGGCCAAAGAGCAAAACTTGCTGCTGACCGCTGCCCAGGCCTACTTTGAAACACTGCGCCAACTGGACGCGTTCGCAGCCGCCCAGGCTGAAGAAGCTGCGCTATTGCGTCAGCGCGACCAGGCTCAAGGGCGTCTGGAGGATGGTGCTTCAAGCATCACGGACGTGTATGACGCCCAGGCGGCCTATGACAATGCCCGGGCCAACCGGCAACTGGTGCAGCGAAAAGTAGATGATGCCTATGAAGCGCTGGAGCGCCTGACCAAGCACAGCTACACGTCACTTGCAGGTATAAGACACCAGATGCCGGTAGAGGCGCCCATACCCAATGATGCCCGTGCCTGGGTCGATATTGCCCTGCGGCAAAATCTTGAGCTGCAAGCCAGCGAGCGTGCAGTCAGTGCTGCCGAGCAAACGCTTAATCAGCGTAAAGCCGGGCATGCCCCCACTGTTGACGCTATTGCTTCTTATCGCAAAGGTGATAACGACAGCTTTGGCTACAGTAACCCGACTGACTTCGGCAGTAACGGTTATCGCGACCAAGTCGCGCAAAGCAGCATTGGCATTGAGCTCAATATCCCTCTTTACTCGGGCGGAATGACCAACTCCCAGATCAAGGAGTCCACCGAGCGTCTGTATCAGAGCCAGGACGAACAGGAAGACCGCCAACGCGAAGTGGTGCTCAATACACGCAATGCGTTTCGCGGCATCAATACGGGCATAGAGCAGATTGCAGCCCGACGCCAAAGCATCATTTCCGGTCAGAAATCCGTGGAAGCCAATCAGGTGGGCGTGGACGTTGGCTCTCGCAATATTGCCGATGTACTCAATGCTCAGCGTCAGTTGTACGCTGCCGTGCGCGATTATAACGATGCCCGGTATGACTACATTCTCGATAACCTCAAGCTCAAACAGTCTGCTGGCATCCTCAGTCCTGATGACCTGAAAGCACTTGCGTTATATCTCAAGCAAGACTATGACCCTGCTCGCGATTTTCTGCCGCCAGGAGTCTGATATTCGTCACATCGGTAGTTAACGCAGTAGCGAACTGAACCCGTCGGTTATGCAAATCGCATATCCAATAAAGTGAATGCTTACAGCTAATTAGTAAATTGATCAGATTTGCCCATCAGTGGCAGATCGGCAGGGACGCGCTATGAATGATTCGGAAATGGGCACTCAAATGCCTGACAATGCCCCTCGCCTGGACACCGGCCTTGCCTCGCTGGTCATGCTTGCGCGCTTTCATCAGGTGGCGGCTTCGCCAGAGCAACTTGCCCATGAGTTTGGCAGCCCTGACCAGTATCTGTCGCAGGACAGCCTGTTACTGGCGGCCCGTAAACTCGGCTTGAAAGCCAAGGCTGCGAGGACCACCACCGAGCGTTTGGACCGTACACCACTTCCCGCGATAGCAGCGGACAATAACGGTGGTTTCTTCATCATCGCGCGTCTTGATCAAGGCAAGGCGCTCATCCACGACCCTCTTTCTCAACGCCCCGAGGTTGTTACTTTCGAGGCCTTGCAGGAGCGTTGGACAGGCCAGTTACTGCTCATTCGCTCGGAAGCCGGGACGCCGGGCGAGTCCTCAAGTTTCGATTTCACCTGGTTCATTCCTGCCATCGTCAAGTACCGGAAGTTGCTGGGCGAAGTGATGCTGGTTTCCTTCGTCCTGCAAATTTTCTCGCTGATCACACCGCTGTTCTTCCAGGTAGTGATGGACAAGGTACTTGTCCATCACGGATTGACCACCCTCGACGTTATCGCCATCGGCCTTGCCGGTGTGATGCTGTTCGAGTCGGCCTTGTCTGGCTTGCGCACCTACGTGTTCGCACACACCGCCAGCCGCATCGACGTAGAGCTGGGTTCGAAGCTGTTTCGTCACTTGATCACGTTGCCGCTCTCGTACTTTCAGGCTCGCCGCGTGGGCGATTCGGTAGCACGGGTGCGTGAACTGGAAAACATCCGCAACTTCCTGACCGGCAATGCTATCACCCTGTTGCTGGATGTGCTGTTCTCGGTGGTGTTCATTGCGGTGATGTTTTACTACAGCGGTTGGCTGACGTTGATCGTGCTGTTGTCCCTGCCGCTCTACATTCTGGTGTCGGTGCTCATCACTCCTGTGTTGCGCAAACGCCTTAACGACAGTTTTGCCCGAGGCGCTGAGAACCAAGCGTTTCTGGTCGAAACGGTTAACGGCATCGACACCCTTAAATCAATGGCAGTGGAGCCTCAAGCCATTCGCAAGTGGGATAACCAGTTGGCGGGCTATGTCGCTGCCGGATTCAAAACTCAGAACCTGTCGACCATTGCCAACGAAAGTGTCTCTCTGATCGGCAAGTTGGTGACTGTCGCAACTTTGTGGTTCGGTGCGCGCCTGGTCATCGACGGCCAACTTTCGGTCGGCCAGTTGATTGCGTTCAACATGCTGGCCGGGCGTGTTGCCCAACCGATTATGCGCCTTGCCCAACTGTGGACCAACTTCCAGCAGACCGGCGTATCAGTGCAGCGCCTGGGCGACATCCTTAATACCCGTAACGAACTCTCGCAAGTCAACCGCAGTGCGCTACCGCCGATCAAGGGGCGCATTGAGTTCGATCAGGTGCACTTTCGCTATCGTCCCGATGGCTCGGAGATCCTGCGGGGCATCAATCTTGTTATCACTCCGGGCCAAGTCATCGGTGTGGTGGGGCGTTCCGGTTCTGGCAAAAGCACACTGACGCGTCTGTTACAACGCCTCTATGTACCGGAGCGCGGTCGGGTGTTGGTCGACGGTATGGACCTGGCCCTGGCAGACGTCTCTTCCCTGCGCCGCCAGATCGGCGTGGTGCTGCAAGACAACATGCTGTTCAACCGCAGCATCCGCGAAAATATCGCATTGAGTGATGCCGGAGCGCCTTTGGAGGCCGTCATGCAAATGGCCAAACTGGCTGGCGCCCACGACTTCATCCTTGAGCTGCCGGAGGGCTACGACACAATGGTCGGTGAGCACGGTGCGTCGTTATCCGGCGGTCAGCGCCAACGTATCGCTATCGCCCGCGCCCTGATGGGCAACCCGCGCATCCTGATTTTCGATGAGGCCACCAGTGCGCTGGACTATGAGTCCGAGCGCATTGTTCAGCAGAACATGCAGGCAATCTGCAAGGGGCGCACCGTGATCATCATCGCGCATCGGCTGTCTGCCGTTCGCGATGCCAACCGCATCGTTGTAGTCGATCGCGGGCAAATTGTAGAGCAGGGCACTCATGCCGAATTGCTCACACACCAAGCCGGTCATTACTCGCGCCTTCATCGCCTGCAGCAGGGAGGCAGCCATGTCTAACGCCGAATCGACCGGACTACTGCAGCGCTACCGCCGCGTGTGGCGCCAATCTTGGCGTAACCGTCGTGAGATGGATGCCCCCAAGCGCTTGGCGCATGAAGTGCAGTTTCTGCCCGCGGCACTGGAACTCCAGGATAAGCCCAGTCATCCCGCGCCGCGTGTTTTCATGTGGGCGATCATGTTTTTTGCCGCTCTGGCGTTGCTATGGGCATGCCTGGGCAAGATTGACGTGGTAGCGACAGCCAGCGGCAAAATCATTCCCAGCGGCAAGACGAAAACCATTCAGTCCAGTGAAACGGCGGTGGTCAAGGCGATTCATGTGCGTGACGGGCAATCGGTCAAGGCCGGTCAGTTGCTTTTGGAGCTGGACTCCACATCTGCGGATGCTGATGTCGGACGCGTCCGCAGTGATTTGCTGGCTGCACGTATCGACAGTGCCCGAGCGGCCGCCATGCTCGATGCAATCAACCAGCGCAAACCGCCTCGGGATCTGACCGGTACCATACTGGATGCCGACCCGATGCATGTATTGGCGGCTGAGCGCTGGCTGCAGGGCCAGTATCAGGAGTACCGCAGTAGCCTTGACCTGGTAGACGCCGAAATTCAGCAACGCCAGGCCGATATCCAGGCCGCGCGTATTCAAGTCATGAGTTTGCAGAAAACTTTGCCTATCGCCACCAAGCTGGCAAGTGACTACGAAAACCTCCTGAAAAAGCAGTACATCGCCCGTCACGCTTACCTGGAAAAGGAACAGGCCCGCCTGGACCTGGAACGCCAACTGAGTGTGCAGCAAGCCAGCGTCCTGCAATCCACCGCCGCCCGCCAGGAAGCAGAGCGCCGCCGCGAAGGCGTGGTCGCCCAGACCCGCCGCGCCATGCTTGACCTGTTGCAGCAAGCCGATCAAAAGATCGCATCTTTCAATCAGGACCTGACCA
>Ga0308164_10001477_pt1 | contig 27357 bp, 16 predicted proteins | sample PhyTR2_FD_201031 | JGI IMG/M metagenome (GOLD analysis project Ga0308164, IMG submission 201031) | Phyllosphere microbial communities from UC Gill Tract Community Farm, Albany, California, United States - DLSLT.R2 | ecosystem: Host-associated > Plants > Phyllosphere > Unclassified | place: USA... | reverse complement strand
GCCGCGAGGTGGGTCTTCTGCCGCATGGCGAATCGCACGATGGCCATGCGGTCGGTGGCCTCGAGGGTGCGCCGCAGCAGCACGTAGGACTTGGGTGACGTGCTGTCGGGTTCGAGGTAGTAGCTGCGGTCGAACATGAGGGGGTCGACCTGTTCGCTCGGCACGAATTCGACGACCTCGATCTCGCGGTCGCGTTCGGCTGGCAGCGTCTTGAGATCGTCGTCGGTGAGCATCACTCGTGTGCCCCCCTCTTCGTACGCCTTGTCGATGTCGCGGAACTGCACGACCTCGTTGCACACCTCGCAGCGACGCTCATAGTGGATGCGGCCGCCATCCTTCTCGTGCACCTGATGCAGAGGGACGTCATGGCCTTCGGTGGCGCTGTACAACTTCACGGGAACGTTGACGAGCCCGAAGCTCAGCGATCCCTTCCAGATGGCGCGCATGTCCACTCCGATCCTTGGCGGCGTTGTCGAGTATCCAGTACATACCCGAACGGGCGTCAAGGGGTAACGATCGGGCAGGGGTTGCGGTAGACAAGGGGCCATGGCAGCAGCATCCGACAAGCAGATCGTGACGGTGGATGGCCACCGCTTGCAGGTGACGAACCTCGGCAAGGTGCTCTATCCCGAGACCGGCACGACCAAGGCCGACGTGCTCGACTACTACACGCGCGTGGCGCCGCTCATGCTGCCGCACAGCGCGTGGCGGCCCGCGACCCGCAAGCGCTGGGTTCACGGCGTCGGCACCGAGGATGCCCCGGGCCAGATGTTCTTTCAGAAGGATCTCGGCGATGGCACCCCCGAGTGGGTCAAACGTTTCGAGATCGAGCACAGCGACCACACCAACACATATCCCGTGGTGAACGACCGCGCGACGCTCGCGTGGCTCGCGCAGATCGCGGCGCTCGAGATCCACGTTCCGCAGTGGCGGTTCGGGCCGCGGGGGGCGCGCAAGAACCCCGACCGCATGGTGTTCGACCTCGACCCGGGTGAGGGCGTCGGCCTGCCCGAGTGCGTCGAGGCCGCGCGACTATGCCGAGAGATCCTCGATGACATGGGGATGCCGGTGTTCCCCGTCACGAGCGGGAGCAAAGGCATCCATCTGTATGCGTCGCTCGACGGCAAGCAGACGTCCGACCAGGTGTCGCAGGTTGCGCACGAGCTGGCGCGGGCCCTCGAGGCCGACCACCCCGACCTGGTCGTGAGCGATATGAAGAAGACGCTGCGGGTGGGCAAGGTGCTGCTCGACTGGAGCCAGAACAATGGTGCAAAGACGACGATTGCTCCGTATTCGCTGCGTGGCCGGATGCGGCCGACCGTGGCCGTGCCGCGCACGTGGGAGGAGCTGGAATCGCCCGATCTGCGGCACCTCGAATACGACGAGGTACTCGACCGCATCGAGTCCACGGGCGACCCGATGGCCGAGATCGACAGCGACCTGGTCGGCGAGTTCGGGGACGGCGGCGGACTCGGCATCGGCGACGGCACGGATGCGGCCCCGGCTGCGCCCGCGACGCAGGCCGGCGGCAAGCCGGAAGCGCACCGCGCCCAGAGGACGTCCGACGGAAGCTCCGACAAGCTCGAGACTCCGCGCGACCGCCTCCACATTTATCGCTCGAAACGGGACGCCGCGATCACGAGCGAACCCGTGCCCGCCGAGAGCCCCGTCGATCGCGAGGGCAACAGTTTCGTCATCCAGGAGCACCATGCGTCCAGGCTGCACTGGGACTTCCGCCTCGAACACGCGGGGGTGCTCGTGAGTTGGGCCCTGCCGAAGGGTGTCCCGACCGACACGAAGGGCAACCACCTGGCCGTGCAGACGGAGGATCACCCGCTCGAATACGGGTCGTTTGAGGGCAGCATCCCCGCCGGTGAATACGGCGCGGGCGAAGTGACGATCTGGGATGCCGGCACCTACGAACTCGAGAAATGGCGTAAAGACGAGGTCATCGCGCGCCTGACGGGGCGACCGGACGGCGGCCTCGGCGGCACCGTGAAGCTCGCGCTCATTCGCACATCGGCCGGGCCGGGCGGCGAGGATGGCGGCGACGAGAACAGCGGCACCATTCCGAAGAGTTCGTGGCTCATCCATCGCATGAAAGACACGGGCGCGCACGCTGAGCATCACTCAGACCGAAACGACACTGGCGCACCGCGGTCGAAGGCGGGCAGCGAGAAGGCGCGCGGTGACAAGGCGGGCGATGGCAAGGCGGGCAGCGACAAGGCGGGCAGCGACTCGGATGACTCGTCGCCCGACGCCCCGGCGTCCGCCCCCGGCACCTACAAGCCCATGCTCGCGACTGCCGGCACGCGCACGGATCTGCGCTCGAGCAAGGAGTGGTCGCTCGAGATGAAGTGGGATGGCATCCGAGCGATCGTCACGGTCGACGACGGCGCGGTAACGATCACGAGTCGCAACGGGCACGACATCACGAAGCGGTATCCCGAACTGCTCGATGCGGCCGAGGGTGTGCACGCCACATCCGCCGTGCTCGATGGGGAGATCGTGGCGCTCGATGGGTCGGGCGTGCCCAGCTTCGGGTTGCTGCAGCAGCGCATGAACCTCGACAAGGCCGCCGAGATCGAGCGGGCCTCGACGAAGACCCCCGCGACGCTCATGTTGTTTGACGTGCTCGAAGTGAATGGCGTGTCGATCGTCGATCAGCCGTACCGCGAGCGACGCGACCTGCTCGAGCGGCTGATCGCCGACGACCAGCGCGGCCGCGTGCGTGTGCCCCCCGCGTTCGACGGCGAGATCGATGACGCCGTCGAGACCAGCCGCCGACTCAAGCTCGAGGGTGTCGTCGCAAAGATCGTCGACTCGCGCTACGACCCGGGCCGGCGTTCCGACGACTGGGTGAAGCTGAAGCACCAGAAGACGCAGGAGGTCGTTGTGGGCGGCTGGCGGCCGGGCAACGGCGGCCGCAGCGGTCAGATCGGGTCGCTGCTCGTCGGCATCCCGGGCGAGGATGGTTTGACCTACGTCGGCCGCGTCGGCACGGGTTTCAGCCAGGCCGATCTCGCCGCAATCGGGAAGCGCCTCGACCCGCTCGAGCGCAAGACGTCGCCCTTCATCGAGGTGCCCGCGGATGTCATGCGCGACGCCCACTGGGTCACGCCGAAGGTCGTGGGCGAGGTCACCTTCGGCAATTGGACCGACTCGGGCCACCTGCGGCATCCGTCGTGGCGCGGCGTGCGTGTCGACAAGACGCCCGAGGATGTCGTGCGCGAACCGAACCTCGACATCGACGGCGGCTAACGGCCCACGGCTCACGGCTCACGGCTCACGGCTCACGGCTCACGGCTTGTCGCCCGCCGCTGACTGCTAACGGCTAGCTGCTAACTGCGAACTGCGAACGGAATCCGATCTGGTCGCTCCCACACAGACGGACCCCGCGGGAACATTCTCCGCGGGGTCCGTGCGTTCTGCTCTGTTGGCTAGAGAACAGCCGGGTTCGGCGCCGACGGGTTGTCAGGCGCGTTGCCCTCACCCGCCAAGCCAGCCGGGGTTTCGGCGGTCGCCGGGGCCTGGCCCGCGGCATCCGCACCGGCACCCGTGATGTTCACCATCCAGTTGACGTTGTATTTGTCGCGCAGCATGCCGAAGCTGTCGCCCCACGGCGACTTCGCGAGCGGCTCGACGATGGTGCCGTCTTCGGCGAGACCGTTGTAGTAGCCCGTCAGCAGATCTTCATCGTCGCCGCTGAGCGCGATCGAGATGCTGTCGCCGGGGTTGAAGTCCATCTTCGTGGGAGTGTCGGCGCCCATGAGCACGAGGCCGTTGGGCGCGATGAGCTGGGCGTGCATGATCTTGAGCTTCTCGACCGGGTCGTTGCTCATCTCGAACTCCTCGAAGGTGCTCATGGTCAACTCACCGCCGAACACGCGCTGGTAGAAGCTCATGCCCTCGCGGGCATCGTCTCGAAAATGGAGGTAGGGGGTTATCTGGCTGGTCATGCTTCACGCTCCTCGTCGATCGTTCGTGGCACAGCGGCGCGTCGATACACGTCGGTGTTCGTGGACTGCTTCGAGTATGCCCGCCGCACCGGCCAGGCGGGAGGGGTTGCCTCTCACAGCATCGGCACTTCGGCGCATGCGCACATCGCGGCCCAGCTCTCAGATTCTGACCTGCGCTCCGGCGACCCGCGGCAGGGTTTTCGGAGGTAACTCACGTACTTTCGTCGGACCGACCCACCACACACGCGTCGTCGCGCGGCGCCCCACCGCATTCGGAGAGGTAGACATGTCCCCGTCCTCACGTTTGGCTTCTGCGTCGCTCGGCGTGTCGCTCGTCGCGGCCCTCGTCGGATGCTCGGCGGCCGGCCCCGTCGGCAGCGAAGCGCCTTCGCGCACGACCGCGACCTCCGCGCCCCCGGCGGGTGCGACATCCACGCCGTCGGCGGCCCCTACGGATGATGGCGCCGCAGCCCCCTCGGGAACGCCCCGGGTCATCGCCACGGGCCTCGACCTGCCGTGGTCGCTCGTGCGCCTCGAATCGGGCGCCACCCTCGTCTCAGAGCGCGACACGGCCCTCGTGAGGGAGATATCGGCAGCCGGCGAGGTGCGCACGGTCGGCGAGGTCCCCGGCGTCGCCCCGGGTGGTGAGGGCGGCCTCCTCGGGCTCTCGGTCTCCCCCGACGACCCCACGTCGCTGTATGCCTACACGTCCACGTCCTCCGACAACCGCGTGCTGCGCATCGACCTCACGGGCGACGCGGGCGGCTACGGCCTGGGCGACGCCGAAACGGTGATCGACGGCATCCCCCGCGCCGGCAACCACAACGGAGGCCGCCTCGCCTTCGGACCGGACAACATGCTCTATGTCACGACGGGCGACGCGGGCAACACCGCCAACTCGCAGAACCCCGACTCTCTGGGCGGCAAGATCCTGCGCCTCGACCCGTCGGGCGCCATCCCCGCCGACAACCCGTTCCCCGGCTCCCCCGTCTTCACGCTCGGCCACCGCAACCCGCAGGGCATCGCCTGGGATGCGGCCGGCAACATGTTCGCGTCGGAGTTCGGCCAGAACACCTGGGACGAGTTCAACCAGATCGCGGCCGGCTCGAACTACGGATGGCCCACCGCCGAAGGCATCGCGGGCAACCCCGACTTCGTCGACCCCCTCGTGCAGTGGTCGCCCCGCGACGCGAGCCCCAGCGGCCTCTCCTACGCCGACGGCACCTTCTTCCTGGCGGCGCTGCGCGGAGAACGCCTCTGGACCCTCGACACCACACCTCTCGACCCGTCAGCCGTGCCGCCCACCGCGTCGTTCTTCGAGGGCGACTACGGCCGCCTGCGCGACGTGATCCGCGGCCCGGGCGACACCCTCTGGCTGCTCACCAACAACACGGGCCGCTCCCCCCGGCCCGGCGACGACCAGATCCTCGAGGTCGACCTCGGCTGAGGCGTCAGGCGTCAGGCGTCAGGCCTGAGGCCGCCGTCAGGCGTCAGGCGTCAGGCGTCAGCCATCAGCCATCAGCCATCAGCCATCAGGCATCAGGCGTGAGTCGTTAGACAATCAAGGTCTCGAACTCTCCGGTCGGGAGAGCGATCCAACCCTCGCGCGTCGCACGCTCGGCCACCTCAGCGGGCGGCGGGATGTAACGGCCCCGGGCCGCGGCACGGGTGACGAGCGCCGCTATGACGGCATCGAAGGCGTCACCCGAGGTCACCATGAGCGCGACATCCGTTGCGGAAAGATCGAACCAGGGGGCACGTGAGCGTAGGACCGTGAGTAGCTCACGCCGGCGCTCGGGCTCTCGCCGATACCCCGTCGTGTCGAAGTCCCACAGCCGCAGGCTCGCCCCGGGATACACCTCGGCGATGTCACCGGCCCCCGCACGGTCGGTGTTCACTCCGGCTTCCGCCAGGCGCCGCAGGAGACCCGCGCAGCGCATGGCGGTCAGCCCGAGGCGGTCCGTCGAGACGCTCAGCGGCCAGCGACCCGTCACATCGTGAGCGAAGCGGTCGGTCTCACGGTAGGCGAGAGTTCGTCGCCATGCCATACCGCCCTCGACGCTCGGGTCAGGCGCCGACAGATTGGCGTGCCCGGAGATGAACGCGACGAACTCGTCGGGCCACCCGAACGCGCAGTCGATACCGAGCTTCGCGATATCGCCCGCGCTGGCGACCGCGACGATCGCAGCATCGTCGACACCCAGCCGCAGGTCGATCAGACGGGCGCGGTCATCGGCCCATTCGATGACGGCGAGGGCGGTGCCGGCGCTCCCGGCGGCGAGGTCGATTCCGGCGGTCAGCACTCTGACACCCTAACCCGACCGTCTGCGAGGCCCGATTCGTCAGCGTTCGGATGCACGCTTCGATGCGTCACCAGCCCTGACCGAAAAAAGCCCCTCCGCGCGAACGGAGGGGCTTTTCGTGGCTTCTGGTGGACCTAGGGGGATTCGAACCCCCGACCTCTTCATTGCGAACGAAGCGCGCTACCAACTGCGCCATAGGCCCAAAGCTCTACGAGACTATCACGCCTCGAGAGTGGGTTAGCTCGCCGCGCGACGTGCGCGCAGCATGGCGGCGACATCGGGTCCGGCGATCTCTGAGTCGTCGATGATGCCCATTCCGGCGAACCGTGAATCAACCTCACGAGCACCCGGCGAAGCGGATGATGCGGCGGCCTGTTCCTGGCCCGAAACCGCGGCGCGAACGCCCGTCTCTACCTGCGAACCAGCCTCGGCGGAAGCGGCGGCGTCGACCGTCGAACGTGCGGCGATCGTCGGAATCTGCGGCGCCAGCTGAGCGGCACGCTCCGCCATGACCTGCGCGATAGCGGCGCGTCGCAGCGCAGCCTGGGCGTCGGCCTTGGCCATCGCCTCGGCGGCCGCAGAACCCTGCGACTGGTAGAGGGGCTTGGGCAGCGGCTGCGGCGTCCAGGCGACGGCGGTCTCGGCGACCGGGGCATCCTCGAACTGCACGGGCTCGAAGGCCTGGGCGGCCGACTGGGCGGATGCGGGAACGGCGACGGGCACGGCAATAGTGCGGACGCGCGACATCCGACCGAGTAGCAGAACGGCGACGACCGCAACGACGGAACCTGACGCCAGCAGGGCGACCGAGCCGCCCGCGGCGACCTGGAACCCGCCGACACCGGCAGCGACGACCGCGGCGAAAAGAATGAGGGTGGTGGTCAGGCGAGCGCGGCGGCGCGCACGGCGCATGTGCGCGGCGGCCGACGAGGTGGCCTGTTTGTGGGCGGCGAGCGCTTCCCGACGGGCGCGTTCGGCCTGCTCGGCCTGCACGCGGCGCAGAACCTTCTGCTGCTCGGCGACCTCACGGGCGGTGGCCTCGACGCGGACCTCTTCGGGGGTCTCGGACGTCTCGGCCAGAATGCGCAGCGTCTGCTGCAGGCGCACGGCGTTGCGCTCGGTGGCCATGTACTCGTTGCGACGCACCCACGTGGGCATGAGGTAGATCACCCATAGCGCCGCGGCGATCGCGAGAACCACCCCGCCGCTCAGAAACCCAGTACCCATGCGTACACGGTATGAGCGGGCGCCGACGATTCGTCGCATTGCGCCGGTGTGTCACGCCAAGTCGAGCCAGATTGCCGGTCGGCGTTCCGAAACGGCCCGCTCACCCGCGTGTGGCGAGGGCGAGAGGCGGACGGCATCCGCACATCGTCCAGCGAGAACCGGTCAGGAAGTCAGGGGCGCGACGGGATGAGCGGTGTCATCGACGCGCGGCGATCGGCATCCGAGATCAGCGTGGCCCCTGGCGGCACCTCGCCGGCCCGCCACCGCCGCAACACGCCCTGCGGGATCTCGTCGCGCACAAGCGCGAAGCTGAAGTGGTCTCGCCAATCGCCGTTGATGTGGATGAATCGGCGCCGCAGCCCCTCATAACGGAACCCGAGCTTCTCGACCACGCGCAGCGACGGCCCGTTCTCGGGGCGGATGCAGATCTCCATGCGGTGCAGGCCCAGCTGCTGGAAGCAGTAGTCAGTCGCCAGGGCCACGGATGCGGGCGTCACACCCTTGCCCGCGAACCCCTGCCCCACCCAGTAGCCGAGCGTGGCCGACGACAGCGACCCGTAGGTGATGCCCGACACGTTGAGCTGCCCGGCCATCTCGCCGTCGTACTCCATGACGAACGGCAACCCGTTGCCCGACCGCGCGTTGGCCTGCAGGGCGCGGATGCTCGAACGCAGGTCGAACGCCACCGGACCGTTGGGGCTCGTCGCCTCCCACTGCTGCAGCCAGGCGCGGTTCTCGAGCAGCAGGCGTTCCATGGGCTTGGCGTCGCGCACGCGGATCGGCCGGATGCTGACGTGCCCGTCACTCAGCGTGGGGATGGGGAGTGGCACGACGGCCCCCTTCTGACGAGGAGTGTGGAGAGGTGCGAACGGCCCGCCGGTGCAACCACGTCAGACGGGTCGAGCACCGGCGGGCCGGAACGGATGAATCGGAGCCTAGCTCAGCTTCGAGACGAACTCGGTGAGCCACGGCTTGAGGTCGGGGCCGAGGTCTTCGCGGTCGGAGGCGAGCTGCACGATGGCCTTGATGTAGTCGAGGCGGTCGCCCGTGTCGTAGCGGCGGCCCTTGAAGACCACGCCGTAGACACCGCCGGCGATCTCGTCGTCGGCCGCGAGCACCTGCAGGGCGTCGGTCAGCTGAATCTCGCCGCCCTTGCCGGGCTTGGTCTCTTCGAGGATGTCGAACACCTCGGGCTTCAACACGTAACGCCCGATGATGGCGAGGTTGGAGGGCGCGTCTTCCTTGGCGGGCTTCTCGACGAGACCCTTCACCTTGACGACACCGTCTTCATCGGTGGGCTCGACATCGGCGGCACCGTAGAGGTGGATGCTGTCGGGGTCGACCTCCATGAGGGCGATGATCGTGGCGTCGCGCTTCTCCTGCTGGTGCAGCATGACGCTGAGCAGCTCGTCGCGGGCGTCGATCAGGTCGTCGCCGAGCAGAACCGCGAAGGGCTCGTCGCCGATGTGCTTGCGGCCGCGCAGCACCGCGTGGCCGAGGCCGTGCGGGTCGCCCTGGCGCAGGAAGTAGATGTCGGCCAGATCGCTCGAGGCCATCACGCGGTCGAGGCGATCTTGGTCGCCCTTCTTCTCGAGGTTCTGCTCGAGCTCGGTGACGCGGTCGAAGTGGTTGGCGAGGGCGTTCTTGTTGCGCCCGATGATCATGAGCACGTCTTTCAGGCCGGCGTTGACGGCCTCTTCGACGACGTACTGGATGGCCGGCTTGTCGACCACCGGCAGCATCTCTTTGGGCATCGCTTTTGTTGCGGGCAAGAATCGCGTTCCGAGGCCAGCGGCGGGAATGACGACCTTCGTGACAGGCTTAGACATAGGCAACACCCTAGCGGCCCCCGGTGACTTTTTAGAGGGCATTGCGCCGGGGTGCGACATCCGTCAATGCCGCACCATCCGTGAGAGCGGCTTACACTGGTCGGCATGGCAACCGAGGTGGACCACCAAAAACGCGCGCTCAGAGCCGAACTGCGTGAGAGGCGGCAGAACCTCACTCAGACCGAGAAGGACAATGCCACGATCGGCGTGACCGAGCACCTGCAGTCGCTCGTGACGGCCCTCGACGCTCGCTCGGTGGCGTGCTACCTGTCCACGCCCAGCGAACCCGATACGCGACCTTTCCTCAACTGGGCGCTCGAGCGCGGCATCCGGGTGCTGTTCCCCGTGAGCCGCGACGACGGCCTGCTCGACTGGACCGTCGGCGAGACGGGCGACGAGACGCAGGGCCTCTTCGGCATGCCTGAGCCGGTCGGCGAGTTGCTCGGGCCCATCGCCATCGACCAGGTCGACCTCATCATCGTGCCCGCCGCCGCCATCGATCAGGGCGGCATGCGCATGGGTTGGGGCCGCGGCTACTTCGACAAGACGCTCGGCTCCATGGAGAAGTGCCCGCCCGTCTACGCCGTCGTCTATGACGCCGAGCTGCTCACTGATCTGCCGCGCGAAGTGCACGATCAGCCCGTCAACGGCGTCGTCACGCCCTCGCGTATCCTGGACTTTTAGGCACCGTAGCCTGCCCTTCTGTCGCCGGCCGGTTTCGCCGGCACCCGCGCCAAAGAGAGCACATGCCCACTTACTCCTATAAATGCACCGAATGCGGCAACGCGTTCGACATTCAGCAGGCCTTCACGGACGATTCGCTGACCGAATGCCCCGTGTGCGGCGGCAAGCTGCGCAAGATCTTCGCCGCCGTCGGCGTCACGTTCAACGGCTCGGGGTTCTACCGCACCGACTCGCGCGCGGGCTCGGGCAAGTCCTCGTCGATCCCCAAATCGGATGCCTCGGGCTCGTCGTCCTCGTCAGACTCGAAGTCGTCCGGCTCGGGCTCGGGTTCCTCCGGTTCCGGGTCATCGGGCTCCGGGACATCCGGATCGGGTTCGTCCGGTTCGAGCTCCGGTTCCTCGGGTTCGGGCTCCTCCGGTTCCGGCAGCTCGTCGTCCGGCAGCAGTTCATCCGGTTCGTCGTCGTCCTAGTTCGACCGCTCATCCTCGTCGGGTCGGCGGGCGGGATCTTCGCAAGCGCTGGAAAGCGGCGAATGAGTCGCCCTACGATCGAATGACGCTCAAACGGAAAGGTCCCTCATGTTCAAAGGTTTCAAGGAGTTCATTCTTCGCGGCAACGTGATGGATCTCGCGGTCGCCGTCGTCATCGGAGCCGCATTCTCGGCCATCGTCACGGCCCTGGTCAACGCGGTCTTCAACCCGCTCCTCGGGGCCCTGTTCAACGCGGAGAGCCTCGCGAAAGCCCTTCCTCTCACCATCCCGACCACGTCGGGCGGCGAGGCCACGCTCTACTTCGGAGCCGTCATCGGGGCCGTCATCCAGTTCCTGCTCGTGGCCGCCGTCGTGTACTTCGTGCTCGTCGTGCCCATGAACAAGCTGAAGGAAGCCGCGTTCGCGAAGAAGAAGGCCGGCGAGGTGGATGCCAAGGCGACGCCGACCGAGCTCGAGATGCTGACCGACATCCGCGACCTGCTTGCGCGCCAGCAGGGGGCTGACACGTACACCGACAACAAGGGCGAAGACCCCCGCGCCCACAGCTAGGGTTCGATGTCGACACCTTCGGCGCCGGAAGAAAACGTCGGCGACCCCGAAAAGCCGGCGGGGACGGCCGACCGACGTGCGGCGGGCCGAGCCCGGGCCCGCGCCCTCTTCGTCGACCTGACGCCGCTGCGGCGCTCGCCCGCGTTCGCCCGCCTGTGGCTCGGCACCTCCATCGCCGCCATCGGCACGCAGATGACCACCGTCGCGGTCGGCCTCGAGATCTACGACATCACGTCATCGACGTTCGCCGTCGCGCTCGTCGGGGTCATCGCGCTCGTGCCCATGATCATCGCGGGGCTCTACGGCGGCATGCTCGCCGACGCCTTCGACCGCCGGGCCGTGGCCCTCGTCTCGGCCGTGCTGGCGTGGGCCTCGATCGCGGCCATCGCCCTGCATGCGTGGCTGGGCCTCGACAACGTGACGCTGCTCTATGTGCTCGTGACCGTCAACGCCGTCGCCGGAACGGTCGTGAGCGCCAGCCGTTCGGCCATCATCCCGCGCCTCATCGGCACCGACCTGTTGCCGGCCGCGGGTGCACTGAGCGGCATCGGCACGGGTTTCGCCGTCACCCTGGGGCCCGCGGTCGCCGGCGTGCTCGTGGCCGCGGTCGGTTTCGCGCCCACCTACACGGTCGACGTGGTGCTGTTCAGCTTCGCGTTCCTCGGCATCGTCGCGTTGCCCAAGATGGCGCCCGAACACGACGCCCTGCGCCCGGGGCTGCGTAGCCTCGTCGAGGGCGCGCGATTCCTGCGCCGCTCCCCCACGATCACCATGACGTTCGTGCTCGACATCATCGCCATGACGTTCGGGCAGCCGCGCGTGCTGTTCCCGGCAATCGGCGCGCTCGTCATCGGCGGCGGCGCCATCACGGTCGGCGTGCTGACCTCGGCCTATGCTGCCGGCGCGCTGCTGTCGAGCATCTTCTCGGGGCCGCTCGGGCGCGTGCGGCGGCAGGGTGTGGCGGTCGGCTGGGCCATCACGGCCTACGGCGCGGCCATCATGGGCTTCGGTGTCGTCATCGCGGTCGCGCATCTGCTGGGCGGGCGCATGCAGGATGCTATGAGCCCCGACATCCTGCCCACCCTGGCCCTGGCCGCCCTGTTCCTGGCCCTGGCGGGTGGAGCCGACAACGTGAGCGCCGTGTTCCGCAGCACGATCTTGCAGGCCGCCGCCCCTGACGGCATGCGCGGGCGGCTGCAGGGAATCTTCATCGTCGTCGTCACGGGCGGACCGCGGCTCGGCGACCTCTACGCGGGTGTCGTGGTGGCCGCGGGAATCGCATGGCCGCCGCTGCTCGGAGGGGCGCTCATCATCGTGCTCGTGGCCGTGCTGCTGCGGGCCGTTCCGTCGTTCCGGCAGTACGACGCGCGCATCCCGACAGGTCAGCTTCAAGACAAGCACTGACGAGCGGACACCTGCGCCGCACAGGCTGAGGGCCGGGAAGCGACACGACGAAAGCTGACGGCAGGTCAGCTACACGGCGAAAGCGGGCTCCCGTTCAACCCCAGTGCGGCGGCTTGTCGCGGCGTAGCTGCTCGTCGTTGCCCGAGGGCGAGGCACCGGGCCGTGAGCCGGTCTCGGAATCCTCTTCGAGCCGGGATGTCGTGTCGTGCGGCGTCGGGTCGGCGGCCTCGTTGCCCGGACGCACCACGCGGCGCGACCCGGCCACACGGCGCACCGGCGACTCGGCGGCGCGCGCACGAACGAGGGGCTCGTCGCCCGATGAGCTCACGGCCGTGCCGCCGCTCAGTGACGACCCGACGAGACCACGGCAATGGGGCCCGTGGCGAGATCGTCGGGGTTCGAGGCATCCGGTTCTGAGACCGCACCGAGCATCGACATGACCTTGCGGGCCACACCTTCCGGGTCGCTGAACAGGTCGAAGCTGTGCACGCGCAGGTAGTGCCAGCCGAGGCGGCGCAGCACATCGGGGCGCAGGCGCAGCGATTCGCGCAGCGAGTCCGAGGCGACCTCGGGATCGGATTCGATCGCCACGGCCTTGTTGCCGTATGAAGCGACGAGCGCGAGCTTGCCGCGGTAGCCGATCTCGACCTGCAGGCCGTTGCGGTAGAGGCGCTCGGCGAGGTCGAGCAACATGGGCTCGGCACCGTCCGTCACGGGCGGGGCCGGGCGGTGAATGTCGGGCTCGCGCAGGATCTCGGCCAGGGCCGCGATGCCGTGCTGCATGCGATCGGCGTCGAGGTCGTCGGGGCGGATGCACGAGACGATGACCATCGAGCGTCGCGCGCGCGTCATGCCGACCGCGAGCAGGCGGTCGCCGCCGGGTCGACCGAGGGCACCGAAGTTCGAGAGCACGCGGCCGTGCGGGGTCACGCCGTAACCGAGCGAGAAGATGACGCGGTCTCGGCTCTCTGCGACGGACTGCTCGAGCGTCAAAACGGTGAACGGCTCGGCGCGCTCCTTCAGGATGAAGCCCGCGATATCGCTGCGCTTGGCGAAGGCCGACAGCACGGCCTGGTGCACACGCACGGCGTGCTTGTCGCTCGCCGTGATGACCATGAGGGATTCTCGAGGACGCTCGGTGGCGTGTTCGAGCACGAGGTTGACCACGCGCTCGACCTCGGCGTCGACGCTCTCCACGCCGCCCGTCTCGGGGTCGGGCATGCCGTGGCCGCGCGGAACGTAGTCGAGCGTCAGGCTGCCGTGGCCGAGGAACGAGCCGGCCCAGGGCAGCGATTCGATCTCGCCGCCGTAGAAGCGGTGGTTCACGAGCTGTGCCAGGTCCTCGCCGCCCGCTCGGTAGCTGCGCGTGAGCGTGAGGGTGGGCAGGAGGCCCGAGAGCTTGGCGAGGGCCGATTCGGGGTGCAGCGCGTCGGCCATGACGCCGATGCTGCGCCCGGAGGCGGAAGCGGATGCGGCGTCCGAACTGGTGCCCGTGACGATCGCGTTGGGCACGGTCGACGACGAGACGGCGACGGGGCGCGCGACCTCGGGGGCGCGGTTGGCGGCGTCGAAGCGCGGGGCTTCGGCGGCCGAGGACGAGGCGGACGAGGACGAGGCGGACGAGGACGAGGCGGTCGAGGGGGCGCCTTCAGCGGCGCCGGAGGCGTCGGACGCCGAACCGGAACCCGAGCCAGCCTCAGATGCGGTGTCGGATGCCGCAGCACTCGACTCCGTCGACGCACCCGTCGACCCGGCGGGACGCCCGGCCGTCGCCGAGCCGCCACTCAGGCGCTCCTCGGTGCGGATGGCATCGGCGCGCGCCGCGTTGGCGGGAGCCGCAACGGGCGTGGGGTTGGGATCGACGCGTGCAGCGTCGGGCGCACCGGTCAGCGGGTCGCGTCGAACCGAGCCGAAGGCACCGAAGGCACCTGCAGCCCCGGTCTTCGCGGGGGCCGAGGAGTCGGAAGCGGCCGAACCGGCACCAGAGGCACCGGCAGCACCGGAACCGGCACCAGGACGCCCGACACCGAAGGCGCCCAGCGCCCCCTGGCCGTCGGTCACGGCGATCTCGAACGGCGTCGGCGACTGCGTCACGGGGTCACCCACGGCGATCACCTGACGGGCGCGGCGAATGGCGGCGGCGTTCTCGGCCAGGGTCGTGGCTCCGGCATCCACCAGGAAAACGGTGTCGAAGCGCACGGACGACGGAATCTGCGAGACCTCGTAGGGCGACACCATCCATACCGGCGCGAGCACGCGCGACAGGTGCGGCGCCTGCTGCTCGAGCATGGTGGGGGTCACGCGTTCCTGTTTGAGCATGCGGCGCAGTGCGTTGGCCTCGTCGTTCCAGTCGACCAGGCCGATCTTCCAGTTGTCCGACAGCAGCGCACCGAGCAGGGCACCGGATGCCGAGGCGTGCGCTTCGTCGACGAGGCGGAAGTCGCCCTCGAGCCGATCGATGACGCTCGTGTTCGCCCCGAGCAGCGCGCGGTCGGTCGCGAGCACGTGTTCGAGCACGGACTGCCACCAGGCGAGTTCGAGTTCGTCGGCCACGCGTGACTCGGGCACGTGGCGCACCGACAGGTCGGTGATGAGCGGGTTGAGGCCCTTTTCGCGCAGCTCCTGAATCAGGGCAGTGCGCTCCTGCAGGTTCTCCATGACCTCGGAGTCGGCCGCGAGTCCCGACATCAGGCGCACGAGCGACTTGATGGGCAGGGTCTTCAGACGGTCGTTGCCGTCGGCACGCTTGAGGGGGACGTCGAGGCGCGCGAGGTCTTCGACGACGCGCTGGTAGGCCACCTGCACGTCGGCGATGCCGAGCGGAACCTCGGGCGTCACACCGGCGGCCACATAGCGCTGCCAGAGCGTGCGCTGCTGCTGGATGTTGCGCAGCGATTCGTTCAGGTCGGCGATGTGCACACCGGGGCGCACGTATTCGCGGGCCAGCTTCTTCAGGCGGCGGCGGTTGGCGCTCGTCATGGCGGGCGCGTCGCGGCGCGACGAGGTGGCGGCGATCAGTTCGCCGAGCGACCGGTCGAACACGGCGGGCTGGAACTTGTCGAGCGTCTCGCGGATGTCGAGCAGCAGTCGCAGGTAGGTGCCCAGCTCTTCGATCGAGTCGAAGGGACGCATGCGCGTCTGGCCGATGAGTTCGTAGCCGCGTTCGAGCAGGCGCGGCAGTTCGGCGCGGTGCAGGTTCTTGGCGAGCTCGTGCGTGGCCTTGGCGTCACGCGTGCTGCTGAACGACGCTCCGTACCAGGGCGAGTCGCCCGGGCCGTACTGGAATTCGCCCAGTGCGGCGGCGTGCGCGAGCTTCTGAGCGACCTCGGGGCGGCCCGTTGCGAGCTTCTCGAGCGAGATCAGGTCGAGGCGCGCCGTGGTTCCGGGCGGCTCGGCCAGGTTGCCGAGACGCGTGAGCGCCTCGAGGGCGTCGAGCACCGAGACGCCGAGCGCGGGGTTCTTGTGGCCGAGGGCGCCGCGATAATCGAGCAGCACCTTGCGCAGGCGCACGAGCGCGTCGTCGACGTCGGCGACGCGCGGGGCGACGGCCTTCTCGTTGCGCGTGATGGCCTGGATGAGGTCGCGGCGGATGGATCGCGGGTGCACGGTCAGGCCGGGCAGGCCCACCTTCTGGAAGCGGTGGCGGATGCCGTCGAGGCTCGAGCGGCGGGCGCTCACCACGAGCACGCGCTTGTGCTGCGAGACGAGCGAGCCGATGGCGTTGACGACGGTCTGGGTGCCACCCGTGCCGGGCAGCGTCTGCACCACGATCGAGTGGCCGTTCGTGATCTGCGCGATCACGTTCTCCTGCTCGGTGTCGGCGTCGAGCAGCAGCGTGTCGGTCGACGGCGGCCGGTCGTCCTGGCCGACGGCGTCGACGGGGCTGAAGAGTCCCTCGACGAGGCGGCGGGCGCCGGGGTTGCCTGCGAGGGCGTCGAGGATGGGGTGGTCGAGGTCGTCGGCGTCGCGCACGAGGGCGGTTCCGACATCCGCGAAGCTCGAGACGACGAGGCGCGGCTGCACGCTGAACCAGTCGAGGTGCGTGGTGAGGCCGCGCAGGCGGTCGATCACGGGCTGGGGTTTGAAGACGCCGTTGGTGGTGGCGAGGGCCTCGAAGGCGGCGGCGTCGAGTGTGATGCCGAACTGCTCCTTCAGGGCGCGCGCGAGCTCGGGGTTGAGCACGGTCGAACCCGTGAGTTTGAGCTCGAAGTCGCGGCCGTAACGACGGATGGCGAGGGGGCGCAACAGCACCGGAGCCGAGTACTCTTCACCGTCGCGGCGCCATTCGGCCAGACCGACAGCGAGGTGGATCGAGTCGATGCCGCGCACGGTGCGCAATTCGACGCCCTTGGCCGCGATGACCTCGGCGGCGCTCTTCGCGCGGCGCAGGGCCAGATCATCCCGAATCAGGTTCGAGAGCAGGGTCGATTTGCCCGAGATGAACTGGGGCAGACCACCCGGATGCGTCGAGCTCAGCTCGATGCGCGTGCGCGGTGCGTCGACGAAATGCAGCAGGGGTGAGCGCCCGCCGACCTGCGCGAGTTGCTCGCGCCACAGCCGCCGTTGCTCATCGGCCACGTTACCGACGGGGTAGTCGGGGCTTCCCGCCGACAACCCTCCCGGAGACGTCGCCGTGAGGCCGCCGCCGCGTTTGGCGTCGGCCGATACCTCGGACAGTCCGTCCGCTTCTAGTTTCCTGTCAAGCCGCCACACACCGTCACCTTAGACGCTGATTCGGCCGCCGCCCGGTAGGCGGGGCGGGTTTTCGCCAGCGTGGCGGGTTTTTGAGGCCCCGCGGCTGCGAGAATGGATAAATGCTGGGAAACATCGGAAAGACCGTCGCGTCGCGCCTCAGCGACGAGTCGTCGACCTGGCTGTCCCGGCTGCTGCGCATGATGTGGAATGCGTTGGCCCCGGCTCTCACGGTCGACCGCCTGTTGCTCGCGGCGAAATGCGCCGTCGCGGCAACCGTGGCCTGGTTCCTCGGTGGGCAGTTGCCGAGCGAGACAGGCGACTACGCCTACTACGCCCCGCTCGGCGCTCTGATCAGCATGATGCCCACGCTCATGGGTTCGCTTCGGCTGAGCCTGCAGACCGTTGCCGGGCTCGCACTCGGAATCGGGCTCGCGTTCGTCACCATCCAATTCGGTGCATCCGGTTGGATCACCGTTCCCATCTCGACGGGCATCGGCGTGCTCGTGGGTGGTCTGCGGGGGCTCGGGCCGGGCCGCGACTACGTTCCCATCGCGGCACTGTTCGTACTCGTCATCGGCGGCGCGAATGCCGAAGACTTCTCGATCGGCTACATCGCGCAGATGGCGCTCGGCATGGGCGTCGGCATCGCCATCAACCTCATCGTCGTGCCACCCCTGCACACCTCCCAGGCGGCCGCGCGCGTCTCATCGCTGCGCCGCATGATCGCCGACGATCTCGAGGCCATCGGTTCGGTCATGCACGAGAAGTGGCCGCCCGGTCACACCGAATGGCAGCGCCAGGGCCAGGCGTTTCGCAACTCGGCCGACAGTGCCGAAGAGGCTCTGGATGATGCGAGCGAATCGCGCCGCATCAACCCCCGTTCGCGCTGGAACCACCGCGACATGGCCACTGACTACGACGACCTCACCTCCCTGCGCCGCCTGAGCGCCAGCACCGTCGACATCAGCGATGTACTGCAGGCCGCCATCTGGGGCGCTCAGGACGAGCGCGACGTGCACGCGAGCCTGCCGGCGTCCGTGCGCGAACCCATCGGTGCCTGCCTCACGGCGTTCGCCGTACTGATCCGTGCGTGGGACGACAAGAAGGACGAGGAGCAGGCCGAGAAAGAGGCGCTCGAGGCGCTCGAAGCGCTGCGCACGGCCGCGCGCTCGGTGCCGGACGACGACGAGGGCGATTCGGATGCCGTCGACGCGCTCGTGTTCACGCTGCGCCGCATGATCTCGCTCATCATGAAACGACTTCCTTCGCACCGCGATACCGAAGCCGCGAAGATCGATGCCGAGACCGCAGCGGCACATGCCGAGGCCGCGGCCGAGGAACGCGCGGGCGACGATGAAGCCCGGTCGACGGCGGATGTCGCGCAGGACGCGATCGACCGCGCTGTCGCTGAGGCGGAGGCGGAGGCTGAGGCTGACGCGGAGTCCGGCAAACGCCACCCCTCCAAAGGGTGACACCTAAGCGTCACCTCTCGTTCTCCTGGAGTTCTCAGGAGATGCATAGCGTCGAGACATCCCTTGTTTTCTGTCTCGAAGGTGAACTGTGTCCCCCTCAGCTTTCTCGCGCTCCACGCGCACCCTCCTACCGCCGCTGGCGCTCGCGCTGACGGCCGCCGTCGGCATCGGCGCCGCACCGCTGCCCGCCGTCGCGGCGGCTTCGGCATCGACGTCTACGTCGGCTTTCGGAACGGCGCTGTCCGGCCCGGCTGGCGTCGACGCGCTGCCCGCCTCGGCATCTCCCGCCTCTTCCGCAGCCGCCCGGGCAGCCCTGGCCGCCGCCGCCTCGGCATCCCCCCTCGTCGTCACCGAGATCGTCGGCGACAACGTGGGCTACGACGAGTTCGAATACTTCGAGGTGACCAACGTCTCCGACGCCCCCGTGACGGTGGGCGGTGAGGGCGGCTACTCCTTCGCCTACAGCTTCACCAACGCCGCCGACGTGGCGCGCGACAAGCCGCTCGTCGTCGAGACCCCGACCGTCGTGCCGGCCGGCGGCACCGTCGTGTTCTGGCTGAGCTACACGGCCACCAACGTCGACTCCTTCGCCCGCACGGTCGACGAGTTCCGCGCCCACTTCGGTGCGGCCGTCGACTACCCGGTCGTGCGCGTGACCGGCCAGGCCGGCATTGCCAACGGCGGCGAGCGCGGCGTGCGCGTGCTGTCGGGCGGTTCGCCCGTGAGCTGGTCGTGGGCGCCCAAGGGTTCGATGGCGGCCGGGCTCGGCGTGAACTTCGCGCTACCGGCCGACCCGAGCGTTGCCGCGATGGACGTGCTCGAGACATCCGTGGCCCCGACGCCCGGAAGCGTGAAGCCCGAGGCCGTCGGCGGCACGCCGAACCCCGAGCCGACGCCTGCGCCGACCGCGACGCCGACGCCGACCGCCGCGCCCACCGCGACCCCGACGGCAACCCCGCAGCCGACGGCCACGCCCACCGCGACGCCCGCACCCACCCCGGCCCCCACGGCCACCCCGGGCCCCGCGCCCACTCCCCTGCCCGACCCGTCGCTCGTCACGGCGCCGCTCCAGATCACCGAGCTGCTGCCCGACTCCGCCAACGTGGGCGGGGGCGACGGCTACGAGTTCATCGAGGTCTACAACGCCACCTCCGAGCCGGTGAACTTCGCCGACTACGAGATCAACTACCTCTACCCCGTCGATACGACGTCGAATAGCAATGCGGTGCGCTGGCCCAGCATCCCGAACGACCCCATCATCGAGCCGGGTAAGACGCTCGTGCTCTGGGTCAAGAACTCGGGCAACCAGGCCCTCACGGCGGCAGACTTCAACGCCAAGTTCGGCACGGACCTCGAGGCCGGCTCATCCCTGGTCGAGATCCAGAGCGCGGGCATGGCTAACGGCTCGGCCCGCGGCGTCCAGATCGTCACCCAGACGGGCATCGGCATCAACCGCGCCTACTACAACATGAACGCCAACGTGAAGGATGTCGCGGCCGACCGCGGCATCCAGTACGCCGTGCAGCCCACCGACACCACCCTGCAGCGCCTCGTCGGCCAGGACGCCGCGAACCCCGGCCGCGTCTCGGCCGACCAGGTTCCCGCGGGTCTCATGATCCAGCCCGTGGATGCCGCAGCCCCCGTGATCGCCGACGCCACCCCCGCGAGCATCGACCCGAAGGTCGACTTCGTGATCGACCTCGGCATCACCGACGCGCAGCAGGTGCGCACCGCGACCCTGACCCTGCGTAACGACATCGACGCCGACACCCGCACCGTGAACCTCACGGTGGGTGCCGACGGCCGCTTCCGCCACACGGTCGCCGCCGCCGACCTCACGGGCAAGGCCTGGTACGAGTACACCGTCACCGCGACCGACGGCCGCAACAGCGTGACCACCGAACCCCGCCGCCTCGCCGTTGACGGTGTCGACACGGCGCCGCTCCGACTCAACGTCGACGAGGGCGAATTCCTCGGCGGCACGTCGACCATCTCGGCGGCCACGCGCACGTTCCCGAGCGTCATCGACCTCGGCATCGACGGAAAGCCGGTCGCGACCTCGCCGTCGCTGCCCGACCAGCCCGTCTTCGCGTTCGAGGCCACGCAGGTGAACACGTTCTTCCGCAACGGTGTGCGCATCGGCGACGACGTGCTGCGCATCTTCGACGACGGCATCTTCGAGGGCTGGGACACCATCTCCACGCCCGTGCCCCTCACCTACGTGGTGCAGGGCGACGAACTCGTCGTGAGCGTGTGGGCCGGCACCAAGGCTGCGCCCGAGATCGACCTCAACGAGAACAACGACGACTTCCAGATCCGGGGCCTGCGCCTCGTGCTGCCCGACGGCCGCACACTGCAGCCGTCGAACTACACCGACCCCGCCAAGGTGCTCGACATGGGCGACTCGACCGGCAAACTCGACTTCTTCGAGGCGCGATTCGCGCTGCCGGCCGACTCCTTCACGGCCGCGGCCTACAACTGGGACACCACCAAAACCACCGACGGTGCCCACACGGTGCGCGCGGCATCCGGAACCGATGTGCTCGAGCGCGGCGTGCGCGTCGACAACACCGTGCCCGACATCCGCTCGACCATCGTCGACGGCAGCCCCTACCAGGGCGAGATCGTCATCAACGGCGAGATCACGGATGCCGGATCGGGTGTCGCCGACACGCGTGCAACACTCGACGGCCAGCCCATCACGCTGCCGCACACCACGTCGTCGCTCGACCTCGCCGCGGGTGAACACGCCCTCATGATCGAGGCGACGGATGCCGTGGGCAACGTCGGACGCTACGAGGCGTCGTTCACCACCTTCGAAGAGCAGCCCACGGGCGGCCTCGTCGCCCCCGAAGACGGAGCCGTGCTCACGGCCGACGACGTCACCCTGCAGGCCCAGGTCACCGACCCGACGGGAGACCGCCTCAACGTGGACTTCCTCGAGGGCACGCGCCTCACCCCGACCGACGCGGCCGTCAAGAGCTACGCCGGCACCACGGGAACGGCCTCGGATGTCGCACGCACCGAACGTGAGCCGCTGACCGCAGAGGAACTCAAGAACCTGGTCGGCACGGATGGCCTCACGGCCGATGTGTCCTCCGACGCCGAGTTCCCCTACCAGCTGTTCGACGTGACCGTGCCCGCCGCCGCCGGAACCGATGCCACCGCGCGCGTCGACTGGCAGGGCAGCGCCAACCCGGGCGCCCAGGTCATTCTCTACGCGCTCAACACCAAGACGGGTGCGTGGGAAGAGATCGACCGGCACCTGACGACGCAGGCCGAAGCGGATGCTGCCGCAGCTGCCGCAACCACGCCGACGGGCCAGGCCGGTGCCGCCGCAGCATCCGATGCTCTGGCGCCCTTCACCCTGACCGCCGATGTTCCCGTCGCCGACCACCTCACGGGCGAACAGCTGACCGTGCTCGTGCAGCACTCGGAGGGCTTCGCGGGCGAGAACCGCTCGACGCGCGACACCCCCGTCACGCCGAACAACCCGGCCGACACCCCGCGCAGCGACTACGACTTCACGTTCGCGTGGGAGTCGGACACGCAGTACTACAACGCGCAGTTCTATGAAAACCAGCTCAACATCCACAAGTACCTGCTCGACCAGCGCGACGAGTTGAACCTGCAGTACCTGTTCCACACGGGCGACATCGTCGACGACTCGACGCAGCAGTACCAGTGGGACAACGCCAACAAGGCCTACTCGATGCTCGACGACGCGGCCCTGCCGTACGGCGTGCTCGCGGGCAACCACGACGTCGACCAGAAGAGCAACGACTACACCCAGTACTCGGCCAACTTCGGCGAAAAGCGTTTCGCGAACAACCCCTGGTACGGCGGCGGTTACAAAGACAACCGCGGCCACTACGACCTCATCTCGGCCGGCGGCATCGACTTCATCAACGTCTACATGGGCTGGGCGCCCGCCGATGAAGAGATCGCCTGGCTGAACGAGACGCTCGCCCGCTACCCCGAGCGCGTCGCCGTGCTCAACCTGCACGAGTTCATGCTCACGACGGGTGGCCTCGGACCGGTGCCGCAGCGCATCCAGGACGAGGTCGTGGCCACGAACCCCAACGTCAAGATGGTGTTCTCGGGCCACTACCACGACGCGTTCACGCGCACCGACCAGTTCGACGACACGGGCGACGGCATCGCCGACCGCACCGTCTACTCGATGCTGTTCGACTACCAGGGCCTGCCCGAGGGCGGCCAGGGCTTCCTCCGTCTGCTGCACTTCGACAACGAGCAGGGTCGCATGATCGTGCGCACCTACTCGCCCACGCTCGACCAGTACAACTCGGCCGACCCCACGCTCGAGGTCCAGCACCAGGACTTCGAGGTTCCCTACACGGCTCTCGGCATCACGCCCGCCGTGAAGCAGTTGTCGACCGACTCGTTCCGCGCCGACATCCTCACCACGCACAAGATCGCCTCGTTCACGGATGTCGCGAGCGGCTCGATCCTGAGTGCGCCGTGGACGAACCCCGAGCCGGGCCTGCGGGGCTGGTACGTGCGCACGGCCGACCCGTTCGGCGCTGTCGACGCCTCCGAGGTGCGCATGCTGACGATCCTGCCGGCGGTCATCACCGAACCTGTGCCGACCCCGAACCCGGGTGGCGGCAGCGGTGGCGGTAACGGTGGCGGCGACCCGGCCGGCAACGGTTCGGGTGCACTGCCCGGCGGCTCCGGCAGCGGTTCGGGTAACGGCTCCGGCTCCGGCCCGCGCAACCCGGACGGCTCCCTCGCCAACTCGGGTTCGGGCATCGAACCGGGCGCGCTCTCGGCTCTGATCGCGGCCTCGCTCGCGGCCATGGCCCTCGGCGGACTCACGTTCCTGCGCCGCCGACGCACACGCAGCGAGCAGTAACAAACCGCGTCATGAGGTGAGGGGCGGTGCCGAGTTATCGGCACCGCCCCTCATTTCTGTATGCGGGTGCGAGATGGGCGCGGCGAGTTCGACGAGCGCTCTGAGCCCGCAGCCGCAGCCTCAGGCGTTCCGCTCGGCGCCCTCAGCTAGATAGGTCAGCACCGCACGAACGCGCCGGTTACCCGTCTCCGGTTCGAGCCCCAGTTTCATGAAGATGCGCCCGACGTGCTTCGTGACCCCGGCCACGGTGAGGCTCATGTCCTCGGCGATCTCCACGTTCGACATGCCGCGCGCCATCAGCCCCAAAGTTTCGCGTTCTCGCGGGCTCAGCTGCTCGATTTCCGAGACGGGGGCGCGCTGCACGAGTCGGCGCACGACATCCGGGTCCATGACGATGCCTCCGGCCGCCACGACGTCGATCGAGCGCAGGAACGCCGTCACATCGCCCACGCGCTCCTTCAGCAGATAGCCGAGCCCCGCCGCCTGCGTCGTGTCGTTCGAGGCGTGCAGCCACTGCACCGCATAGGCGTCGGCCACATACTGCGACATGATGACGATGGGCAGCGTCGGATGCGTCGACCTGATCTGGATGGCGGCGAGCAGCCCGTCGTTGCCCTCGTGCGGTGGCATCCGCACATCCGTGAGCACGAGATCGATGTCGTCGCGGTCGCGCACCGCCGCGAGAAGCGCGGGAGCGGTGTCGACCTGCACGCTCACGGTGTGACCGAACTTCTCCAACACGAGCGCGAGCCCCTCCCGGAACAGCGCCGCGTCCTCGGCTATCGCGATTCTCATGCGATCCCTTCCGGCAGGGAGCGGTCGGTGGACATGGAACGGTCGGTGGGCACGGAGCCCTCAGCCGACAGCGCATCTTCGGACGGCAGACTCACCCGCACGATCGTTCCCGCGGGCGTCGACTCGACAGAGAACTCCCCACCGATGGCCTCCGCGCGTTCCCGCAGTCCCGCAAGACCGGAGCCGCCCTCGAACCCGGCTCCCCCGACGCCGTCGTCCTTCACCGCGATCGTCACGCGCCCCTCCTCCGCTGCGATCGACACGGTCGCTTCTCGCACCTCGGCGTGTTTCAACACATTCGTCAGCCCTTCGCTCACGGTGTAATAGGCGGCCCGTTCGACCTCGGCGCCGAAACGCGCGTGCACGGGAACCGCCTTGTCGACGGTCACCCTCACATCGAGGCTCGAGCCGTCGGCCAGGTCGTACACCGCGGCCACCAGGCCATGGTCGGCCAGCACAGGCGGCAGAATGCCGAGGATCGTCGTCCGCAGCAGCGCGAGTGCGTCGCTGTTCTGGCGCTGCGCTCTCTGCAGCAGCTGGGCGCGGTGGTCGTCGTCGTCGAGTTCGAGCTGCAACAGCCCGAGGGTGAGCGAACTGTCGACGAGCCGTTGTTGCACGCCGTCGTGCAGGTCCCGTTCGATGCGGCGCCGTTCAGCATCGAAAGACGTGAGGATGACGCGTCGCGACGTCGACAGCGACCCCACCCGTTGGGCGAGCTCCTGTTCGCGAGCCGAGAGCAGACCGTCGGTCACGCATCCGACGCCCACGGCGAGCAGGGCGTTCAGGTAGACGAACAGGAGGAGGCACAGCACCCCTGACACGACGACGGGCCACGTGGACAGGGGTGTCGGCATCACGATTGCGCCGACGGTCACCGGTTTCTCGAGCGCGACGAAGGGTGCGCCGAGGAGCGTTCCGAGGAACACGATCTCGATGGCGACCACGACCACCAGCACCGCGCCGGCCACGACGCTCGCCAGCACGTGCGCGGTCTCACGCCAGGTGATGGACTCGCCGAGCCGCAGGCGCAGACGCTCGCCGATGCGCAGGGATGCTGCGGGCAGATGACCGTTTGGCAACGTCTCGCCGATCAGCCAACGCAGGCGGGCCCGCTCGACGCGCGCGAGCCCGATGGCGCTGAACGGCAGCAGCAGCGGCGCGACGAGGGCGACGATCGCCGAGACGGCGGCGAGAGGAATAGTGGCGAGCAGGTGAAGCTGCGAGCGCCACAGCAGACCCGTGCGCGCCGCCCGCCGCGGGTGCGCCACGACGAGGCGGAGCGACGCGGGGGCATCCATGGTCCTCACCCTACCTGGCCCCCGCCCGGGGGTAGAGGAAAGTCGACCCCGACTGGCGTGCACGCTCACTTGTCCGGCCGAGACCCTCCGGATCGAATAGGAGAGGGAAATCCATGGGGGATACGGAGGGGGGCGCCGGGCGTGAACGCTGATTTCGAACAGTTTCAGTACTGCCAGGGCGACCCCCTCTTCTATACCGAGCCCACACCGGATGCCGACACGAGTCCCCGTTTCGAGCCAGAGGCCGCGGCTTCCTGGTTCCGCCACGAGAGCGATGGCTGGGTCATGCGTGCGCCGTCCGCGCGCGCCGACGTTCCCGAACAGGGCTGGAAAGTGCACGTGAGCACCATCGGCTCGAGCGCAGCATCGGTCCTGTCGGCCACGTCCGCCGTTTGTGTCGGCCACGGCACTTCCTTCAAGCACCTCTCCACCATGCGCGAGCTCTTCCTGCGCAACAGCAAGAACTATCCGCGGGAACACGCGGGTAAGTTCATCACGTGCTACCCCCGCGAGGCCGACCTGGGCTCGTTTCTCTGCGAGCTCGAAGCCGCTCTCGAGAGCGAGGACGGTCCCTACATCCTGAGCGACAAACGCTGGATGCGAGCGCCGATCTACCTGCGCTACGGATCGTTCCGTCGTCTCACCGTTCCGGTTGACGGGCACGAGGTACCGGCCATCCGAAACCCCCGGGGTGAGCTCGTGCCCGACCAACGTGGCAGCACATTCCTCGTCCCGGACTGGGCCCCCGTGCCCGGAGTTCTCGCGGGCTGGGTCGACGCCTACGACGACGACGAAGAGACCGCCACTCCTCCCTTCCGCGTCACCGATTCGATTAAGTTCTCGAACGGCGGTGGCACCTATCGCGCCGTGACCGTGGATGCCGCAGCACAGCGCCTCGTCGTGAAAGAGGCTCGCCCACACGCCGGCCTCGATGCTCATCTCCGCACCGCCACCGAACGCCTCGCCACCGAGCATCGCGCCCTCGTCGACCTGGCCGAGACCGGGGTCGTTCCCCGCGTCGTCTGGGCGGGCCCGTTGTGGGAACACCAGTTCCTCGCGCTGGAGGAATTACCGGGCGTCACCCTGCAGAAGTGGATCGGCCGAAACTTCCCCGTATACGGCACGGGCGCGATCGTCGATGCGTACTACCGCAACGTTCTCGCAATCGCCCACGCAGTCATAGCGGCCGTCGAGCACGTGCACGCACGCGGTTGGGCTCACCAAGACCTGCACCCTCGCAACATCATCCTGCGGTCAATCGGCGATACGTCTCTCGCGCTCATCGACTTCGAAGCTGCGTGCCCTCTGTCGGCCGATGCCCGCACACAAGATTTCGGGTTCCCCGGATTTCGGTCGCTGTCACCGCGCACCCCGGCCGAGATCGACTGGTTCGGCGTGCACCAGATCGTGGCCTATCTCGTCTTACCGCTCGTCAACCTGACCGAACTCACCGAGTCTTACACCGTGCAGAGCGTGGGTTTCGCCGCGCGCCGCGGCGCCGTGCAAACCTCGCCGGGCACCTCAACCATCTTCGACGAGATCGACAGTATGCTCGCGGACCTCCGCCGACGGGCGCAGCTTGACGTACCGGTCGACGCCTTGGCGGGCAAGGTGACAGCCCCGGCGGGCGCGAACACGATCGATGCCGCGACACCGCCGCCGCAGATCGTCGGCATCGGCGGTATGGCGGGCAGCCGCGCCACCACCCTGCGCGACGTCAACACCTCCACGCTGGCTGGCATCCGACGGGCCCGCGCCCTGTCTAGGCCCGGCCA
>Ga0308164_10001476_pt1 | contig 27361 bp, 30 predicted proteins | sample PhyTR2_FD_201031 | JGI IMG/M metagenome (GOLD analysis project Ga0308164, IMG submission 201031) | Phyllosphere microbial communities from UC Gill Tract Community Farm, Albany, California, United States - DLSLT.R2 | ecosystem: Host-associated > Plants > Phyllosphere > Unclassified | place: USA... | reverse complement strand
GCGAATTCTACAGCGTTACACGCTGCTGTCAACACCTCTTTTTCTCCGCTTTCGATCGAGAAGATCGAAACGTTATTAGAGCCAAACAACACTGCTCCACCAACTCCTTCTGGGCTTCGATGAACTGAAGCGATCCGCTGTCGATCTTGCGTAACTCTTTGTTTACCAAGGAGTTTTCCGTTTCGACTGCGCCGGAAGTGGGGCGAATTATAGACTTCTGGAATCTGCCGTCAAGCGTTAATTTGCGTTTTCTATTAACCCCCTATGAAAGAAACCAAAATACTCTATATAGATAAGCGCCTCACTAAAGCTGAGCAATATATTGCTCATCTTTATCCACTTGAGCATCATACCGTCCTCGCCTATCCAATATGATCTCGGACGAACAACAATGACCTCCTCTCCACGCAGCCTGGCATCAACACTGTTTCCGGTCGGCCTGCTCTTGATTGCCATGGCATCCATCCAATCCGGCGCATCGCTCGCTAAGAGCATGTTCCCGGTCGTGGGCGCACAAGGTACTACTGCTTTGCGCTTGATTTTCGCCAGCGTGATCATGCTGGTTCTGTTACGTCCGTGGCGCGCCAGGCTGACTGCAAAGTCTCTGCGTACAGTGGTTGTCTACGGCATGGCACTGGGCGGCATGAATTTTCTCTTCTATATGTCATTACGCAGTGTTCCTCTGGGTATTGCCGTAGCACTCGAATTCACAGGGCCGCTGGCCGTAGCTATCTATGCCTCCAGGCGAGCGGTTGATTTCCTGTGGATTGCCTTGGCGATCATCGGCCTACTCCTCTTGATTCCGATGGGAGAAGCCAGCAATGGCATTGACTTGCTGGGAGGTGCCTATGCGCTGGGTGCCGGTATCTGTTGGGCGCTTTACATAGTGTTCGGGCAGAAGGCGGGGAACGACAACGGTGTGCAAACCGCGGCCCTAGGCGTGATGATCGCTGCATTGTTTGTGGCACCTATCGGCATCGTTCATGCGGGAACAGCATTGCTGACACCCGCCTTGATTCCGGTCGCCATCGGTGTGGCTATCCTCTCTACCGCGCTGCCCTACACCCTTGAGATGGTCGCACTCACACGCCTGCCGGCTCGCACTTTCGGCACCCTTATGAGTATCGAACCCGCATTCGGCGCACTCTCTGGTTTGCTCTTCCTACAAGAACATCTCTCCATCCCCCAATGGATGGCCATAACCTGCATTATCCTGGCTTCGGTAGGTGCCACACTGACGATGCGCGACGAGTCCAAGCCGCTGGTTCCGGCGGATTGATTCATGGTTGAACGTAGCTCTGGTAATTGCCGCTCGTTTAAGCCATGTTTAGTGCTTAACGAACGTCACTCATGGAGTTTTTCGACAAGGACAGCGCGAACGCCAAGCTCGGCAGCGAGCACAGCCTGCTTCAAGTCTTACGAGGCGGCTTTTTAAGGATAGGAATGAGAAGAATATTGATACTGTTGATGGTCGTGGCGATTGCAGGCTGTGCCGCGACCACAAAAACAGAAGTAAAACGGGGCAAGAAAGGGCTGCATATCAACTGTTCTGGCCTGTCCTCCTCTTGGGAGCAGTGCTACACCAGCGCAACAAATTCATGCGGCACTAAGGGCTATCGGGTGATCGCGAAGTCCGGTGACAATTCCGAAGAACCTGGCGATTACCCCTTCGGCCTCAACCCGGCGGGTTACACCAGCCGGAGCATGATTGTCATTTGTAAGTAGCCGACTTTCAAAACGTGGGTCGATTTTATAGCCGCCCACGCTTTGAGAACCACAACCTTTAAATGGCCGACGTGCGTACAAGCAACCACTCAAGACCAGCGCCACTGAGCAATGGACTCAAACGTTCACGCACCTGTTCGTGATAGGCATTGAGCCACTCGCGCTCATCCGTTGTCAGCAGCGAAGGCTCCAGACAACGGGTATCGATGGGACAGAGGGTCAACGTTTCGAATTTGAGAAACTCGCCAAACTCGGTCTTGCCGGCCTCACGGTTCAACACCAGGTTTTCGATGCGCACCCCCCAACGACCAGGCCGGTAGGTACCCGGCTCAATAGAGGTGATCATCCCCGGCTGCATCGCTGTCTGCGGCGCGGTAGCCGCCTGATAGGCAATCACTTGCGGGCCCTCATGCACATTGAGGAAATAACCTACGCCGTGCCCTGTGCCATGACCGTAATCCACGCCTTCGGCCCAGATAGGAGCGCGGGCAATGGCATCCAACAGCGGTGACAGAATCCCTTTGGGGAAGTGCGCGCGCGACAGTGCGATCACACCCTTAAGCACACGAGTGCAGTCACGTTTCTGCTCGTCGCTTGGCGTGCCGATAGGCACCATGCGCGTAATGTCCGTAGTGCCGCCCAAGTACTGACCGCCAGAGTCAATCAACAGCAAGCCGTCGCCCCCGATAACCGCATGCTCTTCTTCAGTGGCGTGGTAGTGGGGCATCGCGCCATTGGCGTTGAATGCCGCGATAGTGTTGAAACTCAGCGAAACATAATCGGGACGGCGGGCACGAGCTGCCGTCAGGTGTTCGTCGATCGTCAGTTCAGTGATGCGCTCGCGCCCAAGCGCGCCGTCCAGCCAAGCGAAGAATTCGCACAACGCGGCGCCATCCTGTTCCATCGCGCGACGGATATGTTCCGCGTCCGCCAGACTTTTGCGGGATTTGGCTAGCGTCGTCGGGTTTAGCCCCTCAATCAGCTTGACGCCGGCATCCAGGTTTTCCAGCAAACCGGCCGTCACGCGCGCGGGATCAACTTGCACGCTGGCACCCGACGGCACCGCACGCAGCGCCTGCGCTACCTCGCCGTAGTCGCGTAAAGTCACACCGTCCTGCTGCAGCACCGCACGCAACTCGGCATCGACTTTAGTCAACGCTACGAACAATGTGGCCTGCTGCTGACTAATCAGCGCAAAGGACACAAATACCGGATTGAACGACACATCACCGCCACGCAGGTTAAACAACCAGGCGATGTCATCCAGGGTGGCAATAAAATGCCAATCAGCGCCCTTCTCTTTCAGACTGGTGCGCAATGCGGCGAGTTTCTCGCCACGGCCAAGGGTCGCTTGGGGCGGCAGGTGCTGATAGATCGGTTGACCGGGTAAACTCGGCCGGTCTTTCCAAACCTCATTGAGCAAATCGATATCCGTGCGCAACCGTGCGCCGCGCTCTGCGAGCTTGGCGCTCAAGGTTCGCGCCGAAGCAACCGCCATCACCGCACCGTCCACTGCCACTACACCCCCTTCGGGTGTTTGCTCGGCCAGCCACTCCAATGGCCCAGGCTGACCTGGCTGCAGCTTGACCAGCTCGATACCACTGCCTTTAAGTTCCTTGGTGGCTTGCTCCCAGTAACGGCTGTCAGCCCATACACCGGCGAAATCCGCCGTAACGATCAACGTTCCCACAGACCCATAAAAACCAGACAGCCACTGGCGCCCCTGCCAGTAACCCGGCAGGTATTCGGATAGATGCGGGTCGGCCGACGGCACCAGCAAGGCATCGATCCCCTCGCGGCTCATCAGTTCACGGGTATGCGCCAGGCGCTGGGGAACCGTTCCACGGGTCAAAGGCTGCGTGCTCATCGTGTCTCCTGCTAACCACAAATAATTGTTATGCGTTGCGAATAAATACTCAGATGGCCCAGAAGGCCGGCGCACTGGCGAGTGCGGCCTTGATCAACTGTGCCGCCCGATCGATGTCCTGCTCAGTGGTAAACCGTCCCAGGCTCAAGCGAATCGTGCGACCGGCGCTACGGGCATCATGGCCCAATGCAAGAAGCACATGAGAAGGCGTATTACTGGCCGAGTTACACGCCGAAGTCGCGGAAAACGCAATGTCCGCACTCAGCGCAGCCGAATTGAATTCACCTTCGCCAAACGTAAGGCTCAGAGTATGGGGAATACGTTGGGTTGGGCTGCCATTGAGGCGCATCCCAGGAACGCTGTCCAACTGATCCAACAAGCGTTGACGCAATGCCGCGATCTTAACCTGTTCTTCGGCGAACGATTCGGCGGCCAGGGCAAACGCCATCCCCATGCCGGCAATCTGATGGGTTGCCAAGGTGCCGGAACGCAAGCCGCCTTCATGCCCACCGCCGTGGATCTGCGCCAATACCTTCTGCTGCGCACGTGGGCCGACGTACAACGCGCCGATGCCCTTGGGCCCATACAACTTGTGCGCGGAAAACGACATCAGATCCACTGGCCACTGTGCCAGGTCAATCGCCACCTTGCCTGTCCCCTGCGCCGCGTCAACGTGCAGCAATGCGCCATGCTTGCGCACGCGCGCGCCGATGGTGGGGATGTCATTGAGGGTGCCCAGTTCGTTATTCACCAGCATCAGCGACACCAGGAAGGTGTCTTCACGCAGCGCCTCACTCACCGCATCGGCGCTGATCAACCCGTCGGCGTCCGGCACCAAGTAAGTCACGGCCACGCCGGACTCCTGCAATTGCCGCGCGGTATCCAGAGTGGCCTTGTGCTCAATCTGGCTGGTGATGATATGCCCACCAGCCACTCCCCGCGCCTGGGTCACGCCCTTGATCGCCAGGTTGTTGGATTCCGTAGCGCCGGAGGTCCAGACGATCTGTTCGGGCCGTGCGCCCACCAACGCGGCGACCTGCTCGCGCGCCTGCTCCACCGCCTGCCTGGCCGCTTGGCCGAACGCATGGGAGCTGGACGCAGGGTTACCGAAATTGGCATTAAAGCCCAGGCATTCGACCATCACCTGGATGACCCGCTCATCCACCGGCGTGGTGGCGGCGTAGTCGAAATACAACGGACGTTTCGTCATAACGTTCAAACACTCGCAGAGCAGGTTCCCGAGAACAGCGTCTCAGGGGCATCGACCAGAACAAGAGGTCGTCAGGTTTACCCAATCGGATGCCATTGAAAAAGGACCACGTTATTTAAATGTGCGTAGGAACGCTCCTGAAATTGAGCTTAACAGGCTCGGACGGCGCCAAGGCAAACAAAAAGCCCGAGGTCCTTAAAGGAAACCTCGGGCTTTTTGCTACTGGACGCAGGCTCAACTGGGACGACCGTGCAGCGTGACGCTACGCTCGGCGTTCATTTCACCCTGGTGATCAAAGCCGAACGGTTGCTGTGGCTGCCCCATCAAAGCGGCGCGCTGGCGTTGGTACTCATCAAAGGACAGCCCGCGACGACTGAGGGTTTCCAGCGCCAACTGCTTGGTTTCTTCCGCCGTATAGGGACGCAATTCGGGCGAAGGATGGTTCGCACAACCGCCCAACACAGAAGCTACAAGTAATAAAGAAACAGCGAGAAATCGGTTCATGGCGACAGTCCTGTTGGTGGGGCCCAAGTCAATGAACACAGGCTACTCCCGCCTATTCACAGTGAAAAATCACCGTCTTCGATAGTTGCTATCAACCGCTCAGGCACCTTCGATAGCTACATCGTCAAATATTCTAAATTGATCTATCAATATGGAAATTGATTAATTTACGGAATAACAACAACCCTCTATAACAAGCCACAACATGTGCCCGCGCTCCCCCCATCGACGACATAAACCAGTCCTGACGCGCACTGACAAGAGAGGTATCCATGCAGCTTCTGACCTTACCCTCCTCCCCAGCCCTGGCGACCTCTATCCGCGCCACGGCCCAGGTTTTCGAGGACCCGAAGTCTCAGGCCCTGCTCGCCCATATCCAGCAAGTAGCGCCCAGCGAAGCCAGCGTGCTGATTATCGGTGAAACCGGTACTGGCAAAGAGCTGGTGGCGCGCCACATCCATAACCTCAGCGCACGGCGTCACCGACCGTTCGTGGCAGTGAACTGCGGGGCGTTCTCTGAATCACTGGTGGAAGCCGAATTGTTCGGGCATGAAAAAGGCGCCTTCACCGGCGCCCTCACTGCCAAGGCCGGCTGGTTTGAGGAGGCCGATGGCGGCACGCTGTTTCTGGATGAAATCGGCGATTTGCCCATGGCGATCCAGGTCAAATTGTTGCGGGTGCTGCAGGAGCGAGAAGTGGTGCGCCTCGGTTCGCGTAAGAGCATTCCGATTGATGTGCGCGTAGTGGCTGCTACTAATGTTCAGTTAGAGAAAGCCATCAACGCCGGACATTTCCGCGAGGACCTCTATTACCGCCTGGATGTAGTCAGCCTTGAACTCAGCCCGCTGCGCGAACGGCCCGGCGATATCCTGCCGTTGGTGCGCCACTTTATCCAAACCTACAGCCAGCGCCTGGGCTACGGATCGGTGACTATCAACCACGAGGCGCAGCTCAAGCTGAAAAGTTACAGCTGGCCGGGCAATATCCGCGAGCTGGAAAACGTTATCCATCACACCCTGCTGATCTGCCGTAATGGCGTGATCGAGCGCGAGGATTTGCGCCTGTCGAATCTGCGCATTGATCGCCAGGACGACTCCGCGCACGCCCTCGACAACAGCGCCGAGGCCCTGCTGGAGCGCGCATTTCAGAAGCTGTTCGAAGAGCAGGCCGGTGCTCTGCATGAAAAGGTTGAAGACGCCCTGCTGCGCGCCGCCTACCGATTCAGCCATTACAACCAGGTACACACCGCCAACCTGCTGGGCCTGAGCCGGAATGTGGCCCGTAGCCGTCTGATCAAAATCGGTGAACTGGCGGTGAACAAACGTCGGCCAGGGGAAACCCTTCAAGGTGGGCGGATGCTGCACCTATCCGTTTAAACGACAGTGCAATGCGTTGTCGGGGCCACGTTCGAAACTCTGCAACACTTGGAAAGAACCGAAGGTAACCGCAGTGGCGCGATGGGCGCGAATCAGCATCCAGAAGTCCTCATCGCCCTGCTCGAAACGCTGGAACGCCGCCTCGCCCTCCTCACGCGATTGCCATTGCAGGTAATTGAGCACGCGTCGCCCGTCAGCACTGATCTGGACGCTGGCGCTCAGAAAACCCTCCTGGCTCTGGGCCAGGCGCTCACTCTGGGTAGACAAGGCCGCCACCAGTGCCAATTGTTGCGGGGGCTCGACGTGGAATTCGATCAGTTGAGTGAAGCTGCGACTTTTCTCTATTACCTGCATGGACTGTCTCCTTTCTATGTAGGCAGAATCTTGCGATTAGATGCCACGCAGGGTAAAACCTCGAGTTAAGTCAAGGTCAAGCACTGATTCGGAGTTTTCATGCTCAATAAAGAACTGACCGTCGGCCAATTGGCCGCGCGCAGCGGTGTGGCCGTCACAGCCCTGCACTTTTACGAAACCAAAGGGCTTATCAAAAGTCATCGCAACGCCGGCAATCAACGGCGCTACCCGCGGGACGTATTGCGCCGCGTGGTGGTGATCAAAATCGCGCAACGCCTGGGGATTCCGTTGGCGACGATCGGCGAGGCGTTGCAGGCCTTGCCGGATGGCCGTACTCCTACGGCGCAGGATTGGGAGCGCTTGTCGGCGCAATGGCGCGAAGACTTGGATGAACGCATCCATAAACTGCAGTTGCTGCGCGACAAGCTCAACGGCTGCATTGGGTGCGGATGCCTGTCATTGGAGGCGTGCCCGTTACGCAATCAGGGCGATCAGCTCGGCGAGCGCGGGCCAGGCGCGCACTTGCTCGAACCGGATTGACTGTCCTGGTCCACATCGCCGCCTCCCTGATTGGCGTGACCTATAGTGAAGTGGTCGGTAAACACCGGCGTCTTCCAATCCACCTGATCAAGGAGAGCGATATGAGCGTCAAACCTATCCCGGAAGGCTATCACCGCATCACGCCGTATCTGGGAATCAACGAAGCCGCTGAGGCCATCGAGTTTTACAAGACAGTCTTCGGCGCCCAGCAAATCATGCGCTTGGACATGCCCGACGGCAGGGTCGGTCACGCCGAGCTGCGCATCGGCGATTCGGCATTCATGCTGGGCTCGCCCTGCGAAGAAAGCGCTCTACACAGCCCAAACAACGGTCATACCAGTGTTGGCCTGCATTTATATGTAGAGGACGTCGATGCGCAGTATCAAAAAGCCATCGACGCCGGCGCTAAAATCATCTCCAGACCAAGCGACCAATTCTACGGCGATCGTTCCGGCACACTGCGCGATCCTTTCGGCCATGTGTGGTTCGTGGCGACGCAAAAAGAGTCTTTGTCCGAAGATCAAATTAAACAGCGCGCGAAGGCGTTGTTCCAGCAAAGCTGAGACCTTCGAGCTGTGTAGCACCAGGCTTGCTCGCCATGGAAGCCCGTTCGGCCATAGACGTCGCCGACCTGACCAGAGCAAGCCCCACCCACCGTTTGTTGGGCGATATCAAGCAAGCGATAAGGCACGGATGAAAGCTTGAAACATTTTCTTTCATTTGTGCCTTAGGGATTTCTCATTCTCATCCGTCTTAACTTAGATACAGCCTGTCGCGTCAGCAAAAGCTACGACTGGCCTTTTCCGGGCCCGCATTGCCCCTCCGATCAAGACCCTCATTCACATGTCGAAGAAGTCGCGCTCCAAACTCTGGTTTCTCGTACACAGCTGGCTGGCGTTGCCCATCTGGTTTTTTGTACTGATCGTCTGCGTCACCGGCACCCTGGCGGTGGTCAGCCAGGAAATCGTCTGGCTGGCCAACCCTGACATCCGCGCGAGCAAACCGTCCGACGATGCCGAACCGCTGAGCTTTGACCAAGTGATCGCCGCCATCAAGCGCGACGATCCGCACGTCATCGTGCGCTCCATCATTCGCCCCGATGAATCGCACTTCGCCTTGAGTGTGGGCCTGAGCTATCCCGACGGACGTTCGGTGGAGGCGTATGCCAACCCTTATACCGGCGCGATCCAGGGCATCAGCCCTGCTTTCGATTTCCAGCAATTCACCCGCGCGCTGCACGGCTGGTGGCTGGTGCCTTTTACCAACGGCTACAGTTGGGGCTGGTACCTGGTTTCATTGCTCGGCTTGCCGTTGCTGGCGTCACTGATCACCGGCCTGGTGGTGTACAAGCGCTTCTGGAAAGGTTTCCTGCGCCCGACCTTGCGTATCCGCCATGGTGCGCGGATCTTCTGGGGCGACTTCCACCGCCTGAGCGGAATCTGGTCGATCTGGTTCATTGCGGTTATTTCCATCACCGGCACCTGGTTCTTGATCCAAGCGTTCCTGGGGGACAACCAGATCTCCATTTCCAGCGAACCCATCGTGCCGGTAATCGCCCGAGAGAAAGTACCGACATCCGCCCCTGGCGTACCGGCACCTATGATTCCCTTGGACGATGCCATCAAGATCGCCTCCCAGCGCATTCCAGGGCTGGAAGCCAGCTTCGTATTCCTGCCGCTCAACGCTTACAGCCATCTGCAGATCGGCGGCCGCGGCTGGTACCCGCTGATGTTCCAGACCGCGCAACTGAACCCTTATGACGGCGATATCGCCGTTTCGCACCTGTTGTCCGACCGCACTGCCCTGGAGTTCGTCACCGAATCCATGCGCCCGCTGCACACTGGAGACTTCGGTGGCCTGTGGATCAAGCTGATCTGGGCGTTCTTCGGTCTGGTGCTGAGCATGATGGTATTGAGTGGCCTGCTGATCTGGACCAAACGCACCGCCCTGGCCACCGCCAATGCCCTCAAACGCAGCCACAAAGCGCCGCGCCAGGCCGCGTCCATCCCGGCCATGCAGGCTGAAACCCCGGAGACCAACCGATGAGCAAAGTCGCTGCCGCTGCACCGCCGTCGCCGCTGCGGGCGTTCTGGCTGAAATGGCGTTTCCATATCAACATCCTCCTCGTGCTGGTGCCGTTGGGCTTTATGCCCAAGTACTTCGCCGACGCCGCACTGTTTCGCGGGGACACCGGTATCGGCGAACGGGTAGCCGGTGAAGTGCAGGTCGGCCCCTGGAGCCTGACCCTCGCCGAGTTCCGTAACGAGGGCCCGCGCCCCGACCCGGCGGGCCCGATGAAATTCTTCAATGCCGCCCTGTGTGACGTCTGCGCCGATCAGGTCAAGGCCACCTATCTGCGTATCGGCAAACCCCGCAGCCTGCGCGCCGCCGGCGTGATCTTCTTTGGCACGCCGTATCGCATGGGGGCAGGTCTGCCGGTGCCGGAGCGCACGCCGGTCGACGCCGAACTGTGGGTCACCATGGAAGGCTGGGACGGCACGATGCACCAGGGTTCCATCCCGCTGAGCCAGGCCTCCCCTGCCACCATTGCCTGGCTGAACAAGCAAGGAGTAAAACCATGACCTCAATCCTGCGCACCTATATCGCGCTGCTGTGTGTAGGCTTCAGCGCCACCGCCGTGGCCCACAATCCCATGTGCGAATGCAAGGAAATACCCGGCGAGCAAATCCAGTGCAAAGGTGGATTCTCCGATGGCAGCGGCGCGCCTGGCGTGACCTTGGACGTGATCGGCTACGACGAAACCATCCTGATGCCCGGCAAACTCGGCGAGGATTCGACCCTCACGTTCAAGAAACCTTCGGCCGAGTTCTACGTGTTGTTCGATGCCGGCCCTGGCCATGTGGTGGAAATCGATCAAGCGGATATCCAGCCCCAATGAGTACTACCCAGGTTGTACGCCCCGCTGGTGCCGGCCACGAAACCCTCTACGTCCTGCTGTTGTGCCTGATCATCCTGGCAGTCGCCGGGACGGTGGTAGCCCTTCACGGCGAGTCCCAGCAGGTTGCGACTCTGCCCAGCCATCAATTGGACGCGCGGCGCGACCTGAGCGCCGCCGAGCAAGGCATCTACGCCGACCTGCGCGTGACCCTGGATGAAATCCATCTGTTGCAACAAGAGCAGAGCGCCCTGCCGACGCCCGAGCAACTGGCCGAGGAAGGCTTCGCGCCGTTCGCTCAAGATGCCAGCTCGGTCAGCCGTGGCGATCACCGCTGGCAGTTGCTGGCACCGTCGGCTTATCTGGGAGTGAGCCAGGCACCTGGGGTGAGCGGCTCATTGCTGATGCGCGTGCAAGGCAGCGAACCGGATATCTGGCTCAACCGATCCAACGACATCGCCGCCCCTTCCGACCTCACTGACCAGGCGCTGATCGCAGCCGGCTGGCAACAGGTGGTCACGCAATTCGATGCCGGCGTGACCCGCCAGCACCGTCACTGAACGAGAAGACCGATTGCCCATGTCTATTTCATCTCCCCTGTTGCGCCTGCTGCTGGTTGGCCTGCTCAGCCTGATGCTCACCCCTTTCGCCAACGCCGAAGCGGGCAAGCGCCTGCGCATCGGCATCACGCTGCACCCTTATTACAGTTACGTGGCCAATATCGTCGGCGACAAGGCCGAGGTGGTGCCGCTGATCCCGGCCGGGTTCAACCCCCACGCCTACGAGCCGCGCGCCGAGGACATCAAGCGCATCGGCACGCTGGACGTGATCGTGCTCAATGGTGTCGGCCATGACGATTTCGCCGACCGCATGATCGCCACCAGCGAACGCCCCGACATCCCGGTGATCGAGGCCAACGCCAATGTGCCGTTGCTGGCCGCCACCGGAAACGCCGCGCGCGGCGCGGGCAAAGTGGTCAACCCACATACCTTCCTGTCGATCAGCGCGTCGATTGCCCAGGTCAACAACATCGCCCGCGAACTGGGCAAGCTCGACCCCGACAACGCCAAGACCTACACCCAGAACGCCCGCGCCTACGGCAAGCGCCTGCGCCAGATGCGCGCCGACGCCCTGGCCAAGCTCACCAGCGCGCCCAACCCAGACCTGCGTGTCGCCACGGTGCACGCGGCCTACGACTACCTGCTGCGTGAGTTTGGCCTGGAAGTCACCGCAGTGGTCGAGCCAGCCCACGGTATCGAACCCAGCCCAAGCCAGTTGAAGAAAACCATCGATGAACTGCGCGCCTTGGATGTGAAGGTGATTTTCTCGGAGATGGATTTCCCGTCCACCTACGTCGATACCATCCAGCGCGAATCCGGGGTCAAGCTGTACCCGCTCTCGCATATTTCCTACGGCGAATACAGCGCTGAAAAGTATGAAGTGGAAATGACCGGCAACCTCAACACCGTGGTCCGTGCCATTCAGGAGTCAGGCGCATGACCGCCGCCGAACAGCTGAACGTCGCCAGCATCGGGCCGACCCTCGACTTCGACAAGGTGTCGCTGACCCTGGGCCGTACCGCGATCCTGGCCGAGGTGAGTTTTCAGGTCCAGCCGGGCAGCATCCACGCGCTGGTGGGACCAAACGGCGGCGGGAAAAGCTCGCTGATCAAGACCTTGCTGGGGCAGACACCGCACCAGGGCCGCTTGAGTCTGGCGTGGCCGTCCTCGCCCGGCACCATCGGCTATGTCCCCCAGGCCTTGGAGTTCGACCGAGGTTTGCCGATGACCGTCGACGATTTCATGGCTGCAATGTGCCAGCGGCGCCCGGCGTTTCTTGGCCTGTCCCGGCATTACGCGGCCGCCATCGGCGAGGCGCTGGAGCGGGTGGGCATGCAGGATAAGCGCAAGCGCCGCATGGGCGCGTTATCCGGCGGCGAACGCCAGCGCGTGCTGCTGGCCCAGGGCCTGATCCCGGCCCCCCAATTGCTGGTGTTGGATGAACCGATGTCGGCCCTCGATGAGGCCGGCATCCAGGTGTTCGAACGCCTGCTCAACGACTGGCGCCTGGCTGGCATCACCGTCCTGTGGATCGAACACGATCTGGAAGCGGTTGGCCGCCTGGCAGATCGGGTAACTGGTCTGAACCGCCGCGTGCTGTTCGATGCCACGCCCAAAGAAGCGCTGACGCCTGACCGCCTGCTGACCCTGTTCTCTACTCACCCTCGGAGCACGGCGCCATGAGTTATGAAGCATTTCGCCTGATGGTCCAGGGCTGGGCTTCTTCGGGTTACCTGCCGGAAGCCTTGGCCTACGGCTTTGTAGTCAACGCATTGCTCGCGGGCCTGTTGATCGGCCCGGTATTGGGTGGACTGGGCACGCTGGTGGTAGTCAAACGCTTTGCGTTCTTCTCCGAAGCGGTCGGCCACGCCGCGCTGACCGGCGTAGCCGTGGGCATTCTGCTCGGCGAGCCCTACACCGGGCCGTACGGCAGCCTGTTCGGCTACTGCCTGTTGTTCGGCATCCTGCTCAACTACTTGCGCAACCGCACCGGGCTGGCGCCGGACACCTTGATCGGCGTGTTCCTGTCGGTTTCCCTGGCATTGGGCGCGAGCCTGCTGTTGATCCTGGCGGGCAAGATCAATGTACACATCCTGGAAAACGTGTTGTTCGGTTCGGTACTGACGGTTAACGGCAACGATCTGCTGGTGCTGGCGATTGTCGGTTCCCTGGTGATGGCCCTGGCATTGCCGCTGTACAACCGCATCATGCTCGCCAGCTTCAATCCCCAACTGGCGGCCGTGCGTGGCGTGGCAGTGAAGACTTTGGATTATCTGTTCGTGATCCTGGTGACACTGATCACCGTGGCGGCGGTCAAGGTCATCGGCGCGATCCTGGTGGGCGCGCTGCTGGTGATTCCGGCGGCGGCGGCGCGGCTGTTGAGCCAGTCGCTCAAAGGGTTTTTCTGGGTCTCGGTGGTGATCGCCACCGTCAGCACCCTCTGTGGCATTCTGCTACCGATCATATTTGACCTGCCCATACCCTCCGGCGCCGCGATCATCCTCGTCGCCGGTATCGCCTTCGCCTGCGCGGCCATCGCGCGGGGCGTCGTCCCCAGCCTGAAAGGGAACCTTGGATAATGCGCTTCGTTCTACACCCTCTGACTCTGGCCTTCGCCTGCCTGATCGCCACACCGCTGATGGCGACCGAATCGGTGAAACCGGCGGTGCACGCCGCCAAACCTGTGAAAGTGCTAGCCTCGTTGCCCATCACTTATGGCCTGGCGGACGTGTTGCTCAAAGGCACCGACGTGCAGCTGGAACGTGCCGCGCCGGCCAACCTACCCGGCACGCGACAGGTATCGTATTTCACGGGGCGTGGCGCATCGGCGCTCAGCACATTGGCCCAAGACGCCGACGCCGCCATCGGCTTGCGCTCGCTATGGCCGGGTGACCCGCTGTACCCGGTGGCGCGACGCAGCAATATCCGTATCGTCGAAGTGGATGCCGCGCGTCCAGTGGACGGGGGTTTGCCGGGGATCGCCGTGCAACCCGGCGCCTCCGACGGTTTGAATAGCCAGCCCTGGCAATCGAGTAACAACCTGGGCCGCATGGCCGATGTAATGGCCGCCGACCTGAGCCGTCTGGCGCCGGGGGCCAAAACGAAGATCGACGCCAATCTCGCCGCCCTCAAGCAACGCCTGCTTAAATTCAGCGCCGACAGCGAGGCACGCCTGGCCAAGGCGGACAACCTGAGCGTGGTCAGCCTGAGCGATCATTTCGCCTACCTGATCAGCAGCCTGAACCTGGAAGCGCTCAGCACGGACGCCCGCCCCGACGCCGAGTGGACGCCCGACGCATTGCGCAAACTCACCGCTGATCTGAAGGACAATGACGTCGGAGTGGTGCTGCATCATCGTCAGCCGAGTGAGGCGGTAAAAGCCGCAGTGACAGCAGGTGGCGCGCAGCTTCTGGTACTCAACGTCGACGGCGCGGACCCGGTGACGGAGTTGGAAAACAATGTGGATCAGGTGATCAAAAGCCTTACGCCGCGCGGCTAAATGACAGCGGTCTTAAGGGGGACTTGGATTGGCCGCTGTTCACTCAGACGACATCCACCCCCACGTGAATCGCGTCATGCCGCCAAAACTCCAGATCGCAGTCGATCAGGCGCTGGTGCTGGTCATAGTTGACCCGGGCAATGCGCAGGCCGGGGCTGCCCACCGAGACGCGCAACGCAGCGGCCGCCTCCACGGGCAGTGAGGTCGGGACGATCTCGAAACGCACCCGCCCGTAATGCACGTCGTACTTGCTTGCGTACAGCTCAGTCATCGACTGGGTCAAATCACACGCCAGGATTCCGGGAAAATACAGCGGGTTCAGGTAGTGCTCTACATACAACACCAAGCGCCCATCGATCCGCCGGCCCCGGCAGATCTGAATCACGCTGGACAACGCCGGCAACTGCAGCCAGGCGCACACCGCCGCCGAGGCCGGTTGCAAGCGTGCGCTGAGTACTTCGGTGGACGCCACCCGGCCCTGGTCACTGACCATCGCGTGAAAGTGGCTGCGCTGCATCAGGTTGTAGGCCAGTCGCGGCGGCGATACAAACCAGCCACGGCGTTCCTCGCGATAGATCTGCCCTTGAGCCTCCAGTTGTAACAAGGCTTCCCGCACGGTTATGCGAGTGGTACCAAACAACTCGCTGAGCTTGCGTTCGGCAGGCAATTTGTGGCCGGGGGGCAATAGACCGTGATCGATCTGCTCCTGCAGCGCCAGGCCGATGGAAGTCACCGCCTTGATTGCTTCATCACGCATTAACGTTACCTATCTGGACTAGACCAGCACCGTTCAGGTGCATAAAGCGCTCGATAAATGGGCCCTTGTTACTGCGTGTCAGCCTAGGCATTACAAATGACCGAGAGATGACAGCGCCTGCCGCGGTGGCACACCACACTCTGCAATACATCGGCCAAGTCCAGGCAATGCGGGCCTTGGGGCATGGTCTACGCTAAGTTTGCGCTGACCGACATCAACGCTTTAAAAACGACATCGACATGAAACTGTCATCCATCGAGCCTAGATTGGCTCAGGTATTGCTGACCTAGACCAAACCACCGCAATCGTTCGTAAAAACGCAGCGTTGTTAACGCCCATAGGAGCTTCGGATGAAACAGCTTTTCCTGGCATCACTGTTAGGCTCGACCATTGCCATGTGCACCGCCGCCATGGCTGCCGATACCGATCTAAAAACCCTGGAAGCCGCCGCGAAAGCGGAAGGCGCCGTCAACAGCGTCGGCATGCCCGATGACTGGGCCAACTGGAAAGGCACCTGGGACGATCTGGCCAAGACCTACGGCATCAAGCACATCGACACCGACATGAGTTCCGCCCAGGAAATCGCCAAGTTCAAAGCCGAGAAGGACAATGCCAGCGCCGATATCGGCGACGTCGGCGCCGCCTTCGGCCCGATTGCGGTGAAGCAGGAAGTGACCCAGCCTTACAAACCGTCCACCTGGGCACAGGTGCCGGATTGGGCAAAAGACAAGGACGGCCACTGGGCGCTGGCGTACACCGGCACTATCGCGTTTATCGTCAACAAAAAGCTGCTGCACGGCTCTGAAGTCCCCCACAGCTGGGCCGACCTGCAAACCGGCAAGTACAAGGTGTCCGTGGGTGACGTCAGCACAGCGGCACAGGCGGCCAACGGCGTATTGGCAGCAGCTATCGCCAACAAAGGCGACGAGAAGAACATTGCCCCTGGGCTGCAGTTTTTCACCAAGATCGCCCAGCAAGGGCGCCTCTCACTGTCCAACCCGACCATCGCCACCATGGAAAAAGGCGAAGTCGAAGTGGGCATCGTCTGGGACTTCAACGGCCTGAGCTACAAAGCCAAAATGGCCAACCCGGATGACTACGTGGTGCTGATCCCATCGGACGGCTCGGTGAAATCCGGCTACACCACCATCATCAACAAATACGCCAAGCACCCGAACGCGGCCAAGCTGACCCGCGAGTACATCTTCAGCGATGCCGGCCAGCTCAACCTGGCCCGTGGCAATGCGCGCCCGATCCGTGCCGAAACCGACCTGAAACTGCCGGCCGATATCGCCAAGAACCTGATCCCGGGCGAGCAGTACACCAAGGCCAACCCGCAGCCGATCAAGGATGCCGATGCCTGGGAAAAAACGTCCAAAAAGTTGCCTCAGCTGTGGAACGAGCAGGTCATCGTAGAGATGAAATAAGCCTGTCGCCCACATTGGAAATCCACTGGAGATCCAATATGAGAGGGGGTTAGCCCCCTCCCATACTTTTGACCTCGTTCCTCCTGAGGAATTGAGTCAAGTCTATTGCTGCGGAGCGCTCTCCCCCATGAAGCACAACGTCATCCTTGTCGTGCTCGACGGCCTGAACTTCGAGGTTGCAAGGCACGCCATGGGACATTTGCAAGCGTATGTCAGCGCAGGACGCGCAGCCCTCTACAAACTGGATTGTGAACTGCCCGCGCTGTCCCGCCCGTTGTACGAATGCATCCTCACCGGCGTACCGCCGATCCAGAGCGGTATCGTCCACAACAACGTCTCGCGCCTGTCCAACCAGCGCAGCCTATTCCATTACGCCACCGCCGCCGGCCTTAGTACCGCAGCGGCGGCTTATCACTGGGTCAGCGAGCTGTACAACCGCACGCCGTTCATGCCTGCGCGGGACCGTCATACCCACGACCCGGCGCTGGCGATCCAACACGGGCATTTCTACTGGAATGACCACTACCCGGACTCCCACCTGTTCGCCGATGCCGAAAGCTTGCGGCTCAAGCACACGCCGAACTTTCTGCTGGTGCACCCGATGAACATCGACGACGCCGGCCACAAACATGGCCTCGACACCGCGCAATATCGCAACAGCGCCCGCTCGGCCGACATCATCCTGGCCGATTACCTGCAAGGCTGGCTCGATGCCGGCTACCAGGTGCTGGTGACCGCCGACCACGGCATGAACAACGACCGCTCCCACAACGGCCTGCTGCCGGAAGAGCGCGAAGTACCGCTGTTTGTGCTTGGCGATGCCTTCAGCCTGGATGCCGGCGCAGCGCCGAAACAAACCGAGCTGTGCGGCACTGTCTGCGAATTATTGGGCGTGCCCCACGACAAGCCTGTCTGCCGGGAGTTGCTCAAGTGAATGCCATGACCCGCGGCAAATATCTGGCCCTGCTGTGCCTGATGCCTTTTGCACTGTTCTTTATCGTGTTCGAAATCGCGCCGTTGGTATGGGTGCTGATCAACAGCCTGCAAACCGAAGAGTCCGGCTGGGGCGTGGACAACTTCACGCGGATCTTCAGCTCCAAGTTCTACCTGCAGGCCATCCAGTACAGCCTGGAGATCAGTTTCTACTCCAGTGTGTTCGGAATCATCATTTCCGTGCTGGGCAGCTACTCGCTGCGCCGGGTGGACTCGCCCCTGCGCAACTTCGTCACCGCCTTCGCCAACATGACCAGCAACTTCGCCGGCGTCCCCCTGGCCTTCGCCTTCATCATTCTGTTGGGGTTCAACGGCAGTATCACGATCATGCTCAAGCAGGCGGGCATCATCGAAGACTTCAACCTGTACTCGAAAACCGGGTTGATCATCCTCTATACCTATTTTCAGATTCCCCTCGGCGTGTTGCTGCTCTACCCAGCCTTCGATGCCTTGCGCGAGGACTGGCGTGAGTCGGCAGCGCTGCTGGGCGCCAGTGGCTGGCAGTTCTGGCGACACATTGGCCTGCCGGTGCTCACACCCGCGCTGCTCGGCACCTTCGTGATCCTGCTGGCCAATGCCCTGGGCGCCTATGCCACGGTGTACGCATTGACCACCGGCAATTTCAACGTCTTGCCGATCCGCATCGCCGCGATGGTGTCCGGGGATATCTCCCTGGACCCGAACATGGCCAGCGCCCTCGCCGTGGTCCTGGTGGCGTTGATGACCGTGATCACCGTGGTCCATCAATTGCTGCTCAAGAGGAGCTACCATGTCTCGCGCTGAAGCCGGCCCGGCCTCCCTCTACCATCGCGTCATGGTGTACCTGCTGTTTGCCATTCTGGTACTGCCGTTGGTGGGCACGTTTATCTATTCGATTGCCAGCAGTTGGTCGGCGACCATTCTGCCGGCCGGTTTTACCCTGAAATGGTATGTGCAGCTGTGGAGCGATCCGCGCTTTCTGATGGCCTTCGGTCAATCATTGGTAGTGTGCGTGGGCGCGCTGATCCTGTCGGTGGTGCTGATCCTGCCGCTGCTGTTCGTGGTGCATTACCACTTTCCCAAACTCGACGCGCTGATGAATATCCTGATCCTGCTGCCGTTTGCGGTGCCGCCGGTGGTGTCGTCGGTAGGCTTGCTGCAGCTTTACGGCTCCGGGCCGATGGCGATGGTGGGCACGCCGTGGATCCTGATCGGCTGCTACTTCACGGTCGCGCTGCCGTTTATGTATCGGGCGATCACCAACAACCTGCAGGCCATCAACCTGCGCGACCTGATGGACGCCTCGCAACTGCTCGGCGCCAGCACCTGGCAAGCCGCGATCCTGGTGGTGCTGCCCAACCTGCGCAAAGGCCTGATGGTGGCACTGTTACTGTCGTTCTCGTTCCTGTTCGGTGAGTTCGTGTTCGCCAACATCCTGGTGGGCACCCGCTACGAAACCCTGCAGGTGTACCTCAACAATATGCGCAACAGCAGCGGCCACTTCACCAGCGCCGTGGTCATTTCCTACTTCTTCTTTGTACTGGTATTGACCTGGGTCGCCACCTTCTTGAACAAGGACAAAAGCCAATGAGCTTCGTCAGCGTGCAACATCTGCAGAAAAGCTACGCCGGCACGCCGGTGTTCAGCGACATCAATTGCGAAATCGCCAAGGGTGAATTCGTCACCCTGCTCGGCCCGTCCGGTTGCGGCAAATCGACCCTGCTGCGCTGCATCGCCGGCCTGACAGCCGTGGACAGTGGGCAAATCCTGCTGGATGGCCAGGACATCGTTCCGCTGAGCCCACAGAAGCGCCACATCGGCATGGTGTTCCAGAGCTATGCGCTGTTCCCCAACATGACCGTCGAGCAAAACGTCGCGTTTGGCCTGCGCATGCAAAAGGTCAACGCCGCTGACAGCCACAAGCGCGTGCAGGAAGTACTGCAACTGGTGGAACTCAAAGACCTGGCAGGCCGTTATCCGCACCAGATGTCCGGCGGCCAGTGCCAGCGTGTCGCCCTGGCCCGCTCTCTGGTGACCCGCCCACGCCTGTTGCTGCTGGATGAACCGCTGTCGGCGCTTGATGCCCGGATTCGCAAGCACCTGCGCGAACAGATCCGCGAGATTCAGCGCGAGCTGGGGCTGACCACGATTTTCGTGACCCATGACCAGGAGGAAGCGCTGACCATGTCCGACCGCATCTTCCTGATGAACCAGGGCAAGATCGTGCAGAGCGGCGATGCGGAGACGCTCTATACGGCGCCGGTGGACGTATTCGCCGCCGGTTTTATCGGCAACTACAACCTGCTGGACTCCGACACGGCTAGTCGCTTGCTGCAACGCCCGATCAGCGGCCGCATCGCGATTCGCCCGGAATCCATCGAACTGAGCCGCAGCGGCGAACTTGACGCACTAGTGCGCAGCCACAGTCTGCTGGGCAACGTGATCCGCTATCGTATCGAAGCCCGCGGCGTAGAGCTGGTGGTGGATGTGCTCAACCGTTCGGCGCAGGATCTGCACCCTGACGGCCAGCGCCTGGCACTTTCCATCGACCCCAGCGCGCTATGTGAAGTAGCCTGAGCAGTGATTTATTGAGAGAGCGTAACGGATGGCATTGGTAATTTTTGATTTGGACGACACCCTGATCCACGGCGACTGCGCCACCTTATGGAGCGAGCAGATGGGCCGTCTGGGCTGGGTCGACCCCGAGTCGTTCATGCGCAGGAACAACGAACTGATGGACGCCTACAGCCAGGGCAAACTGGCGATGGAAGACTTTATGGACTTCAGCCTGGAGCCGATGATCGGCCGCACGCCGGAGGAAATCGAGCACTTGGTGGAGCCGTGGGTCGAAGACGTGATCGAACCGCTGATCTACAGCGACGCCACCAAAACCATTGCCCGCCACCGAGCTCAGGGCGACCGGATTCTGGTGATCTCCGCGTCGGGCACGCATTTGGTTAAGCCGATTGCTGCGCGTATCGGCATCGACGAAGTGCTGGGCATCGAGCTGGAGGTCAGCCATGGTGTTTACAGCGGTAAAACGGTGGGCGTACTGACTTACCGGGAAGGCAAGATCAAGCGTTTGCTGGACTGGCTGGCGCAGGAAGATGGAAACCTGGACGGTGCGTACTTCTATTCGGATTCGCGCAATGACTTGCCACTGCTGCTGAAGGTCGATCATCCCCAGGTGGTGAACCCGGATCCGGTATTGCGGGCACATGCCGAGCAGGCGGGCTGGCCGATTCATCACTGGGTTTGATGCCGCCCTGGAGGCTGCTATAAATCGACGCGATCAGGGCCAGAAGTCGTCATTAGAATGTGAAATGAGCCTACATCCTATGTAGGACTCGGGGCGCCAAGCGCATCACATGACCTTCAACGCCTTGCAATGCTTTCACAGTGCCTCCATAGTGAGTCTGGACTGAGCCCGTAGCAGTAGCGCCGGGCTTTTTGCATTATGCGACCGGCCCACACGGAACCGGCGACTTCAAAGACGGCCTAATATGCGTTATCAATTGCCCCCGCGTCGAACCAGCATGAAGCATCTGTTCCCCAGCACCGCCCTCGCTCTTTTCATTGGTCTCGGCTTTGCGTCGATGTCGACCCATACGTTCGCAGCCAACAGCTGGGACAACCTTCAGCCGGATCGCGATGAGGTGATCGCCAGCCTAAACGTCGTCGAGTTGCTCAAGCGCCATCACTACAGCAAGCCGCCGCTGGACGACGCGCGCTCGGTGATCATCTACGACAGCTACCTCAAGCTGCTGGATCCGTCGCGCAGCTACTTCCTGGCCAGCGACATCGCTGAGTTCGACAAGTGGAAGACCCAGTTCGACGACTTCCTCAAGAGCGGCGACCTGCAACCCGGTTTCACCATCTACAAGCGCTACCTGGACCGCGTCAAAGCGCGTCTGGACTTCGCGCTGGCTGAACTGGACAAAGGCGTCGACAAACTTGACTTCACCCAGAAAGAAACTCTTCTGGTGGACCGCAAGGACGCCCCTTGGCTGACCAGCACCGCTGCCCTCGACGATCTGTGGCGCAAACGCGTCAAAGACGAAGTGCTGCGCCTGAAGATTGCCGGCAAAGAGCCCAAGGCCATCCAAGAGCTGTTGACCAAGCGTTACAAGAATCAGCTGGCGCGTCTGGATCAGACCCGCGCCGAAGATATCTTCCAGGCGTACATCAACACCTTCGCGATGTCCTACGACCCGCACACAAATTATCTGTCGCCAGATAACGCGGAAAATTTCGATATCAATATGAGTCTGTCGTTGGAAGGCATCGGTGCCGTCCTGCAAAGCGACAACGACCAAGTCAAGATCGTGCGTCTGGTGCCAGCAGGTCCGGCCGACAAGACCAAGCAGGTCGCACCGGCCGACAAGATCATCGGCGTGGCCCAGGCAGACAAAGAGATGGTCGATGTCGTCGGCTGGCGCCTGGACGAAGTGGTCAAGCTGATCCGTGGTCCAAAAGGCAGCGTGGTACGCCTGGAAGTGATTCCGCACACCAATGCCCCCAACGACCAGACCAGCAAGATTGTGTCGATCACCCGTGAAGCGGTGAAGCTCGAAGACCAGGCCGTGCAGAAGAAAGTCCTTAACCTCAAACAGGATGGCAAGGATTACAAACTGGGCGTCATTGAGATCCCGGCCTTCTACCTGGACTTCAAAGCCTTCCGTGCTGGCGACCCGAACTACAAGAGCACCACCCGCGACGTTAAGAAAATCCTGACAGAACTGCAGAAGGAAAAAGTCGACGGCGTGGTCATCGACCTGCGCAACAACGGCGGCGGCTCGCTGCAAGAAGCCACCGAGCTGACCAGCCTGTTTATCGACAAAGGCCCGACCGTGTTGGTACGCAACGCCGACGGCCGTGTCGACGTGCTGGAAGACGAAAACCCGGGCGCGTTCTACAAAGGGCCGATGGCGCTGTTGGTCAACCGCCTCTCGGCGTCGGCTTCGGAGATTTTCGCCGGTGCCATGCAGGACTATCACCGCGCGCTGATCATCGGCGGCCAGACCTTCGGCAAAGGCACCGTGCAGACTATCCAGCCGCTCAACCATGGCGAGCTGAAGCTGACACTTGCCAAGTTCTACCGGGTGTCCGGACAGAGCACCCAGCACCAGGGCGTGCTGCCGGATATCGATTTTCCGTCGGTCATCGACACCAAGGAAATCGGCGAAAGCGCTTTGCCGGAAGCCATGCCGTGGGACACCATCCGTCCCGCTATCAAGCCGGCATCCGACCCGTTCAAGCCATTCCTCGCACAGCTCAAAGCTGACCACGACACCCGCTCCGCCAAGGACGCCGAATTCGTGTTCATCCGCGACAAGCTGGCCCTGGCCAAGAAGTTGATGGAAGAAAAAACCGTCAGCCTCAATGAAGCGGACCGCCGTGCGCAGCATAGCGATATCGAAAACAAGCAACTGGCCCTGGAAAACATCCGCCGCAAGGCGAAGGGTGAAGACCCGCTCAAGGAGCTTAAGAAAGAAGACGAAGACGCGTTGCCAACCGAGGCGGATAAAACCAAGCCGGAAGACGACGCCTACTTGGCCGAGACGGGCCGAATTCTGCTGGACTACCTGAAGGTCAGCAAGCAGGTAGCCAAGCAGTAAATGATGGCGATTTAATGTGAACGCTCTCCGGAGTGTCATCAAATAGACATCATTCTGTCGTGAAATAAAGGACCCCAGGCATTATGCCTGGGGTCCTTTTTTTTCGATCGAGATCGCCATGACCATGACCGAACAGCTGAACGCATTGGGCTCAATCCTGGCTCAAGGCAGTTTGCACAGCCTGTTCCAGCCGATCCTGTGCTTATCCGAACGACGTATTCTGGGCTACGAAGCGCTCAGCCGCGGCCCCTCCAACAGCCCCCTGCACTCCCCCGTCGCGCTGTTCGCCGTGGCCAGTCAGGCCGGACGCCTGAGCGATTTGGAAATGGCATGTCGCGAGAGTGCCTGTCGACGCTTCAGCGAACAGCAACTGCCGGGCAAGCTGTTTCTCAACATCTCGCCGGAATCCTTGATGGAAACGGCACACCAGCCGGGCCGCACTCTGCAACTGCTGCACGACTTCGGCATCCCGCCCAGCCAAGTGGTGATCGAACTCACCGAACAAACCCCCACTGACGATTTCGATCTACTGCAGACCGCCCTGCACCACTATCGCAACATGGGATTTTCCATCGCCTTGGACGATCTGGGCGCCGGGTATTCGAGCTTGCGCCTGTGGTCAGAGCTACGTCCCGACTACGTCAAAATCGACCGGCACTTTATCGACGGCATCCACCAAGATGCGCTCAAGCGCGAGTTTGTCGGCTCGATCCTGCAAATCGCCAAGGCATCGCGCGCGCAAGTGATCGCCGAAGGTATCGAGTTGCCGGAAGAGCTGGCGGTATTGATGGAAATGGGCGTCGACCTGGTCCAGGGCTATTTGCTCTGTCGGCCACAGGAACAGCCACCGCAGGAAGCGCGGTTGATGCTGCCCAAACCCGACAGCGCCAACATGTCCCTCAACGAAGAAGGCAGCGACCTCAGCGCCCTGCTGAACGAACAACCGGCGGTGGATCAAGACACCGCCACCGCCCAAGTCTTGGAGGCCTTTCGCCGCCAGGCCAATCTCAACTCCCTGGCAGTGCTCGATGGCCGCGGTCACCCTGTGGGCATCGTGCACCGGCATTCGCTGTCCGACGCACTGCTCAAGCCGTTCGCCACCGATCTTTTCGCGCGCAAGCCCATCAGCCGCCTGATGAGCAGTGACTTCCTGGCAGTGGAGCTAAGCCAGTCGCTGCAACAGGTCAGCCGCCTGCTGACCAGCCGCGCGCGGCAACGGATTGAAGAAGATTTCATCATCACACTCAATGGTGACTACCTAGGCCTGGGTCGGGTGATCGACGTGCTGAAGCTGATCACCGAGCTGAAAATCCAACAGGCGCGCTACGCCAATCCACTGACGTTGCTGCCGGGCAACGTGCCGATTCAGCAGTGCCTCACGCGCCTGTTACAGCAGCAACGGGAATCCGTGATCTGCTACGTGGACATCGACAGCTTCAAGCCCTTCAACGATATCTATGGCTACGGACGGGGGGATGAGGTGTTGCTGTGCCTGGCGCAGTGCCTGAACGACCGGGTCGACCCCAGCCGCGACTTCGTCGGGCATATCGGTGGCGATGATTTTTTGCTGGTACTGGGGCCGCAGGATTGGCGCAGACGGCTCAACCAGTTGCTGGATGATTTTCACACCCAATGCCGGCGCTTCTACCGCGCCGAACACCTGGATGCCGGCTGCTTCGTCGCATTGAACCGCCAGGGTGTGCGCCAGGAGTTTGCCCTGCTTTCGCTGTCGATCGGCGTTGTCCATCTACATCCACAGGCCTGTGAACAGCTCGACGCCAGCCAGTTGGCAGAGCTGGCGTCGCAGGCCAAGCATCATGCCAAGGACATGGAGGGCTATAGCGTCCATGTGATCAACAGCATGGACATGCTCTCGCCAACGCTTTAAGCCTCGGCGGACTCCGGATACTCGTATTCGAATACCCGTACCACTTCCGAAGCATGCCAGGAGGCAGCGGCCACACCGTCGGACGGTCCGCTGAAACGCCCAAGACGCTCCACGCATTCAAAAAAACCAGTACGCGGCAGGCGGCTGGCGCCCTGGCTGATCACCAAGGAGCTACGCAGCGGCTGATCGGCCTTGGCATCCAAGGCCGCCAGGTGCTCCAGGGCGGCGGCCAAGGTCTGCAAGGCCGGCGAGGGAAACTGCAAACGCTCCAGCAGCGCCCGATACGTCAGTAGATGGCGCTGGCGGCGCGCCTGATCCAGTTCATTGAGCAACCCATCCCAGTGTTGACGACTGATACGTAGGCTCAAGATTCATCCCTCCAACCTGCAACGCCCAATTCCCAGGCCAGGCTGCGGCGGATCGCAGCATCCGGCTGACGCTCACCACTTTCGATCAATCCAAGATAAGAAGGGCTGATACCCACCGTGCGGGCCAGCGCTTCAATGGCAAGGCCCTTGGTCTCACGCAGGCCGCGCAGGTCGGCGAGAGGGCGCAGGTCCTGATCGGACGCGGCCTGGGCGGAGGAGTAAGAAGGAGATGGAGGCTGTTGCTGACCGGCCGCTTTAAGCAGCGCCTGGTACTGCTCCCATGGCAACACCGCGTATTCGGGTGCGCCGTTGCGTGAAATTATCTGAATATCCATGACTGCCCCGTAGGATAACAACACTTACAACGTAAGCACTTTCCTTAGGAGTGTAATCCTAACAGCCGTATAGGTCGCAGGGGGATAGCGATGCAATCAGTTTTTTTGCGGGTTTTCCTGGGCCAACAGCGCAGGCGTGGCAGGCAGGCGCTCGACCACGGCGAGCTTCTCCGGGCGCTGTGCCTCACGCCAAGCACGGAAGGCGTTAAGTTCGCCGTCCAGCGTCTTCATGATCCATGCTAGTACGGCGATATCATCGAACATACCAAACATCGGGATAAAGTCCGGGATCGCGTCGACAGGGCTCAGAAAGTACATCAGCCCCGCCACGATCGAGATCAGTGCCTTGGGGCTGATGGCGCGGTATTCGCCGCGCCAGTAAGCCAGGCAAAGGGCTTGAAGCAGCTTGAGGTCGTCCTTGAGCTTGCCGAGGCGGCTGCCCTGGCTGGAACCTTTGGCGGCGACGGCGAACAACAAGGTCGGCAAACGTCCACGCCCCAACAAACGTGCCGCCATGGGCAAAAAGCGGGTGAAATTGAAGGGTGGTTTCATCGGTCACTCCAGTTCCAGTCGACACACAAGGTTATCCACACAAATTGTGGATAACCTTGTGAACAGAGCCTGTTTTGCGGTCTGAAAGCCACGGGTTACAAGGCTTACAGTCAGATCGGGCGTTTTTTGCGCACCTCAAAAAAACCCAAGATTTCATTGACTTGGCGTTGCTGTGCGGTTACCCGTGCTCGAGTGTTATATCAGACTGTTACAGGTTGCGGACGTTCGTTTGGATGTACGCGAACCGCAGAAACAACAACGCCCCGTCGAGACGGGGCGTTGTGTATTCAGGCGCCGATTACTTCTTGGCGGCCGGTGCGGCAGGAGCTTCAGCCTTGGCTGGGTCCTTGATGCCCAGCAGCTCCAGGTCAAATACCAGCACGGAATTGGCTGGAATCGCCGGGCTCGGGCTCTGAGCACCGTAGGCCAGGTCGGACGGGATATACAGTTCGACCTTTTCGCCAACGTGCATCAATTGCAGACCTTCGACCCAACCTGGAATCACGCCGCTGACCGGCAGGTCAATCGGGCTGCCGCGATCCACGGAACTGTCAAAGGTAGTGCCGTTAGTCAGCTTACCGGTGTAGTGAACAGTGACCACGTCAGTAGGCTTAGGCTGCGGGCCATCGGCTTTCTTGGTGATCTTGTACTGCAGACCGGAAGCAGTGGTGACGACGCCGTCTTTCTTGGCATTGTCTTCGAGGAATTTCTTGCCGGCGGCTGCCGACTCTTCGCTCATTTTGGCCATGCGTTCTTCAGCACGTTTTTGCAGTGCGGCGAACGCTTCAACCAGTTCGTCGTCTTTGAGCTTCTGCTCTTTCTTGCCGACGGCATCTTCGATGCCTTGGGCTACTGCTTTGGAATCCAGGTCATCCATGCCTTCCTGGGCAAGGCTTTTGCCCATGTTCAGGCC
>Ga0308164_10001473_pt1 | contig 27412 bp, 31 predicted proteins | sample PhyTR2_FD_201031 | JGI IMG/M metagenome (GOLD analysis project Ga0308164, IMG submission 201031) | Phyllosphere microbial communities from UC Gill Tract Community Farm, Albany, California, United States - DLSLT.R2 | ecosystem: Host-associated > Plants > Phyllosphere > Unclassified | place: USA... | reverse complement strand
GCGTATTTCGAGAGCCTCGAGCGCGCGATGGCGTTCACCGTGCCCGCGCCGTCGGTGCTGGTGATGGGCTATCCGTCGAACCCGACCGCCGAAGTCGTCGACCTCGCCTTCTACGAGCGCGTCGTCGAATTCGCGAAGAAGCACAAGCTGTGGGTGATCTCCGACCTCGCCTATTCTGAGCTGTATTTCGACGGCAAGCCGACCCCCTCGATCCTCCAGGTGCCGGGCGCGAAGGACGTCGCGATCGAGTTCACCTCGCTCAGCAAGACATACTCGATGGCCGGCTGGCGGATGGGGTTCGGGGTCGGCAACAAGACGCTGATCGCGGCGATGACGCGCGTGAAGTCGTACCTCGATTACGGCGCGTTCACGCCGATCCAGGCCGCCGCCTGCGCCGCACTCAACGGTCCCCAGGACATCGTCGAACGCAACCGCCAGCTCTACCACAAGCGCCGCGACGTACTGGTCGAGAGCTTCGGTCGCGCCGGCTGGGACATCCCGAGCCCCCGTGCGAGCATGTTCGCATGGGCCCCACTGCCGCCCGCACTCGCGCACTTAGGTAGCCTTGAGTTCACCAAACAATTGCTGACTCACGCGCATGTCGCTGTTGCTCCAGGCGTGGGCTACGGCGAAAACGGCGAGGGCTATGTGAGGATCGCGATGGTCGAGAACGAACAGCGGCTCCGCCAGGCGGCGCGCAACGTGAAGAAATATCTCCAGTCGATGGGCGTCAACACGCCCGCGCGTGGCGCCGGCTAACCCGCCAGCGTGGATATCAATCCGTTATATTCGGTGGCCGGCGTGCTCGTCGGGCTCATCGTCGGGCTGACGGGTGTCGGTGGCGGGTCGCTGATGACACCGCTGCTGGTGCTCGTCTTCGGCTTCCACCCCGCCACCGCAGTCGGCACCGACCTGCTCTACGCGTCGGCGACCAAGACGGTCGGGACGACGGTGCATGGCTGGCGCGGCACGGTCGACTGGCAGGTCGTCCGCCGACTCGCGACCGGCAGCGTCCCCGCGGCAATCGCGACGTTGCTCGTGCTCAACCATCTCGGCGAGAAATCGTCCGACACCGGCCACGCGATCACCGCCGTGCTTGGCGTGACGCTGATCCTGTCGGCAGTCGCGACCTTCTTCCGCGGCAAGATCGTCGCGTGGCTGACGCCTCGCATCGGCACGGTAGGCGGCGAGCGCCAGGCGATGCTGACGATCCTGCTCGGCGCAGTCCTCGGCGTGCTGGTCTCGCTGACCTCGGTCGGCGCCGGCGCGCTGGGCATGACCGCGCTGCTGATCCTGTACCCGACGTTGCCGATCAACCGGCTGGTCGGCTCGGACATCGCGCACGCGGTGCCGTTGACGCTGCTCGGCGGGATCGGCCACTGGATCCTCGGCTCGGTCGACGTCGACCTGCTCGTGTCGCTGCTGATCGGCTCGATCCCCGGCATCATCGTCGGCAGCCTGATCGCGACGCGCGTTTCCGACCGCGTGCTGGTGCCTGTCCTTGCGACCGTGCTGGCGCTGGTCGGCGTGAAGCTGATCTTCTGACATGCGGCCGGGTTCGCCTTCTCGACCAGGTTCCGCGTGCGCTATGCCGAGATCGACGGCCAGCGCATCGTCTTCAACTCGCGCTATCTGGAATATGCCGACGTCGCGGTCACCGAGTTCTGGGAATGGACCGGGATCGCGGAGGCTCTGCCGGACGTCTGGCCGACCACCGAGTTCAACGTGCGGCGGACGGAGATCGACTACCTCAAGCCGTTCCGCCTCGGGGACACGGTCGAGGCGTTCGTGCGGATCGAAAAGATCGGCACGACGAGCCTGACGAAGCGGTTCGAACTCGCGCATGCGGAGACGGGGGAACTGCACACGGTGATCACCATGGTCAGCGTGCACGTCGATCTGGAGACCGGCCGCCCGGTGCCGCTCCCAAATGCGATCCGCACGGTGGTGGAGGCGCTACCGACCCACTGACACAACAGCCCCCCTCCCTGAAAGGGAGGGGTAGGGGGGTGGGTCGGCCAATTGGCGAGCGAAAGCGCCAGCCCCAAACCGACCCACCCCCAGCCCCTCCCTTCCAGGGAGGGGGGCAGAAGGAGGCCTACTCCGCCGCCTGAGCTTCGGCCTCCACCCCATCCCCAGCGACCTCCCCAGGCAGCGCCCAGATCAGGTCCCCCTTCCCCAGCACGCGCCCGTCATGCGACCGCACCGACACCGGCTGCAACGGCCGCCGATCGCGTTCGTCCACCAGGATCGGAAACGCCGGCACGCAAGTTTCCCACCGCTCGCCCCATTGCCGGAGTGCGATCATCGTCGGCAGCAGCGCGAAACCCTTGTCGGTCAGTCCGTACGCGATCTTGCGCCGATCCTCCGGGATAGGCTGACGCTGCAAAATCCCGTGCTCGACCAGCCGCGCCAGCCGGTTCGCGAGGATGTTGCGCGCGATCCCCAGTTCCGACTGGAACTCCTCGAAATGGTGCAGGCCGTTGAACGAGGCGCGCAGGATCAGGAACGACCAGCGCTCACCCATCGCCTCCAGCGCGGCGGGGAGGCTGCATTCGAGCAGGGGTTCGCGCAATTTGCCCACGGCGTCTTCCTTCTTGGACAGCGATGCTACCGCATAACTTCAATAAACGAAATGCCTGTACGTTTTCAGTTGCAACTCAAAACTTATCTCGATAAGTGGCAATTAGAAACCTTTTAGGAGTCTACTGATGTCCGTCATCACCCGCGCAATTCTCGCCGCCGCTCCCGCCCTCGCGACAGGGTTCGCAGCGCTGCTCGCGACACCGGCATCGGCACAGCTCCCGATCAACTATTATATAGCCGTCCCCACCGCCGCACCCGCCTCGACACGGCTCATCACCAACGGCACGGCCTGGCGCTGGGAGAACGCGGCGTTCGTCTCCAGCAAGGCGCCCCAGCGCGACGTGATCCTCTGCGCCGCGGTCGCCAAGCGCGTGGGGCCACTCGCCAGTTTCACGGTGGCGGGCAAGGCGTATGACGCCGATGCACTGGCGTCGTGCAACAACCACGCGAAATAACGAGGAATTTGTTGCAAAGCAGCGTCGCCCGGCCCCATCTATGGCCGGTGCTGCGCCAATATGAACTGGTCGATCGCGTCCTCGACTACGATCCCGACGCCGACGAGGCGATGCTGAACCGCGCCTATGTCTTCTCGATGCAGGCGCACGGGTCGCAAAAACGCGCAAGCGGCGACCCGTATTTCAGCCACCCGATCGAGGTGGCGGGGATCCTCACCGACCTGCACCTCGATGCGGAGACGATCGCCACCGCGATCCTCCACGACACGATCGAGGATACGGTCGCCACGCCGGAGGAGATCGAGCGGCTGTTCGGCCCGTCGGTCGCGCGGCTGGTCGACGGCGTGACGAAACTGTCGAAGATCGAAGCGCAGACCGAGAACGAGCGCGCCGCGGAGAATCTGCGCAAATTCCTGCTCGCGATGTCCGACGACATCCGCGTGTTGCTGGTCAAGCTCGCCGACCGCCTGCACAACATGCGGACGCTGCATCACATCGCCAAGCCGGAGAAGCGCCGCCGCATCGCCAAGGAGACGATGGACATCTACGCGCCGCTCGCCGAGCGGATCGGCATGTACGAGTTCATGCGCGAGATGCAGTCGCTGGCGTTCGAACAGCTCGAGCCCGAAGCCTCCGAATCGATCAACCGCCGCCTCGAACAGTTGAAGAAGGGCGACGGCGACCGCATCGCCAAGATCGCCTCCGGCCTGAAGCTGGTCCTGTCTCGCGCCGGCGTCGATGCGGAAATCTCGGGACGCGAAAAACACCCCTATTCGATCTTCCGAAAGATGTCCGAACGCCACATCAGCTTCGAACAACTCTCCGATGTAATGGCCTTCCGCGCAATCGTCCCAACGGAGGAGGATTGCTACCGCGTGCTCGGGATCATCCACCAGCGCTGGCCGATGGTGCCGGGGCGGTTCAAGGACTATATCTCGACGCCCAAGCGCAACGGCTATCGCTCGCTGCACACCTCGGTGATCCACGCCGACAGCGCGCGAATCGAGATCCAGATCCGCACCGCCGACATGCACGCGCAGGCCGAATTCGGGCTCGCCGCGCATTGGGCATACAAGCAGCAGATCAACGGCAGCGACCGGCAGGTCAGCTGGATCCGCGACCTCGTCGAGATTCTCGATACCGCCGAGAGCCCGGAGGAGCTGCTCGAACACACGCGGATGGCGATGTACACCGATCGCATCTTCGCGTTCACGCCGAAGGGCGAGCTGATCCAGTTGCCCAAGGGCGCCACCTCGATCGACTTCGCGTACGCGGTGCACACCGATCTCGGCGACCAGGCGGTCGGTGCGAAGGTCAACGGCCGCGTCGTGCCGCTGTCGACGGTGATCGAGAATGGTGACCAGGTTCAGATCCTGCGCTCGAAGGGCCAGTCGCCACAACCGCAATGGCTCAACGTCGCGACCACCGGCAAGGCGCTTGCCGCGATCCGCCGGCACCTGCGTCAGAAGGAGCGCGTCGAGCAGATCGCGCTCGGCCAGACCCTGTACGAGGATATCGTCACCCGGCTGCCTGCGCAGATCGGCACCGATGCACTCAGCCACGCGCTGAAGCGCCTGAAGCTGCCTGACGACTCGTCGCTGATGGTCGCGATCGCGCGGCGGACGTTGTCCGATGCCGCGGTGATGGAGGCGCTGATGCCCGGCTCGGCGGGCGCGGACGTGACGCATGCGCTGGCGCCACAATCGAGCGCGATATCGATCAAGGGCCTGACCCCCGGCGTTGCCTACGACCTCGCGACGTGCTGCCATCCGGTGCCGGGCGACCGCATCGTCGGGTTGCGCCGGCCCGATGCCGGGATCGAGGTCCACGCGATCGACTGCAAGGTTCTCGCCGAACTCGCCGAGCGATCGGAAAACGAGACCGACTGGGTCGACGTCGCCTGGGGCGACGAGACCGAGGGCGCCGTCGCACGCATATCGGTGATGGTGAAGAACGAGCCGGGCTCGCTCGGCATCGTCTCGACGATCATCGGCGGGCACAAGGCGAACATCATCAACCTGCGGCTCGATACGCGCGACAAGAGCTTCCACACTAACGAGATCGATGTCGAGGTGCATGACGTGCAGCAACTCATGCGGCTGATGGCAGGGCTGCGCGCGGCGGATGCGGTGCATACCGTGGAGCGGGTGTAGAAACATCCGACGATGACGGCGGGCGCGACGGGCGCTAGACGGGGGCGATGAACCGTCCGTCTCTTTCGATTGTCGTCCCCTGCTATAACGAGGCGGCATGCCTCGACATCCTGCACGCGCGTATTTCCGGCGCGGCGAAGGTCGCGGTCGGCGACGATTACGAGATCGTCCTGATCAACGACGGCTCGCGCGACGACAGCTGGGGCGTGATGCAGCGCCTCGCCGCCGCCGACCCGCGGCTGGTCGCGATCAACCTCTCGCGCAACCACGGCCACCAGTTGGCGCTCACCGCCGGCCTGGATCTTTGCGCGGGCGAGCAGATCCTGATCATCGACGCCGATCTCCAGGACCCGCCGGAATTGCTGTCCGACATGCGCGCGGCGATGGCGGCGAGCCAGGCCGACGTCGTGTACGCGGTGCGCCGCCAGCGCGCGGGCGAGACGATGTTCAAGAAGGCTACCGCCGCCGCGTTCTACCGCATGCTGACGCGGATGACAGATACGCCGATCCCGCTCGATACCGGCGATTTCCGGTTGATGAGCCGGCGCGCTCTGGATGCGTTCCTGTCGCTCCCCGAACAGGCCCGCTTCATCCGCGGCATGGTCGCCTGGATCGGCTTCAAGCAGGTGCCCTTTCCGTACGACCGCGCCGAGCGGCTCGCGGGTGAGACGAACTACCCCCTCGCCAAGATGATCCGACTTGCGTTCGACGCCGTCACCGGCTTCTCCACCGCCCCGTTACGGTTCGCCAGCCACGCCGGTCTCGCGCTGACCGGCGTGTCGCTGTTGCTGTTCGTCTATATCGCGATCGGCTGGCTGTCGGGCAGCGCAGTGCAGGGCTGGACCTCGACGATGCTCGTCACGGTGTTCTTGGGCGCGGTGCAGATGTTCGTGCTGGGGATGATCGGCGAGTATCTCGGGCGGCTGTACGTCGAGTCGAAGCGTCGGCCGCTGTATATCGTCGCCGACGTCGCCGGCCCGATCCAGGGCAAGGCGACACTCGGGTTTCGTGCGGAGCCGATCGAGGGCCCCCTCCCCGAACGTCTCGAGGCTGCCGTTACCGCGGCGTTACCGCCCAAAGGTTAGGATAAAGTCACACCAAGAAACACTTCGACAGGCCACGAAGAGGGGTATTCATCGTCATACGCATGCAAAGTCGGTAGGCGCTTGGGATACACAGGCGATGGTGACGGCCTGAACCAGCCGGGCGTCGAGCATGACACCGGCGGAGCGTGTAGGACAGCGGGAAATTCCCCGGCCTTCGCCGGGGTGGTAATTGGAGGTACGCCCCAGCCTCCACCCTCCGTTCGTGCGGCGCGTCGTCGAAGCCCCTGCGCGCGTGGCTTGTCCTTCGACTTCGCTCAGGACGAACGGGGAAAAAGCGGCACGTCCCTCGATTGTCAGCGGGGCACCGCCAGCGTCACGATCGAAACCCCCGGCGTCATCGGCATGCGACCGACCATGTGGCGTTCCAGGCGGAAGATCTTCTCGAACAGCGCGTTCACCAGCTTGGGCGGCGGGGAGTCGTCGCTGTCGTCGCGGCCGGAGAGGCGGCCGGCGATCCGCGCCGCGGCCGCCAGCGGGAACAGCAGCGAGTTGAAATAGCCGAGCTTTTCGGGCTTCAGGCCCGCCGTCTCGATCGCTGTCTTGAGCGTGGCCTTCGAATAGCGACGGTGGTGGTGGTTCACCACGTCGTGCGCGCTCCAGAGCCACGCATGCGCAGGCACAGCGATCAGGATCTTGCCGCCGGGCGCGAGGCAATCGGCCATCGCCTTCAGCGCGGCGACGTCGTCCTCGATGTGCTCGACCACGTCTAGGACCGCGATCAGGTCGTAATGCTTGCGGGGCACCCCCGGCAGCTCGGGCAAAGGCGCCGCCCCCACCGGCTTCCCCAGCCGCTCGCTGGCGATCTCGCGCGCCGCCGGATCGATCTCGATCGCGTCGATCTCGCCGAACTCGGCCAGCATCGGCAGGTTATGCCCGGTGCCACAGCCGATCTCGAGGATCTTCGCATCCTTCGGCAAAGCGCCGTAGCGTGTCAGGTAATCCGCCAGGATGTCGCGGCGCGCGCGGTACCACCAGTGCGTGGAATCATGCGCGGCCATCCGGTCGTAGACGATGCGGTCCATTACGTGTCGGCCCTGCGGTTGAAATTCATGTCAGTTGAAAACCCAGAAACGGTTGAGCACGAACGTCACGATCGCGGCAAGAAAGACGGCCGGGATCAGCGGGATCCACGGATGCAGATGCAGCAGCGCCGTACCGATCCAGGTGATGACCGCATTGAGCGCGAGCCCCGAACCCTGGACGATCACGAACTTCACATGGCGCGCCGCACCCGGTTCCTTCGCGTGCCCCTTGAAGCTCCAACGGCTGTGCAGGAAGAACCCGACCACCACTGCGACCGCAAATGCGAACGGCACAGCGGCTACCGCCTGGCGGGGCGGGAACACGTACGCGGTCAGCGGCAGGTAGACGAGCGAATACACCACGCTGGAAATCCCGCCGGCGATGCCGAAGCGCACGAGCTGACCGAGCACGCCGCTCGCCCGCATCTGCTCCACCTGTCGCCAAATCGCCTGCATGCCCGCCTTGTTCTTTACCCGCACCGCGATAGAGCGGCCGCGAAGACAAGCCCGCGCATCTAGAGCGCGTGTGGGCCGGAGGAAAGCGTTTTGGATCAGGCACCACTTCAGCGGCGGACGTTGCTGGACGAACTCGATCGGCATTGGATCGCGCTGACGCTGCTCGCCTGGGTGGCGGTGGCGGCGTGGTCGATGGTCGATCGCTGGGGCCAGATCCGCTGGTTGTCGCTCGGCGATACCGACGACAACATGCGCCTAATGCAGGTCCGCGCGCTGCTCGACGGGCAGGGTTGGTACGATCTACGCAACTACCGGATGAACCCGCCGGTCGGCTTCGACATCCATTGGAGCCGGATCGTCGACCTGCCGATCGCGGGCCTGATCCTGTTCTTCCGCCTGTTCACCAGCAACAGCTGGGCGGAGCGGCTCGCCTGCGGGATCGCGCCGTTGCTGCCGCTGTCGATCGCGATGCTGGGTATCGGCGCGACCGTGCGCCGGCTTATCAGCCCATATGCGTGGCCGCTCGCGGTCGTGTTCATGGTCGGTGCTACGGCCACGATGCTGATGTTCATGCCCGAGCGGATCGATCACCACGGCTGGCAGCTGGCGATGTTGAGCCTCACGGTAGCGGGCCTGTGCGATACCAACGGCCGACGTGGTGGCGCGATGGTCGGGATCGCGAGCGCGGTGTCGCTGTCGATCGGGCTCGAACTTTTGCCCTATGCGGCGATGGCGGGGGCGATCATCGCCCTGCGCTGGGTGTGGGACCGGTCGGAGGCCGAGCGGCTGTCGATCTATGCGCTGACATTGGGTGGCGGTAGCACGCTCGGCTTCGCGCTGTTCGCGTCGAACGCCAACCAGGCAATGCGGTGCGATGCGTTGACGCCCGTGTGGCTGAGCGTGATGATCGCGGCGGGAATGCTGCTGTTCCTGCTCGCGCGGTTCGGTCCGGCGTCGCGGGGCGCTCGGCTGGCACTGGCGGTGGTCGCAGGTGCGGCGATCGTCGCAGGTTTCGCGCTGGTGTTTCCGCAGTGCCTAGGGCGGCCCGAGGGGATTTCGCCCGAGCTGCAGCGCAACTGGTTGGACAATGTCCGCGAGGCCAAGCCGATCTACAAGCACAGTTTCCGCGTCGGGTTCGCGCTCGCGACGCTACCGATCATCGGTTTGATCGGGGCGGCGATCGCAGCCTGGCGCGCGCGTCGCGATCCGAGCGCGGTGGGCTGGGCGGCGGTTGCGCTGTTCACCGCGTTCGCCTGCGCGATGCTGTTGTGGCAGGTCCGCGCCGGACCCGCCGCGCAGATGCTGGCGATCCCGGGAGCGACCGCGCTGGCCTGGCTGATCATCCCCCGATTGCTCGGCAACCGATCGATCGCGGTGCGCGTGCTGGGGACCGCAGCGGCGTTCCTGATCGTCTCGGGCATGTTCGCCGGGATGGTGCTGAAATACCTGCCGATCGACCGGCCGAAGCCGTATGAAAAGCGCGTCAACATGGCGACCGGCGACTGCCTGCGCACGACCGTGCTGCTGGCGCTAAACAAATACCCTGCGCAAACGATCTTCACCTTCGTCGACATGGGGCCGCGACTGATCACGATCACGCATCATGATGCGATCGCAGGGCCGTATCACCGCAACGGCGACGCGATCCTCGACGTCCAGCACGCGTTCGGACGGTCGGCGGACGAAGCCCATGCGATCATCAAGCGCCACGGCGCGACGATGCTGTTGCTGTGTCCGAACGCGGCAGAGTCGACCAACTACAAGGCGCGCAGTCCGAAGGGGTTCTATTCCGAGCTGGCGAAGAACGAGGTGCCTACGTGGCTGACCCCGCTCCCGCTGCCCGCGAAGTCTCCGCTACGGTTGTTCAAGGTGGATTGAACCACACCGCCGTCATCCCCGCGGAGGCGGGGATGACGGCTAATATTCTGGGGAGCTAGCGCAGCACCACCGACAGGCCGTCGAGCACGAACTGCACCGCGAGCGCGGCGAGCAGCACGCCGAGCAATCGCGTGATCACCGCCTCGATCTTCGCGCCGAGGATCCGCATGATCGGCCCCGCCGCGAGCAGTGCGACGAGCGTCAGCAGCAGGATCGTCACCATCGCGCCCAGCACCACCAGCGAGCGCTCGATCCCGCTGTTGCGGCTCATCAACAGCATCACCGATGCGATCGAGCCGGGGCCTGCGATCATCGGCATCGCCATCGGAAAGATCGAGACGTCCTCCACCTCGGGATCGCTCGCCACCTTGGCGGCACGATCCTCGCGGCGCTCGGTGCGCTTCTCGAACACCATTTCGAGCGCGATCAGGAACAGCATGATGCCGCCGGCGATGCGGAAGCTCGCCAGGCTGATGCCGAGGCCCTTGAGCAATGCTTCGCCGAACAGCGCGAACACGAACAGGATCAGCGCGGATACGCCGACCGCGCGGACCGCCATCGCCCGCTTCTGGAGGGACGAGGCGCTTGCCGACAACCCAGCATAGATCGGCGCGCAGCCTGGCGGATCGATGACGACGAAGAACGTGATCAGCGACGAGATGTAGAGTTCGATCACAGGCTCGACTCCTCGATCGCGACGCCCTCGCGACGTCCTGCTGAGACCAGCGTATTGCGGAGCAGGCAGGCGATGGTCATCGGCCCGACACCGCCCGGGACCGGCGTGATCGCGCCAGCGACCTCGACCGCGCTCGCGAAATCGACGTCGCCGACGAGGCCGGCATCGGTCCGGTTGATACCGACGTCGATGACGGTCGCGCCGGGTTTCAGCCAATCGCCCTTGATCATCTGCGGGATGCCGACCGCGGCCACGACAATGTCTGCGCGACCAATATGCGCGGGAACGTCCTTCGTGCGGCTATGCACGACGGTCACGGTGCAGCTCTCACGAAGCAGCAGCTGCGCCATCGGCTTACCGACAATGTTCGAGCGGCCGACGACGACCGCCTCGAGCCCGCTCAAGCTCGGCAACACGCTCTTCAACAGCATGACGCAGCCAAACGGCGTGCAGGGGACGAACCCGGGCAGGCCGGTTGCGAGACGCCCGGCGTTGATCGGGTGGAAGCCGTCGACGTCCTTGTCGGGGTCGATCGCCGAAACGACCGCCTGCTCGTCGATATGCTTCGGCAGGGGCAACTGGACGAGGATACCGTCGATCGTCGGGTCGGCGTTGAGCGTCGCGACCAGCGCGAGCAGGTCTTCGGCGGGGATGTCGGCGGGGAGGCGGTGCTCGATGCTTTCCATCCCGGCTTCGCGCGTCGCCTTGCCCTTCGAGCGGACATAGACGTTGGAGGCGGGATCCTCGCCGACCAGCACCACAGCCAAGCCTGGCGAGCGGCCTGCCTGTGCACGAAAGGCGGTGACGCCGTCTGCGATACGGGCCCGGAGGCCGGCGGCGAAGGCCTTGCCGTCGATGATGGTCGCGCTCATGCCCGCGGCCCATAGAGCGCGGAGGCGATTTCCGCCAGCGTAGTGGACTCTCCGGCGATGTGCAGGCGCTTCAGGCGGGCGGTGTCGCCGGCGATGATCGTCACGGCGCGCTTGGGTACGCGGAAGGTCTTGGCCACGAGGGCGATCAGCCCGGCGTTGGCGGCGCCATCGACGGGGGCTGCCGATAGTCGCGCGGCGAAATGCTCGGGCGTTCCGGCGGCGAGTGCGTCGCGACCGCCGCGCGGCGTTACCCGGACGGCGATCGCCAGGCCGTCATCGACCGCGCGCCAAGCCGTCTTCTCACTCAATAGGTTGCGACGAGGTAGTTCTGCGCGATGTTCGGAATGACGATGTTGCTGAGGATGTAGAGGATCAACAGCACGACGAGCGGCGACAGGTCCAGCGCGCCGAAATCAGGAAGGATGCGGCGGATCGGGCGATACATTGGCTCGGTCATACGCTGCAACGCGGTCCAGACGGTGCGGACGAAATCGCTGTGCGTATTGATGACGTTGAACGCGATCAGCCACGACAGGATCGCCTGCACGACGATGATCCACCAGATGACGGTGAGCAGCAACTGGACGATCTGAAGAAGGGCGATCAAGGCGTAGGTCTCCGCTGGTGTGTTGCCGATATAAGGTGGCGGGGGGAGAACGAGAAGCCCCGTGGTGTCGGGAGGTGTACCAACTCTATTCTACCGACGGACCGTCATCACATATGCCCGCCCCGAGCGATCCTCCCCCGCCAGGGGGAAGATCGTTGGGTTGGCCAGGACTACCCCCTTTACCGCGAGCGCCCGTTCGCGCTGACCAGCGTGCCTGCACCCTGCTTGGTGAAGATCTCCAGGAGCATCGCGTGGGGGACGCGGCCGTCGATGATCACCGCGGCATCGACGCCCGATTCGACCGCCGCGACGCAGGTGTCGAGCTTCGGGATCATGCCGCCGGTCACCGTGCCGTCGGCGCGGAGTTCGGCGATCCGCGCGGGGTCGAGGTCGGTGAGCAGCTCGCCCTCCTTGTCGAGCACGCCGACGATGTCGGTCAGCAGGAAGAAGCGCGCCGCGCCCATCGCAGCCGCAATCGCGCCGGCCATCGTGTCGGCGTTGATGTTGTAGGTGTGGCCGTCCGCACCGATCCCGATCGGCGCGATCACCGGGATGATGTCGGCGGCGATCAGCGTGTCGAGGATCGTCCGGTCGACCGCGATCGGCTCACCGACGAAGCCGAGATCGACGTGACGCTCGATCCCTTGGAGCTTGTCGGGCTCGCGGCCGTGGCCGACTTTCTGCGCGAGGACGAGGCCTGCGTCCTTGCCCGAAATGCCGACCGCGCGACCGCCCGCCTGGCCGATCCAGCCGACGATTTCCTTATTGATCGAGCCGGCGAGAACCATTTCCGCGATCTGCGCGGTCTCGGCGTCCGTCACGCGCAGACCGTCGACGAAGCGCGATTCGACGCCGAGTCGCTTCAGCATCGCGCCGATCTGCGGCCCGCCGCCGTGCACCACCACCGGGTTGATGCCGACCGCTTTGAGCAGCACCATGTCCTCGGCGAAGTCGCGCTGGAGCTCGGGGTCGCCCATCGCGTGGCCGCCATATTTCACGACGAACGTCTTGCCGGCGTATCGCTGCAGATACGGCAGCGCCTCGGTGAGCGTTTCCGCCTTGGCGAGCAGGGCGGGATCGGGCGTGTGATCGGTCATGCCGATCCCTTAGCCAGTTGGGTGAGGGAGCGAAAGACGCGGACGGCGGTCCCCGCCTTCGCGGGGAAACAACGAGGTCAGACCCGGTCCAACCGCCGTCCCAGCTTCACGAAGAACGTGATCATGAAGGGCACCAGCACGATCGACAGTATGACCTTGGTGAGCATCTGCCCTTCCATCAACGCGACGATCGGCCGCTCGCCCAGGAACGAGATGGTGATGAACAGGATCGTGTCGATGATCTGCGAGATGATGCTCGCGATCATGCCGCGCAGCCACACCAGCTTGCCCTCGCCGCTGCCGACCTGACCCGACAGCTTCGAGAAGATCAGCACGTTGAGCGTCTGCGAGATGCCGTACGAGATCAGCCCCGCGATCATCATCCGCGAGCTCTGGCCGACCACGACCGGGAAGGCGTCGACCGCGGGCGGGTACATCCCCGGATCGTGCGGCAGCGCCAGCACCAGGTGGATCAGCGCCGCCGACACGAGCAGCGGGATGAACCCCAGGCGCACCAGGAACGTCGCGGTCTTCTGGCCGTGTAGCTCGGCGATCGCGCTGCTCAGCACCACCAGCAGCAGGAAGCCGAAGATCCCTGCCTCGACCGCGAGCGGTCCGAGCGCGACCTGCTTCACTCCCAACACGCCGGCGATGCAGACCATGCCGCCGTACAAGACCGAAAAAACGAAGAGCGAACGCGGGAACGCGGGGGGCAACTTATCCATCGCCGGGGACGCTAGCGAAAACGCGCGCGCCGTCAAATGACTAGCGCGCTTCAAATAACTGGCGAGCGCGGCGCTCGCGTGTCATGTCGGTCGCTTGCGCAGCCGGGGGGCGGCGCGTGTCATCGCAAGAAAACGCAGGGCGTCCATGGAAAGACTCTTCATCGGTTTGGCGGGCATCGCCGTCATCCTGGGCATTGCCGTGCTGTTGTCGAGCGACCGCCGTGCAATCCGCCTGCGTATCGTCGGCGCCGCGTTCGCGTTGCAGGCCGGGATCGCGGTCCTCGTGCTGTATTCGAGCTTCGGCAAGGTCGTGCTCGGCGAGATGTCCGGCGGCGTCGCCAATTTGCTCGGCTATTCGCAGAAGGGCACCGAGTTCCTGTTCGGCAAGATGGCGACGCCCGAGATCGGCGGACAGAGCTTCGCGATCGCCGCGTTGCCGGTCATCATCTTCTTCGCGAGCCTCGTCTCGATCCTCTATTATCTCGGCATCATGCAGTTCGTGGTGCGCTGGGTCGGCGGCGGGATCGAGAAGGTCATCGGCGTCTCGAAGGTCGAATCGTTGTGCGCAGCGGCGAACATCTTCGTCGGCCAGAGCGAATCGCCGCTCGTCATCCGGCCGTATCTCGCGGGCCTCACCCCGGCGCAGCTCTTCACGGTGATGACCAGCGGCATGGCGGGCGTCGCGGGCACGATCCTCGCGGCGTATGCCTCGATGGGCATCCGCATCGATTACCTGCTCGCGGCCAGCTTCATGGCGGCACCGGGCGGCATCCTGATGGCGAAGATCATCATGCCCGACCGGGTCACGCCGCCTGAAGGCGAACTTGCGCTCGGCGACCTGCCTGGCGAATCGTCGGCGGGCGAACCGATGCCGCAAGCTACGCATGACGAGGAAAAGCCCGCCAATCTGATCATGGCCGCCGCCCAGGGTGCGCAGACCGGCGTGCGCCTGGCCGTCGCTGTCGGCGCGATGGTGCTGGCGTTCGTCGCGCTGGTGGCGCTCGCGAATGGCCTGCTCGGCGGACTCGGCAACATGATCGGGCTGCCCGGGCTGAGCTTCCAGGGGCTGCTCGGCTATGTCTTCGCGCCGATCATGTTCCTGCTCAACGTGCCGTGGAGCGAGGCGGGAATCGCCGGCGGGCTGTTCGGGCAGAAGATCGTCCTGAACGAGTTCGTCGCGTATATCTCGCTCGGTACGCAGCAGGGACTAAGCGCGCGGACGATCGCGGTCATCACCTTCTCGCTGTGCGGGTTTGCCAACTTCTCGTCGATCGCGATCCAGATGGCGGTCACCGGCAGCCTCGCGCCGAACCAGCGCCCGATGATCGCCAAGCTGGGCCTTCGCGCGCTCGCCGCGGGGAGCCTTGCAAACCTGATGTCGGCCGCGCTTGCGGGCCTGTTGATCAGCTGAATCCCGCCCATCCGTCATCCTGACGAACGTCAGGACCCAGCGCCACGAGGGGCGGCGCTTGTTACCTGGGTCCTGACTTTCGTCAGGATGACGGAGGGGTTGAGATGACCGGAATGAAACGAAGGGGCCCCGAAACGCAATCGGGCCCGCCACCTTTCGGTAACGGGCCCGACGAAACCGCCTCGCGGGGGAACGCGAGGCAGCTATCTCGCGGAAACGCCGATTACGGCAGCATCACCGTGTCGATGACGTGGATCACGCCGTTCGACTGCATGACGTTCGCGATCGTGATCCTGCCCTTGTGGCCCTTGCCGTCCATGATGCCCCAGCCGGTGCCGACCTTCTTGAACATCAGCGGCTCGCCCTGCACGGTCGTGTAGGTGGCGGTGCCGCCGTTCGCCTTCGCCTTGGCGGCGATGTCGGCGGCGGTGATCGTGCCGGGAACGACGTGATAGGTCAGGACGCTGGCGAGCTGCGCCTTGTTCTCGGGCTTGAGCAGCGTGTCGACGGTGCCCGCCGGCAGCTTCTTGAACGCCGCATTGGTCGGCGCGAACACGGTGAACGGACCCGGGCCCGACAGCGTCTCGACGAGACCGGCGGCCTTGACCGCGGCGACCAGCGTCGTGTGATCCTTCGAATTGACGGCGTTCTCGACGATCGTCTTGGTCGGATACATCGCGGCGCCGCCGACCATCGGGTTGGTCTGCGCTGCCACGATGGCGCTGCCGCTGACGGCAACGGCGGCCGCGACGATCGCGGTACGAATGAAGTGGTTCATGGCTTCTCTCCTGCGTGCGGAGCCGGTGTGCGGCGCCACTGCGGGGAGATACGCGCGCGCCGCAAGAAGGACGCAGCCAGCGTTCAGATCGCCGCGAGAAGTCCCGCCCAGGCCGCGATCTCATCGTCGTGCCGCCGCGTGACGACCAGGTCGCTCGCGGTCGCCGTGTCGAGATCGACGTCGATCGTGCCCGTCCACTCGAACGTCGCATTGCCCGACAGCGTCACCATCGCCGCCTCGCTCGCCTCCGCGCGGACCAGCCCGCCCTTGTTGAAGACGGTGGTCGGCGTATCGTACGCGATCCGCCCTGTCAGGCACGCGGCATAGGTCGACGCCGCCATCGCACTGCCGCAACTGTCGGTAAGCCCGACGCCGCGCTCGAATGTCCGCACGAACAAGTCACGCCCGCGAACCTCGACGAAACTGACGTTCGCGCGATTGGGCAGCCAGTCGGGTGCCGCCTCGCAGGCTTCGCCGACGCGGACGAGTTCGGCTTCGTCGATGGCATCCACGAACGTCACGAGATGGGGGTTGGGCATTGCGACGGCGGTAAAGGCGCGGTCCGTCGGCAAGGGCGCGATCGGCGTATCGACGATGCGATCGGTCCCGACCGCCATCGGCCACGTCTCGACATCCAGAGATGCGGGGCCAGCAATCTCGCGCACGGTGAACACGCCATCGGCAATATCGGCATCGCGCTCGACGGCCGCGTCGCTCGTCTTCAGCAGCGCCATAGCAGTCTCGGCACCCGTGGCCGCGAACCCTGCGCGCGCAACGCAGCGCAGGCCGTTGAGGCACGTCTCAGACTCGCTGCCGTCCGAATTGAACATCCGCATCCCGAACGCGTGGGTCGCGTCGCCGGTCGTCAGCAGCAGGAGTCCGTCGCCACCCACAGGTCCATCGCGATCCGCCAGCGCCCGCGCGACGGCTGCCCAAGCCGCATCGCCGAGCATCGACGCACGTGCGTCGATCAGTGGAAAGTCGTTACCGGAACCGTGGCATTTGATGATGTCGAAGCGCATGCTTTCCACTTAATCACGCCTGCGCACCAAAGCGAGCGCCTAACCGATCCCGTAATGCGTGGCCAAACGATCGAGCGCGAGCGTCAGCACGACTCGCCCCGCCCGCGCCGGCCATTGCAACGCCTTCTCGGCCGCCGGGAGCCCATCCCCTGCACAAACCACGCGCCAGAGGATATCCGCCAGCCCCGGCCCCGCCGCCGCTAACGCTGCGTCGAACCGGCGCTTCGCCGCGATCTGCGCGGATGTGGGATCGAGCCCGTCACCACCGCCGCCATCGACCCGCTCGACCCAGCGCATCGTCACGCTTGGCGCGATCGACGCGCGTTCGTAATCCGCGCGCAACCGCTCCCCCGCCTCGAACTGCGTCACGTCGATCAACGCGCGCGACCGCAACCAGCCGAGCGGCGACTCCGCGAGGTTCACGGTGACCGTGCGACCGCGACGCGCGCCGGCCGGCTGTGGAACACCGTCCGAATCGATCGACCGCTCTACCAGTTCGCGCATCCGCCATCTCCCGTTGCGCTTGGCGGTTGCCATATCCGCACGGTTGTAGGACAGGAGAATAACCTATCTGGTTTGGAGCATTTCGATGATCACCGCCATTCGCGACGTCCGGCGTGCCAAGGGACTGACGCTGGAGGACGTCGCCAGGCGGTGCGATCCACCGACCACCGCGCAGACCATCGGGCGGCTCGAGACCGGCACGCGCACCGTCTCGATCGGCTGGCTCAACCGGATCGCGGCCGCACTGGGCGTAGAGGCGAGCGATCTCGTGACGTTACCGGACCGTAAGGACCTGCCAGTCGTCGCAATACTCGACAGCCGCGGAGCCCACGCCCCCCGCCGAACCACGACCGTACCACCGCCCCAGGTCGCGCCCGGCCAGATCGCGATAACCGTAGCGAACGGCACCGGCGACTACCGCGCAGGCGACGTGATCTGGGCAGCAACCCTCGCCGCCCGAGATTTCGCAACCGCGCTCAACCGCGACGTCCTCGTCCCGCAACCGGCAGGAAGGTTCGCGTTCGGCCGGCTCACCGGATGCGACGGCGGCGTTACCGTCCTCCCGCCGGACACCGGCACCCAGTCGCTGACCATCGCCGACCCCGCCTGGATCGCAGTCGCAGTGCGACTAGTCCGCGAGCTATAGAAGGTGGTGGACAATGACGGACTCGAACCGCCGACGTTCTCGGTGTAAACGAGACGCTCTACCAACTGAGCTAATCACCCCTCTCGGGTGGACGTCCGATGCCAAAGCCGGGCGGCCGGGGCAAGCTAAAATCACGGAATGCGGAGGTCGGCGCCCCTGGTGGCCACGATATACCCGCGCATCGCCTCGCTCGCGCGATCGGAGAGCACCATGAAGGCGCGGCGTCGGTCGAGCAGGTCAGGGCGGCGTTCGAACAATCCGGTGTCGGTCATCCGCGCGATCCAGCGCAGTGCAGTGGTCGGTGCGACCGCGGCGGCGATGCACAGGCTCGACACCGAAACACGGCCCCGCTCCAGCTCGGCGGCGTAGAGATCGAGCAGCATGTCCCAGCCGGGATCCTCGAACAATGTCGCGCCGAAGAACTGGTCGCGCAATCGGCGCGCGCGGATCGCCCGACGGACATCCGCCGCGCTGGGCTCTACCAAGGCGGGCGGTGCGCCGTAGCGATTGGTGCGGTCGCCGACGATCGGCGCGACAGGTGCGTCGCCCTCGATCTCCGCCCGCGTCAGTCGGGCGAGCGCCTCGGCGATCCGCGCGACCTCGGTGTTCAGTCGCTCGAGCCGGGTGCCGTCGGTCTCGCGGTGGAAATCGAACACACCCGCCGGAATGCGCGCAGCTTCCGCCGCGACCACGATCGCCGCCACGCAATCACCGACGGTGGGATCGACCAGCAACCGCGTGCTGCCGCCGAGCGTCGCCGCGGCGACAACGTCGATCTCGTCGACGCCCATGGCGACGACCAGTCCCGCCTGCATGCTGACGGCGTGATCGACGATACCTGGCAGATGTTCGGCTATTATCGCTGGATCGACTCCGCCGGCCTCGACGACGATGACCTGCGGCGTCGCATGATCGCCGAAGCCTGCCGGCCAATCGAGTCGAGCAACGATCCGACCGTTCAGCGCGGCGAGGGCAACGGTCAGCCGGTCCGGCGCGCCGGGCGCGGCGATGAGGACCGCGTCGATCCCCGTGTCGTAATTCGCCGCGTCAGGCAGGCCGTCCGGTCGGGTCATCAAGGTCTCCGCTGTAATGCGGAGACTAACCTGCGTCAGGTGAGGAGTTACACCCGAACTGGATCGAGTTCCGTTGCAGTTGGGAACCCCACGCGAAGAGCTCAGCCGAGCGCCTTGACAATATCCTCGACCATCTTCTTCGCGTCGGCCAGCAGCATCATCGTATTGTCGCGGTAGAACAGGTCGTTATCGACGCCTGCATAGCCGACGCCGCCCATCGATCGTTTGATGAACAGCACGGTCTTGGCCTTTTCCACGTCGAGCACGGGCATGCCATAGATCGGCGAGGACTTGTCGGTCTTGGCGGCGGGGTTGGTCACGTCGTTCGCGCCGATCACGAACGCGACGTCGGTCTGCGCGAACTCGCTGTTGATGTCCTCCAGCTCGAACACGTCGTCATACGGCACGTTCGCCTCCGCCAGCAGCACGTTCATGTGCCCCGGCATGCGCCCCGCGACGGGGTGGATCGCGTATTTCACGCGCACCCCCTCGGCCTTCAGCTTGTCGCCCATCTCGCGCAGGACGTGCTGTGCCTGCGCGACCGCCATGCCGTAGCCGGGGACGATGATGACCTGCTCGGCCTGGCTCATCAGGAACGCGGCGTCCTCCGCCGAGCCGCGTTTCCACGGCCGATCGACGGCTGAGCCGCCACTTCCCGCGCCTGCATCGCTCGTACCGAAGCCGCCGGCGATCACGCTGATGAAGCTGCGGTTCATCGCGCGGCACATGATATAGCTGAGGATCGCGCCCGAGCTGCCGACCAGCGCCCCGGTGATGATCATCGCGCTGTTGTGCAGCGTGAAGCCCATCGCGGCGGCTGCCCAGCCCGAATAGGAATTGAGCATGCTGACCACCACCGGCATGTCCGCGCCGCCGATCGGGACGATCAGCAGGAAGCCGATGACGAAGCTGAGCAGCGTGATCGTCCAGAAGATCCACGGCTCTTGGTTCGTGACGAAATACGCGATCAGGCCTAGGATGCCGGCGAGCAAAGCGAGATTGATGACGTGGCGCCCCGGCAGCATGATCGGCTTGCCGCCCATGTTGCCGTTGAGCTTCAGGAACGCGATCACCGAGCCGGAGAAGGTGATCGCACCGATCGCGACACCGAGGCCGAGTTCGATCCGGCTGACGGGGTGGATCACCGCGAACGGCTGGCCGATCAGCGGGATGACTAGGTCGGAGATCCCGAACGCCTGCGGGTTGAGATAGGCGGCGACGCCGACCAGTACTGCTGCGAGACCGACGAGGCTGTGGAATGCGGCGACGAGTTGCGGCATGGCGGTCATCGCGATCCGGCGTGCTGTCACGAGACCGATTGCAGCACCGACGCCGATCGCAGCAAGGATTTCGACGACGGTGGTCCAGTCGATCATCCAATCGTGCGGATTGCCGGGAGGCCATGCTTCCGAACGCAACGGCACATGCGTCACCAGCGTCGTCACCACCGCGATCGTCATACCGATGATGCCAAAGCGATTGCCGCGCTGGCTCGACGCCGGGCTCGACAGCCCACGGAGCGCGAGGATGAAGCACACCCCCGCCACCAGATAAGCGAGCGATGCCCAGGGGCTGACCGTCAGTTCATGCATCGCGCGTCCCCTTCACGTCCGTATCGCTCACTTGCTCGCAGCAGGCGCGACCGGCCGTTCCTTTTTCTTGTACATCGCCAGCATCCGCGCGGTGACCGCGAAACCTCCAAAGATGTTGATGCTCGCCAGCACCACCGCCAGCAACCCGAGCGCCTTTGCCACGCCCGATCCGGCGCCGATGCCTGCCGCAGCCGCAGCAATCAGCGCGCCGACGATGATCACCGAAGAGATCGCATTGGTCACCGCCATCAACGGCGTATGCAACGCCGGCGTCACCGCCCAGACGACGAAATACCCGACGAAACACGCCAGCACGAAGATCGACAGGATCGCGATAAAGTCCATTGTTCGGTCTCCGATTCTCTCAGGCTGCCGCACGCGCGGCGGCGGGGATGGTGCGTCCCATGTCTTCGGCGGCTTCAATCCAGCAGGCGATCGCATCATAGGCATTGGCCAGCGCGTCCTGCGGCGTGTCGCCGTCGGACTTGCAGCCAGCGAGTGCCGGGACAATCGCAAGATATCCCCCACCATCTGAAGGCGACAGCGGCCGGATCACGACCTCATAATCTAGCGGGTTCATCGTTCCGTTCTCCGCACCGCATCGATGAACCTGACGAGATCACGAATATAGACCGGCTTGATCGGCCGGTGCGCTGGGATCGTCAGGATTTCGATCTGGCTTGCATGCTTCACCTTGTAGTGTGAGCCGTTGCGAGGCGGGCTGCAAGATATCCTCGCCTCCGCACACGCGGCGGCGACATCCTGGATCCGCCAGTCCCGCGGGTTGGCCCGCATCGCATCGAGAAGCCGCTCGCCACGGGTCATGCTCTCCGGATCAAGACAGTAGCCTTGGGTTCACGATCTTGCCGCCTTGCGTCAGGCGGATCGCGTCGCCGATCTCCGCGTCGAGCACGGGCCGCCCGGCGTCTTTGTCCCAGAAGGCGTTGAGGAAGTTGAACAGGTTTCGCGAGAACAAGGCGCTCGCGTCTGCCGCCAACCGAGACGGCACGTTGCGATGGCCGACGATCTTCACGCCGTTCACCACGACCACTTCACCCGCGACCGAGCCCTCGACGTTGCCGCCCTGCTCGACCGCAAGGTCGACGATCACAGAGCCAGGCTTCATGCTCGCAACCTGCGCCGCCGAGATCAGCCGCGGTGCAGCACGCCCCGGAATCAGCGCCGTCGTGATGACGATATCCTGCTTGGCGATATGCCCCGACACGAGCTCCGCCTGCGCCGCCTGGTATTCGGGCGACATCTCGCCGGCATACCCACCCGTCCCCTCGCCTTCGATCCCCTCGACGTTCTCGACGAAGATCGGCTTAGCCCCCAGCGACTGGATCTGCTCGCGAGTCGCCGCACGCACGTCGGTCGCCGACACCTGAGCCCCGAGACGCCGCGCGGTTGCGATCGCCTGGAGCCCCGCCACGCCGACGCCCATCACGAACGCCTTGGCCGCCGAGATCGTCCCCGCCGCGGTCATCATCATCGGGAAAGCGCGACCATATTCGGCCGCCGCGTCGAGCACCGCCTTGTACCCCGACAGGTTCGACTGCGACGACAGGATGTCCATCGACTGCGCGCGCGTTATGCGCGGCATGAACTCCATCGCCAGCGCTTCATAGCCCGCCGCGGCATAAGCCTCGACTCGCGCACGCTCTGCGAAGGGATTGAGGCTGGCGACGATCCACGCCCCCGGCGTCACGCCGTTCAGCGAAGCAGGATCAGGCCCCTGCACGCCGAGCACGATATCCGCCCCCGCCAGCGTCGCCGCACGGTCGCCCACCGACGCGCCCGCATCCGAGTACGCAGCATCGGCGATCGAGGCGGTCTCACCCGCCCCCGCTTCCACAGCAAGCACAGCCCCCAGCGCAATGAATTTCTTGACCGTTTCCGGCGTCGCGGAAACCCGCCGCTCGCCGTCCGCTTGCTCTTTCAGGACGGCGATCTTCATGCCGTTAAGAGATCAGCCAGATGACGAGCGCGACGACCAGCGCACACCCGACCGCGCCCCATTTCATCATTCCCGTCACGCTCGAATAGGTCGCGACGTGCGCCTTCATGTCCCCGTTGCCGGCCATGGTTCGTGCCCCAATCCTGTCAGTGCCATCCTCTATGGCCGAGACCTTATCGCGCGTATCCTGGAACGCCAAGCAGGACATTTAAGTCGCTCTTTACTTGCGCTAGCTATTGCACGTGCCGGAACGGGACAGGATTCGCCATGACGCGCAATGGCCAGCGCCTATTATTGCTGATCGACGACGAGCCCACGCAGCGGCGGCTGGTCGCCGCCCTCGCGGCGCGAGGCGGCTGGCGCGCGGTGTTCGCCGCGGACGACGAGACCGCGATCGCCACGCTCGGCACGCAGGACGGCATGCAGCTCGACGCGATCGTGATCGATCACTGGGCGCCCGACGAGGATGCGACCACCCTGATCGCGACCCTGCGCGAGCGGCGCCCGGCGCTGCCGATCCTGGTCATCACGGCGAACGGATCGGTCGCGCACGCGGTCAGCGCAATGCGCGCCGGCGCCACCGATTTCCTGGTCAAGCCGCTTGCTCCCGACCGCCTGCTCGCGGCGCTGGACGCGGCGGTGGTCGGCAAATCGTCGGGCGAGCTTCGCCCGCTGACCGAGAAGATCCCCGCCCTGCTCGCCTTCGACGAGATCGTCGGCTCCTCCCCCGATTTCCGCGCCGCCCTCGCGATCGCCGCGAAAGCCGCCCGCGCCCGCGTCGCGATCCTGCTCGAAGGTGAGATCGGCGTCGGCAAGGACGTTATCGCCGAGGCGATCCATGCCGCCTCCCCGCGCGCGAAGAAGCCGATGATCAGCGTCAATTGCGGCGCGATCCCCGCGAACTTGATCGAATCAGAAGTGTTCGGTCACGAGAAGGGCGCGTTCACCGGCGCGTTCGAGCGCAAGATCGGCCGGTTCCATGATGCCGACGGCGGCACGCTGTTCCTCGACGAGGTCGGCGAGATGCCGCTCGAGGCGCAGGCGAAGCTCCTGCACGTCCTGCAAACCGGCGAAGTCCTCGCGATCGGCGCCCGTCACCCGCGCGAAGTCGACGTCCGCGTGATCGCCGCGACCAATACCAAACTGCTGGACAAGGTCGAGGCCGGGCGCTTCCGCGAAGACCTGTACTACCGTCTCAACGCCGTCCAGGTGACGATCCCGCCGCTGCGCGAACGCACCGGCGACATTCCCGCGCTCGCCCGCCACCTGCTCGCGCGGATTGCCGAGCAGCCGGGGTTGCGACCGCTCGGCATCACCGATTCCGCGCTCGCGCTGCTTGTACAGTACGACTGGCCCGGCAACGTCCGCCAGTTGCAGAACGCGCTCTTCCGTGCCGCCGTGCTGTGCGAGGACACCGCGCTGACCGAAGAGGATTTCCCCGAGATCGCCGCGCTCGGCACGCGCGAGCGTCCATCCGCGCCGGCAGCGGTCGGCGGCGGCGGCGTCACGCTGTTCCGCCCCGACGGCAACCTCCGCGCGCTCGAGGAGATCGAAGCCGACGTCATCCGCCTCGCGATCGGCCACTACCGCGGCCGCATGACCGAAGTCGCCCGCCGCCTCGGCATCGGCCGCTCGACGCTGTACCGCAAGCTCGGCGAACTCGGGATCGACAACGCGGCGTGATTAAGAGGCTGGGTTGGAGAGGTTAGCTGCCATAAAGTGAGACAAGCAAGCCAGTCGTTAACAAGGATACCGATCCGGCTAATGCGCAAATGCCAAGCGCGCCACTGATGGGACTGTTTTGGCGGAAATCTGCGGTGATTTTCCACACGCAATAAACAGCGTTCCAGACCAACAAGACTCCCATACCTACCGTCAACATGCTCATAAGTTCATGATAGCGAGTTGTAGGCAACGTCTGCAATTGGGCGTTCAAGCCAATGCCGAACCAAACACCGACTGATGCCAATACATTCCCGGTGCGGCGAACCAACCCACATTTTCTGGTGTTTTGAACGCAGCAAGTTGGCGCATGTCGATGGCATAGCGCTGGTGGAAAGCGATCAGTTCGCGAAGGTCGTCGTCCTTCGGGTGCCGGGCAAGTCGAATATGCAGTCCATCACCGCGCCCCTCATAGTCCGAGACAACTGCCATCCGGTCGAGCCATGCAAAGAACAGAGCCTCGTCGTTCTCGTGGAAGTAAAGAACGCGGTTTGCGATAAGGGTTATGGGTTCGGCCATGTCCCTCCGTCTCACGGTTGCGTACGATTAAGCAATAACCGGTTTCGGGTGTCGGCAGATTGAACCTGATCGTCCGGATGTGGGCGAAAACGGAATGGCTGAGATGGAGAGAGGTGAGGAAGTTCCGATTATCGCCGCAGCGACTTACTATTAAACGTACGCAAACGTTATTGGCTGAGGCGCAGACCGTTCATCGCTGCAAATGTGCGGACGAGATCGTCGCACGCTCTCTTGGAAGCTTCACACAATACACTCATTTCGATTTTTGAGCCGACCGCTCGGGAAATGACCTGTCGTTTCACGACGGCGGGGTAAGCCGCATACCCTTTCGGTGAGAATGACCAAATCGTGTAATCCGCCTCGCTTGTGGCGATCAGCCAACCGTTCTCCGTTGTAAAAACTACATTTTGATTTGAGCGAAGATCGGTCATCGCAGCGGCCACTGTCTCATATCCAACCTGAGATCGAGTGGTCTCGGGAACCTCGGTGTGCACGGTCTGGCTGGCGGAAGCTGGCTGTGTGGTTCCGAAAAGAAGGGCAAGAACAGGGCCAAGGCGGTACGCGCGGGCGGAGTGAGTCATACCTCAACGTAACTGAACTTCGAGAGTGCGCAACGTCCGCTTATGGGCAAACGAAGTCGAACGGCGCTGATCAGGCAACTACGAAGCAGCATCCGCATGACGGCGTTACTTACCCCCGCACCCGATCGATCAGCGCCATCGCTGCATGGGGTGCGCGAACCTTAGCGCCGTTTATGAAGAACACGAACGTCTCTCGCGGCGTCTTCGCCGGCGCGGTGTCCTCGACATAGGGCAGACCGTCGGGCCGTTCCCCCGCAGCCCAAATCTTCGCCTTGTCCGCCCATTCGTCCAGCGCGGTCGGAGCGTAGCCTGCGACGAAGCGCTCCTCGGCATCCTCGAGTCGCGCATAGACGAAGTCGCCGGTCACGTCGGCGATCGCAGGGTATTCTGCCGACTGCGCGAAGACTATCGCGACGCCGGCATCCCGGCACATCGCGACGAACTCCGGCACCGCGAAACTCTCGTGACGGACCTGGATCGCGTGGCGCAGCGCGAGCCCGTCCTGCTTGGTGGGCAACAGCTTCAGGAACGCGGCGAAATCGTCGGCGTCGAATTTCTTGGTCGCCATGAACTGCCACAGGATCGGGCCGAGCCGGTCGCCGAGTTCGACGATCCCCTGACCGGTGAACTTGGCGATCGACTCCCCCGCGTCGGCCAGCACCTTCCGGTTGGTGCAATAGCGCGATGCCTTGAGCGAAAAGACGAACCCGTCCGGCACCGCCTTCGCCCAGGATGCGAACGTCGCCGGCTTCTGGCTGCCATAATAGGTGCCGTTGATCTCGATCGCGGTGACGTGCTCGGCGGCATAGTCGAGCTCGCGCTTCTGCGGCCATTTCTCCGGATAGAAGGTCCCGCGCCACGGCTCGTAGGTCCAGCCGCCAATACCGATTCTGATCGTCATGGGCGCGAGTGTAGCGCGCGGGAGAAGCGCTTGGCGATGCCCTATTCCGTGATGACGCCGCGCAGCCCCGGCAGGTCGAGGATGCGAACCTGCGCATAGGCGACCGCGACCAAGCCATCGCGCTCGAACCGCTTCAGGTGGCGGTTGAGCGTCTGGCGCGCGATGCCGACCACGCCGGCAAGCTCTTCCTGACGGATCGTGATCCGACCATCCCCCGCCTGCGACGCGCGCATCAGCGCCTGCGCCAGTCGCACCCGAATCGACTGCCCGACGCTCTGCGCGATGAACCGCAAGGCGGTGCGCTGATGTGCGCACACGAGCAGGCCGAGATCGCGGTAAAGCTCCGGGTCCGCCGCCGCCGCCCGCGCGAACGCCGCCACCGGCACATGCAGCAGTCGCGCCGTGCCGAACGCCGTCGCGTCATGCGGCCTCGGATGACCGTCCAGCGTCGACAATTCCCCGAACCACGTCCCCGGCCGCACGATCAGCGCGAGCAGTTCGGCACCGTTGGCGGACAAGCCCTTCAACCGGACCTGCCCATTCAGCACGGCCCACAGCCCGTTCGGCGGATCGCCGGAGCCGTAGATCCGCGCGCCGTTCTCCAGCACTTCGACCCGCGCCTCCTGCAACAGGCGCTCGCGACGACCCGCCGGTATCGCGCCGAACCAGCTATCGGCCGCCAGTATCGCGTGATCCGGATCGTGCATCGCGCAAGGCTAGGCGAAATTTCGGAATTGTCACCATCGAGACAAAGTTTGTCGAAGGCCGGTCGTACAAGGGATCAAACATAAGGAGGCGGATGATGGCAACGGCACTGAAGGCGATGGAACCGACGGCAGCTGAAACGACGATCAAGGACCAGGTGTCGGCCGAGGAATGGGCGCTGCGCGTCGATCTCGCCGCCGCGTACCGGCTGGTCGCGCTGTACGGCTGGGACGATTTGATTTTCACGCATCTGTCCGCGCGCGTCCCCGGCCCCGAGCATCATTTCCTGATCAACCCGTACACGCACATGTTCGAGGAGATCACCGCATCGTCGCTGGTCAAGATCGACGTCGACGGCAACAAGGTCA
>Ga0308164_10001472_pt1 | contig 27413 bp, 20 predicted proteins | sample PhyTR2_FD_201031 | JGI IMG/M metagenome (GOLD analysis project Ga0308164, IMG submission 201031) | Phyllosphere microbial communities from UC Gill Tract Community Farm, Albany, California, United States - DLSLT.R2 | ecosystem: Host-associated > Plants > Phyllosphere > Unclassified | place: USA... | reverse complement strand
CGGGTCACTTTCTTTTGCTTCGCCAAAAGAAACTAACGAAAGAAAAGGCGACCCGGCAGTCCGAGTCCCCTGCGGGGCACGCTGCGGTGCTCGCAAAAGCGGGGTCCACGCAAACTCGCTGCGCTCAAACAGCGCGTGGCCCTGATCCGCTTTTGCTCCGCTCCTCACTCTCGGCCTTAACGGGACTTGCGGGTGCGGGGGCAACCACTGCTTCGCAGGGTATCGGGCCGTCGCTGCGCTCGGCCTGCCGGATAAGGCAGGGCCGTGGTCGCAGTGGCGGGGGCGGTGTTGGTGTTGGTGTTGGTGTTGGTGGTCAACGTTGGCGGCGGTGGCGTATTCCATTGGAGGCCGAGCGCAGCGAAGGCCCGTCGCCGCGTAGCTGGCTGACCCCGATCCCGCAAGTCCCGTTGAGCGCGAGAGCGAGGAACGGAGCAAAAGCGGATCAGGGCCGCATGTGTTTGAGCCGCAGGCGAGTTCGTGCGGACCCCGCTTTTGCGAGTACCGCAGCGGTGCCCGAAGGGCCTCGGGCTGCCGGGTCGCCTTTTCTTTCGTTAGTTTCTTTTGGCGAAGCAAAAGAAAGTGACCCGCCGCCGGGCGGCTCCCGGCCTCTGCTCCACGCCAGTGGAAAAAGAACATCTCAATCGCCAGTGCGGTATCGAGCAGGCGACCACCGCAAAGGCACAGAGCCCGCCTCGCAGGCACAGCGCGATCAAGCAGGCGACCACCGCCAGTCCAGGGCGCCCTCCGCAAGCGCACGACGAGATCGAGCAGGCGACCACCGCAAATGCTCAGCGCCCGCCTCGCAGGCGCGGCAATATCAAGCAGGCGACCATCGCCAGCGCCGGGTGCCCTCTGCGAGCGCAGGGCGGTATCGATCAGGCGACCACCGCAAAGGCACAAAGCCCGCCTCGCAGGCAATGCGCGATCAAGCAGGCGACCGCCGCCAGCGCCGGGTGCCCTCTGCGAGCGCAGGGCGGTATCGATCAGGCGACCACCGCAAAGGCACAAAGCCCACCTCGCAGGCACAGCGCGATCAAGCAGCCGACCACCGCCAGCGCCGGGCGCCCCCCCCTCAGCCCCAGCGCGATCAAGCACCCCATCGAAGCAAACGCGATCGAACGAGCACCGACCAAAACCGCCCACCCACCCCTCCCCTTCAGCGCCCAAGATAAACCTCGATCACCCGTTCATCCGCCTGAACCTGATCCAGCGTCCCCTGCGCCAGAACAGACCCATCGCACAACACCGTCACGATGTCCGAAATGGTCCGGATGAACGACATGTCGTGCTCGACCACCATCAACGAATGCTTGCCCTTCAGGGTCAGGAAAAGCTCCGCCGTCCGGGCCGTCTCCTCGTCGGTCATGCCCGCCACCGGCTCGTCCAGCAGCAACAGCTTGGGGTCCTGCATCAGCAGCATCCCGATTTCCAGCCACTGCTTCTGCCCATGGCTCAGATCGCCCGCCCGCCGCGAAGCCGAGCCCGCCAGATGGATGGTGTGAAGAATCTCCACCAGCCGGTCCTTCTGCTCGGAATCCAGCTTGAAGAACATCGACGACTTCACGCCCTTGTGGGTCTTCAGCGCCAGTTCCAGGTTCTCGAAAACGCTCAATTGCTCGAACACCGTCGGCTTCTGGAACTTGCGCCCGATTCCCAGCTGGGCGATTTCCGGCTCGGTATGCCGCAGCAGGTCTATCGTCGAGCCGAAGAACACGGTGCCGGAATTCGGCCGGGTCTTGCCGGTGATGATGTCCATCATCGTGGTCTTGCCCGCACCGTTGGGCCCGATGATGCAGCGCAGTTCGCCGGGCGCGATGTCCAGCGACAGGCCGTTGATGGCCTTGAAGCCGTCGAAGCTGACGCTGACGTCCTCGAGGTAGAGGATGCGGCCGTGCCGGGTGTCCACCTTGCCGGGTTCGACCACCTGCGAAGAAGCACCTCCGCCCGTCGCGCCACCGAGGCCGCCGGTCCGGCTGGCGATGCGCCGGCCCTGTTCCATCAGTTCGGGCGTCATTGCGCACCTCCGGTCGCGGGCGCCACGGCACCGGTGGGCGCTTGGCCCTCCTCGAGCGCAGCGCTCTGCTGCGCGGCCGCCTTCGGCCCCCTGCCTCCCCGGCCGCGAAGCCGCTTCCACAGCCCGACGATGCCGTCCGGCAGGAACAGTGTGACCACGATGAACAACGCTCCCAGGAAATACAGCCAGTATTCCGGCGCGGTCACGGTGAGCCAGCTCTTGGCGCCGTTGACCACGAAGGCGCCGATGATCGGACCGACCAGCGTGGCCCGCCCGCCGACCGCCGCCCACACCGCCATCTCGATCGATGCCGCCGTGCTCATTTCGCTCGGGTTGATGATGCCGACCTGCGGCACGTACAGCGCGCCGGCGATGCCGCACATGACCGCGGAGATCACCCAGATCGACAGCTTGTACGGCAGCGGCTTGTAGCCCGAGAACATGACACGCGTCTCGGCGTCGCGAATCGCCTGCAGCACCCGGCCGAACTTGCTGGCCACCATCCAGCGCGACAGCAAAAAGAACAGCAGCAAGGTGCAGCCGGTGATGACGAACAGCGTCATGCGCATGTTCCTGGTGGCCAGGGGCATGTCGAGGATGCGCTTGAAGTCGGTAAAGCCGTTGTTGCCGCCGAAACCGGTCTCGTTGCGGAAGAACAGCAGCATCGCGGCGAAGGTCATGGCCTGCGTGATGATGGAAAAGTAAACGCCCTTGATGCGCGAGCGGAAGGCGAAATAGCCGAACACGAAGGCCACGATGCCGGGCACCAGCACGACGAGGAACAGCGTGGCCGTGAAGCTGGACGAAAGGCTCCAGTGCCAGGGCAGCTCCTTCCAGTCCAGGAACACCATGAAGTCCGGCAGGTCGCTCTTGTAGTTGCCGTCGCGGCCGATCTGCCGCATGAGGTACATGCCCATCACGTAGCCGCCGAGGGCGAAGTACAGGCCGTGGCCGAGCGACAAAATACCGGTGTAGCCCCAGATGAGGTCCATGGCCAGCGCCACGATGGCGTAGCACATGATCTTGCCGACCAGCGCCACCATGTATTCGGACATGTGCAGCGGGCTGTCGGGCGGCATGACCAGGTGCAGCACCGGCACCAGGGCGCAGACCACCAGCAGGGCCGCGAAAAAGGCGCTCCAGGCCGGCGTGGACAGCAGCGGTGCGCGTTGCGGAAGGATCGAATGGTTGCTCATGATTTCATGCCTCTGCCGAACGGCCCTTCATCGCGAAGATGCCCTGGGGCCGCTTCTGGATGAAGACGATGATGATGACCAGCACGGCGATCTTTGCCAGCACCGCGCCGGTCCAGCCTTCGAGCAGCTTGTTGAGCACGCCCAGGCCCAGCGCGGCGTACACGGTGCCGGCCAGCTGGCCCACGCCGCCCAGCACCACCACCATGAAGGCGTCGACGATGTAGCCCTGCCCCAGGTCCGGGCCGACGTTGCCGACCTGGCTCAGCGCGCAGCCCGCCAGGCCGGCGATGCCGGAACCCAGCGCGAAGGCGTAGGTATCGATGCGCGCGGTATTGACGCCCATGCAGGAGGCGATGGGCCGGTTCTGCGTGACGCCCCGCACGAACAGGCCGAGGCGGGTACGGCCGATCAGCCAGGCCATGGCGCCCAGCACCGCGAAGGCGAAGGCCACGATGATCACCCGGTTCCACGGCAGCGCCAGGTTGTCCATGAGCTGCAGGCCGCCGCTCATCCAGGCGGGGTTTTCCACGCCGACGTTCTGCGCGCCGAAGACGCTGCGCACCAGCTGCTGCAGCATCAGGCTGATGCCCCAGGTGGCCAGCAGCGTCTCGAGCGGGCGGCCGTAGAGGAAGCGGATCACGCTGCGCTCCAGCCCCGCGCCGACCAGCGCCGAGGCCATGAAGGCCACCGGCACCGCCGCCACCAGGTAGAAATCGAAGGCACCGGGCAGGTACTTCTGGAACAGGCCCTGCACCACGTAGGTGGCGTAGGCGCCGATCATCATCAGCTCGCCGTGAGCCATGTTGATGACGCCCATCAGGCCGTAGGTGATGGCCAGGCCCAGCGCCACCAGCAGCAGGATGGAGCCGAGGCTGATGCCGGAAAACAGCGCGGCGAGGCGCTCGCCCCACACCAGCCGGCCCTCGACCGCGGCCAGCGCCTTTTGCATGGCGGCCTTGGCTGCCGGGTCGGTTTCCTGCTTGAGTTGTTCGATCAGCAGGGTGCGCGTGGCGGGGCTGGCGCTATTGCCCAGCTCGGCGGCGGCGGCGCTGCGCTGCGTGGCGTCTTGTGACGACAGCAGGATGCGCGAGCGGATCGACTGCAGGCGCGTCTTCAGGCCGTCGTCGGTTTCGGCGGCCAGGGCCCGGTCGATGATCGGCAGGCGGCCGGTGTCGGTCTCTTCGCGCAGCGCCTCGATGGCGGCGGCGCGCTCGGATCTTTCGGGTGACAGCAGCTTGAGCGAGGCCAGCGTGCCCTCGAAAGCGCCGCGCATGCGATTGTTGTTGACGATGTCCTCGGCGTCGTCCGGCACCGGGGTCTCGGCGCCGGTGGAGGCGTCGAAGCCCTTGTCGTCCTTCATCACCAGCACGGTGGCGGGCGTGATCTTGACCGCGTCGTCCGCCATGGCCTGCACGAAGGCGGCGGTGGCGGCGTCGGGGGTGGCGGTGGCTTTTTGCAGGGCGGCGATCCGGTCGTCGGTGTCGCCGGCGGCCATGGCACGCGCGGCATCGGCGGTGAGGGCCTGCGCGGCGGTGCCGCACAGCAGCGTCACGGCGGTGGCCAGGGGAAGAAGAAACCGGAACATGGATCGAGCCCAGCGTGAGGTGGATGAAAAAAGGGCTCCCGTCCCTGTGGGAAAGGAGCCCCCTGCTCAGGCGTCGCGCCTTACATCTTCGAGGGCTCGTCCTTCTTCTTGTCGTTGCCTTCGATGTACGGCGACCACGGCTTGGCCTTGATCGGTGCCGGGGTCTTCCAGACCACGTTGAACTGGCCGTCCGCCTTGATCTCGCCGATGAATACCGGCTTGTGCAGGTGGTGGTTCTTCTCGTCCATCTTGATGGTGAAGCCGTCCGGTGCCTTGAAGGTCTGGCCGGCCATGGCGGCGATGACCTTGTCGGTGTCGGTGGACTTGGCCTTTTCGACGGCCTGCTTCCACATGTACATGCCGACGTAGGTGGCTTCCATCGGATCGTTGGTCAGGGGCTTGTCCATCTGGCCGGGGATCTTCTGGGCCTTGGCGTAGTCGCTCCACGACTTGATGAACGCGGTGTTGGTCGGGTTCTTGACGGACATGAAGTAGTTCCACGCCGCCAGGTGGCCGACCAGCGGCTTGGTGTCCACGCCGCGCAGTTCTTCCTCGCCCACCGAGAAGGCGACGACCGGCACGTCCTTGGCCTTCAGGCCGGCGTTACCCAGTTCCTTGTAGAAGGGAACATTGGAGTCGCCGTTGATGGTGGAAATGACCGCCGTCTTGCCGCCCTGCGAGAACTTCTTGATGTCGGCGACGATGGTCTGGTAGTCGCTGTGGCCGAAGGGGGTGTACTTCTCGTCGATGTCGCTGTCCGGGATGCCCTTGCTCTTCAGGAAGGCACGCAGGATCTTGTTGGTGGTGCGCGGGTACACATAGTCGGTGCCCAGCAGCACGAAACGCTTGGCGCCGCCGCCGTCCTTGCTCATCAGGTATTCGACTGCCGGAATGGCCTGCTGGTTGGGCGCCGCGCCCGTGTAGAAGACGTTCTTGGACAGCTCTTCGCCCTCGTACTGCACCGGGTAGAACAGCAGGCCGTTCATTTCCTCGACCACCGGCAGCACCGACTTGCGCGACACCGAGGTCCAGCAGCCGAAGATGACCGAGACCTTGTCCTGGCCCAGCAGCTGCTTGGTCTTCTCGGCGAACAGGGGCCAGTTGGAGGCCGGGTCGACGATGACCGGCTCGAGCTTCTTGCCCATCACGCCGCCCTTGGCATTGATCTCGGCGATGGTCATCAGGGCCACGTCCTTCAACGCGGTTTCGGAGATGGCCATGGTGCCGGACAGGCTGTGCAGGATGCCGACCTTGATGGTGTCGGCCGCGAAGGCGGGGGTGGCGCCTGCGATGACGAGGGCGGCGCTGAGGGCCTTGAGGGTGAAGCGACGTTGCATGTTTCTCTCCGGAGAAGTTGTTAGGGCCGCTCGCCGTGGAAACGCGGCGAGTGACGTAACGGATCGTATGGAGAGCGCCGTCGCAGGCCAATACGCCGGGTGGCGTATGCGGCGATGCAGCACGGCTGGATAGCCACCGTCCCCTGCTGCCTCGCCTCCTTTGCGCGCAGCGCCGGACTACAGCCGGATCGGCACCGGCTGACATCGACGCGCCGGCGCCCCCGCGCATCATGGACACCCGATCAACAGATAACAGGAGTCACCATGCAACGCGCAAAACAGGGACAGAACCAGGACAAGACCGAACGCCGCGACACCGGAGGTCTGCCGGTGGCACAAGACGCCACCCAGCGCAACGAACCGCGCCGCACGCCCGAGAGCCGCGGCGATCGCGACGACCATCTGGGCGGGCACAACCAGAACCGCGAGCGCCAGGCCGGCATTGAGCGATTGAGCACTTCGGCGGTGGCGGTCGCGGCAACTGATCGATGCGGTCAGGCCCAGAGACTGTTTTCCAGCACCCGCCGATAGACTTCGTTGCCGGAATTCATGATGTCTCGCCATACCTCCAGCTTGGCGGCCTCCACCACTGAATCGCTATAGAACCGGGTGGTGCGCCAGGTGAGGCCGTCGCTGGAGATTCGCACTGCTGCCGAATCGGGTGATCGAGCCACCACCACCGGGTGGGTGCCGACGAACGGCTGTCGTACCGAGGTTCTCTCGCCGGGGGGTTGCGGGTAGGTTGCGGTCAATGGATGGCCTTCGGTGCCGCCGCTCACGCTGATCGCGCACGGGAATACCGATGCCGCATGGTCTTCGGTCCGGAAATAGATATTCCCCTGAACGAAATGCCACAGCGGTTGCAGCCGCCTCTGGCCGATCTGCGGCAGCGCCATGACATAGTTTTCCCGGAATGCGTACAGCGAACGCAAGGCACCGTTGCGCCGAACCAGATCGACATGCAGGTCCGGTGCCTGGGTGCTGGCAAGGTCGACCGGCGGGGTGACCGTGGCGGAGGCCGTGACGGCCGCGCCAGCCTCCGCCCGGTCGCGTTGTCTCTCGTCTGCGTCCAGTACCGCACGGCTGAAAAGCTGGTGCGCGCTGGGCACCATCGGAAACACGACGCCGCCCTGGGCGGCTTCCGATTCGAGCGTGCGCGTCACGTAGCCGGCCTGTCTCTGGAGCTGCGACTCCACCTCGTCGATCGTGAGTCCGCGATCGCCGAGCCGCTTTTCCATGTCCGGGGTGTTCAGCCACCGGCGAGCCTCCTTCAGGTGGTCGGCCAGCAAATCGACCCCGTCCGCGAGGGCACGGGAAGTCCCGCCGTCATCAGCCGGCGAAGCGCCGACTCGGCGCGCATGCCGCACCGGCGCGGCGGCGGGTCGCGCCTGTATCGCGAGAAGTTGCTGCAGGTCGGCGCTCACGGTCATCTCCAGCGGAGGTGTATCGCGACCCGGATCCTGCCGTTCGGCGGCGGGCCGGCGCCGGATGCCGACCGACGCCTGGGTAGACAGTGTTGAAGCGCTGCGAGCCCCGGCCGCATCGCCGATCCCGGCGTTGGACAGCAACCCGGCCGACCATCGTGGCGCGGCGGACGAGAGTTGGGCAGTAAATTTATCCATAGGTCCTTTCTGTAACGAAGGACCAATGTGCGCAAGCAACGGTTAGCGCGGTGGCGCCTTCCCGAAAGCCGGGAAAGCCAGGCGAACGGTGCTGTCAGCCCTCGAACTGCGGGTGCAACTGGCGCACCCGGTTCATCGCCATGCCCGCTGCCGCGGTTCTTGTCTCGACACCCATCTTGGCGAGGATGCGTTCGAGGTGTTTTTTGACGGTCGCCGGGCTCGACCCCAGGATGTCGGCGATGTCACGGTTGATCTTGCCCTTGACCACCCAGTACAGCACCTCGGCCTCGCGCGCGGTCAGCACGAAGGTCAGGCGCATGGCGTCGATGACGGCCGCATCGCTGGCTTCGCGCATCACCAGCAGCCAGTCGCCGCCGCCGTCGCTTTCGCCGGTCTGCTGATGCAGTCGAAAGGTCAGACGCGCCGCACCCTGCTCGAAGGCCAGGCGCGGCGGCTCGGCGGCCGGCGGGCCGTCGACCACGTGGGTGCGCAGCCAGTCGAGTACCGGCGGCGGCGTGATCGGCGCGGCGGTGCCGAACCACCGCGCCAGCAGTTCGCGCGCCAGCGGGGTCTGCCACATCAGGCGGCCGTCGCCCGCACGCACGGTGATCGTGGCGTAGCCGAAGGCGTCGAGGGCATTGCGGGCCTGTCCGGCCTGGCTGGCCTCCTGCCGCGCCTTGCGGGCGCCCTGCAGATGCACGTTCATGCGCGCCAGCACTTCCTTGGGCTTGATCGGCTTGGTGACGTAGTCGGTGGCGCCCGCGCCCAATGCGGCGACCAGGTGCTCGGTCTCGGTGAGGCCGGTCATGAAAACGATCGGGATGTGCGCGGTAGCCGGGTCGGCCTTCAGGCGGCGCGCCACCTCGAAGCCGTCCATGCCCGGCATCATGGCGTCGAGCAGCACGATGTCCGGGCGGGCCTGCGCGGCCCTCGCCAGCGCCGACTCGCCCGACGTCGCCACCAGCACCGTGTAGCCCGACTCTTCCAGTGCGTCGTGCAGCAGCGCCAGGTTGTCCGGCACGTCGTCGACGATCAGCACCAGGTCGCTGTTGGCGCGGTCGATCTGGTGGGCGGGAGGCGGGGACGGCACTTGCATCGGTATCGGTCAGGCGACCGGTGTGGACGGGGTTTCGGACAGGCGGGCGGCAATCGCCTCGAAGCGGAATTGTCGCGCCAGGCCGCGCATCTCCTCGACGAAGCCGGCGCACTCGGGCTGGCGGCGCTCGATCTCGGCCAGCGTGTTGAGGATGCCCCGGTAATAGCCCAGTTCGGCGCCCTCGCGCAGCGCCTGCAAAAGGGCGGCGTCGGGCGGCACGATGGCCGGCTGTACTGCTAAAGCTGCCGCGGCCTCGGGTGCTGCGTCGGCGCGCCAGGTCAGCGCCAGCCGCCGCTCCAGCCAGTCGAGCAGTTCGCTGTGGCGCAGGGGCTTGGTGATGAAGTCCTGCGGCGCGATGCCGGCGTCGTTCTCCAGCCCCTTGTCGAACGCGTTGGCCGACACCACCGCCACCGCCACCGGCCAGTCGTTGCCGGCGCGCAGGCGCCGGATGGTTTCCCAGCCGTCGATGCCGGGCATCGCGAGATCCATCAGGATGGCGTCGGGCCGGTAGCCGGCGGCCAGCAGTTCGAGGCAGGCGTCTCCGCTGGCCGCCGTGCGCAGGCGAAATCCGAGCGGGCTGAGCAACTGCACCAGCAACTCGCGGTCGGGTTCCTCGTTGTCGACCACCAGGATGTCCCGGCGGCGACCCAGGTAACCCCGGCGCGGCGCCGCATTGCGCGGCAGCGCCCGATCGGCGGCCATGGTGGGCAGGAAAAGCCGCACCCGGAAGACGGAACCCTGGCCGGGCGTGCTTTCGGCGGTGAGTTGGCCGCCCATCAGGCCGGTCAGCATCTCGGCGATGGACAGGCCCAGCCCGGCCCCCGGCGCCCCGCGCGTACCCGGCGAGGAACCCCGCGCGAAAGGCTCGAAGATGCGCGCCAGTTCCTGCGCATCCATGCCGGGGCCGGTGTCGGCGATCTCGATGTGGGCCATTTCGCGCCGGTGCCGGATGCGCAGCGTGACACTGCCGGCGGTGGTGAACTTGATCGCGTTGCCCACGAGGTTGATGAGGATCTGCCGCAGCCGTTTTTCGTCGGCGCGCACCACCTGAGGCAAGGTGCCAGCGACCTCGAAATGAAAGCCCAGGCCCTTGGCGCGCGCCTGCGGCTCGAACATGTCGGCGATCTCCCGCACACCGTCGGCGAAACGCATGGGCGCCAGCTCGAGCGTGAGTTTTCCGGCCTCGATGCGGGCGATGTCCAGCGTGCCCTCGATCAGGCCCAGCAAATGCTCGCCGCCGCGCTTGATGACCTCCACCGCCTGCCGCCGGTGCGGCGGCACCGCCGCGTCCTCGCCCATCAGCTGTGCGTAGCCCAGGATGCTGTTGAGCGGCGTGCGCAGCTCGTGGCTGATGGCGCTGAGATAGCGGCTCTTGGCCTGGTTGGCCTGGTCGGCCTGCTCGCGCGCCGCCTCGGCGATCTGGCGTGCCTGCTGCAGCGCTGCGTCGGTGCGGCGGTGGGATTCGATTTCCTCCACCAGCAGGTGGGTCTGGCGGTTGGACTCTTCCTGTGCCACGCGCCGGCTCTCGTGCGCCAGCACCAGCCACCAGGCGACCACGCCCGAGATGACCAGCAGCGCCATGTAGGCCTTCAGGAAGCCGGCCGCCAGCGAACCCGCGCCGACCGCATCCGCCAGCGCGCCGGCCTCCTGGCGGTACAGCAGGCCGAACACCACGCCCAGCGAAGGCACGATGATCATCATCAGCAGCAGGAAGTGTCCGAGGCCGGTATCGAGATACGGCCACACCCGGCGCGGCAACAGGCCGCGCAGCGCTCCCGACCATTGCGCTGCCAGGCTGGCGTGCGGCTTGCACAGGTCGCCGCAGCGGGCGTCCAGCGTGCAGCACAGCGAACAGATCGGGCCCCGGTAGGCGGGACAGAAAGCCATGTCCGGGCCTTCGTAGTCGCGCTCGCAGACGGTGCAACGCTGGGTGTGCGGCTCGGCCCCCTCGAAGGCCACCGGCGTCGCCGGTGCCGGCTCGCGCGCCAGGTAGTAACGGCCCCGGGTGGCCCACGCGATCAGCGGCGAGGCCACCAGCGCGGTGCCCAGCGCGATCAGAGCCGAAAACGCCTGCGCCATCGGCCCGAACACCCCCAGATGCGCCGAAACCGCCAGCGCCGACGCCAGCGCCATCGAGCCGACGCCGACCGGGTTGACGTCGTACAGATAGGCGCGCTTGAACTCGATGCCCGGCGGCGACAACCCCAGCGGCTTGTTGATGACCAGATCGGCCACCACCGACATGAGCCAGGCGATGGCGATGTTGGAAAACAGGCCCAGCACGTCGCCCAGCGCGTCGAACACGTTCATCTCCATCAGCATGAAGGCGATGAGGGTGTTGAAGACCACCCACACCACCCGCCCCGGATGACTGTGGGTGACCCGCGAGAAGAAGTTGCTCCACGCCAGCGAGCCGGCATAGGCGTTGGTGACGTTGATCTTGAGCTGCGACAGCACCACGAAAAAGGCGGTGGCGGCCACCGCCACGCCGTAGTGCGGGAAGACGTATTCATAGGCCGCCAGGTACATCTGGTTGGGGTCGACCGCCCGATCGGCCGGCACCATGTGCGACAGCGCCAGCCAGGCCAGCAGCCCGCCGCCCAGCATCTTGATCACGCCCAGCACCACCCAGCCCGGCCCGCCCGCCAGCACGCCCAGCCACCAGCGCTTGCGGTTGGCGCGGGTGCGTTCGGGCATGAAGCGCAGGTAATCGGCCTGCTCGCCCATCTGCGTCATGAGGGCGATGCCCACGGTCAGCGCCGCGCCGAAGGCCTTGAGGTTGAAACCGGCGCCGACACCCGCTTCGCCGCCGTAGTGGACGATGCCGTCGAAGGCGCCCGGATTCTTGAGCAGCACATAGACGAACGGCGTCACCAGCATCACCAGCCACACCGGCTGGGTCCACAGCTGCAGCCGGCTGATGGCCGACACCCCGTGGGTGACCAGCGGAATGACGACCAGCGCGCAGATGAGATACCCCCAGCGCGGCGGGATTCCCAGCGCCAACTCGAGGGCGTAGGCCATCACCGCCGCCTCGAGCGCGAAGAAGATGAAGGTGAAGCTCGCGTAAATCAGCGAGGTGACGGTGGAACCGATGTAACCGAATCCCGCGCCTCGCGTCAGCAAATCCATGTCGACGCCGTAGCGGGCCGCATAGATGCTGATCGGCAGGCCGGCCAGGAAAATGATGAGCCCCGTCGCCAGGATCGCCCAGAAGGCGTTGAGCACGCCGTACTGCACCAGCAGCGTGGCGCCGACCGCTTCCAGGATGAGGAAAGACGCCGCGCCGAAGGCCGTGTTGGCCACCCGCCATTCCGACCACTTGCGAAAGCGCCTCGGGGCGAAACGCAGGGCGTAGTCCTCCAGCGTCTCGCGGCCGACCCAGGTGTTGTAGTCGCGGCGGATCTTGACGACCCGCTGCAGGGGCGCGGCAGCGGCAGCGGCGTCGGTGTCGTGCTTTTCGGTCGTGGAAACGGCGGCGCGATTCACGGCAAAAGACCTTGGAAATTAGCGGGAAGACGGTTCACGTTCATGCCAAAAAAAGCCGGCAGCAGCATCCATGCCATGCCGCGTCATGGGGGTTAGCCCGGTTGCACCCGGAGACAACTGCGACTCCTGATGCACAATTGGGGCAATACACTCCCTTTCCTGAACAGAACCTGACTCGCCTCGCGGTTTCCATGCGCATCGCCTTTTCCGCTCTCCTGTTGTTGCTGCTAGCGCTTGCCGCGCTGGCGGGTAACGGCTGCAAGCGTGGTGTCGCGAACCCGGCAAGCCCGACGACATCGTTCACCCGGATGGTGCATGTGGTGCAGGCCCACCCGCTGGTTCAGCAACGCGCTGAACCCTCCCATCCGGCCTTTGTGTTCTGCCATCCGCGCGCCGACCAGCTCGACGATGCCTCCCTGACCGCCGTCGAGGCCCAGATCGTTTTCGATCTCAAGGCGAACAACGACGACCGCACCGAAATGATAGCGGCCGACTTCGAGCGCGCCGATGTCCACCGCCTGCCGCAGCCGCAGGTGGCCTCGGCCCGGCAGCACCGCGACAGCGTCTGGCCGGCCGTCCTCGAACGTCCGCCTCGCCGCACCACCGCCGCCCTGGCCTGAGCGCCGCCGCGCCCGTGCGCGGCGCGTACGCCGCCCGGCCGGGCGCGCCTCCCCAGTTCCGTCTCTCCTCGTTTGCTTCGCGGCCCGTCGCCTGATCGGCGGAGCGACAGCTGTCCGTTCCTTTTTCTGCCTCCCCCGGGGCAGCTTCGACCCATGTCCATTCGCCTGTTCCGCGCCCGAGGCGCAGCGGCGCTGCTGGCCGCCGGCTGCATCGTCCAGCCCGTCGCCGCGCAGTTCGCGCTGCCGCCGTCCGGCGCAGCCGACCGGTCGGCCGCCCAGCCTGCCGCCCCCGCCATAGCGCCTGCGCCGACCTCGACTGCGGTGCTGCGCCCGGCCGCACGGCCGGCACCTGCTCCGGCTCCGGCCGCCGCTCCCGCGACCAACCGCCAGGGGCAGGCCGCCCGCCCCGGCACCGACGCGCCCGCCCTCAACCTGCCGGCCGCCGCCGCCAGCGGCGCCGCCGTGACCGCCTCCCTGGCCACTGGCGCGCGAATAAACCTGCAGCAGCTGACCGACGCCATCGTGCTGAACAACCCCGGCCTGCTGTCGGCCCAGCGCCTGCGCAACACCGCGACCGCCGCGGTGAGCAGCGCCGGCGCGTTTCCCAACCCGCGCCTCGAGTACAGCAGCGGCAGCCAGAGCGCCCGCACCGCCGGCGGTGTCGGCGGCAACCTGTCGACCTACGGCATCTCCCAGACCATCGAAAACCCATGGCTGCGCGAAGCCCGCGTCGATGCCGCGCGTTTCGGCGAACGCGCCAGTGCTTTCCAGGTCGGCGTGGCCCGCAACGACCTGGTCGCCCAGATCCGCCTGCGCGCCTACGACCTGCTGCTGCGGCAAGCCGAAGCCGCCGCAGCCGCCGAGGCGGCGTCGCTGCTGGAGCAGGTCAATACCCGGGTGCGCGCCCGGGTCGACAGCGGCGAAGCTGCCCGCTACGAGCTGATCAAGGCCGACGCCGAAACCATCAACGCACGCTCGCTGCAACAGACCGCGCTGCTGCAGGCCCAGCAGGCCGGCATCACGCTGAACCGCCTCGGCGCCGGCGCGCTGCCGCCGCAGTGGTCGCTCGACGCCGCCCTGGCCGACACGCCACGGCCGGCACCCGACATGTCCGCGCTGCGCGTGCAGATGCTCGACCGCAATCCCGAGCTGAAAGTGCTGCAGGCCGAAGTGGACCGCGCCCGCTCCAATCTCGACCTGGCCGAGGCAGGGCGTCTGCCGGGCGTGGAACTCAGGCTCAGCCAGAGCCGCGAACCCGACATCAAGCAGAACATGCTGGGCGTGACGGTGCAGATTCCGCTGTTCGACCGCCGTACCGGCCCCATCGCCGAAGCCGGTTCCGAGCTGGAGCGTGCACGCGGACGGCTGGAAGGCCGGGCCGCCGAACTCGACCAGCAGCTGCAGGGCGCCGAACGCGCGCTGCTGTCGGCCACGCTGCGCGTCGAAGCGCTGTCGCAGGGCGCGGTGCGCGACGCCGAAGCCGCCCTGCGGGTCGCCGACGCCGCCTGGCGTTTCGGCGAGCGCGGCATCCTCGACGTGCTGGACGCCCAGCGCGTGCTGCGCGGCGTCCGCGCCGACCTGCTGAACGCGCGGTTCCAGGCGCAGGCCGCCCGCACCGAACTCGACTTCCTGTCCGGCCGCTGGGCCGACGAGATGCCCGCGGTGCCGTCCGTCGCACTGCAGCGCGGAGGCCTGCAATGAAGCACGCCGCCACCGCCCTCCCCTCCCCGATTTTGTCTCCGATGCCGACCGAAAGGCCATCCATGAACCCCCGCCACGCCCTGTTTTCCCGCACCGCCCTGGCCGTCTGCCTGGTCGCGGCCCTCGCCGCCTGCGGCGACAAGAAGGAAGCACCCGCCCCCGCCGCCCAGGCGCCGCAAGACCCGATGATGGTCACCGTGCCGCCCGCCATGGCGGCCAACTTCAAGACCGGCAAGCTCGCCTCGGCCGATGTGTCGCAGGTGCAGGAAATCACCGGCCGCATCGACGCCAGCGAACACCGCGTCAGCCGCATCGGCGCCGCCGTCACCGGCCGGGTCACCGAAGTCATGGTCGAGATCGGCGACAACGTGCGCGCCGGCCAGGCCCTGGCACGCGTATCCAGCCCCGAACTCACGCAGGCGCAGCTTGCGGTGCTGCGCGCCAATGCCGCCAGCAGCCTGGCAAGCCGCGCGGTGGAACGCGCCCGGCAGCTGCTGCAGGCCGACGTGATCGGTACCGCCGAACTGCAACGCCGCGAATCGGAACTGGCGGTCGCCAACGCCGAATTGCGTGCCAACAGCGACCAGCTGCGCCTGCTGGGCATGTCGGCCGGCGATATCCGCGCACTGCGCGACCAGGGCACGCTGTCGGCCGGCACCACCATCGTGTCGCCGCGCAGCGGCGTGGTGATCGAGCGCAACGTCAGCCAGGGCCAGGTGGCCCAGCCGGGCGATCCGATGTTCACCGTGGCCGACCTGGACAAGGTCTGGGTGATCGGCGCGGTGCCGGAGCAGACGGCCGGTTCGGTCGAGGTCGGACAGTCGATGGAGATCAGCGTGCCGGCGCTGGGCGGCACGCCGCTGACCGGCAAGGTCGTGGTGGTGGGCGCCACGGTGCAGCCCGAGACCCGCACCGTGGCCGTGCGCACCGAGGTCGACAACCCCAAGCGCGCGCTCAAGCCGCAGATGCTGGCGACCATGCGCATCTCCGGTGCACCGCAAAAAATGCTGGCCCTGCCGCCGGCCGCCGTGGTGCGAGAGAACGACCGCGACAACGTCTACGTGAAGACTGCCGAGAACAAGTACCGGCTGACCCCCGTCGAGCTGGGCCCCAACAGCGGCGGCGTGCGGCCGGTGATCCAGGGCCCGCGCGAGGGCACCGAGATCGTCACCGAAGGCGCCTTTCACCTGAACAACGAGCGCAAGCGCGCCGAACTGGAGTGATCGGCACATGATCGCTTCATTAATCAAAGCGGCGCTGGGCCAGCGCCTGCTGGTCATCGTGCTGGCGCTGGTCATTTGCGCCTTCGGCTTCCGGGCGGCCACCAAGCTGTCGGTGGACGCTTTCCCGGACGTGACCAACGTCCAGGTGCAGGTCGCCACCGAGGCGCCGGGCCGCTCGCCCGAGGAAATCGAGCGCTTCGTCACCGTGCCTCTGGAGATCTCGCTGACCGGCCTGCCGGGCCTGACCGAGATGCGCTCGCTCAACAAGAGCGGCCTGTCGATCATCACGCTGGTGTTCACCGACGCGACCGACGTCTACTTTGCGCGGCAGCTCGTCACCGAGCGGCTGATCGAGGTGACGCCGCGCATGCCGGCGGGCATCCTGCCCATCCTGGGACCGGTTTCGACCGGCCTGGGCGAGGTGTACCAGTACACGCTGGACCATCCGGACGACGGTGAACGCGCCCTCACACCCGAGGAGCTGGCCGAGCGCCGCACCATTCAGGACTGGGTGGCGCGACCGCTGCTGCGCAGCATTCCGGGCGTGGCCGAAATCAACTCCCAGGGCGGCTACGTGCGCCAGTACCAGGCGCTGGTCGATCCGATCCGCCTGCGCCACTACAACCTGTCGGTGCAGCAGGTGGTGGACGCCATCGCGGCCAACAACTCCAACGCCAGCGGCGGCATCCTGCCGCTCGGCACCGAGCAGTACCTGATCCAGGGCCAGGGCCTGATCAAGACGCTGGAGGACATCGGCAACATCGTCGTCAAGGAAGACCGCGGCACGCCGGTCTACGTGCGCGACGTGGCCGAGGTGCGCATCGGGGACGAGGTGCGCCAGGGCGGCATCATCAAGGGCGGATATACCGAGGCGGTGTCCGGCATCGTGCTGATGATGCGGGGCGGCAACGCCAAGGAAGTCGTCACCCGGGTGAAGGCCCGCGTCGATGAGATCAACAGCAAGAACATGCTGCCCGGCGGCCTGCAGATCAAGCCCTTCTACGACCGTACCGACCTGGTCGATTCGGCCCTGTGGACGGTCGGCAAGGTACTGATCGAAGGCGTGCTGCTGGTGGTGGTAGTGCTGTTCGTCTTCCTGGGCGACGTGCGCTCCAGCCTGATCGTGGTGGCCACGCTGCTGATCACCCCGCTGACCACCTTCATCGTGATGAACCGCTACGGCATCTCGGCCAACCTGATGTCGCTGGGGGGCCTGGCGATCGCCATCGGCCTGATGGTTGACGCCACGGTGGTGGTGGTCGAGAACGTGTTCCACAAGCTGGGCCAGGTGAAGGACGACAGCCGCGCCACCAAGGTCCGCACCATCCTGCAGGCGACCACCGAGGTCGCCACCCCGACCATCTTCGGCATCATGATCATCATCCTGGTGTTCCTGCCGCTGATGACGCTGCAGGGCATCGAGGGCAAGATGTTCGGCCCTCTGGCGCTGACCATCGCGATCTCGCTGTTCGTCTCGCTGCTGGTGTCGCTGTTCCTGTCGCCGGTGCTGTGCTCCTACTTCCTCAAGGGCGGCGCCGACCACGACACGAAGATCATCGCCTTCCTCAAGCGCGGCTACCTGCCGATGCTGGATGCCGCGAGCAAGCACAACCGCATCACGCTGGCCATCGCCGTCGGCCTGTTGCTGGCCTCCATGGCGCTGTTCCCCTTCCTGGGCAAGTCCTTCATGCCGGTCATGAAGGAAGGCGCGCTGACGCCGCAGATCAACCGGGTGCCCAGCATCTCGCTGGAAGAATCGCTGCGCATGGAAATGGAGGCCATGAAGATGGTGGCGTCGGTACCGGGCGTGAAGTCGGTGGTGTCCAAGCTCGGCCGCGGCGAATCGCCGGCCGATCCGGCCGGCCCGAACGAGTCCGATCCCATCGTCATCCTGGACCCCGAAAGCGACCGTACCCAGGACGAGATCGACGAGGACATCCGCAAGAAGCTCTCGACCATCCCCGGCGTGCAGATCGTGCTGTCGCAACCGATCTCCGAACGGGTCGACGAAATGGTGACGGGCGTGCGTTCGCAGGTCGCGGTGAAGGTCTTCGGCGACACCTTGCCGGAACTCAAGCGCGTCTCCGAAGACATCGCCCGCATCCTGAAAGGCTTGGACGGCGCCATCGACATCCGCATCGAACGGCTCTCCGGCCAGCAGGCGCTGATGGTGGACATCGACCGCAAGGCAATCGCCCGTTTCGGCATCAACGTGGCCAACGTGCAGGGGCTGATCGAGTCGGCCATCGGCGGCAAGCCGGTGACCACGCTGTACGAGGGCGAACGCCGCTTCGCGGTGGCCGTTCGCTTCCCCGAGGAGCAACGCAACTCGGTGGAGACCATCTCGCGCATGCTGCTGCCGACCGCCGATGGCGCGCAGGTGCCCTTGTCGGCGGTGGCCAAGATCGCCCTGGTCGACGGCCCGGCGCAGATCAGCCGCGAAGGCGGCAAGCGCCGCGTGGTGGTGGGCGCCAACGTCGAGGGGCGTGACCTGGCAGGCTTCGTCGCCGAGGCGCAGGCCAAGATCGACGCCGAGGTCAAGCTGCCCGAGGGCTACTACCTGGTATACGGCGGTCAGTTCGAGAACATGGAACGCGCCATGGCGACGCTGACCGTGATCGTGCCGCTGACCATCGCCGCGATCTTCTTCCTGCTGTTCATGCTGTTCAAGTCGGTGAAGCTGGCCGGCCTGATCATCCTGGTGCTGCCCTTCGCCTCCATCGGCGGCCTGATCGGGCTGTTCGTCACGGGTGAATACGTCAGCGTGCCGGCTTCGGTGGGCTTCATCGCGCTGTGGGGCATCGCGGTGCTCAACGGGGTGGTGCTGGTGAGCTACATCCGGCGCCTGCGCGAAGACGGCATGGAAGTGGCGCAGGCGGTGCGGGACGGCTGCGTGGCGCGGTTCCGGCCGGTGATGATGACCGCCACGGTCGCGCTGCTGGGCCTGGTGCCCTTCCTGTTCGCCACCGGCCCGGGCTCCGAGGTGCAGCGTCCGCTGGCCATCGTGGTGATCGGCGGGCTGATCTCTTCCACGCTGCTGACGCTGGTGGTGCTGCCCACGCTGTACCGCTGGTTCGACGAGAAGCCGATGGAGGCCTGATCGCCCGGGCGAAGCGCACCACCGCGTCTTCGCCCGCATTTTTTTTGCCAGCGATGGCGCTTGCGGCTTGCCGCTCGACCTGCGCCATCGCAAACGACATCCTGCGGCCCCGGCCGCAAACATCGAATAGAGGCTGACCATGAAAGAAATTCGCGCCATCGTGCGACCGAGCCGTCTCCAGCGCCTGCGCGACGCGCTGCGGGAGATTCCCAACTTTCCAGGCGTGACGCTGATGAAGGCTGAGGGCTTCACCGCCCCCGCGTCGATGGACGCCGCCACCGTGCGCGAGGCGCTGGTCGACTACAGCGACAAGGTCATGCTGAGCGTGCTGTGCGAAGACAGCCTGGTGCCTGCGATCCGCGAGGCGATCTTCCAGTCGTGCCGTAGCGGACAGGTGGGGGACGGTCTGGTCTGGGTGGTGGACATCGCGGAAATCCACCGGGTGCGCGACGGCTCGGCCTACTGAGGCCTAGCGGCCGGCATGGCTCATGCGGCCAGTTCTTCGAAGATCAGCACCGCGAAAAACGCCAGCCCGGCGATCACCGTCCACTTGAAGGAAGCCACGCCCCAGCGACGGAAATGCGCTCGGCCGGTGGCCAGGTAGAGGGCGAAGCAAAGCGCCGACCCGCCCAGCAGCAGGAACATGGCGGCACGAAAGAACACCATCGGCGGGATGCCTTCGGCCTACCAGGCCCGCGCGACCTGCGCGAAACCCTTGGGCGCCTGGCGCTCGTCCTCGAAGCTGACGATCTCGTAGCAGTCCGGGTCGGCCAGCAAGGCCCGCAGCAGCTTGTTGTTCATCGCGTGACCCGAGCGGAAGGCGCTGTAGGCGGCCAGCAACGGCTTGCCGACGCAGTACAGGTCGCCGATGGCGTCGAGGATCTTGTGTTTGACGAACTCGTCGTCGTAGCGCAGGCCGCCGACGTTCAGCACCTTGTAGTCGTCCATCACGATGGCGTTGTCCAGCCCGCCGCCCAGCGCCAGGCCGTTGGCCCGCATCATCTCGACGTCGCGGGTGAAGCCGAAGGTGCGGGCGCGTGCGATGTCGCGGCTGTAGCTGTCGGCCCCCAGGTCGAATTCGACGCGCTGGCCGGTGGAGTCGACCGCCGGGTGGTCGAAGTCGATCTCGAAGCTCAGCTTGTAGCCGTGGTAAGGCTCGAGCCGCGCCCACTTGGCCGACGGGCCGGCGCCCTCGCGCACTTCGACCGGGCGCTTGATGCGGATGAAGCGGCGCGGCGCGCGCTGCAGCTCGATGCCGGCGCTCTGCAACAGGAACACGAACGACGAAGACGAGCCGTCGAGGATGGGGACCTCTTCGGCGGTGATGTCCACGTACAGGTTGTCGATGCCCAGGCCCGCGCAGGCCGACATCAGGTGTTCGATGGTGTGCACCTTGGCGCTGCCCACGTTGATGGTGGAAGCCAGGCGGGTGTCGTTGACGGCCATGGCCGAAACCGGGATGTCGACCGGCTCGGGCAGGTCGACCCGGCGAAAGACGATGCCGGTGTCGGGCTGGGCCGGGCGCAGGGTCAGCTCGACCCGCTGTCCCGAGTGCAGGCCCACGCCCACGGCGCGGGTGAGGGTCTTGAGGGTTCGTTGCTGAAGCATGGCCATAGCCGGCATTTTAGTTTTGCGGCATGCCCGCGCCAGCGAAATTGCCTTAATTAACCGGATAGCAGAGAACAGGGCATAAAAAAAGCGACAGCGCCTTTCGGACGCTGTCGCTTCACGGAAGCGGCCGCTGTGCGGCCGGCCCTCAATCTGCCTGCTTGCGCAGGAAGGCCGGGATTTCCAGGTCGTCCATGCCGCCGGACGCGAGCGCATCGACGCGGGCCGCGGCCTGCGTGCGGTTGGTGCGCCAGACGCTCGGCACGGCCATGTTGCCGTAGTCGGTCGCCGAGGCGTTGCCCAGCGAACCCAGGCCCTGGCCGTGACCGGCCATGGTGCCGCCGGCGGTCGCTACGGGCATGCCGAAGGCCACGTCGTGCGTGCCGGTGCGCAGCACCTGCAGCGGAGGCGCGGTGCGGCGTGCCTGGCCCTGGCGGGACAGGCCGGTGGCCACCACGGTGACGCGGATGTTGTCGCCCAGGCTGTCGTCGTAGGCGGTGCCGTAGATGACATGTGCATCGGGCGAGGCGTAGGCGCGGATGGTGTTCATCGCCAGCTTCGATTCCGACAGCTTCAGGCTGCCCTTGGCGGCGGTGATCAGCACCAGCACGCCCTTGGCGCCCGACAGGTCGATGCCTTCCAGCAGCGGGCAGGCGACGGCCTGCTCGGCGGCGATGCGGGCGCGGTCCGGGCCGTCGGCCAGGGCGGTGCCCATCATCGCCTTGCCGGGCTCGCCCATCACGGTGCGCACGTCTTCGAAGTCGACGTTGACGTGGCCCGGCACGTTGATGATTTCGGCGATGCCGCCGACGGCGTTCTTCAGCACGTCGTTGGCGTGTGCGAAAGCCTCGTCCTGCGTGACGTCGTCGCCCAGCACTTCGAGCAGCTTCTCGTTGAGCACCACGATCAGCGAGTCGACGTTGGCTTCGAGTTCGGTCAGGCCGGAGTCGGCGTTGGACATGCGGCGACCGCCTTCGAATTCGAAGGGCTTGGTGACCACGCCGACGGTCAGGATGCCCATTTCCTTGGCCACGCGGGCGATCACCGGCGCGGCGCCGGTACCGGTGCCGCCGCCCATGCCGGCGGTGATGAACAGCATGTGCGCGCCGTCGATGGCGGCGCGGATGTCGTCCACCGCGGCTTCGGCGGCTTCACGGCCCTTGTCGGGCTTGCTGCCGGCGCCCAGGCCGCTCTGGCCCAGCTGGATGGTGCGATGCGCGTGGCTGCGGCCGAGCGCTTGCGCGTCGGTGTTGGCACAGACGAACTCGACGCCTTGCACGGCGCGGTCGATCATGTGATCCACGGCATTGCCGCCGCCACCGCCGACGCCGATCACCTTGATCTGCGTGCCTTGGTGGAATTCTTCGACTTCGATCATTTCGATGGTCATGAGGGATCTCCTGAAATTTGTGCTTTAAGACTGAATACGGGGGACAAGAATCTGCGGGGAAATCGTTTTTGATGCGACGGCTGGGGAGGACCGGGTCGTCTACATCGCCATCGTCGGCGCACGGGCGGGCCAGCGCGCGCCAGCCACAGTCGGTACTGGGGGAACATGATTAAAAATTCCCCACGATGAAGTCCTTGAAGCGGCCGAAAGCCGTCTTCACGGACCCATGTTTCTGTGCGACCTTGAAGCCACGCAGGCGTGCCAGGCGGGCTTCTTCCATCAGGCCCATCACGGTGGAGGCACGCGGCTGGCTGACCATGTCGGCCAGGGCGCTGCGGTACTTGGGCACGCCGCGGCGCACCGGCTTCAGGAAGATGTCCTCGGCCAGCTCCAGCATGCCGGGCATGACGGCGCTGCCGCCGGTCAGCACGATGCCCGAAGACAGCATTTCCTCGTAGCCGGACTCGCGGATCACCTGCTGCACCAGCGAGAAGATCTCTTCCACGCGCGGCTCGATGACGCCGGCCAGCGCCTGGCGGCTCAGCATCCGCGGACCCCGGTCGCCCAGGCCCGGCACTTCGACCTGCGCTTCCGGGTCGGCCAGCAGCTGCTTGGCGCAACCGGACTCGACCTTGATGTCCTCGGCGTCCTTGGTCGGCGTGCGCAGCGCCATGGCGATGTCGCTGGTGATCAGGTCGCCGGCGATCGGGATCACCGCGGTGTGGCGGATCGCGCCGTTGGTGAAGATGGCGACGTCGGTGGTGCCGGCGCCGATGTCCACCACCGCCACGCCCAGCTCGCGCTCGTCGTCGGTCAGCACCGCCTGGCTGCTGGCCAGCGGATTCAGCATGAGCTGCTCCACGTCCAGCCCACAGCGGCGCACGCACTTGATGATGTTCTCGGCCGCGCTCTGGGCGCCGGTCACGATGTGCACCTTGGCTTCCAGGCGGATGCCGCTCATGCCGATGGGTTCGCGCACGTCCTGGCCGTCGATCACGAACTCCTGCGGCTCCACCAGCAGCAGGCGCTGGTCGGTCGAGATGTTGATGGTCTTGGCCGTTTCCACCACCCGCATCACGTCGGCGGGGGTGACTTCCTTGTCCTTGACCGCGACCATGCCGCTGGAGTTGAGGCCGCGGATATGGCTGCCGGTGATGCCGGTATAGACCCGGGTGATCTTGCAGTCGGCCATCAGCTCGGCCTCTTTCAGCGCCTGCTGGATGCTTTGCACCGTGGCGTCGATGTTGACCACCACGCCGCGCTTGAGGCCGTTCGACGGCGCCACGCCCAGGCCGGCCAGCTTCAGCTGCCCGTCGGACATCACCTCGGCCACCACGGCCATCACCTTGGCGGTACCGATGTCCAGGCCGACAACCAGGTCCTTGTACTCTTTAGCCATATCGTTTTTCCCTCGATTCCTGTTCTTGTCCGGCGCGTCAGTCGACGACCTTGACGTTGTTTTTCTTGGCCATCGCCGCGGCCTGTTCCGCCGTCATCGTCGTGACGCCGTTGAGCTTGAGCGCGTAACCGTCTCCGTGGCGCAAATCGGCCGACACCAGCGCATCGGGGCGACGCCCGTACTGGCCGGCGACCTGGGTCAGCGTGCGGACGAATCGTTCGGTTCGCGCGCGCACTTCTTCGGTGCTGCCGCCGCCGAGTTCGATCACCGGGCCGTCTTCCAGCGTCACGCGCCAGCCGCCGCGCCCCGACAGCGCCACCTGGGTGACCTGCATGTCGAGCGGGGCCAACACCGGCTGCAGCACCCGCGCCATGGCCAGCACCGCGGGCGCCTGACCGTCCGGTCCGGACAGGCGCGGAAGGTCGTCGCTGTCGACGTCGGCGACGTTGGCCTCGAACACCTCGCCGAAGCTGTTCACCATGGCCGAGCCGGACTCCGGCCCCCAGAAAGCCACCGGCACGTGTTCCTCGACGCTGACGTGAAGCAGGTTGGGGAACTCGCGCCGCACGTCGGCATGGCGCACCCACGGCACCGACTCGAACGCGGCGCGGGCCGCGCGCAGATCGACGGTGAAGAAATTGCCCTCGAGCTTGTTGGCCACGTTGGCTCGCAAGGTGAAAGCGTTGTTGTGGCTGAGCTTGCCTTCGACCACGATGCCGCCCAGGGCGAAGGCCGGGTTGCGCAGCGTCCACCAGCCGGCCGCCGCCAGCAGCAGCACGGCGCAGCCGGCGAACAGGACCGCGGCGGTCACGTTCATCAGGCGTACGTCGAACGGTGCGGGCGAGACGTCGGTCACTCGGCGTGCTCCTGGTTGCCCATGTCGCGCGCGGCCTGGCGCTGCGCCGGCGAGTAGTCCAGCGCGGCGGTCGCCAGGATGCGCAGGCACAGCTCGGCGTAGTCCAGGCCGGCGCAGCGGGCCGACATGGGCACCAGCGAATGCGAGGTCATGCCCGGCGAGGTGTTCATCTCCAGCAGGAAAGGCTTGCGGTCGGTGGCGCGGATCATCAGGTCGGCACGGCTCCAGCCGCGGCAACCCAGGGTGCGGTAGGCGGCCAGCACGATGCGCTGGATCTCGCGCTCTTCGGCTTCGGGCAGTTCGCTGGGGCAGAGGTACTGCACGTCGTCGGTGAAGTACTTGTTCTGGTAGTCGTAGGCGCCTTCGGGCGCGCGGATGCGGATCACCGGCAAGGCGATGGCGCCGGCGCCGCTGCCCAGCACCGGCACGGTGATTTCCTCGCCGGCGACGAATTCCTCGCACAGCAGGTCGGGGTCGTAGCGGGTGGACAGCGCCACGGCCTCGGCCAGTTGCGCCGCGTCGGTCACCTTGGTCACGCCGATGGAAGAACCTTCGCGCGGCGGCTTGACGATGAACGGCAGGCCCAGCGTGGCCGGCACGGTGGCGATCTGCTCGGTCGTCTGCTGGTCCGGCGCCAGGCGCACGTAGCGCGGCGTGGGCAGGCCGTCGGCCAGCCAGACGCGCTTGGTGGTGACCTTGTCCATGGCGATGGCCGATGCCATCACGCCCGGTCCGGTATAGGGAATGCCCATCAGCTCGAGCGCGCCCTGCACCGTGCCGTCTTCGCCGAAGCGGCCGTGCAATGCGATGAAGCAGCGGTCGAAGCCCTCGGTAAGCAGTTCGGACAGCGGGCGGGTGCCGGTGTCGAAGGCATACGCGTCGACGCCTGCGCCGCGCAGCGCGGCCAGCACGCCGGTGCCCGACATGAAGGAAATTTCGCGCTCGGCCGAGGCTCCGCCCATCAGCACGGCGACCTTGCCGAAGGATGCCGGCGGCGGCAGTTCGGGCAGGCGGGCGATCAGGTCTTTGGGATTCACGCGGCGACTCCTGCAACGGCATTCGTCTCGGCCGTGAGTTGCAGCATCTCGGCCACCTTGGCCGGCACCGCGCCGATGGTTCCGGCGCCCATGCAGATCACCACGTCGCCGTCTCGCGCCTGCGCGGCGATGGCCTCGGGCATGGCGGCGATGTCGTCCACGAACACCGGCTCGACCTTGGCCGCAACCCGCAGGGCACGCACCAGGGCCCGACCGTCGGCCGCCACGATCGGCGCCTCGCCGGCGGCGTACACCTCGGCCAGCAGCACGGTGTCGGCGTGTTCGCCGATCACCTTGACGAAGTCCTCGAAGCAATCGCGGGTGCGGCTGTAACGATGCGGCTGGAAGGCCAGCACGATGCGGCGACCGGGGAAGGCGCCCTGCGCTGCCGACAGCGTGGCGGCCATCTCGACCGGGTGGTGGCCGTAGTCGTCGATGAGGGTGAAGGTACCGCCGTCGGCCGCACGCAGCTCGCCGTAGCGCTGGAAGCGCCGGCCCACGCCGCGAAAGCCCGACAGCGCCTTGAGCACCGCCTCGTCCGGAATGCTCAGTTCAACGCCGACGGCGATGGCCGACAGCGCGTTGAGCACGTTGTGGCGGCCGGCCAGGTTCAGGGTGACGTCCAGGTCGGGCAGCGTGACGCCGTTGCGGCGCTGCACGGTGAAACGCATGGTGCCGGCCTCGGCGCGCACGTCGACCGCGCGCACCTGGGCGTCTTCGGAGAAGCCATAGCTGGTGACCGGGCAGTTGACCTGCGGAAGGATCTCGCGGATGGCCGGGTCGTCGGTGCACAGGATGGCCACGCCGTAGAAGGGCATCTTGTGCAGGAAGTCGACGAAGGCGCCCTTCAGGCGGCTGAAATCGTGCCCGTAGGTTTCCATGTGGTCGGCGTCGATGTTGGTGACGACGGCCATCACCGGCAGCAGGTTGAGGAAGGAAGCATCGGACTCGTCTGCCTCGACCACGATGTAGTCGCCGGTGCCCAGCTTGGCATTGGCACCGGCGCTGTTGAGGCGGCCGCCGATGACGAAGGTCGGGTCCAGGCCGGCTTCGGCCAGCACGCTGGTGACCAGGCTGGTGGTGGTGGTCTTGCCATGGGTGCCGGCGATGGCGATGCCCTGCTTCAGGCGCATCAGTTCGGCGAGCATCATGGCGCGCGGCACCACCGGGATGCGTTTGACCCTGGCCGCCACGACTTCCGGGTTGTCCTGCTTGACGGCTGTCGAGGTGACGACCGCGTCGGCGCCGTCGATGTTTTCCGCTGCGTGGCCGATTCGGGTGGCGATGCCCAGGGCGCCCAGGCGGCGCAGCGTGGCGCTGTCGGACAGGTCGGAGCCGGAAACGACGTAGCCGAGGTTGAACAGCACCTCGGCGATGCCGCTCATGCCGGAGCCGCCGAGGCCGACGAAATGGATGTGACGGATGGCGTGTTTCATTGTTGTTCTGCGGTCTGGCTGGACTTGCTGCGGGCGCTGGCTTGGGCGGGCTTTGCCTGCGTGGCGGGCGCTGTGTACTTGCGGTGGACGGCTGCTCGATTTCGCCCTGCGCTTGCGGAGGGGGCCGTGCGTTGGCGGTGGGCGCCTGCTTGGTCGCTCTCTGCCTGCGAGGTGGGCGCTGTGTACTCGCGTTGGACGCCTGCTCGATATCGCCGTGCGCTTGCGGAGGGCTCCCTGCACTGGCGGTGGGCGCCTGCTTGGTCGCACTCTGCCTGCGAGACGGGCGCTGTGCACTCGCAGTGGACGCCTGCTCGATATTGCTCGGCGCTTGCGGAGGACGCCCGGCGCTGGCGGTGGTCGCCTGCTTGGTCGCACTCTGCCTGCGAGGTGGGCGCTGTGCGTTTGCCGAGGTCGCCTGCTCGATACCGCTCTGCGCTTGCGGAGGGCGCCCTGCACTGGCGGTGGTCGCCTGCTTGATCGCGCTGTGCCTGCGAGGCGGACGCTGTGCGTTTGCCTAGGTCGCCTGCTCGATACCGCTCTGGCGATTGAAATGTTTCTTTTCCACTGGCGTGGGGCAGAGGCCGGGAGCCGCCCGGCTGCGGGTCACTTTCTTTTGCTTCGCCAAAAGAAACTAACGAAAGAAAAGGCGACCCGGCAGTCCGAGTCCCCTTCGGGGCACGCTGCGGTGCTCGCAAAAGCGGGGT
>Ga0308164_10001471_pt1 | contig 27416 bp, 22 predicted proteins | sample PhyTR2_FD_201031 | JGI IMG/M metagenome (GOLD analysis project Ga0308164, IMG submission 201031) | Phyllosphere microbial communities from UC Gill Tract Community Farm, Albany, California, United States - DLSLT.R2 | ecosystem: Host-associated > Plants > Phyllosphere > Unclassified | place: USA... | reverse complement strand
ATCCTGCCACACCACACCATCTGAGTACTGCATTTTTCCACCGTTCAGCGGATTATACCTCATGGCTCCAGAGGCTGCTTCTGATGCCGTCTGGGTAGTTTCACCTATTCCGATAGAGTTATCTGTATTATTAGTCGATCTTGCGTCTATTTTCACTGCGGGCGTAAGAAGTCCTATTCCTATTTCTCCGTTGGCCGTAAATACTACATCATTAGCTACCTGAGCAGCAGTTGGAATCCCTGTAGCCGGATTATCTTTGGTGCCATCTATATGTAGTACGGCTTGAGGGCTTGATGTATTAATGCCCACTTGTGCAGACATGAAATTTACCAAAAAGCATCCTCCAGCCACTACACATTTCATCATTGTGTTTATTTTTTTCATCTAAAGTTTGTGTTTTTCAGAATGTAAAATTCTTCAGCAAAGATAAATTCAAATAGATCATTCCTACAACACATAAAAAATGAAATAAATACAAACAACTGAAAATGTAACACTTAAATACATTTTAAACAGTATCAAAATTCGGAATTTTAGTAACTTCAGGGAAATACAGGACAAAAAACTAATGTTTTTTTTAAACAAGAAAGAGAATTTAATAGAAATTTTTAAACATTAATGAAATCTGAAATTGGCTTCGGGTAACGTATTCTTTTTCAGGAAAGCTTCATATTCCGGAGAGAGTTTTGCACGACCAAAGGTATTTTCCCCACTCATGCTTCCGAGGCGTACTTTGTCTTTACCATACTTTTTATTCATGGCATCCATTGCTTTCATGACCGGCAGGTGCTGATTCTGGGTATCTTCTTCAAAAAGACTGATCTGCCTCTGATCCTCCGGAACAAAGTCATTCACCATCACCCCTGCCCTTTTATAATGGAATCCATCTTTATAAATGGCTTCGAAAAGTTCGTTCACAACCCTTCCTATCAAAATGGAAGAATTGGTGGGATTGGAAAGAATTCGGGTCATGGCATTTCGGTATTCAGGCAGATCTTTTCTGAAACGGTTAGTCTGTACAAACACGGTGATCATCTTACAACAGGTATTTTGCTTCCTTAATCTTTCTGAGCAATACATTCCGAAAGTTTCCACCCGCTCCCTAACCTCTTCTTTCCCGATAAGCATCTGCATGAAACTTCGGGTAACAGCAATAGATTTTTTTGGCGATGGGGAATCCAGTTCCAGCTGGCGGATTCCTTTAAGCTCATTGATCATCCTTACCCCATGAATTCCCATGATCTTACGGACCCACATCTCAGGTTTTTGGAGCAGATCCCAGGCTTTATAAACTCCACTGTCCTGCATTTTTGCAGCAAGTTTACGGCCGATTCCCCATACATCACCGATATTGAGCCACCTCAAAGCTTTTTCAATTTTTTCAGGAGTGTCGAGGGTATAAACACCATCAAACTGATTTGGAAAATCCTTCACAATCCTGTTAGCTACCTTGCAGAGTGTTTTTGTAGGTGCAATTCCTATGCTTACAGGAATATTTTCTTTTGCTTTGATCTCGTCTTTTATCTTAAGGCAGTAATCACGGATATTGACATATTTAAAACCGGAAAGATCCAGAAATAGCTCATCAATACTGTATACTTCATAATCCAGGACATACGACTTTGAAATATTAATGACCTGCTGGCTTTTGTAATTATAAAGTTCAAATTTTGCAGAAAAGCTTTTCACATCATGCTGTTTGAAAAGATCTTTATATTTGAATGCAGGAGCTGCCATAGGAATGCCCAGATCTTTGGCTTCTTTACTTCTCGACACCACACATCCGTCATTATTGGAAAGTACCACAACAGGTTTTCCTTCGAGAGACCCATTCAGAGTTCGCTCGCAGGAAACAAAAAAGTTGTTGCAGTCGACTAAAGCATACATGATAGATGATGATAATTTTAACGCAAAATTATCATTTTTAAAGATAATTTCTTTCTTTAATTTTAAAATTAACACTATAATTAACACATTGATTATTATATAGTTAATTTATTTTAAACACGTCAAGTTCTGTCGTATTACTTCTATACCTTACATGCCTTCAATTCAGCTATCGGCAGATTACCTTTAAATATTCTTCTTCCAGATCGATCTGATATAAGTGCTGTCGAATGACTTCTTCATTAATGGAGATGTCTTTTATTTGAACTTAAATCAAAAGAAACTTTTATAAAACTCCGCTGTCTTTATGTTGTGAGAAATATCTATTTAAATTAGAAAATTTTCAAGAATCTAAATTTATTTTATTTAAAATATTAATTAAATACGTCAAGTTTCGTCGCCATTCATGTATACTTTTGTGGTATAATAATATACATCATGGACAAAATTACAATAGAAAGAATCAACAAGCTTCATCCTTATGTACGGGACGAAGTGAAGCAGATTATTAAAGAATGTGACGAGGCTCTCACCGGACGTGCAAAGGTGAGAATTACCCAGGGACTGAGATCTTTTGAGGAGCAGGAAAAACTGTATGCCATCGGAAGGATCACTTCCGGTAAAAAAGTGACCAACGCAAAAGCCGGGCAGAGTATCCATAATTATGGCCTCGCTGTTGATATCTGCCTGATGATCGACGGTAAGGTGGCAAGCTGGGATACCGTCAAAGACTGGGATAATGATCAGGTGGCCGACTGGTATGAGTGTGTAAAGATTTTCGCAAAGCACGGTTGGGACTGGGGTGGAAACTGGAAGACTTTTAAAGACCTTCCCCACTTTGAAAAAAAGAATATCCTGACTAAAAAAGGACTGGTCAAAACAAACTGGCGAACGTTATCCAAGATGCCGAGGGATAAGCAGAATTATATTCTATTTTAATTCTCTTTTATTTGAAAATAATTATAATACGACAAGTTCTGTCGCTTCCCAATCCTACCTTTGGTTTGTTAGAAAAATGTTAGTTAACTGAGATCTCAATACTAAAACCAGCATCTGTTTTTAAAAACAGAACGTTGGTTTTAGTTGTCTCAGGACTCTATTTTTCTTTTGAAAAATTACTAAAAATCACATGAAAAAGACAACCATTCTTTCTTTGGACGGGGGCGGAATAAGAGGTATTATCACCTGTATTATTCTCCGCTACATAGAAGAGCAGCTTCAGTATCATGATAACCCGGCGGCCAAACTCGGGGATTATTTTGATCTGGTGGCCGGAAGCAGCACAGGAGGACTGATCGCTTCTATTATTCTATGTCCCGATGAACACCGGAAAGCAAAATATTCTATTCAGAAAGGATTAGAATTATATGCTGAAAAGGGAGGCGACATCTTTCAGGTATCTTTTTGGGAAAAGCTGGTCAATCCATTTGGCCTTCTTAATGAAAAAATCCCTCAAGAATCACTTGAAAAAAACTTAAATGATTTTTTTGGACACTTAGAACTTAAAGAATTTATAAAACCATGTTTGATAACCAGTTATGATATAGAAAACAGAAGAGCTAAGCTTTTTAACTCGTGGGAGGCTAACCTCAGCACAGATAATTTTTATGTAAAAGATATTTGTAGAGCTACATCGGCAGCGCCCACTTATTTCAGTCCGGTACAGATAAAATCTATGTATGGACAGATCTTCAGCCTGATTGACGGCGGTATGTTTGCGAATAACCCTACTTTATGTGCATATGCGGAAGCGAGAAAAATTCCTTTTGCAGAAGTATTAAAGAATCACCAGAAAGCCAATCATCCGGGTGTAAATGATATGATTATTGTTTCTCTGGGAACAGGTGTGGAAGCCAGACCTTATTCTTTTAAAAAGCTGCAAAAGTCAGGAAAAATAGGTTGGGTAAATCCTATCATTGATATCCTGATGTCTGCAAATGCAGAAACGGTAGATTATCAGATGTGCCAGATGTTCCAGACCTTAGGACAAAGGAATCAGAAAAATTATTACCGTCTGAATCCTTCATTAAAAAATGCCTCTCCAAGTATGGACAATGTAAGACGGTCCAACATCGAAAATCTGATCCAGGCAGGCCTAAGCTATATTGATGATAACAGGGAAACACTGAACCAAATTGTACAGAAACTGATCAGAAATAAAATATAAGCCTTTTACCTTATAAAGACTTAATATAAGCTTAAAAGCTAATATTTAGAAATTATAAAAAGTTTTTTAAACACGTCAAGTTTTGTCGTCTTCCCGCACTACTTTTGAAGTATAAACAAAGACACAAAAAAACAATCATTAAAATTTTAAAAAGCCTTTGAATTCAACATTTATCAATGCTGGACAGCCAGAAATATGCTTAAAACATAACCTCAACCTTACAACACAAAACATGGAAGCACCAAATCACAATCAAGATACACTTTTCGATGAGGATCTCTATACAATAGAATGGAGCGACATTGAGCATGCTGAGATGGACTATGAGAACTATCTCAATGATATAGAAAATTTTTTCAGGGAAGATTTCGAAGACGCTATTCCTGAAGAAAATATATACTAAATACTCTATAACACGACAAGTTCTGACACTGTCCGGAATTACCTTTGAAACACCAAACCAAAACACCAGACATCATCCTATAATCATTCAAAAACACCTTTGAATCTATCATTCACAAAATGCCGGACAGCCAGAACTATGTCTGAAAATCTGTAAGTAATATGAAAATATAACCATAAAGTGGAAATAGTCTCAACCATAAAAAATGAAGACTCAATCCATGAAAAGCTTTATCAAAAAGACTTTTCAAATTCTATTAATTAATCAAAAACAAAATCACACAGTTTTATTATGAAAACAAAAGAAGAATTAAGGCTCTTATTCGAAAACGGAGACAAGCCTACACAAGAAAATTTCTGGGAATGGCTGGATTCGTACTGGCATAAGGATGAAAAAATTTCTGACAGCTCCGTTGATTCGGTTGAAAGAGTAATTCCCGTCATTATCGATGGAGTAATTTTAGGACATTCAACATCTATATCTACTCCAAAAAATGTAAAAAAAATCAACCAAGGCTCTTTTCAATGGGCAGGAATGAATTATCCGATTACTGAAGTTAATTTTAATGAAGGACTTGAGGAGATTGGACCATATGCATTCCAATCTCAAAATGTATTAAAAATTAAAACTCCCTCAACATTAAAAGTTATAGATAATGCTGCTTTTGATGGCCAAATGAATCTCATAAATGGAAATATTGTAAATGAATTAGTTCCATTAGAAGAAATTATCCTGAATGAAGGATTAATACGAATTGGAGATTATGCTTTTAAATGTACCAAAGCCAAAATAAAGAACTTATATATTCCCTCCACCGTTCAACATGTCGGTATAAATGCATTCGAAATTTCTTCACTTCAGGTTATTTCAGCCCCGGCTGGTCTGGATTTAAGTAATGCTGGAATCCCTGCAACAGCCACAATTACTTATAGATAAAAATATTTATGAAAACAAAAGAAGAACTAAAGCTATACTTCGAGAACGGAGATAAGCCTACACAAGAAAATTTCTGGGAATGGCTGGATTCGTACTGGCATAAAGATGAGAAAATTGATATGACAAAAGTCTCTGGACTTGAAAATGGAACCTATACCGATATTTATGCAAAAACAGATGCCGAAGGGAATACCTCAATGGATTTTTATAATGAAAAAAGGGTATTTATACAATCCGGGACTTTAAGAATTCCTGATTATTTTACAAAGGGAACATTTATAACCGAATTAAAAATACCAGAAGGAATTGTAAGCATTGGACAAAGTGCTTTCCAAAGTTCTGGTTTAACTTCTCTTTTTATACCTGACAGTGTTGTTGAAATTAAGAGTCTGGCTTTTTCAGGTAATGTAATAAGCTTTCTGAGACTTGCCGAAAATATCTCAAAAATCGGATACGGAGCGTTTTCAAACAATCAGCTTTCAGAATTACTCATTCCAGAAACCCTTAAAGTAATTGATCAGTCAACATTCAGCAATAATAAACTTACATCTGTTGAAATTCCAAATGGTGTAAATGAAATTAAAAACTTTGCATTTGGTAATAATCAACTGACCTCCGTAACAATTTCCAATAGCGTTCTCAATATTGAGGTAGGAGCATTTTCCGGAAACAGGCTTACACAGGTAACCCTTGGATCAAATACTCAATACAATATCAATTCTTTCGATCCGGAAGTTCAAATTACCGGAGGAAAACTTATCAATTAAAAATATTAAGCAAACAAAAATGAAAACAAAACAAGAATTAAAAAAATATTTTGAGAACGGAGACATTCCTGTACAGGAAGAATTTTGGGAATGGCAGGAATCTTATTGGCATAAGGATGAGAAAATTCCGTCAGATAAGTTAGAATACGACTTTTCCAAGAAAGCAGATCTTATAGGTGGTAAAGTTCCCGCATCTCAGCTACCGAGCTATGTAGATGACGTATTGGAATTCGGCTCATTAATCAACCTTCCCCAGTTTGGCGAATCGGGAAAAATTTATATCACTATAGACACCAATAGGTTATACAGATGGACTGGCACTCAATATATTGATATTACTCAGGGCGATGTAGGAAATCTTCAGGCTGTAACAGACCGAGGAAATGAAACAACAAAAGGGATTAAAATACAGGGAATTGGCTATGGAGGATCTTCTCAGCAATCCAACATTCTGATTAGTGATGATGTAATGAATCTGAATGGTCAATCCAACAATACCATTACAATAGGGATAAACTCTAAACCATATGGATCAGATCAAATCGTCATTGGAAGTTCAACATGCGTTACATCTGACAGCAGCTCTATTGGAAATACTATAATTGGTCATTCCAGCTACTCAAATGGCTTATATTCAAGCGAAAATACTGTAATTGGGTACGGAACCTTTAATAATGCTAAAAGCTCTAGCGGTAATACCATCATTGGAACTTATGCAGCTAACGGAGGTGGAGACGGTAACTACCTGAATATCATACTAGGTCAAAGTGCAGGTTCATATCTTTCTGCTAATTCCAGAAATAATATTATCCTGGGAAATAATTCTCATTTTAATAATGTTCAACTGCAAAATAGCCTATATATTCACAATAATGGCTCAAGCAATCCTGTAATACTGTCCGATGCTCTAATATCTGGAAACTTTGCAGACAGATATGTAAATATCAATGGTAAATTTTCTATTACCCCAGGCAAAATGCCTTCTGCGGACAGTAGTTATACCAAAAATATTGTTGCCAAACCAGACGGAACTTTCGGATGGGAAGATAAAACAAGCTCTGAAAGTATTCCATTAGTTGGGACAGATCCTTTAAACCCTGTTACCGGAGATATTTATATCAACAAGAATAGTTCAACTCATACAATCCTTTCTGACGGATATGTTTTCTGTTCAGATATTACGAGCACCGGTACAATGATGAATACCTCATCTCTTGAATTTATTGATGCAGGAACGGAAATAGTAATCATATCAAAAGAAGGAATAACAACTCAAAATACAGACTATGTTATTACCTGCAACGGCTCAGCAGCAAGAGGCCTTACCGGAGCTTTGGACTACACCTCAAATATTGGGAAACTTGATTATATTCAAAAGCTGTATGCAGACAAGCAGCATTCCTACACAACCCAAGAAGAATTAACAGGCGGAACCTGGATCAATGGTAAACCCGTTTACAAAAAAACAGTGGTGTTCACTCAGATTCCAAGAACAGGTTTGGTTGAGTTCAAAACTGAGTTTCCGGACATTGACACCATTATTTCCAACGAGATGTTTACAGAATGGCAGGCAATAGATACCGCATTCGCAGGTAACCAATGGCGAAACAAAGCCTTCATTACCATAGAAAGAAAGCTGGCTACCATTGAACTAATGGGTGATCCTGACTATGACTATTCGGCCATTAACTCATTTACCCTCACCCTTGAATACACCAAAAAATAATAAATCATATAAACAAAATATTATGGCAACAAACAATACACAAAACAATACTTCGCAAACTCTTTTCAGGTTTGTCAGCTTGAGAAATCCTCAATTGACAGAAACTAAAAAACAGAATCTCGGATTTATTCACAGACCCTCTGGAATGACAGGCTCATTTGATGTAGCAGTCAATCCTAGTGATACAGCATTAGTTAAATTCCAAGCTTTAGTACGAGCTGTAAAATCTTTTGATCCTGTAGGATACAAAACTGAGCTGCAAATCGAAGAAGGTTCTTTTTCTGAAGCCTTAAAAATCGGTAGGAAAATTGCGAAAAAAGATATTATTTCTGCTGCAGATGAAAATACAGCTAAAAGTCTTTACAATAGTAGTACTATTCAAAATAAACTGGGAGAAGTTTGGGATAACTTAATTTACCAGACCGTTACACAGGAAAATTTCTATGTAAAAGAGGCACTGGTTCATATTTTAAAAGCTCTTCACTTTGGATATGTTGCAGATCTACCTGTAACTCCAGAATTAATAAAAGTAAACGGAGATGATTTGAAAGCTAAAGCTCTTGAAGCCAGAGTTGTACTACCAATGAAGATTTTGGGAGATGGGTATGAAGGGGAAGGTCAAACTACACCTTCAACTGGCAATACCTTCCAAGTAAATGTATCCCAGATTGGAAGTGGAGTTATAAACGGAACAACTCTTCCGGCAGCAGTTAAGCAACAGCTTAAAGTGGACGGACAAAAAATTTCAGAACTTTCGCTTCTTAGCTTTGAAAGGGATCAATTGGTACAACTAAGGTCTGAACTTGAAAAAATGCAGAAACTGTTCTATACGCTTAGAACAAAGGCATATGATGCTGCCAACAAGCAATATCTCAATATCAACCAGGCTGGTATTGATGCTTATGATGCAATGCTTGAAAAAGTCAATGCTCAGATTGATAAAGGAGGCCTCAGTCAGGAAGAAATCGATGCTTTGTATGCCGCATTAGATAGATTAAATGTTCCAGCATTCAAATTTGAATACAAAAATGAACTCAACTTTGGGGATCTTAAAGCAAAACTTTCAGAAGATTTGTTTGAGATATTCATTAAACATTTTGCGCTCGTAAATAATGGCACTCCAATAGAAAGAGAATTAGATTTTACAAAGATTGAATTTGTATCTGATAAAGAAATTCTAATTGATAAAGTACCTGTAACAATTACTGAAGAGTATGATACATTTACTGAAGTCTTTGAAAACCTTGACGGGCTGGCATCTTCTAAAACACAAGAATTATTTACAAAATCTCCCATGCAACAGCAGGAGTATGCAAAAATAGGAAGTGTTTTGGTCCCTGTATCTAATAAAACTACTTACAGTGAGATTTCAGGAACTTATTATTTAAAAGTAATTTCTAAAAAGGTCTTATTCACCACTAGCAATGCCATCGTTTTCTACTATAATACCGATAGTGATTCTTTAGCTCTTTCTTCTGCCATTATGGAAATCTCAGGAGATGGACAGCAGAATGTAAGCGTTCCGGCTACTGACATCGTCGACGGAAAAGTAGTTTTCCCTCCTACTTTGAATTTCATGAAAAGTGTAACAGGTATAAAAATCAATTTATACTTTAAGAACGGAGAACATACTGTAGTGGAGCATGCTATTACTCCTAATCAGGAATATACCGGAAGATTTTCATTCAGAACCATAGTGGATGATGGTGGTGGAGAAACCCCCGGAGGCGAAAATCCTGGCGAAGGAGGTGAAGACCCGGGAACCAATCCTCAACCCGGAACTTTTATCCCTAAACACTTTGGCGTAAAAAGGCTTGGTATTGCAGATTATCTTAAAGTAGTACAATCTACACATGCTTATATTCCAGGAGAAGTTACGCATATAGAAAACGTAATGGCCAAGGAGTTTAAGCAGAAATCTACAAGAAGACTCAGAAGAAGCGAAATCCAGACCACAACATCAAAGTCTACAGAAAGAGAAACATTAAGCGACACAACTACAACGACCAGAAACGATATGCAGTCTGAAGTAGCCAATGTTATCCAGCAGGACATCAATACTGAATCACATTTCAGTTACAGAAGTGGTGGAATGGGAAAAACTTTTGAAGTAGGTGGAAGTTTTGCAGCACATAACTCCAAAGAGGCCAGTACACGACAAGCTGTAGAAAAATCTCAGGAAATTACAGCAAAAGCGACAGAAAGAATTCTTACAAAAGTAGCTGAAGAAAGAATTGAAAAAATTATTGAAGAATTCGAAGAAAACAATGCGCATGGCTTCGATAACAGAGACGGGAACAAACATGTAGTTGGAGTTTACAGATGGGTAGATAAAAAGATGAAAAATCAGATCTACAACTATGGCAAACGTACCATGTTTGAATTTATGATCCCTGAACCTGCAAGACTTCATAACCTCGCAACCCCTTCTGTAAAAGCAGATACATTGAAAGCTCCGGTGGATCCAAGAAAAGCAGATGGCGAATGGAAAATGCCCGATTTCAAAACAGCAACGAAAGAACAGCTTCAGCACTGGGCTGAAATCTATGGAATTACTTTGACATCCATGCCTCAGGCTAATATTACCGAAGATCAGTATCATGATGACACATCAGGAGCTTCAGATTGGGAAATGAGAAATGTGGCAATGTCTATTCCTCAAAATTATAAATGTACCCATTATAATGTTCATTACTCTTATAAAGAAAAACGTAAAAAGGGGAAAATCAAAATTAATAATACAGGCGAATTGACGGACCATGAAGGAGACAGAAGCTTCCCTGCCAATACTACAGGAACATTTACGCTTACTTTCTACATTTACTATATAGATATTGCTTCTTTTAAAGTAACAAAATATTGTACACTTTCTAATGAATTCATTGAATCATGGAAAAAAGAAAATTTTGATGCAGTTATAAAAGCATATGAAGAAGCTTATGCTAATTTCCTTATCAAGCAGAAAGAACTTGATGATAAAGCAAAAGAGGAATCTGAAGCAGCCAGTGAGAAAAAAGATGGTTTAGCCAATTTCTACCGTGATATGGAATCAGTAATTCTGAAACATAACTGTATTGCCTATCTGTTACAGGATTATATTGCTCCTTTAGGAAAAGCATTTACTGTGGGTGATAAAATGAGCAATTTTGAGGTGATTCTGGGTGAAGAGCTTGAACAGTACACTGCATTAGCCAAATTTATGGAACAGGCTTTCGAATGGAGTATCATGGACTACACTTTCTATCCATATTATTGGGGAGAAAGAAAAAGATGGCAGGAGATGTATCTTTCACAGAATACAGATCCATTATTCAGAAGTTTCCTACAGGCAGGTATGGCCAGAGTAATTGTAACCGTAAAACCAGGATTTGAAGATGCTGTCCAATTCTTTATGTCTACGGGTAGGATCTGGAACGGTGGTGAAGTACCGGTAATCGGAGACCCAATGTATCTGAGCATTGTTGATGAAATGCGTGAACCAGTAGGTTTGAAACAAGGAAAACCATGGATCACTACACTTCCTACATCATTAAATATTTTGCAGGAAGGTTCTGCAGGATTACGTACTCTAAATGCTTTGCCATTTACTATTGAAAACCCTGAAGATTTTGAAGTTCCGTCAGATGTAGTTACTGAAGACACAGATTTTGTAAAGAATGACAATCTTCTTGGAGTTCAAGAATCAGGAGCATCTTCTGAAAAAGTAATTTCCGGAGACTGGAATTAAGTTTATTAATCCAAATTAAAAAACAATATGGCTAGTATAGGAAAAATTACCAGAGTAAATACCTTTCCTTCAGAAGGAAAAAGAGATACAAATGTCATTAATTTTTCAGTTTCGGATTAATACGATTAATAAAACTGGGCAGAGTTTAAACATTCTGCCCTTTTTAAATCTTAAAATTATTAAAAATGAAAAATACAGAATATAATGATGTTTTTGATATCGGTGGCGAGGCCTTATCAGTGGACAATAAATTTGTTTTCCCAACATTTCCGTCCTTAAAAACCCCTTTTACAATTGGTGAAAATATCAGAGGGATGAATAATGTGAGTCCGTTGGCTACATATAAATTTTATAATCAAAATTCAAATGAGATTGCAACGAAATATTTTATAGATGCTGATCCGCCAGAAAAAGGAGCGTTTACTTATGTTTCGGATATTCGAAGTGATCTTACCCAATATATTAAAGATGTAAAAGATTTTTATTATTATGAAAAACAGGATGTAGACCATTTTGCATTTAAAGTGATACTTTTTTCCTCTACAGAAGCTACTAAACTTAAAGAATGTTTTGATGTCTGTAAACCAAAAGGCAGGGAGGTTTTAATGTTTGTAGAAGACAACAAAGGAGACACGAGTGGAACATATGGAGCAATACGTTTTTCAGAAGAACTTTTACAATTTTTCACAAACAAAGACAAACAATATAAAAATTATAACTTTTTATCCTATGATCTTCAGGATAATAAAAATGTATATGATTATCTAAGAAAATCTGTTCCCGGAATTACAGAAGAACAACTTACGAATCTTTTCCACAAAGGATATATTGAAGATAAAAGAATTGGTCTTGTAAAAGATTTTTTTCAGCTTGCTTCTGCATTTTCCAGTGGAATGTCTTTTATTCCCGGTGTATCATGGCTTACCAATGATGCAGCAAGAATAGCAATGAGTGCTATTTTGGGTAAAGCTATACAATTGATAGAAAAAACCCGATTGGAAGAAAACAGATGGCAACCCAAGTCTCCCCAAAAAGAAAACGGAGAACTGGATGAAAACTACCGTTATGAGCCCCTTATATCTTCTGGAAAAGATGAAAACGGAACGATAAATATTACCCAACTCGTAAAAATTCTAAAAGGAATGCTGGAAACACAGAATCGTATCATGAGAAATGTTCTTTTAGTAAGAAAAGATTTTACCAACAATACAGAAGCTACGGGCATTTTAGAATTTTTGTATGCAAAGTATCTGGATTCTTATGATATAGCAATGGAAGTTATTAATAGTCTTGAAGATCTTTCTGAAATGGAATTTCTTAAATATGGTGCTCAAGCCTATAATGCCTTGCTTTGTGGTGTGTGGAACGGATTGATAGATTCTGTTTCCGGTTTATTTGCTCTTGTAAAAATGTTTTATGATGGTATTACATTAGGAAAAGATTTTGTACAGAATATAGAAAAGTATCTGCCAACTCTTTTAGAACAATATGACGAAACTATACAGGCTATAAAGAATATTAGTTTTTCGGAAACAGCCAAATATGTATATTCGAAATTAAAGCAAATAAATCTTACATTTGATCCCATTGCCTGCGCCTATTTTGTTGGATATGTCTATGGTTTTATTATCTCCTTGATTATAGAGGTGGTTCTAACCATCATTTTAACAGGGGGTACAGTAACTGTACCGTTAATTATAGAAAAGCTGGAAGAGGCTATCTTCGGAATTTTCAGACTAAGTTGGGGAATTGCTAAAGGGGCTATAAAAGCTGTAAGAACTTTTGCCAGATTTGTTTTAAAATCCATTGAAGATTTAATTGAAGCTTTTCAAGAATTATTGCGTATCTTAAAAGGTGAAAAAGGAAGTTTCAAAAAAATTATTGATGAAGTTTTTGAAGCAAGTAATATCAAAAAGATTGGACAGTACGGCGGAAAAATTCTATCTGAAGAGGAAATTGCAGATTGGGCAAAACTAGTAATGAAAAAATATGGTACTAAATTACTGAAAGTTGATAAATTTGATAACCCAAATGTTCTGGCACAATTTGACCCCAATACCAACACCATAAAATATACAGATGAAGTGACAGAGTATTTAATGGCACATGAGCATTATCACGCAGAAGAAATGTATAAAATAGGTTTTCCAGAGTATGTAAAAGATGCCCCATTAGCAGGAACGGAAGAAATAAATTATACTATTAAAAATTGGATACGTCAATATAAACGAGAAAAATACGTATATGACCAAATTGTTAAAAATGCCAAAGTATTTAAATTGAATCAGCAAGAAGTATCAACACCACCTTTTGGACATGCTTTTCAGTATCTAGACAGTATAATTCTAGAGTTAGAATCCAGAAACATAACCATTCCTAAAATTTAAAAAGATGATAGAACAAAAATTAGAACAAAAATTAGAACAGTTTTTAAAAGAAAATAATAGACAATATTATGACGGTTCTATTAAATACAAAGGTCTAAGGGAGCGTGGTACTCCCGATGGTAGAGTAAGGAATTTACACATAATTTCATATATGGTTTCTATATCAGATCAACCTTATGATGGAGATAGCTTTTTTTATGCTTCTTTTGATGAAAAAACGCATGACTTGGTTGGAATATTAGGTCCACAATCTTATGAAGACTTGGAATAGGATTAAACTTGGACAAGAATTCTAATCAACAATTCGAAAATAATCCACTTCTGAAATTAGTAAGAAGTGGATTTTTGTTTTAGACAATCTTCCGGTCTCAGTTGTGGAATTGCTAAAGGGACTGTAAAAGCTGTAAGAACTTTTGCCAGATTTGTAGTAAAATCTATTGAAGATACTATCAAAGGTTTCCAGGAATTGTTGAACTTTTTGAAAAAAAGGATGGGATGAGATCAAGAGAGTGATTGATGAAGCGTTTGAAATAACACAAAAAGAATTTTTTTCAACAATTACAGGTGAGCCAATTGACTTAAAAATTCTCAAAAAACTTCAAAAAGAGTTTGAAGAATTAGGAGGAGCCTTACTTCATAATGATGAATCTTTAGCTTAGAGAAAAAGCTGAAGGTGTAGCTATAGAAGCTATAATATTTAATGAGGAATTAATACTTCTTAATAAAAGTGCAACAACTTCAGCTGAACAAATGGTAGTATTTTGTACTTAGAAATCTTGTAGAGAGATTGACTCTTTCAGAATAGTAACGATTCAAAAAATTTAGTTAAATCATTTAAGACATATGGCGTTGGAATCAAAGATAATGCACTGGATGTTGTTAGCGCTTATATTAAGAGTTTATGAAATCTAAAGGTCGTTTTGAATATATTTATTATAAAAATTATAATTATGATAACAGATAAAGATTTAGAAATTTTATTTTATACTACTCCTGAAAAATACAGATTAACTGCACTTGATCAGGAAGTTTATGATCCCAAAACGATGGAGAATCTCACCAAAGAAGAACATTTGGAAGAAGTATTATTAAAATCTTCTTTAAATGATCTAATTACAACCATTGTCAAAGTATTCAAAAACAAATATGCCAATCCATTACCTATATGGACAGGAATTGTTGACTATGAAATGAATACAAAAGAAGAAAACTCTAAAAGAAAAGATATCAAAAAAATACAATTCGATTTTAAATATGGAGTAAAAACTGACTTCGGAGGAAATACCGAATATTTGGACAACTTATTTATGGAATTCTCAATGCCTTCTCAGGTTTTTAAAGATATTGTAAAAAATAATTTACAAGGGAAAACATTTACAGAAAATGAACAAAATAACAAAACTACCTTTGTTATTTCCAATAGTCCTATTTTAAAAATAGAAGTTACACCTACAACTTTTCATTTATATATCAATAAAGATTCTTTTATAGATTATGGGCAATAATTTGTAAAATCAAAAAAAACAGTGAATGTACTTAATCATTTCAAACTTAAGTTTCATGGTGCCATAATCTCTATTTTATGAGCTGATTGCGAAGGTCCTTAAAATGAACAGTTATAGCTTCGGCAGTTTTTTCTGCCGAAGCTTGTTTTTAAGATTTCTTTAAAAAAATAATATCACAGATTGTTCAGAAAGTGATAACAAATAAAATATAAGCTAAAAAATAAAATTGGGAATTTATATAAGTTTTTTTAAACACGCCAAGTTCTGTCGTCTTGCCAAACTACTTTTGAAGTAGAAACTAATATGTAAAAATCTTAAAATTTTATAAACCTTTTAAATTCATCATTTATAAAATGTTGAACAGCCAAAATTATGTCTAAGAATTTGTAAAATTAAGATTGGCCACAGTCATCCATAATTAAAAAAAGACTGGGAAACTCTGAAGAGTTTCTACTAAAAGAATCGTCTAACCTTAACTTATTAATACCAAACAAAATCACCAAATTTTATTATGAAAACAAAAGAAGACCTAAAACTATACTTCGAGAACGGAGACAAGCCAACACAAGAGCATTTCTGGTCATGGTTGGATGCTTACTGGCATAAAAACGAATTGATTCCATTAAACCAAATTCAAAATAGTGATCAGCTTATTCAGAAAAGCAGCAATTTTAAAAATTACATTAATCCAACTCTGGAAGTTGGGGCTCTGGTGCTTTCAGGCTCAGTTGGATTTCCTACAGCATCAACTACAAGAGGCAGGACGGATTCCTTTTTGGATACCCTCTATGCCAATCAAATTGAACTTGTGGGTGATATGTTGTTCCAATCAATCTTCTATTACACGGCTACTAATGTCTTTATTTCAAAGCAGGACATCAATGCAAAAACTTTTACTCCAACCATTCCTGCAACAGCAAAGAAATGGAAGGTTTCTGTATATCACATGAACAACACGCAAACAGTCACTCAGCAAGAATTAAATACGATCAAGATTAATTGCTACTCATCTGAGTCAATCACATTTAATGATATCGTAGAAAATACAAAAACATCGACAAAGGTTATATCAGAATACAATAATTTTGAAATTAATTTAGGCGATAGTGTTCCTATGGAAATCGGCAGAATTGCGGTAAATAATGGTTTTAATTCAACCTCTAATACAGGGATAAGAACAGCTTTAATTCCTATGGTTACCGGTAACTATGTGATTAGTCAGAAATCAGGATATAAAATATCCCGTGTTGTTTTCTATAAGGATGGAGTATTCGCCAACCAGAATGTTACCACAAATGAGTTTTCAGTAGATAACGCAACCTCCAATCAGGTTAGAATAGTTTTTGAAAAAAATAGTCCAACTGATATTATAACTGAACAGGACCTCTTTGATTTTACATATATATTAAAAAATATTAGTTCCAGTAAGTATGATCAATTATTAAATGAAACTAAAAAAAGCAAGCCACTTCCATCTACTATTTATACAATAAACGAACAGGTTGCTATTCTAAACACAAATGACACCGACATCAATTTTGATTTAGCTAATCGTAAGATAATAATTTCCGGAGGAGCAATCATTGATACCGGAAATACCACAATAGGAAGGATAAGTTTGCCTACTTCAGCTGTGGGTATAGATATGCCATCCGCTATAACTGCAGGTGTTGTATTGTATAATAAAACAAGCAATACAATCATTGTTCAAAATCAAACATCTGCTCCTTTGTTAAATCATTTGATTTTGTTCACTTACCGATACAGTGGTTCATTTGCTAGTTTTTACGTTACCGGACTGAAAAATTATTGTGTAAATGGAGTTCCTATTTCACAAAAGGACACACGGCAAACGAATAAATTTGCCGTCGATAATTTCGGGATTAAATATTGGAACGCTCCGGTTTATCCCGCATTTAATCCTTTAACTCTTACTTCAAGTGTTCTTTATCCAATGTATGATAATGTAATATCTCCTTTTTCTAATAACGTGACGAAAACAGTTTTAGGCCAAACAGAAGGACCCATACCTTACGATATTTTGAGAATTGACATTTCATTTAACAGAAAAACACCACCAACGCAAAGACGCAGGAAGCCCCGTATATTCGTATGCGGAGGTACACATGGAGGTGAAAAGTTAGGCGTTTATACAACCTATTTATTTTTTAAACTGCTGCTTGAAAACCCTAATAAAGACGAGATGATCGATGCCTTGCGAACCAATTATGACTGGACATTTATTCCTTTGGTTAACCCATATGCATTAAATATTGGTAAAGTGAATGGTGCAGAATCCGTAAGATGGAATCACAATGGCGTGGATATTAATAGAAACTTTGATTATAGATGGGCTGAATATGCAGACGGCGGCATGGGCTCACAATCTTATAAAGGTACTGCACCGTTTAGCGAAAAAGAATCACAATTGGTAAGGGATACTTTTAATTCCATCAAAACAGACACGGTATTATTTATTGATTGCCATAATTTTGGATCGGGAGTAAATATTGATTATCGGGCTGCCTGGTTTGCATCATCATTCAACACTGTTCAAAATGCTATCTATTCACTGTGTGACAGATTAGATGCCGAAATAAGGAAGCGATATAGCTATTTAGCAGATAAAGATCTTCTTGCGTTTTCCGACATTGATGGCAGTTCTCCAATGTCTCAGGCTTGGATAGGAAATCAGCAAATTGTAGCAATGACTATGGAGACAGATCAGGGAGACTTTTACAATCCGACAGATCCCACATCCTTTAACAGTAATGTTATTACAAGAAGCCTGGAAACATATGTAAATACATTTTATTCTTTAGGTAAATTTGCTGTTGATTTTTATAACATCAGAACATAGTAACCACTATTTACCAAGCATATAATTCTAAGTAATAAAAGCATCTGTAATAACAGGTACTTTTTAATTTCAAAGCTAGTAACTATGAAATATTAATATCCCCAGCATTTAAAATATAAAAGTTCCCACAAAAAAATAAAACACGACACGTTTTGTCGCATTAAGCCTATATATTTGTCTTATAAAATTTTACCATGAAACGCAGCATGGCTGCCCATAAAATACAGACAAATGAAAAAAGATTTTTATCTGACAAGATATGCCTTAATTATCAAAAGATTAGAAAGTTCTCCCGCTAACTATTCCCAGCTGGAGAGCTATCTTTTAAACTCTTTTGAATTTCAGGATGCAGGAATCAAGAGCTATTCTATCCGCACGCTGCAGAGAGATATTCGGGAGATTTCTGATCTTTTCAACCTTTCTATTCACAACAAAAAGAAAGGGGACAACAGGTATTATATTGAGAGCCGCCCGATTATGGAAGTGGATGAATACAACCAAAAACTATTGGAGTCTTTCCAGGTAAGTAATGCCTTGAATCTTCATCCGGATTTTTCAGATTTTATTTTTTTTGAAAGCAGAAAACCTACAGGAATAGAGCATTTTTATGATCTTTTCTTCGCCATCCGTAATAAAAGAGTTGTTAGCTTTGAGCATTATAACTACAAAAATAAAGTCATGACTTCACGGAAAGTGCACCCTTTGGCTTTAAAAGAATCTAAAGACAGATGGTACCTGATTGCCATTGACACTAAAGACAAAGTATTGAAATCATTCGGTTTGGATAGAGTCAACTATCTTGATGTGAGCGACAACAAATTCCGTGAAAAATATAATTATAATTTTAGGGAACATTTCAAAAATGCCTTCGGAGTAATGAATTTGGCGGAGCAGAAACCGCAGAATATTGTGATGAAATGCAGCAGGCATCAGGGAGAATATATCAGAAGTTTTCCGCTTCACCAGTCTCAGAAAGAAACCAAAGAAACACCGGATGAGATCTATTTTGAGTTCTTCCTCCACCCTACCTATGATTTTATGCAGGAAATTCTTTCGTATGGAAAAGAAGTCACTGTCTTGGAACCGAAATGTTTAGTTGACGACATCCGTACCCACCTACAGGAATCCCTGAACCGTTATTTGGAAAGCTAACGTTGACATGTAAAAACTCACATTTTTTGATTATATTTACATAAATATACTCCTTTGAAAGCTTTATTCTTTTGCCTATTCTGTCTTATTTCGTCATTTTGCTTTTCCCAGCAGAAAGAAGAATTCAGGCAGGTGAAAAACTATTACAATCAGCACAGAAACATGCTGAATACAGAGTTTAAGAAGAAATTTGACAAGGAATCAGACAACTTTAGAAAAGCAGCTATAAAGAGTGATTTTAGTCTTTTTATGCAGAAGATGGACAGCATTGAAAACGTCGCCATGATCGGAGCACTTTTAAGAGTTAGAAACATGGAAGATTTACAGGCATTGAAAACCCCGAAATCTATCCTACAAGATAATACAGTAAAACCTGCCATTATGGAAAAGCCTGCCGATTATCCGGGCGGGTTTGCTACACTGAGGCAGGAAGTAGCCAATCTTTTCTATACACCAGCCGTTCATAGCGAAGTTAAATCCGTAAAAACAGAGGTAGCTTTCATTGTGGAAAAAGATGGCAGCATCACTAATGTTCACGCCCAAGGTGATAATTTTACCTTCAACAGGCAGGCTGAAATCGCCTTGTATTCTGTTTCCGAAAAATTCTCTCCTGCAATTGTAAATGGAGATACGATAAGATCTCCACTAAGGGTTCCTCTCACATTAACTATTGAAGACTAAATGTTTACCGACGAATATTACATGAAAATAGCTTTGCAGGAAGCAGAAACCGCACTGGAAAAAGATGAGGTTCCTATCGGATGTATCATTGTTTCCAATAACCGTATTATTGCAAGAGCCCACAACCTTACTGAAACATTAAATGATGTGACTGCCCACGCAGAAATGCAGGCCATTACTTCGGCAGCTAATTTCCTTGGCGGCAAATATCTGATCAACTGCACACTGTATGTCACCATGGAGCCTTGTGTAATGTGCTCAGGAGCTCTTTCCTGGTCGCAGATCTCAAAAGTAGTTATAGGGGCCAGGGATGAACAGAGAGGATTTATCAATAAACATCTTTCGCTGCACCCAAAAACAGAAATCGTAACGGGAATCATGGAACATGAATGTTCATCGATTGTAAAAGAATTTTTTAAGAGTAAAAGATAATACTTTGTATTTTCTATTGTAGATGAATAAGGTGCTTACAGATCTGGTCACCAAAACACTTCTCCGGCGTCAAGAGCCTAAACCCAGTTTGGATTTTTAATAAAAACTGACCGGATATCCTAAATAGAAATTAGCATCATAAAGATTTTTGGAATTGGATTCCTCCTTCCATGAAAAATTAAATCAAAGCTTATTTTTAAAGACGGAATGCAACATAACATCAAAATATTCTCCGTCCTTTTTAAGATGCTGTTTTAGCAGCGCTTCTTTTTCCATTCCTATTTTTTCCATGATTCTCCCGGATGCCGGATTGTGAAGAAAATAAGTGGCATAAATCTTATTAAGATCCAGCTCCCGAAATCCAAAATCTATAATGGCAGTGGCAGCTTCCGTTATATATCCTTTGTTCCAGAAAAGCCTTCCCAACCAGTAACCCAACTCGGCTTTGTCATCATCCCTGTCATGCAGCCCGATTGCTCCTATAATAAGGTTTTCCTTATTACGAACGGCAAAAGTATATCCTGTGTTCTGTTCAAAAGCTTCTTTAGAAATTTTCACCCAAAACTCTGCATGCTCTCTGGTATAGGGATAAGGAATATTGGAGGTAAGGTCTGAATAAATCTTATTCTGAAGATATTCGGTAACAAAAGGAATATCTTCTTCTTTCAACTGTGATAAGACCAGTCTTTCCGTTTCTATTGTCGGGAACTCTTCTAATTTTCTCATGGTGCTTTAATTTAGAATTTAATCTGAACTTTATATCTATAAATCTTTCCCCAGGAAATAAAGTCCTTTCAGCGTGTGAAGTCTGTCCATCACATGGATCTTTTCAGTCAATGGCTTATAAACATGAGAAACCCCGCCAGTTGCTACAACGAAGCAGTCATCATTCACCTCATCGTTGATACGGTCTATAAAACCTTCTACCATTCCCAGAAATCCGTACACCATTCCGCTCTGCATACAGGTTACTGTGTCTAGTCCAAGAACTGTTTTAGGTTTTTTCAGTTCAATATCCGGAAGCTGAGCCGTCTGGCTGATCAGTGAGTTCAAAGAAGTCACAATTCCCGGAGCAATGATCACCCCTAATGTTTCTCCTGTTTCCGTAACGCAACTTGCGGTCAGAGCTGTTCCAAAATCAATAACAATTTTCTTACGATTGGGGTATAAATTATGAGCCGCTACAAGATTGGCATAAATGTCTGTTCCCATCTGTTTAGATTTTGCCACCACATCAGAAGGAGTAGATCTGTCTACGATCACCGGAACAATGCCATGGATCTTTTTAATTGCGGAACTGATGACTTTAGTCAGCTGGGGAACTACCGATCCTATAATAATTTTACTGATCTCTTTCGGTTCTATTTTATAGGTCTGGTACAGCATCAGCATTTGTACATACAACTCATCTACTGTTCTGTACGGCTTTGTATTGATCACCCATGAAATATCACAGTTATCTCCATTGAAAAGTCCGAATCTGATGTTGCTGTTCCCTACGTTGATTACAATTGAATTCATTTAATTTTTTAAGCTTGAATGGGTTAAAAAACAGATGTAAAAATAAGGCTTTATCCTCAAAAATAAACAATATCCAGATTATTTAGCTCAAAGTATATTTTTGTTGATTTATAAAATAACTTTATCATTGCAAATCAATTTAAAATCACATTGAATGAAAAGAACGATCAGCCTTATATTATTTATACAATTTACGTTGATTCTCGCACAGAAGCCGGCAAAAATATACCTGGAGCAAAAGAAAGATGTAGTATCTTATTATGTTGATAACGAAGACATTTATCCTATTTCACTCTCATTCCCAAAACAACCTGAAGTTGTCAATATGAAGGTTCCTGAAACGTTTAAACTTATTCAGGTAATACCTCCCCAATCAATAAAATACAGAATTGCTTATTTTGTAATTAATGATAAGAAAAAAGGCTGGAAAATCGATAAAATACCAAACTATTATACGTTGATTGGGGATGCCACTTTAAAAACCTATGATTCGGATTATATATATGATCTTCCTTTTCAAAAAGGCAAATCTTTTAAGGTCTATCAGGGTTATAACGGAACTTTTTCCCATCAAAATGAAAATTCATTAGATTTCATAATGCCTGAAGGAACTGAAATTACCGCTGCAAGAGACGGCAAAGTAATTGAAGCTGTTCAGACCAGTAACAGGGGCTGTCCTACTATTGATTGTGCTAACTTAGCTAATTATGTTTCTATTTTACACTCTGATGGCACTATTGCTCAATATTATCATTTAAAACAAAATGGAGTTAAAGTAAATATAGGAGACATCGTAAAAAAAGGTGATATGATTGCATTAAGTGGCAATACAGGCTGGACAAACGGGCCCCATCTGCATTTTGTCTGCTATTTGCCTGATTTTACAAGTCCTAAACAAAAGAACACAATTAAGACTCTTTTCAAAACCGGAAACGGAAGCAAATCCGAATACATCGCAGAGAAAAGAACTTATACAAAAGAATATTAATTTTAGAGATATACAAGGAAAAAAAGAACAACATTTAGAAAATTGGAAACATTTAATTACCTTTAAAACTGAAAATATTTTAAACTGATCTCATGAAAAAATTGATCCTAGCATTTTTCTTTTGTATAAGCCTGAACACTTTTGCGCAAAGCGGAGCTCAGGTAAAGGAACTGTTCCAGAAAATAAAAGAAGGGGCGAAGATTGATAAAAATGACAGGACTGTTTATGATATTATGGATGAGTTTTACAACAAGAATCTGCAGGCTGAAAATGATGAAATGACTCCGGAGACCATTCAGAGAATTGAAAAAACGGCTTCTAATCCCGACACAAAAAACCTTCATATTCTCATGCTTTTCCTGATGTATCAACAGCATATCAGCAGAACTTCAATGGCCGGAAAAGCACCTGATACTGAATTTCAGATTGAAGCAATGAATCTCCTTGAAAACGAAACGAAGGACATCTATGGAAAAGTACCTGCGATTATTTTCATCTATAAAGCTGAAGCTCTGGACGGAGGCGGAAAAAAAAATGAAGCCAGAACAGTATTGGACCAGGGACTAAAAGAATACCCGGATTCCGTTCCTTTAAAAGTATACCATTATCTCAATACGAAAGATGAGGTTCTAAAAAATGATCTGGTAAAAAATCATCCCAATCACTGGATGGTACAGCAGTTTGGAATAAAATAGGGAGATAGATTTCAAATATCAGACATAAGATCGTCAATGGTGAATTTTGCTTCGCAAGTGAAATGTGAATTTTAAAGACGCTAAAGTCTCCATGTGAAAGTTCAGCAGAAAAATAAAAATCCCGCAGAAAATTTCTGCGGGATTATCTTTTGGTGGATAAGGTGTGTTATTTAACCTCAACAATATTATTATCCATATTCACGTCTGCCAGTCTCTGGCTGAAATCTATTCCTAAAACAGATAGCTGAGCTTTTGTATAAGGTATTGTCAGCGTATATTCTTTCTGTGTCCACGGCCAGTAAGGCATGGTTTTAAAATCTCCGTAGATATCTTTGCTTTTCCAGGTATGGGTCATATTCAGGGGAATCTGGTAGGTAACGACTTTTTTATCCGTGGTCAGTACATTGAAATCAACAGGCATTGGAACCTGCCCGTTATTTACCAGGGTAATGGTCGTAGATTTTGCTTCGTATTTTACATCTTTGATCCCGTAATCAATGGTTTTCGTTGTATTGATCCAGTAATTCTGGAACCATTTCAGATCCATTCCCGAAACTTTTTGGGCAATATGCAGGAAATCTCTGTCAGAAGGATGTTTCATGTGCCATTGATCATAATACTGCTTTAAAGTTTCTGCAAGATTCTGCTCACCCATGATATACCCCAACTGTACAAGATACAATTCTCCTTTTACATAAGAGGCATAGGTATAGGACGTTCCGTTATCATGGTGGTCACCCAACCAAACGGCAGGTTCTTCAATCCCCTTTTTAATGAAACTCCTGTAAGCTTCCACGGTATGGGCAAAAGGATTCGGAAGTTCTTCAGGAAATAGCTGGTACATCACATAGCCTTCGGCATAGCTTGTAAACCCTTCATCCATCCACGGGCGTACCGACTCATTCGTCGCCAGCATCTGCTGATACCATGAATGCGAGCCTTCGTGAGCCATCAGTCCCATCAGACCTTTCATATCTTTCGCCTCTCCCAGGATCATGGTACACATTCCGTACTCCATACCACCGTCGCCACCCTGGATAAATGCGTAGGTAGGATATACATATTTCCCGAAATGGCTATTCATAATCTGGAAATATTTGGTCACATAAGGTTGTGCTTCTTCCCAAGCTTTCGTTTTATCATTCTGCTGATACACAAGAAATACTTTTGGTCCTTCTGGAACATCAAAACTTTTGATAATATAATCCCTGTCTGCGCTCCAGGCAAAGTCTAAGATATTATTAGCTTTCCATTTCCAGATCGCTTTTTTGCTTTTGTCAGCTATAATTTTTGCATTGGCATTATAGCCTTTTACTTCCGTTGGGTTTTCAAGAATTCCTCCCGCTCCAATCACATAATCTTTGTTGATCTTGATGGTAACGTCAAAATCTGAAAACGGCGCATGAAACTCTCTTCCGATATAATCGAAGGTTGCCCAGCCGTCATAATCATATTCTGCAATTTTCGGATACCATTGTGTCATGGTCATATCGACTCCTTCCCTGTTGTTTCTTCCGCTTCTTCTGATCTGCTGAGGGATTACAGCATCCCAGTCCATCGTAAAGGTGGTAGAAGAATTTGGCTTAATCGGTTCTGCCAGATACACTTTCATAATGGTTTCCTGAATCTCAAATTTCAGATCTTTCCCGTTCTGTTTGATCCAGTGGATATTTTGAGCACCTTCCTGATCTTTCGGAATCGAAGCCAGCCTGGAAATACCATCTTTCTGCAGTCTGGAATCTCCATTCTTACCTTGTCCGGCCACTCTCTGGTCCATCATTGAATTAGGCTTAAAAGCATTCCAGTATAGATGAAAGTACACAACATTCAACTCATCCGGAGAGTTATTGGTGTATTCTAAGGTCTGGTTTCCCTGGTAGGTAAATTTTTCAGCATTAACATCAATATCCATCTTGTACTTCGCAGCCTGCTGATAATAAGCTCCCTGCTGGGCCTGAAATTGTGAAATGATAAACGCAAAAAGGATTGCAGCCGATTTTCTCATTTAAAATTTATTTTTTTTAAAGGTAAGTAATTTATGTAAAACCCTCAAATATGGAGGTATTTCAGGGCTTTTGATCTGTTAATGATTTAGATGAGGTTTTATTCTGATGGTTAAGTTTACTTGCGTAGATTTTGTTTTTTTAAACACTAATGGCACAAATTATTACACAATTTTAAACACTAATGATTCGTGAAAATATTTTCCTAGAAGCCATGTCAAGGTTTTGAACCTTGACATGGCTCATTAGTGGTAATCGTGAAAAACATTCATGGTATTTGTGTTTCAAATTACGGATGAGTCAGCATCTTTTTTATTAAAGTGATCTGTCCCAAATGATAGTAGCTGTGCTCAATCATTCCATCTATATTTCTTCTGTAGGTTCCGTATTTTTCATCCACGAAAACCTCATCCAGCTTATCATCAGGGATTTGCTCTACCAATGATGCAAGCTTTTCTGAATCCGTCCACAGCCTGTTCAACAAATCTTTCCATTGTTCTTCAGATTCAATGGGCGGAAGATCAAAACTGAACTGATCCTTTATTTCAAGGTCACCCCCTTTCAACACATTAAGGACTCCGGCTATATAATAATGAATATGAAAGGTGAGCATGGCAATCGTATTTAATGAATCTACCTTTGTGACAGCCTGCTCCCAGGTGACAGCTGAAAGCTGATCTTTAAAATTCGTATTGGCGATCCACAAGCCGTCCAGCAAGACCTCTCTGAATCTTTTTGCTAATTGTGAAGCTAAGCTCATTGTTTGACATTTTATGATTCTTAAAGATAATTATTTTTTTAAGCTTTTGCGGACTGTGCAGATGATCAGATTTTTTAACCACAAATGACACTAATAAAACCAAAATTTTAAACATTAATCAATTCGTGAAAAACATTCGTGTCATTCGTGTTTCAAAAACAAAAAACCTCAAATGTAAAATACACTTGAGGTTTCAATATGATTTAAAATCAGATTATTTTTTTGTAGCAATTTCTTTCTTACTGCTCATTAAGATCTTTTCCAGGATTCTCAAAGTAATCAGATAGGTAGGTTTTACTCCTGTAAGCCCCAAACCTCCCGATGAAAGAGTACTTCCCGTTTCCAATGGATTATCCGAAGCATAATAGGCATAGCAAACAAACAGATCCGGTGTGATATGATGCCTGATCTTGGAAGCTACCTGAATGGCTTTCTGGTAATGCGCTCCTTCCATTTCAAGACCGATTGCCTTCCATGAGGTATTCATAAAATACGATAAGATATCTCTGTTCTGAAGTGATGTTCCTAAAACGGTGATCATAGGGCCTTCAAAAGCTTTCAGTTCATCATCTTTGAAATCATCCAGTTTCAAAGCATTTTCAAAAGGATAATTATCTGCTGTTCCTTCAAAGATATGAGAAGTCGGGATCATAATATCACCTTTTCCTCCGTTAAGAATTCCTGCTTTACCCATGATAGAGACAGATTTTACCTTCATCATGTAGACTTCTCCTTTATGTTCGTAAGGTCTCAGCAATTCATCCATCACTTCATAAGCCTGTTCCCCGAAAGCATAATCAAAAACCATAATTACATCGT
>Ga0308164_10001470_pt1 | contig 27418 bp, 26 predicted proteins | sample PhyTR2_FD_201031 | JGI IMG/M metagenome (GOLD analysis project Ga0308164, IMG submission 201031) | Phyllosphere microbial communities from UC Gill Tract Community Farm, Albany, California, United States - DLSLT.R2 | ecosystem: Host-associated > Plants > Phyllosphere > Unclassified | place: USA... | reverse complement strand
AACACCGTTATCGCGTTGTTCAAGGACACCAGTCTGGTGATCATCATCGGCCTGTTCGACCTGCTCAACAGCGTCAAACAAGCTGCCGCCGACCCCAAGTGGCTCGGCATGGCGACCGAGGGTTATGTTTTCGCGGCCCTGGTGTTCTGGATCTTCTGTTTCGGCATGTCCCGCTACTCCATGCATTTGGAGCGTAAGTTGGACACAGGCCACAAGCGTTAGGAGTTTTGTGATGAGTGAAGCTATCAGTAAGCCTCTGGGCGCCGAAGGCATGATCCGGATGGAAGGCGTACACAAGTGGTACGGCCAGTTCCACGTGTTGAAAGACATCAACCTGAACGTGCGCCAGGGCGAGCGGATTGTCCTGTGCGGCCCTTCGGGGTCGGGCAAGTCGACAACCATCCGTTGCCTCAACCGTCTGGAAGAGCACCAGCAAGGTCGTATCGTGGTCGATGGCACCGAGCTGACCTCGGATTTGAAGCAGATCGAGACGATTCGTCGCGAAGTCGGCATGGTGTTCCAGCACTTCAACCTGTTCCCGCACCTGACCATCCTGCAAAACTGCACGCTGGCGCCGATGTGGGTGCGCAAGATGCCCAAGCGCAAGGCCGAAGAAATCGCCATGCACTACCTGGAGCGCGTGCGCATCCCGGAGCAGGCCCACAAGTTTCCGGGGCAGTTGTCCGGCGGCCAGCAACAGCGTGTGGCGATTGCCCGGGCACTGTGCATGAAACCGAAAATCATGCTGTTCGATGAGCCGACTTCGGCACTGGACCCAGAGATGGTGAAAGAAGTACTCGACACCATGATCGGCCTGGCCGAAGACGGTATGACCATGCTCTGCGTGACCCACGAAATGGGCTTTGCCCGTACCGTGGCCAACCGCGTGATCTTCATGGACAAAGGCGAAATCGTGGAACAAGCGGCACCGAATGACTTCTTCGACAACCCGCAGAATGATCGGACCAAGTTGTTCTTGAGCCAGATTCTGCATTGATCCTGCGGTAAAGCTTGAAGATAAACCCGGCCTTGGCGCCGGGTTTATTTTTGCCTGTCGACCGTGTCAGGACGCCTGAGCTGAAAGCTGTTGCGCGTCTTTGGCGATGAGCAGCCGGTTAAGATCTTCGCCAACGTTGAGCGTCTCTATCTCCGCCAACAGGTGGGGATGTTTATCCAACAAGCGCATCAGGATGAGTAATGGCTCAGGTGGAAACACCTCGGCCCTTTCGTACCGGGAAAACGCGTTGTGGCCGCGGCCAATCAATAGCCTCACAGCCTCCTTTTGGGTCAGATGTAATTTGCGCCGAATTCGCTTTATTTCGGCGGCAATGACTTTTCGCGCATCGACCAACAGTTGATCACTGGCAGTGGAATAACGCTCTGCACTGTCGGTGTCCATATCGAACTCCCTTTCATGGCAGACCTGGCATTCCCAGCCGGCGATATCAGGAATCTTGCGCAGCATGCCGCGGGTATTGATCGTGAAGGTGCGACCTTCGAAATGCTGCATGCCTTCAGCAGCGCCGCAGCTCACGCATTGTCGGGTTCTCATGAAGTTTTCTCCTTGAAGGAGATTACCGGCGGCCCACCGCTTGGACGGTAGGTCACTTTGATGTAAATCTCCGTGCCGTAAATCTTGATCAGATAGACGTCCTGCATATCCGATGGTCTGCGTATGTCGTCATTGACTTGTACAACATTCGAGCTTCCAGAGCGCAAACGGCAAGTCGCATCTGACCGAGGCTCAACTCCAGCTGCCGCCCTCCCTCTCGCGCGCTGGCGGTGAAAGCGCGCGCACCTAGCCGGATGACCTCTTCCTTGACTTGAGCCAAATCGTAATGAGGTGTGTGCTTTTCCATAAGACACCTAAGTTGATAATTACCCTTTAAGGGTAATTTTACCAATCGAAAATCTTGCTTCGTTTTCCGCCTGATAACCCTAGTGCGTTGCCTTTGTAGCTGAGTCCTAATAGGCTGTAGGAAAATTCATCCTATGATTGGACGAAAGCGCGAAATCCATGACAGACAGCGTCCCACTGATCAAACGCTCGCTGGTCGACCAGGCCCTTGAACAGTTGCGCCTGCGCATCGCTCAGGGCGTATGGGCTGTCGGCGAGCGCTTGCCCACCGAGCCGGAGTTGTCCGCCGAGCTGGGGATCAGCCGCAATACCGTGCGTGAAGCCATGCGGGTGCTGGCGTTTTCCGGGTTGATTGAGATCCGCCAGGGAGACGGCAGTTATCTGCGCTCGATGACTGACCCTTTGGGGGCGATGCGTGCGTTGTCCCACTGCACCTTGGCGCAGGCGCAGGAGACCCGGCAGATCCTCGAAGTGGAGGCCATTGGTCTTGCGGCGCAACGCCGTACCGAGCAAGACCTGCAGGGGTTGCATCAAGCCCTGCGCACCAGCGCCGCGCTGTATCACGGTGACCTGGAGGCCTATATCCACGCCGATCTGGTGTTCCACACCCGCCTGGTGGATGCCGCGCACAACCCGGCGTTGAGCGAGTTGTACCAGTATTTTTCCGCCATCGTCGGCGCCCAGTTACGCCAGACCCTCAGTGTTTCACCACGCCGCCAGGCGGTGTTCGACCTGCACAGCGCCTTGCTTGAAGCGGTGGAGCAGCAAGACCCGGAACGCGCCAAATCCCTCTGCCGACAGTTGATCCATGAACCCTGAAGCCCAACGCACACCCGAACTCGAAGAACTGCTGATCGATGCCGAGGCCGATGACGACGAGGTCCAGCACACCCCGCCGCAGGTCAGCCGCCCGTGGTTGTTGCTGCTGGGCCTGGTGCTGGTGGCGTTGAACCTGCGCCCGGCGTTGTCGAGCATGGCGCCGTTGCTCAGCGATGTGTCGGCCAGCCTGGGCTTGTCGGCGGCCAAGGCCGGTTTGCTGACCACTTTGCCCGTGCTGTGCCTGGGGCTGTTTGCGCCATTGGCGCCGATTCTGGCGCGGCGATTCGGCGCCGAGCGCGTGGTGCTGGGGATCGTGCTGACACTGGCCAGTGGCATCATTCTGCGCAGTGCATTCGGTGAGGTCGGGCTGTTTGCCGGCAGCCTGATTGCCGGGGCGAGCATCGGCATTATCGGCGTGTTGCTGCCGGGCATCGTCAAGCGTGATTTCGCTCGCCAGGCCGGGGCCATGACCGGCGTGTACACCATGGCGTTGTGCCTGGGCGCCGCGCTGGCGGCGGGGGCGACAGTGCCGCTGAGCCATGTGTTCGGCGACCGCTGGAGCATGGGCCTGGGCTTCTGGATGGTGCCGGCGGTGGTGGCGGCGTTGGTATGGTGGCCCCAGGTCGGGCAACGACACGGCGCCCATCGCGTCGCGTATCAGGTCAAAGGCTTGTTACGCGATCCGCTGGCCTGGCAGGTGACCTTGTACATGGGCCTGCAATCGTCCCTGGCGTACATCGTGTTTGGCTGGCTGCCGTCGATTCTGATCAGCCGCGGCCTCAGCGCCACCGAGGCCGGGCTGGCGCTGTCCGGCTCGATCATCCTGCAATTGATCAGTTCGCTGGCCGCGCCCTGGTTGGCCACTCGTGGCCGCGACCAGCGCCTGGCGATCGTGGTGGTGATGCTGCTGACCCTCGGCGGGTTGTTCGGTTGCCTCTATGCGCCGCTGGACGGTCTGTGGGGCTGGGCGATCCTGCTCGGCCTGGGCCAGGGCGGCACCTTCAGCCTGGCATTGACCTTGATCGTGCTGCGCTCGCGGGATGCCCACGTCGCCGCGAACCTGTCGAGCATGGCTCAGGGTTTCGGCTATACCCTGGCGTCCCTCGGCCCGTTTGCGGTCGGCCTGGTACACGACTGGACCGGCGGCTGGAGCGCCATCGGCTGGATTTTCGCGGTGATCGGCCTGGGCGCGATCATTGCCGGCCTGGGCGCAGGGCGTGCGCGTTATGTGCAGGTCACCAGCGAGAAACGCTAGAGATAGATCACTTCCAGGGTCGCCGAGCCGTCGAGCAGGGTGTCGGTGCTCAGGTCCAGGTTCTGCCGTGCGTTGATCACCGCTTGGACCTTGACCGTGCTGATCAGCTCCTGGATCGCCGAAGGCCCGGCGGTGCTGCCCTGCCTGGCGGTAAAGCCCAGGTAGCTATTGGCGCCGATATCAATGGGGTTGAGGTTGGCGGTGCGCCAGGCCAGGCCGCCGGTGGTGGACTCGGTGCCGTACACCGTCACGGTGCTGTCCACCAGCGTGTTGCGGGGGTCGAAGGTCATCGAGTAAAGCCCAAGCCGGTTGCCGCTGTTGTCCAGTCCGAGCCCATAGTAAATCTCGCTGTTGACCGTTGCGGTGCCCTCGCGATTGTCGCGCATGCGCAGCGCAAAACGACTTGGCGCCGTGCAGGCGATGCTCACTTGCAGGTGTTTGATCGGCAGCCGCGTGCTGGTCTCCAGGTTCAGATCCTGCTGGGACATCTTGCCGTAGTCGATCAGCCCGCCGCCGGACAACTGAGGGTCGCAGGCGGTGGGCGTGACCACGCCTTTGACCGTCAGATCGACGCTGGAGGCGGCCTGGGTGTGGGCCGTGGCGGTCAATAACAGCAGGCTGTAAAAAACGATGGGATAAGCGTTCATGGCGTCAATTCCAGAAGTTAGAGGTAGATGATTTCGAGGGTGCCGGAGCCGTTGATCTGCACCACCTGACGCAGATCCAGGGATTGGGTCGGCGCCAGGTAAGCCTTGATGCGTAACGTGCCGCTCAGGTGCTGGATCTCCACCGGGCCTTGGGTGCTGCCCGCCAGGTGGGTGAAGCCCATATAGCTGTTGGCGGCGATGGGGATCTGCCGCGCACTGGCGCTGCTCCAGGCGGCGCCGTTGCTGGTGGAGTCGGTGCGATACAGCGCGCCGTAGGCATCGGCGGAAAAGTCTTCCGGGTCGATGTTCACGTAGAAGCGGCCGATCTTGTTCTGGCTGCCGTCGCGGTCCAGGCCGTAGGCGGTCTCGTCGGTGCCGCCGGTGGCCGAGCCTTCACGGTTGTCGTGCATGCGCAAGGCGAAGGGCACGGGCGCGTCGCAACTGACGGTCATTTGCAGGGTGCGGGTGGGCAACGGTGTTTCGTTGGTGACGCTCAGGTCCTTGGCCAGCAAGGTGCCGTAATCCACCAGGCCGCCGTTGGACAGCTGCGGCGTGCACGCCACCGGCGCGAAGTGCGCGCGCAGGGTCAGTTCACGGTAACGACCGCTGCGCTGGGCCTCGAACGTCCCGTTGACCTCCCAGGTGGTGGCGTCCCGCACGTAGGTTGCGGCCCTGTCCGCCCAGGCGCTGAGGCTCAGTTGCAGGGAAAAGTTTTTGCCCTGTACCACCGCGCCGCCTTGCACGGGTGCCACCAGGTGGCCAGTGCGCCATGTCAAGCGCGGGCCAACCACGGCTGGCGGTTGCCCGGCCACGGGCATCAAGCCCAACTCCACCGACCGACCATCCACTACGCCGTCACTGAGTTCGAGCGCGTAGCTGCCGTGTTCGGTGAATTGCAGACGTTCGGCACTGGCGGCGAGGGCGCGATAGAACACACTCAGGTCCTGCGCTTGCGGGCACGCAAGGGTCAGGCGCAAGCGGCGCTCGCCGAGCAGGCGCTGGGGTGCGCTGTCGGTTTGCGCCAGGCGGTTCATCAGGCCCAGGTCCAGCAGCGATTCGCTGAGGGTCAACTGGCACTCGTCGTTGGCCAACGCGTTGGCTGTGGCGCCGACGATGAGCAGCGATGCGGCCGTCAACTGCCGCAGCAGGCGAATAGGGGGCATGGTTACGGTCCTCATGATGGGGTACAGCGCGCGGGGGCGGTTTCGAAATACACCTCGGGATCGCCCTCATCCGGCAGCTCGAACTGCAAGCGACAACGGGGCAAACCGGGGGCACTGACCCACAGGCCGGACGAGGCCAGCACATTGGGCAGAAACACCTGGCCGCCGTCCTGAACCAAGGTCACGAACTCGCCGTTGGCGGTGCTGACACTGGCGCCGCGAGGCAGCAACACGCCCTGTTCGGTGCGAACGGTGAGCAGCACGCGACGGGTCAGGCTCACGCCGAACTCCACGCGGTCCACGGCGCCGCGTCCGGCCGCGAGCATCGCCAGGCCGTTATTGATATCGGCATTGCGCGGCAGTGAACGGGTTTGCACTTCCACCGGGCTGCGGCCATAGGGGCTGATCTGGGGGACCACGGCCTGGCCTTGCCAGTCGGTCCAGACCGGGCCGCTGGGGGTGCTGAGCTTGATGCCGCTGATGTCGCCCACCGAGACCAAGGCAAAGGTGTCACGCACCGGATAGGGTGACAACGTGACCCCGCCGCCATGCACCACCACGCCACCGCGAGCGCTGCCCTGATAGCTCGAACGCTCGGCGTCGGAGCGGCTGTAACTGACATCCAGCTGGCTGTAGCGGGGCAGGGCCGAAAGGCCGAGGGTGGTTTCCACTTGTTGGTCGCGGGTGTCGTGTTCGGCGCTGACGCGGTAGCTCAGTTGGTCGTCGATCTGCTCATTCACCCCCACACCGGTACGGTGCTCGCCCCCTGAATTGCGCACCCAGGCCCGCACGCGCCGGTTATCCCCCAAGGGCAGGCTGACGTTGAAGTAGAACGCGTTGTCCTGCTGTTGGCGCCCGCCCATCTGCCACTCGGCACTGGCCGATAACGATACGCCGCTGACGCTGGTGCCCCAGGACACTAAGCCCCGGCTGCTGCTGTCGCCGTCGAAGTTGCTGGAGCGCGACACCCCGGCACTGAATGCACCCAGCCACGGATGCGCCCAACCCAGGCTGGCGCTTTGTTGGTCGCGATAGCGCGAGCGGCGCTGCTGGGTGGTCTCGGCCTCGTAGGTGGCCTCCTCCAGTTCGCGATAACCCGGCGTGCGCCAGGCGTTGGCCACGCTGAACGACCATTGATCGTTCAGGCGCTGGGACCACGACAGGTCGGTCTGCACCCCGCGCACCTGGTCCCGTGCATGCGTGTCGGCCACTTGGCTGGCCAGTTGTACCTGGCTGTCCAACCCCGGCAACCAGCCCAGGCTCACACCGGCGGCGCGATATTCGCTGGCGGCCAGCACGCCGCTGCCCAGCGACAGTTGCGGGTGTACGGCACCGGTCCAACCGGCGCTGACCACCCAGGGATCGTCTCCCTGGGCATCGCCGATGTTGCGCACGCGCCCTGCCGACACCGAGTAACCCGGCGCCGGCAACCCCAGGCCGAGCATGGCGGCCGGAACGGTAAAGCGCCGTTCGCCACCGTTGCTTTCCTTGACCGTCACCTCGACGTCGGAGCGCGAGTTCAGGCGCCGCACGCCCGTCAAGGAAAACGGCCCGGCGGGAACTACCGTGGAGTGAATCAACGTGCCGTTCTGGCGCACTTCGACTTGGGCCGGGCTGTTGGCGATACCGTCGATGGTCGCGCCCTGACTCTGCTCTTGCAGCGCCTGCTCGGTCAGGACCTGCACACCGGTGATCTGCGCGCCGGGCAATACCGGGTTGTACAGGTTGACCTGCCCCGCCTGCAGCACCGCCTGGTGGCAGGCAAAGGTGCGCTGGGCATAGGCCTCCAGGTGCGTACTGCGCGAGAGGCCGTCCTGCCAGGTCTGCACCTGACGGCTGCGTACGATCCAGTCGCCGGCATTGAAGCCGACCTCGGTGTTGGCCGAGCCGAAGCGGCTGTCGCTGTCGCCGAAGCGGTTATAGAACCCGGTCAGGTCGTAATTGAGCAGGCCGGCCACGCCACCGGTTTCATAGCCCGAGACATCCTGTTGTAGCGGGCGCAGCGCCTCGGTCGGCACCACCAACGCCACCGTGAGCGTGGCTGGGTCCGGTTCCACCAGGCTTTGGGGATACTGTGCGAGAAAGTCGTGGCAGGGGCCGCTGTCGTCAGGTAAGCGCAGGTTGGCGGCGTCCAACAAGGCACGGTCGAAGCACAAGGCACCTTGTTGATCGAAGTTGACGTCAAGCCGACCGCGGTGCTGGCCGTTGACCCGCAGGCTGACGGCATGCCGCCCTGCGGCAAAGCGCGGAGCTTCCAGCAGCAGGCTGGCCAGGTGCGGGTCAATCCCGCGTTGCCGCAGGGTGGTGGCATCGAAGCCTTGGCGTGCATCGGCGCTGGCGGCCAAGGGTGCCAGCGTACAGGCCAGCAGCAGCGTGATAGTGACGGGCACAGTGGCGCCGTCACGGTAACTCAATACTGTTTTCACAAAGGGCACTCGAATGATGGACGCTGGAGCGTCCTGGTGACGGTCATCGAGCCGTCACTTCGATGCAGGCGGTAACCGCCTGGGGTTGTTCGTCAGGTAATCGGTGCTTCGTAGGCCGCCACGGCAAAGCCGTACACCGTGGCCGGTTGCAGCCGGACCTTGGTGGCCGGACCACCGCTGGCCGGCACACTCAGGGTTTCCCCCGGCAACACATAGGTGCGCGGCAACATCGCCTTGCCGTCGCCGGGCAGCAGCCGCAGCTCCTGGGCCAGGCGCACCACATAAGGGCTGGTATTGCGCACCTGCAACGTATTGCCATGCTGTGACCACGTCAGCTCAGTCCAAGGTGTGCGATTGGGCGCCAAGCCCTTGGGATGAATGATCACCGGCAGGTTCTGGCGTACCGTCACACCCACCCGGGCATGCCCGGCTTGCGTGGCGGGGCGGCCCTGTGGCATGCCTTCGAAAATCGCGCGTTTGAGGCGCTGGGTGAGCAGCGGTTGCTGGCTTTGCAGGATGAAGCGCACCAGTTGCGATTTGGACGGCTCCACCCGCGACAGCGGCGGCGTGACCACCAGCAAGGGTTCGGTGTCTTCGGGGATGTCTTGCAACGTGACATGCAGCAGCGCCAGTTGGCTGTCGGTGTTGGTGACCGACACGGCGGCTTCGCCCTCGGCTTCGTGAACGATCACCACGGAGGTGTCCGGGACCATGCCGTCAGCCCGTGCGCCCGTGCCGCCGAGCAGCAGCGCCAGGGCCATAAGGCAGGTTGCGGGGTTGAGCACTGTGGTCATGAGAGGGGTTCCATAGAGGTCAGAGGTAGCGCAGGTCCAGCACCACGGAGCCATCGAGCGGCACCGCCTGATCCAGAGTCAGGTACTGGGTCGCGTTGATGGACGTGTCGATCTGGAGTTGGGCGCTTAACTGGCCGATGAAATCGGGCTGGCGATCCCCGACCGGAGCAAAGCCGATATAGGTTTTGGGCCAGGCTTCGGACGCCGGGCGCCAGGTTTCGCCGCTGTCATCGGAGGCCAGCACTTGCAAGACTTGGGCGTCTCCCACCGGGTTGCGATATGACAGGGCCACCGAGCCCAGGCGCTCGGCCGGGGCATGGATATTTCGGCCCAGGCCATAGAGCACATCAGGGTCCAGGGAGGATTGCGCTCGGTTGTCGAGCCCCACCAGGGCGAACAGCATCGGCCGGCCGCACTGCACATGCAGTTGCAGTACGCGACTGGGCAGCTCGGTGACCACGTCGTCGCTGAGGGTATGAGAAAGAATTTTGCCGTGGTCGATCACGCCTTCGTCGGACAGCGTCACCAGGCAGGCGTCCGGGGTCAGCCGACCGGTCACGGTGACATCCACCTTCGATGCGGCGTGGGCCGCAGCGGCGCTGGTCAGCCAAAACACGATCACCGCAGTGCAGGGGTAGGTGTTCATCGATTGCGCCATTGGCCGAGGCAAGCTCGGCAGATCCGAAAAAAAGCCCATGCCGCACGCGTCAGCCAGGCATGGGCACCCAGGGTTACAGGTACTTCACTTCAAGCGTGGCGGAGCCGTCGATGGTGACCTCGTTGCTCAGGTCCAGGCCATCGGTACGGGCGATCACGGTTTGCACTTCCAGGTCCGTGACCAGTTCCTTGACCGAGGCCGGCTGGCTAGGGTCGGCCATGGTGGCGATCGATACGTACAGGCCGGCATCCCAGGCGTTATCGCCGTACCAGGTATTGCCGCCATCGCCGGAGACAATCGACTGCATCTGCGCGCCGTCGGCGACCGGGTTGCGCACGGTCAGCAGAAACCAACCCAGTTTCTGGGTGCCGTTTATCAGGCCCAGGCCGTAATTGGCGGGAGAGGCCGATGAGCCGGCACGGTTGTCGACGGAATGCAGGGCAAATTGAATCGGTGCATCGCAGATGACCGCCATGGTCATGGTGTGGGTGCCGATCAGCGTTGGGTTGTCCGGGCGCAGGTCCTTGGCGGAAATCTTGCCGTGATCGATGACGCCGCCCCGGGTCAGGCTCGGCGTGCAGGCGCTGGGTACGATCAGGCCCTTGACGGTCAAGTCGACCGTGGACGCCGCATAAGTGGCGGCAGAGCCGAGCAACAACAGGCCTGTGGCGAGGGGAGTGAGCAGGCTTTTCATCGGGAGCGAGTTCCTTTCGAGTCAATGGGCAGTTAGAGGTAGTTGAGTTGTACGGTGACGTGACCGTCGATGGGCACCTCATCGATCAGCGTCAACTCGTCTGCGGGGGCAACCCGCGTGAATAATCTGAGATCGGCGTTAAAGTCCTTCACCGCAATGGGCGCCAGTTGGCCGGAATCGCTGGCGACCGCACTTTTGAATGCGTAGCTCAGGATGTCGCTGGGGTTCCAGGTCACACCGTCGCTGGATATCACCATCCTCACCACGGCGCCATCGGCCACGGGGTTACGCACGCGGAAGGCCACGCCGCCGAGTTTTTCGTCATGGGGCGTCATGCCCAGGCCATGCCAATGTCTGGGGCTGGCGGAAGTGCCAGCGCGGTTGTCGATGGTATTTAAGGTAAAAAACGTCGGCCCCTCACACACCACGCTCAGGTGCAGGGACTGGCCCGGCAAAGAGGTGTAGTGATCCGAGTTAAGGTCCTTGGCGGTCATTTTTCCGAAGTCGATTTCGCTGCCGCCGGACATCAATGGCGCACACGCGCTGGGGGTGATGCTGCCCTTGACGGCGAGGTCGGTGGAGCTGGCGGCGAACGCCGGCGGTACACACAGCAGTGTCAGCAGGAGCCGGGAAGCAAAGGCTTTCATGGGCACAGAGTCCTTTCGGGAGAGGTCAACGCAGTGTTGAGTGGGTTACAGGTACTTCAGCTCCAGCGTGGCGGAGCCGTCCAATGCCACGTCGTTGGTCAGAGTCAGGTCGTTTGCCGGGGCAATCGCGGTGTTGAAGACGAACTCTGCGGCGGCATTTTGCAGGGGATGGGGGAGCCAGCCGATTTGGGCGTCGAGGCTGCCGAAAGCCACCAGCATGCCGGGGATGATCGCCTCGTCCTCATCCACGGGCGACCATCGATCCGTCGTGTACTGCCCCAACAACGTCGACGGAATATCCGCCACGGGATTGCGCAGCGACAGGAAATACCGGCCCAGTTTCTCCGTGGTGCCGTCCACCAGCCCCAAGCCATAAGCCCCGGAGCGGGTCGAGGTGCCTACCCGGTTGTCGACGGGGTGGATGGCAAAGAGCGTCGGCGCTTCGCAACTCACCGTCAGTTGCAGGGTTTTGACTTCCAGCACGGTGTGGTTGTCGGGGGTCAGGTCCTTGGCCGAGATTTTTCCAAAGTCCACGGCCCCAGGCAGGCTGGGCGTGCAGGCGCTGGGGGTGATGGTGCCCTTGACGGTCAGCTCCACGGAGCTGGTCGCAAACGCGGATGAGGCACTGGCGAGCAAGAGGGCGGCACCCACCAGGTTTAACGACGTGTTCATTTCAGGTTGTTCCAATACAAAGTCGGTGGTTGGCAAGCATGTCGGTTTCGAGGCGCCGCGGTGCGGTCGTCCGTTCCCTGTGATCGGGGTGGGGTGCAATCTAGCGACGGGGCACAGGAGGGGGAATACAACTATTACGAGAATGATCAAGCGGCAGACGTGTGTCGGATGCTTGTCGGAATAGGTTTGCCGAATATGTAGGAAAGTTGGTTTTTTCGTAGTTTTTGCATCGTCATGACGCCACCCATGGAGATAGCGTGACGTCGCGATAAGTAGTCATGTGAGTGTTTCGACTCTGTTTGCCTGGCTGCTACGTCAGCGCTGTCGGTTTGTTGCGAATGCCGCGCGCTGCAAAAACGACCGCAACCATGAGGTGACCATGGAGACTGACGTATCTTCGGACGCAGTGCTTTCCCGTGAATTGACACCTTCGACCGAGCCGCCCCTCCATTGGCGGCACCTGAAGGTCCTGGTGGTGGAAGACCATGCGACATACCGCGTCTTGATGGGGTGGCTATTGAAAAAACTCGGCTTGGGCCACCAACTGGCAACTGACGGGCAGCACGGTTTGGCGGCCCTGGCCGAAACCCCCTTCGACCTAGTGATCAGCGATTGCCAGATGCCGCAGATGGACGGCTACACCATGAGCCGCGCGATTCGCCTGCGCGAACATGCCAACGCACAGCGGCGGGTGCCGATCATTGCCCTGACCGGCAACCTGGTGCATGACGACCCACAGCGTTGTCGCGACGCCGGCATGGACGCCTGGCTGGTCAAGCCGTTGACCCTTGAACAACTGCATGGGGTGTTGGCGTGCTGGTTACCGGGGCCGTCAGATGTGGTGCCGGTGCTGCCCAAGACCACGGGCTGGCCGACCCGTGCGGGTCTGATCGAAGCCTTCGGGGATGCGCGGGTTGTCGACCAGATGCTCGTCAGCCTGCTGCGCGAAGCGCGGGAAGACACCCTGATGCTCGACCATGCACGCAAAATCCGCGACGCGTCGTTGACTGCCGAAAGCCTGCACCGCTTGGTGGGTAGCCTGGCTTTTCTGGGCATGGCCGAGCTGGAGCTACGCGGCATGAGCCTGATCGAGCGGGTGCATGCCGAGGGCGTGGTGTTGAATGAGGCGCACCTGGACGCCTTCCAGGCCGACCTACGTGCTTACCTCACTTACTTGGGCTCATTGTGATGCCCGCAGACATTTGTAGGGAAAGGGAAGGCTGTGTTGAGGGTAATAGCTGTAGGTATTTTCTTTTTATTTTGTAGGTCCAAAAGCGGCGGCTATCAAACATTGATCGTGAGGAAAAACGCCGAGACTTCTGCGGTTGTTGAGGGATGGCGGCGGGGGTATTTTGCGCGGAATCTAGTGGCCATCATCTGTGGGTATTTATGCTTCGCGTAATCATTGCTGACGATCATCCCATCGTACGCATCGGGCAGAGAGTGGTGATCGAGGCGAATGGACGGTGCAAAGTAGTGGGCGAGGCCGACGGTCCCGATCAACTGCTGCGTGTGCTGGCGACCACACCCTGCGATGTGCTGGTGACCGATTTCGCCATGCCTGGTGGCCAGCAGGCGGACGGCTACGGTTTGTTGAGCCTGCTGCACCGCCAGTACCCGACGTTGCCGGTGATCCTGGTGACCATGTTTGCCAATATCGCCACGTTGCGAGCCTCCTTTGCCCACGGCGCGCGAGCTATCGTGGCCAAAAGTGCGTCGGCCAAGGAGCTGCCGCTGGCGATCAAGACCGTAAGCGCGGGCCAGACCTTTGTCAGTGAATGCCTGCGGGCCCAACTGGTGGAAGCCGGGCCGGGTGACCAATCGCGACAGCCGCAATTGTCCGAAAAAGAGCGTGAGGTGGTACGCATGCTGGCCAGCGGCATGACCGTCAGCCAGATCGCGGCGCGGGTCAATCGCAGTGTGTCCACCATCAGCAAGCAGAAGAGCACTGCCATGAACCGGCTTTGCATTTCCACCGACGTAGACCTCTTCGCCTATGCCCGCAGTTGCGGCATGGTGCCCTGAGGCGGGCTACTATTGGCGCGGTGAATGTCAGTAGCCTTGGCGGCGCGGGCGGCTTATCGTGCGCCTATCTTTTTCGCCGTCGACGGAGCCTGCCCATGAGTGATGCCCACAACGCCCTGATCACCGAGTTCTATCGCGCGTTCCAACGTCTGGACGCCGACGCCATGAGCGCCTGTTACAGCGACGACGTGATCTTCAGCGACCCGGCGTTCGGTGAGCTGCGCGGTCGGGACGTCGGCGATATGTGGCGCATGCTCACCACCCGCGCCAAGGACTTCTCGCTGACCTTCGACCAAGTGCGCAGCGACGACACCCGCGGCAGCGCCCATTGGGTGGCGACCTACCTGTTCAGCGCCACCGGCAACACAGTGGTCAATGATATCCAGGCGCGTTTTGTGTTCCGTGACGGCAAGATCTGCGAGCACCACGACCACTTCGATCTGTGGCGTTGGTCGCGTCAGGCCCTGGGCACCAAAGGTCTGTTGCTGGGCTGGACGCCGCTGGTGAAAAACGCCGTACGCGCCCAGGCACGCAAAGGTCTCAAGGCATTCCAGGCCAGTCGTTGATAAGCTGGGCGCTCTTCTGGTTGACCGACTCGATCCGTGACGACTCCCACCGACCCCAAACCCTGGTTCGTTTACCTGGTGCGCGCCGCCAACGGCGCGCTGTATTGCGGCATCAGCAATGACCCGACGCGCCGCTTCGCTCAGCATCAAAGCGGCAAGGGCGCGCGGTTTTTCCAGTCCAGCCCGGCGGTGGCGCTGGTGTACACCGAGCAATGTGCAAGCAAAGGCGACGCCTTGCGTCAGGAACGGCTGATCAAAAAACTCAAGAAGAGCGCCAAGGAGTGCCTGGCCGCCAGTGGTGCATAGATTCGACTGATGGGTTCCCATCACGGCATCGCCACCCATTGCGCGCTAAGCTGGCAGCTCAACCTGACAACTGGACCCTGGCATGTCTGAGCTCATTCTTCACCACTACCCCACCTCTCCCTTTGCAGAAAAAGCTCGGCTGCTGCTGGGCTTCAAAGGCCTGTCCTGGCAGTCCGTGCTGATCTCGCCGGTGATGCCCAAACCGGACCTGACCGCGCTCACCGGCGGCTACCGCAAGACTCCGGTGTTGCAGGTCGGCGCCGATATCTACTGTGACACCGCGCTGATCGCACGACGCCTGGAGCAGGAAAAAGCCGCGCCGGCGCTGTTCCCCCTCGGCCAGGAAATGATCACCCAGACTTTCGCCACCTGGGCCGACAGCGTGGTGTTCGCTCACGCGGTGAGCCTGGTGTTCCAGCCGGAATCGGTGGCGGTGCGCTTCGGCAAATTGCCGCCGGAAGCGATCAAAGCTTTTATGGCCGACCGCGCCGCGTTGTTCAGCGGCGGTTCGGCGAGCAAGCTGAGCGCCGACGTGGCCAAGCATCAATGGCCAGCGATCATGACGCGCCTGGAGCAACAGTTGCAGCGCGAGGCGGGGGATTTTCTGTTTGGCGAGCCGTCGATTGCCGACTTCTCCCTGGCCCACTCGCTGTGGTTCCTCAAAGCCACGCCAGTCACAGCACCCCTGGTGGACGCCTACCCGGCAGTGTGCGCGTGGCTGGGGCGCGTGCTTGGTTTCGGCCACGGCACGCCCAGCCAGATGACCGCCGAACAAGCGCTGGAGATTGCGCGCAACGCCACCCCGGCGGCGTTGCCGGACGAAGCGTTTGAAGACTTGAACGGCTTCCATCCCGGCCAGGCGGTGACCATCAGCGCGATCGACTACGGCGTCGACCCAGTGGCCGGCGAGCTGCTGTTTGCCGGGCGCGAGGAGCTGATCCTGCGCCGTAGCGACGAGCGCGCAGGCACTGTGCATGTGCACTTCCCGCGCTTCGGTTTCCGTATCCAGGCGCAGTGAATGAAATTATTTATCCACAACAGGTGAGGTAAACCATCCGCCCATCCGTGTAGTGCTTGAAACTGCGATCAATTCGCATTAACAGCGTTTTCTACACGGGTTCTCACAGCATGAAGTCGATGGCGGGCGGTTGGGTAAAACAGTGGCTGGGAGCCTCGGTACTGGCGGTGTCAGCGGTGGCTTTGCTGCCGTTGAGCGTGGCGCGGGCGCAGGAGCAGCAAAGCGCGCAGTTCGACTTTGCCCTGGCGGCCAAACCGTTGCCCCAGGCTCTCAGCGATTTCAGCCGGGTCACCGGAATCAGTGTGATCTACACCGATGAAGCGCCCTATGGCTTCAGCGCCCCGGCAGTGCGCGGGCAGATGAGCGCGACCCAGGCCCTGCAACGCCTGTTGGGCAACACCGGCATGACCTTCCGGCAGATCGACGCCCGCACCCTGGCCCTGGAACCCGTGCCCACCGAAGGCGCACTCAACTTGGGCGCCACCACCATCAGCGGCATAGGCCAACTTGACGACAGCACCAGCTACCAGCCGCCGCCCACCAGCTCGGTGATGCGCTCGCGCGGCCTACTGCTGGAAACCCCGCAAACCGTCAACGTGGTGCCGGCCCAGGCGCTGCGCGATCAGACCCCGCGCAACCTGGATGACGCCCTGGCCAATATCAGCGGTATCACCCAGGCCAACACCCTGGCCAGCACCCAGGACGCGGTGATGTTGCGCGGCTTTGGCGACAACCGTAACGGCTCGATCATGCGCGACGGCATGCCGGTGGTGCAGGGCCGCGCGTTGAACGCCACTGCCGAGCGGGTTGAAGTGCTCAAGGGCCCGTCGTCGCTGCTGTATGGCATCCAGGACCCGGGCGGCGTGGTGAACATCGTCAGCAAAAAGCCTGAATTGACCCCATCCACCGCCCTGACTGTGCGCGGTTCCACCTTCGGCGACGGCAAGAACGGCAGCGGCGGCAACCTCGACACCACCGGGCCGTTGGGCGATTCAGGGCTGGCCTACCGGTTGATCGTTGATCACGAAGACGAAGATTACTGGCGCAACTTCGGCACTCACCGCGAATCGCTGGTGGCGCCGTCCCTGGCGTGGTACGGCGATTCCACTCAACTGCTGTTCGCTTATGAGCATCGTGAGTTTCTCTCACCGTTCGACCGCGGCACGGCCATCGATCCCAAGACCAACCATCCGTTGGATATCCCGGCGACCCGCCGCCTGGACGAGCCGTTCAACAATATGGAAGGCCGCTCCGACCTGTACCGCTTCGAAGCCGATCACGATCTGAACGACGATTGGAAAGCTCACTTCGGCTACAGCTGGAACCGTGAAACCTACGACGCCAGCCAGGTACGCGTCAGCGCGGTGAACGCCAATGGCACCCTGACCCGCCGAATGGACGGCACCCAGGGCGCAATTACCACCGACCGGTTCGCCACCGCCAGCCTCGAAGGCAAGGTCAACGTGCTGGGCATGCAACATGACCTGGTGTTCGGCCTGGATGACGAGTACCGCAAAATCTACCGCGCCGACCTGATCCGCCAGGCCTCGCGGGGCATGTTCAACTACAACAATCCGGTATACGGCAACGAAGTGGCGGGCAGCACCGTCAGCGCCGCCGACAGCGCCCAGACCGACCTGCTGCGCAGCGACTCGCTGTTCTTCCAGGATTCGATTCACCTGACCGACCAATGGATTTTCGTAGCCGGTGCGCGCTACCAGATGTACGACCAATACGCCGGCAAAGGCGTGCCGTTCAAAGCCAACACCGATGGCAACGGCCAGGCCTGGGTGCCGCGTGCCGGGCTGGTGTATCGCTATACCGATCAACTGTCGTTCTATGGCAGTTACACCGAGTCGTTCAAACCCAACTCCACCATCGCCGCCTTGGCCGATGGCAGTACGCTCACCGGCGATCTTACGCCCGAGCAGGCCAAGTCCTGGGAACTGGGGGCCAAGCTCGACATTCCCGGGCGCATCACCGCCAGCGCGGCGTTGTTCACCATCGACAAGCGCAATGTGCTGGTCTCGATGGTTTCCGGCCCGAACACGATCTACAGCATCGCCGGCCAGGTGCGTTCCCGTGGCCTGGAACTGGACGCCACTGGCCAGTTGAGCGACCAATGGAGCGTGATCGGCAGCTATGCCTACACCGACGCTGAGGACATCAAGGACAACGACCCGACCCTGGAAGGCAACCGCTTGCAGAACGTCGCCAAACACACCGGCTCGCTGGCGCTGGCCTACGACTTCGGCAGCCTGTTCGGTGGCGATCAACTGCGCATGGGCGCAGGCGCGCGCTACGTGGGCGAGCGGGCAGGGGACGCCGCCAACGACTTCACATTGCCGGGCTACACCGTGGCCGATGCTTTCGCCACCTACGACACCAAACTCGACGGGCAGAAGGTCAAGTTCCAGCTCAACGTGAAAAACCTGTTCGACCGCACCTACTACACCTCGGCGGCCAGCCGCTTCTTTGTATCGCTGGGGGACGCACGGCAGGTGTCGGTGTCGAGCACGCTGGAATTCTAAGGCTGGTGGTGGGCGCGTTGGCTGCGACGATTCGACAACCCGGCTCACCACCAAGACAATTCCATGTCCCCCAGCAGCTTGCTCCACCGGCCCGCTCGCCACGGGCAGGTGGAGCTGTTAGCGTTGCCGCCACTGAAGATTTTGCGGAATTTGACACTGATGCATGTTGGACGATGGCTACCCCTGCTGTGCTTGAGCGTTTTCATGGGCGGTTGCGCGAGCGTTTCGCCAACCTCCACCCCGGCCATCCTTGACCATCTCATGGCCGACCCGGCCTTCAATGGCGCCACGGTCTCCTTGATGGTGCGCGACGCCCGCAGCGGCAGCACCCTCTACCAGCACAACCCGCGCACGCGCCTGGTGCCGGCCTCCAACCTCAAGTTGTTGACCACTGCGGCGGCGATGGATGTGCTGGGGCCGCAATACCGGTTTTCCACTCAGGTACTGAGCACCGGCAGCCGCCAGGGCGAGCGGCTGGCGGGCAATCTGTACGTGCGCGGCTTGGGCGATCCCACCGTGCAGTTCGCCGATTACCAGGCGCTGGCGGCACAGTTGGCCAGCAATGGCGTGCGAGAAGTGCAGGGCGATCTGGTGTTCGACGACACCTGGTTCGATGCCGAGCGCCTGGGCGTCGATTGGGCCCAGGATGACGAAAGCACCTACTACGGCGCGCAGATCTCCGCGTTGACGGTGTCGCCCAACACGGATTTCGACGCGGGTACCTTGATCGTCACCGCGAAAGCGCCCGTGGCCGTCGGCCAACCGGTGGGCGTTTCCGTGAGCCCGGCCACCGACTACGTGCAACTGAGCAATCGCGCCATCAGCGGCCCCGGCAACACGTACGGCATTACCCGCCAGCACGGCACCAACCTGCTGCAACTGAGCGGTGCGCTGGCCCCCGGCAAGCAGAGCCGGCAGTGGGTGAGTGTGTGGGAGCCTACCCAACTGGTGGCGAACCTGTTTGAACAGGCGCTGGCTCAGCAGGGCATCAAGGTGCAGGGCCGGCGCGTGATCGGTGGCGCTACGCCCGCGACGGCCGCATTGTTGGCCGAACATCAGTCGGCGCCGTTGCAGGAGTTGATCACGCCGCTGCTCAAACTCTCGAACAACAATATGTCCGAGGCCCTGCTCAAGGCCATGGGCCGCAAGACTGCGAATGCGGGCACCGCCGCGGCCGGCGTGGCGGCAGTGGCGGGCTTTATGACACGCCAGGGGCTGGACCCGGCCAGCCTGAGCCAGGTGGACGGTTCGGGCTTGTCGCGGCGCAATCTGGTGTCGTCCCTGACCTTCACCGAGCTGCTGCTGGCCAGCGCCAGACAACCCTGGTTCGACGCTTGGTACAACGCGCTGCCGATTGCCGGCAATGCGGACCGCATGGTGGGTGGCAGCCTGCGCTATCGCCTGCGCGGGACGGCGGCGCAAAGCAACCTGCATGCCAAGACCGGCTCCATGGCCGGCGTGTCGTCATTGAGTGGCTATATCACCGACGCCGACGGCCGGCGCCTGGTGTTCTCGATGGTCAGCAACAACTACCTGGGCAACGCCGCGCCGGTGCGCGCCGTGGAAAATCGCGTGGCCCAGGCCCTGGCCCAGTGGCGGGACTAGTTCAGGGCTGGTAGCCCATGCGCCAGCTTACGGCCCGGGTCGCCGCCAGTAATTGCTGGGCCGCCGGGCCGTCTTCATCGGCGTGGAACAGTGAGGTAGGGCCGACCACGGTCATTACCGCCGCCACCTGGCCGATGGCGTTGAACACCGGTGCCGACAAGGCGTCCACCCCCGGCATCAACAAGCCGTGCACAAAGTGCAGGCCACGCTGGCGGATCTGTTCGCAGGCCGTGGCGTAGGCTTGGTCGTCCGCCAGGGCGTGGGCGATGCCCGCCTCGATCTCCTGCTGGCGCAGCTCCACGGTTTCCCGCGAGGGTAGGTACGCACTGAACACCAGCCCGGTGGACGAACTGAGCAGCGGCAACACCGAGCCCAGTTGTGTCACCACGGTCACCGCGCGCACCGCCGGCTCGATCTGCACCACGGTCGCGCCCTGATTGCCCCACACCGCCAGAAAGCACGTCTCGTTCAGTTGGTCGCGCAGTTCCGCCAGGGGCAGCGCGCCGACTTTCAGCACGTCCATGCTGCCCAACGCAGCAAGACCCACGCGCAACGCTTCGCGGCCCAGGCCGTAATGGTTGGTGGCGGTGTTCTGTTCGGCGAACCCCGACGCGATCAATGCTTGCAGGTAGCGATGCACTTTGCTCGCCGGCATCTGCACATGCTCGGCCAGGCGCGACAGCGAAGTGGCCGGGGATAGTTCGGCCAGGGCCTTGAGAATATCGGTGCCCACTTCGGCCGAACGGACTTTTTGTTTACCAGTGTCGCGGGGCTTTTCCATGGAGGGGCGGGGTTCCGAAAGATGAATGGGCGTCTTTATAGCTTGACGCTCGATAGTGATCAAATTACGTTATGCGTAACTGGATTACGATAAAAACAACTTCCGCTCAGAGGACGATCCATGACCCTCGAATACCTGTCGGGCTTCGGCAATGAATTCGCCAGCGAAGCCCTGCCCGGCGCCTTGCCGGTCGGCCAGAACTCCCCGCAAAAAGCACCCTACGGCCTGTACACCGAACTGTTCTCCGGCACCGCGTTCACCATGACCCGCAGCGAAGCCCGGCGTACTTGGTTGTACCGCATCCAGCCGTCGGCCAATCACCCGGCGTTCGCCAAATTGGAACGGCAATTGGCCGGCGGTCCGTTGGGTGCGGTGACGCCCAACCGGCTGCGCTGGAACCCACTGGATATGCCTAGCGAGCCGACCGACTTTATTGACGGTCTGGTCGCAATGGTCGCCAATTCGGCGTCGGAGAAACCCTCGGGTATCAGCATCCACCACTATCGCGCCAATCGCTCCATGGAGCGGGTGTTCTTCAACGCCGACGGCGAATGGTTGATCGTCCCCGAGCAGGGGCGCCTACGTCTCGTCACTGAACTGGGCGTGCTGGAAGTGGAGCCGCTGGAAATCGTCGTGCTGCCCCGTGGCCTTAAATTCCGCGTCGAACTGCTGGACGCTCAGGCCCGCGGCTACATCGCCGAGAACCACGGCGCGCCGCTGCGCCTGCCGGACCTGGGGCCCATCGGCAGCAACGGCCTGGCCAATCCACGGGACTTCCTCAGCCCCGTCGCCCATTACGAAGACTTAAGGCAACCGACGACGTTGGTGCAGAAGTTTCTCGGCGAACTGTGGGCCTGCGAGCTCGACCATTCACCGCTGAACGTGGTGGCCTGGCACGGCAACAACGTGCCGTACAAATACGACCTGCGCCGCTTCAACACCATCGGCACCGTCAGTTTCGATCACCCGGACCCGTCGATTTTCACCGTGTTGACCTCGCCCACCAGCGTGCACGGCCTGGCCAACCTCGACTTCGTGATTTTCCCGCCGCGCTGGATGGTGGCCGAGAACACCTTCCGTCCGCCGTGGTTCCACCGCAACCTGATGAACGAATACATGGGCTTGATCCAAGGCGCCTACGACGCCAAGGCCGAGGGTTTCCTGCCCGGCGGTGCGTCGCTGCACAGCTGCATGAGCGCCCACGGCCCGGATGGCGAAACCTGCACCAAGGCTATCAATGTGGAACTGGCGCCGCACAAGATCGATAACACCATGGCGTTCATGTTCGAGACCAGCCAAGTGCTGCGTCCCACCCAGTTCGCCCTGGACTGTCCGCACCTGCAACCTGCTTACGACGCGTGCTGGGCCTCGCTGCCCGTCACCTTCAACCCGAATCGGAGATAACCCATGACTCAGCCCACCCCTGCCCGTAGTTGGGTAGCGTCCGCCAACGGTCACGCGGATTTCCCGCTGCAGAACCTGCCGCTGGGCATCTTCAGTCGCAATGGCGAGCCCCCGCGCAGCGGCGTGGCGATTGGGGATTTCATCCTGGATCTTCACGCGACATTGGACGCATTCGACGGCGAAGCCCGTCGTGCCGTGGAAGCGACTGCCGGCGGTCAACTGAACGGGTTGTTCGCCCTGGGCCGCGGCCCACGCGTGGCCCTGCGCGAGCGCCTGCTGGAGCTGCTTGCCGAGGGCAGCCCGCTGCAAGCCCGCGAGGCGCAGGTGCTGCACCGCGCGGCTGATTGCCAACTGCACCTGCCAGCCAAAATCGGCGACTACACCGACTTCTACGTTGGTATCGAACACGCGCAGAACGTCGGCAAGCTATTCCGCCCCGACAACCCGTTGCTGCCCAACTACAAGTATGTGCCGATCGGCTATCACGGCCGCGCCTCCACCGTGCGCCCCTCGGGCATGGATGTGCGTCGCCCCAAAGGCCAGACCCTGCCTGCCGGCCAATCCGAACCCACCTTCGGTCCCTGTGCGCGGTTGGACTACGAGTTGGAACTGGGCATCTGGATCGGCCAGGGCAACGCCATGGGCGAAGCGATCGCCATCGGTGACGCGGCCGAGCATATCGCCGGTTTTTGCCTGCTCAACGACTGGTCGGCGCGGGATATCCAGGCGTGGGAATACCAGCCGCTGGGGCCGTTCCTGTCCAAGAGCTTTATTACCACCGTCTCGCCCTGGGTGGTCACGGCTGAAGCGTTGGCGCCGTTCCGCAAGGCTCAACCGGCACGCCCCGAAGGCGATCCGCAGCCGCTGCCGTACTTGCTGGATCAACGCGATCAGGCCGGCGGTGCTCTGGATATCGAACTGGAAGTGCTGCTGACCACGGCCGCCATGCGCGAACAAAACCTGCCGGCCCATCGCCTGGCCCTGAGCAACAGCCTGCATATGTACTGGACCGCCGCGCAGTTGGTGGCCCATCACAGCGTTAACGGTTGCCAACTGCAGCCCGGCGATCTGTTCGGTTCAGGCACCTTGTCCGGGCCGCAAGCCAGCCAACTCGGCAGCCTGTTGGAGATCACCGAGGGCGGTAAAAAAGTGATCGAGCTGCCGTCCGGCGAAGTGCGTAAATTCCTCGAAGACGGCGACGAAATCATTCTGCGTGCGCGCTGCAACCGTGAAGGCTATGCCTCCATCGGTTTTGGCGAATGCCGTGGCACTGTGGTCGCAGCGCGCTGAGGAGGGCGGGGGATGGAACTCTATACCTATTACCGCTCTACTTCGTCGTATCGCGTGCGCATCGCTTTGGCGCTCAAGGGGCTGGCGTTCACGGCGGTGCCGGTCAACCTGCTGGTGCCGGCAGGGGGCGCCAACCGCCAGCCGGCGTACCTGGCCATCAACCCGCAGGGCCGCGTGCCGGCCCTGCGCACTGACGACGGCGACCTGTTGATCCAGTCGCCGGCGATCATCGAATACCTCGACGAACGTTATCCACAGGTGCCGCTGCTGAGCCAAGACCTGGCGACCCGCGCCCACGAGCGTGCGGTGGCATCGATCATCGGTTGTGACATCCACCCGTTGCACAACTCCAGCACTCAGAACCTGTTGCGCCAATGGGGGCATGACGACACGCAGGTGCTGGCGTGGGTCGGGCACTGGATCAGCCAGGGCCTCGGCGCGGTGGAGCAGTTGATCGGTGATCAAGGGTTCTGTTTTGGCGACCAGCCGGGCATGGCCGATGTGTTTTTGATCCCACAGTTATACGCAGCCGAGCGGTTCAAAGTGTCGCTGGCCGATTACCCGCGTATCGGCCGTGTTGCGGCCTTGGCCAAGCAGCATCCGGCGTTTATTCAAGCCCATCCCGCTAATCAACCGGATACCCCTGAGGCCCCGTAAATCCGCTGTGCGACACCCATAAAAATAAAACAGGTACCTTGCGATGCACACTCAGATTGCCAGCTTTCGCGCGGCACTCGACGCCCGTCCGGTGTCGCGCTTCCAGTGGTTGATCCTCTTGTTGCTGGCGTTGCTGCTGGTGACCGATGGCTACGATGCCCAAGTGCTGGGCTACGTAGTGCCGGCGCTGGCCGCGGACTGGGGGCTGGAAAAAGCCGCGTTCGGCCCGGTGTTCAGTGCCAACTTGCTGGGGTTGACCCTTGGCTCACTGCTGGTGACGCCACTGGCGGACCGCTTTGGCGTACGCCGGATTCTGTTGGCCTGCGTGCTGATCTACGCCAGCCTCACGGTGCTGATGGTGTTCGCGGACTCGCTGACCACGCTGATGGCCGCACGGTTTATCTGCGGGATCGGCATGGGTGGGGCGATGCCAAGCGCCATGGCCTTGATGTCGGACTATTCGCCACCGCGCCTGCGCACCCTGATGGTGACCTTGGCCGCGTGCGGCTTTTCGTTTGGTGGCGCGGCGGGTGGGTTCGTGGCCGCAGGATTTATTGAGCATTACGGGTGGGAGGCGGTGTTCCTGGCAGGCGGTGTTACGCCGCTGCTGTTGTTTCCGTTTCTGGTGTGGCTGCTGCCCGAATCCTTGCCGCGACTATTGCGGGACGCGCCGCCTTACTGGCGTCTGCAGCGGGTCACGGCGCGCCTGTTGCCCGACTGGCAACCGCCGTTGGCAAGCACCGCCGATGACCAGCAGGCGCGGGGCAGCCAATTGACTGTGGTTGAGTTGTTTCGCAACGGTTACGCCCGCCCGACCTTGCTGATCTGGGCAACCTTTTTCGTCAGCCTGATCCTGCTGTATTTCATGATCAGCTGGCTGCCGTCGTTGCTGTTGGAAAGTGGCCTGGCACTCAAGCAGGCCAACCTGGTGACGTCGATGTTCCTGTTTGCCGGCACCTTGGGCGCCATCGGCATGGCCTGGTTTGCCGACCGCCTGAAAAATAAAGTCCGCCTGCTGTGCGGCGTGTTGTTCGCGGCCGGGCTGTGCACCGTGCTGTTGGGCTTGAACCACGATAATCCGCGCTACTTGGTGGCGTGCGTGTTTGCCGCCGGCTTCTGCATCATCGGTGGGCAACTGACGTTGAATGCCTTCGCCAGCAACTTCTACCCGGCCCACGTGCGCGCCACCGGCACGGGCTGGGCACTGGGAGTAGGGCGCTTCGGCTCGATCCTCGGGCCGTTGCTGGGCAGTCTGCTGCTGGCAATGCAGGTACCGGTGCAGCAGATTTTTTTCTACTGCGCGATTCCGGCGGTGATGGCTGCGTTGTTGATCATCCAGGTGCGCTCGCCACAAAAAACTTCGCGCCTTAACTAGAACCCAAGGTGTTGGTCAATGCACCACCGTGTTGGGCGGCAGATGCCCCAACCGCTCGGTCAGGCGCAGGCGTTGGATCGGGTCTTCGCTGAGCAGCAGCGCATGTTCCAGATCGAAGCGTTCGGCGTTGGGGCAGTCCAGGCGTTGATACAGGCTGGCCCGTGCCAGGTAATCGGCGGCGCTGGCATTGCCCAGTTCCAGCACGCGCTCGGCGTCGATCAGCGCCGCCAGTGGATCGTCATTGGCCAAGTGCAATTGGCGCAGGTTGCGCGACAAGCGTTGGAGCATCGAGCGCGGTTCGGCGGTATGCAGGTGTTCGGCCTGCAACTTGAGGTTGGGGCCATATTGGCGTTGCAGCAGTTCGCGGCAATCGTTGGTGTAGAGGCGCCGACCGCCGCAGGGGTCCAACAAGTGATCAGCGCCGGGGACGCGTAGCAGGAAATGCCCTGGGAAGTTCACGCCGACCATGGGAATGTGCAGGCGCCGCGCCAGTTCCATGGCAATCAAGCCCATGGCCAGGGGCTGCCCGCGTTTGCGCAGCAGGACTTTATCCAACAGCGCAGCGGCGGGGCGTAGGGGCGTGAAGTCATCCTGGGCAAACCCCAGATCGTTCATGCGCCGCAGCAGCGGTTGGCCCAGTTCATCCGCCGGCAGCACGGGCATGCCTGCGCTTACCTGCTGTTGCAACAACCCCAGTTCTTGCAGGATCTGCAACGGTTGCACCGTCGCGTCATGTTCGGCGGCAATCCACAGCGCGGCCTCGAACAGTGCAGGGGGCGAGCGTTCCAGGCAGGCGAAAAAGGCTTGGCGGGGCTTCATTGCATTCTCCGGCGGATGCCCCCGTTTTAGCCTTGCTGGGAATTTTCGTCCAGTGACTTAAGAAAGATCCTGCGCGCTTATGTCGCAGAGCCTACAAAATCGGACGACTTATTCCAGCGCACTTCGGCAGTTTTCTGTCGCAAGCCTATACTTGGCGACACAAGAAGTGATTCGGGAGCTCGACGATGTTTGCTCTCATGCACCGCACCCGCCTTGAATCGCTGCACCTGAGCATCGACCCGGTGACAGGCTTGAAGGCGGTCATAGCCATTCACAACAGCCGCCTGGGGCCCGCCCTGGGCGGCTGTCGTTACCTTGCCTACCCCGACGACGAAACGGCCGTGGCCGATGCCGCGCGCCTGGCCCAAGGCATGAGCTACAAAGCCGCCCTGGCCGGGTTGCCGGTTGGTGGTGGCACCGCGGTGATCCTGCGGCCCGCCCATGTTGAAAGCCGCGCGGCGCTGTTCGAAGCCTTTGGGCGTTGCGTGGAACAACTGCATGGCCGCTACATCACGGCCATCGACAGCGGCACCTCGGTGGCCGACATGGATTGCATCGCTCAACAAACCCGTTTCGTCACCAGCACCACCGCCGCCGGCGACCCTGCGCCCCACGCCGCCATGGGCGTGTTTACCGGCATCCGCGCCACGGCCATGGCGCGCTTGGGCAGCGACAACCTCGAAAGCCTGCGGGTGGCCATACAAGGCCTGGGCAACGTCGGCTACGCCCTCGCCGAACAGCTGCACGCCGCCGGCGCCGAATTGCTGGTGAGCGATATCGACCATGGCAAGGTGCAACTGGCCATGGAGCAGTTCGGCGCACACCCCATCGCCAACGACGCCTTGCTCAGCACCCCCTGCGACATTCTTGCGCCCTGCGGCCTGGGTGCGGTGTTCAACCGTACCAGCGTGGGCCAACTGCGTTGCGCCGCCGTGGCCGGTTCCGCCAGCGCCCAACTGACCAACCTGCAAGTGGCCGATCAGTTGGAGGGGCGCGGCATTCTTTATGCGCCCGACTATGTGATCAATTCCGGCGGCCTGATCTACGTCGCGCTCAAACACAGCGGCGCCGAGCTGCCCACCATCACCGCGCACCTGTCGAACATTGGCTCACGCCTGACTGAAATCTATGCCCATGCCCAAGCCGAAAAACGCTCGCCCGCACGGGTAGCGGACGAATTGGCCGAGCGCCTGCTGTACCAATGAGCGGCGATTAAAAAGGCCCTGAATCAATGATTCAGGGCCTGTTCAATTCGGGCGTTATTCCGCCGGCGGGTTGAGCAACTCGGACAACGCGTCCGGCTGACTCTTGAATGCCTTGGCAAATACATCGCGGTTCTTCGCCATGTAGATCCCGGCTTCCTCGACCTGCTGCTCGCTCAAGGACGGCACGGCTTTTTGCAACACTT
>Ga0308164_10001468_pt1 | contig 27451 bp, 21 predicted proteins | sample PhyTR2_FD_201031 | JGI IMG/M metagenome (GOLD analysis project Ga0308164, IMG submission 201031) | Phyllosphere microbial communities from UC Gill Tract Community Farm, Albany, California, United States - DLSLT.R2 | ecosystem: Host-associated > Plants > Phyllosphere > Unclassified | place: USA... | reverse complement strand
GCGAGGATGCGGCCCGAGAGAACGACTTCGCCGGCCGCGATCCAGGCGGGCGGGGCGTCCTGGATGGCGCGCGGGGCGGCCCCGAGCGTGAGCGGGCGCACACGGTAGAGGCGGTCGGGGTCGAGGCCCGGGAGGCGGAGCGGCGACGGCACCGCGGTGCGTGGGGCTGCCAGGGAGACGTGGGCGAAGAGCGCGGACGTGTGGTCGCGGGAGACGACGCCGTGGGCGTGCAACGCGGGGTCCGAGGCATCCGATCGCACGACAGTGCCCGTGTGCAGCAGGCCGCGCAGGCGCTTGTAGGTGTCGACCCAGGCGGCGATCGTGTCGAGCTCGGAGGGTGAGGCCTCGTTCAGGTTCCACTCGATGCCGGCGCTGCCGAAGAGGGCCGTGACCAGCCGGAATTCGAGGTCCGAGGTGCGCCAGGTGGTGTGCGATTGCGCCGCGCCCAGGTGACCGCCGAGGTATTCGGGCGGGATGACGAGCGACGTGTAGCGCTGGATGGCCTGGCGCTCGAGCGGGTCGTTGGTGTCGCTCGTCCACACGCGTTCGACGCGTTCGAGCACGCCCAGGTCGATGCGCGCACCGCCCGACGCGCAGGACTCGATCTCGACGTGCGGGTGGGCCGCGCGCACGGCGTCGAGCAGGCGGTAGAACGCGGCGGTCTGCCGGTGCGCTGAGCCGCCGAGTAGGTCGCGGTTGTGATCCCACTTGAGGAAAGCAATGTCGTATTCGCCGAGCAGCGCGTCGAGGCGGCCGAGGATGTAGGCGAAGGCGTCGGGGTTCGACAGGTCGAGCACGCGCTGGAAACGCCAGGTGGGGGCATCCGGGTGACCGAGAATCCAGTCGGGATGCTTGCGCGCGACAGTCGAGTCGGGGTTCACCATTTCGGGCTCCACCCACAGCCCGAAGTCCATGCCCTGCGCGCGCACGGCGTCGATGAGCGGGGACAGCCCGTCGGGCCAGCGGGCGGCGTCGACGAACCAGTCGCCCAGGGCCCGGCGGTCGTCGGTGCGCCCCTCGAACCAGCCGTCGTCGAGCACGAAACGTTCGACGCCCACGCGCGCGGCCTGGTCGACGAGGGTCAAGAGGGTGGGCAGGTCGTGGTCGAAGTAGACGGCCTCCCACGTGTTCAAGACGACGGGGCGGGGGCGGCGGATGCTGCTCCACGAGCGGGTCCAGGGGTGTAGGCGGGCCGAGACACCGTCGAGACCGGCGGCCGAGTAGACGGCGACGGTCCACGGGGACTCGTAGTGCTCACCATCCGCGAGCGTGATGTTGCCGGGCGCGAGCAGTTCGCCGCTGCCCGAAACGGATGCCCCGAGCGGCGAGCGTTCGGCCCACAGGACCTTGTCGCCGCTCCAGGCCAGGTGGGTGGCCCAGACCTCGCCCGTGCGGAACGTGAAGCCCGGAGTGCCGGCCGCGAAGAGGAACGCGTCGTCGTGGCCCGGGCGCCCGTGGCGGTGTTCGCGGCTCCAGATGCCCTGGCCGAGGGTGTGGCGCTGCGGGGTGCGTTCGTGGGTCCAGAGGCCCGTGAAGTCGAGGAGTTCTCGGGCGCGGTCGGGCAGCGGCAGGGCTGCGGCGACGCTGTCGACGGCAAGAGGTGAGCATGCGTCGTTCCGCACGCGGTGGCGCAAGCGCAGGACGCCCTCGGGGGTGAGCTCGAGCGTGACCGTCACAGTGACGGCGGCTGCGGCATCCGCGAGCGTGAAGACGAGGGTTTGGGACGTGAACGGGGTCGGCGCGCCAGTCGAGGTAGCCGCATCTGCGGCAGCAGCAGCCGAGTAGTCGGTCGCGACGAGGCGCAACGCGAGCGGTCGCGAGACCGACGGCGCGAAAGGCGCGGGAGTCTCAGAAGCTCCGGCGTCAGCGAGTCCGGCGACCCGGTGAACCTCGAGCCCCGGCCGCCCGCTCCACCCGTCGAACAGGGTCGGCACGAGGCTCAGGCGAGGGGGTTCGTCGATCGACGAGGGCGGCACGGCGGCCACCAGGGCCCCGGCCAGGCTGTCGAGGGCAGAGGAGTCGAGCTCGCCGACATCCGCCCCCCAGTGCAGAATCGAGGGCACCTTCGCGCCGCGGGCATCGACGATCAGGCTGACGCCCGCGGCACGAAGGTGGTGAATCACGGTGCAACTACTCCTTGACGGGGATGGACTGGGCCTTCAGCGCGTCGACGGTCGCCGACTGGCCCTTCTTGAGTGCGTCGAACAGGGTTCCGTCGCCCGAGACGGCGGACTTGAAGCCATCCGACACGTCGTTGTAGGTCTGCGTCATGGTCGGGCCCCAGGCGAAGTCCTTGGCGACCTCGGCGGAGGCGTCGGCAAACACATCGTAGATCGGCTGGTTGCCGTAGAACTCGACGCCCTCTTTCAGGATCGGCAGGTTGAGGCCGTCCTTGGTGGCGGGGTAGATGTTCGCCGACTCGTTCAGCATGGTGAGGGCCTCTTCAGAGGTGTTGAGCCAGAGCGCGAACTTCGCGGCCTCGTAGGGGTGCTCCGAGCCCGTGAAGACGGCCGTCGACGAGCCACCCCAGTTGCCGGCAGCCTTGTCGCCGGCTTCCCACTGCGGGGCCTGTGCGACGGACCACTTGCCCGCGGTGTCGGGTGCACCCGAGGCGATGGAGTTGGCGCCCCAGACGGCGGAGTTCCAGCTCCAGGCGGCGCCCGTGTTGTAGGCGTTGTCCCATTCGGTCGTCCAGGCGGGAACGGTGGAGACGAGGTCTTCGTCGATGAGTTCCTGCCAGTAGTCGGCCACCTTCTCGGAGGCGTCGTCGGTCAGGTCGACGGTCCAGTCGGTGCCGTCGTTCTGGAACCAGCTGCCGCCGGCCTGCCACACGAATCCGGCGAACTGGTTGATGTCGCCCTGCGAGAAGTTGGTGATGTAGCTGCCGGTGGCGCGCACCTTCTTGGCGGCTTCCTTGTATTCCTCCCACGTGGTGGGGATGGCGATGCCGTTCTGCTCGAACAGGTCGGCGCGGTAGAACATGGCCATGGGGCCCGAGTCCTGCGGGATCGCGTAGACCGAGTCGGATTCGCCGAGCGAGACCTGACCCCAGGTCCAGTCGACGAACTTGTCCTTCGAAGCCATGACGTCTTCGCAGGCGCCGAGGTCCATGAGGCCGTTCTGCACGCGGAAGTTGGGCAGCGCGTCGTATTCGATCTGGCCGAGGTCGGGCGCGTTGCCGGCCTTCAACTGGTTGAAGAAGTTCTGGTAGGTGCCGCTGTTGCCGTTGGGGCCCGTCTGCACGGCGACCTGGATGTCGGGGTTCGCCTTGTTCCAGACATCCACGGCGTCTTCGATGCCGGGAATCCAGGAGGTGAAGCTGAGCTCGACTTTTCCGTCGGCCGGCGTGCAGGCTGCAGCGTCGCTGCCCTCACTGCCGGTGGTCGACGAGCAGCCGCTCAAAACGACGGCCGAAAGCACCGCTGCGGCGACCGCTGTTCTCTTGAGGTTCATGCTGTTCCGTTTCTGTGGGTGTGCGTGGATCTGTTGGGGTGAAGGTGAAATTGAAAGTGAAAGTGATGCCGGGGGGTGAAGAAGCGGGGATGCCGCGGGCGGGCGCTACTTGACCGACCCGGCGCCGAGACCCGAACGCCAGAACCGCTGCAGCAGCAGGAACGTGATGACGAGCGGAATGATCGACAGGAACGCGCCGACCAGCACATAGAGGCGCAGTTCGGGAATCTGGTTCACCTGCGAGTTCCAGGCGTAGAGCCCGAGCGTCACGGGGAACAGCGTCTCGTCGCGCAGCATGATGAGCGGCAGGAAGAAGTTGTTCCAGATGGCCACGAACTGGAACAGGAACACGGTCACCAGCGCCGGGAACATGAGCCGCACCGAGATGGTGAAGAAGGTGCGGATCTCGCCGGCACCATCCAGTCGGGATGCCTCGAGCAACTCGTCGGGCACACTCGACGCCGCGAAGATGCGGGTCAGGTACACGCCGAATGGGCTGACGAGCGACGGCAGGAACACCGACCAGAACGTGTTGGTGAGTCCCACCTGGCTGAAGATGAGGAACAGCGGCAGCGCCAGGGCGGTCGCGGGCACGAGCACTCCGCCGAGCACGACGTTGAAGATGGCGTCGCGGCCGGGGAAGCGGTATTTGGCGAGCGCGTAACCGCACATGGCCGCGAACAGCGTTCCGAGCAGGGCGCCGAGGCCCGCGTAGAGCACGGAGTTCAGCATCCATTTCAGGTAGACGCCGTCGCGGTAGGCGATGAGCTGGCCGATGTTCTCGAACAGGTTGAAGTCCGCGAACCACAGGGCGGGCGTGTTGCCGAACTGCGGCGCCGACTTGGTCGAGGCGATGAACAGCCACCAGATGGGGATGAGGAAGTAGAGCGTGAAGACGAGCATCACGATCAGGGCTCCGGCGCGCGACAGGGGGCTCTCGCGGGGGCCGCGGGCCCGGGTCGTGTCGGAGCCTGCGGGGCCCTGGTGACCGTGACCGCCACCCGCCTGGCCGCGACCGCCGCGACGGATGCGTGAGGTGGGCGCGACATCCGCCTGATTCGAATCGGACGAACCGTTGGCCGGGGAAGACAGGATGGCGCTCATTTGTCGTCCTTTCGCTGCGTGAACTTGAGGAAACCGAACGACAGGATGAAGGTGGCCAGCGCCAGCACGACCGAGAACGCGGCCGCGAGGTTGACGTTGGGAATCGCCGACGTCGTGTAGACCGTGAGGTTCGGGGTGAACGTGCTCGACACGGCCGAGCTGAAGGTGCGGAACACCTGCGGTTCGGCGAGCAACTGCAGCGTTCCGATGATCGAGAAGATCGCGGTGAGCACGATGGCGGGCATCACGAGCGGAATCTTGATCGACCAGGCGATGCGCATCTGGCCGGCGCCGTCGAGTCGCGCGGCCTCATAGATCTCGGTCGGGATGCTGAGCAGCGACGAATAGATGATGAGCATGTTGTAGCCCACGAACACCCACGTGACGACGTTGGCGATGGCCCACAGCACGAGGTCGGCCGACAGGAAGTCGATGTTCTGCGTGACCGCGGTGAAGGGCGACAGGTTGGGAGAGTAGAGGAAACCCCACATGATGGCCGCGATGACGCCGGGCACGGCGTAGGGCACGAAGAACGCGAGGCGGAAGAAGCGTTTGCCGCGCAGGATGGGCGAGTCGAGCAGCAGCGCGAACAGCAGGGCGAGACCCAGCATGACGGGAACCTGCACGGCGCCGAAGAGCAGCACGCGGCCGACGGACTGCCAGAAGGGCCCGTTCTGGAACACCTGCACGTATTGCGCGAACCCGCCGAACACCTCGCGCGCCTGGCCGAACGTGCCGTCGCGCTGGATGACGAGCAGCGACTGGTAGACGGCATAGCCGATGGGCACGAGGTAGAACAGGGCGAACAGCACGGCGAAGGGGGCGATGAAGATCGCGATCGCCTTCTTGTGTTGCACGACCAGTTTGGGCGGGCGCACGCGGCGCCGGGGAGCGCTCACCGCCGCCGTTTCGACACTGACGCTCATCGCGCGGGGTCCTCTCTGATCACGCGCACGGCGCCGGCTGGCACGCGTGCGATGTTGTCGACGGTGTCGCCGGTGACGAGGTCGAGGCCCCGGGCCGGCGTCTCGACGTCGTGCGCCGAGTGGTTGATGAGGAAGAGGTAGCTGCGCGGGGTGTCACCGGCGGCTGCGGCCGTGTTGCCGTCAGCAGCCTGGCCGGCGGTGGCGCGGCGGATGACCTCGAGCCCGGGTTGGCGCTCGTCCCCCTGAGGGCGGGCGGATGCTTCGGCCGCGGCGTCGCGCAGCACGGCGTCGAGCGCGTCGGGGTCGAGGCTCGTGGCGAGGTAGCGGGCGACGCCGGGGGTGTTTGCGCTGTCGCTGTTGCTGTTGCTGTTGCTGTTGCTGTTGCTGGCGACGACGTTGCGCGTGATGGCGGGTCTTCCGGCGGACGGCCCGTCGGCGAAGGTGTCGAGAACCTCGGCGCCGCGGGCTCGCACGCGCTCGGACCAGGCGGTCGCGGTCATCCCCGAGGCGAGCGTCAGCCGCTGCCCCGGCAGAACCGGTGCGAACTCTTCGACGTTGATGCCGAGCAGCTCGCGGAACGCACCCGGGTAGCCGCCGGCGCGCACGCGGTCTTCTTCGTCGACGATTCCGCTGAAGAACGTGATGACGACGTGGCCGCCCGCGGCGACGTAGTTCGAGACGACCTCGGCTTCGGCATCCCGAACCAGGTAGAGCGACGGCACGATGACGAGCTTGTAGGCCGAGAGGTCGGCGCCCGGGCGCACCAGGTCGACGGTGTGGCCGAGGCGGCGCAGCGAGGCGTGGGCGGCGTGCACCTGCGAGAGGTAGTCGACGCCGTGGCTCGGGCGGCTTTCGCCGTCGGCGGCCCACCAGTTCTCCCAGCTGAAGAGCATGGCCACGTCGGCTTGTACGCGCGTGCCGGTGATCTCGTCGAGGCGGTCGAGGGTGTGGCCGAGTTCGACCACTTCGCGCCACAGCTCGCTGTCGGTGCCGGCGTGCGGCAGCAGCGCCGAGTGGAACTTCTCGGAGCCCTGCAGCGACGCGCGCCACTGGAAGAAGCACACCGCGTCGGCGCCCTTCGCCACGTGGGTGAGCGAGTTGCGGGTCATCTCGCCGGGGGCCTTGGCCAGGTTGTGCGGCTGCCAGTTGACGGCGCCGGTCGACTGCTCCATGAGCACCCAGGGGCCGCCCTGTGCGAGGCCGCGCGTCAGGTCGGCGGCGAACGACAGCTCGGCGGTGGGGTCGGTGAGACGGTTGTCGAGGTAGTGGTCGTTGGCGATGACATCCATCTCGGGCGCCCACTGCCAGTAGTCGAGGTTGCGGATGTGGGCGGTGACCATGAAGTTGGTCGTGACGGGCACGCTGCTGTGACGGCGCAGCACCTCGAGCTCGGCTCGGTAATAGCCGAGCAGTTCGTCAGACGAGAAGCGGTGGAAGTCGATGACCTGGCTCGGGTTGCGGCTCGACAGTGTCAGGCGCGGGGGCAGGATCTCGGCGAAGTCGCTGTACTGCTGGCTCCAGAACGAGGTGCCCCACGCGGTGTTGAGGCGTTCGATGGTCGTGTAGCGGTCGCGCAGCCAGCCGCGAAAAGCTTCGGCGCTTTCGTCGTCGTAGCAGAGGGCGTTGTGGCAGCCGAGCTCGTTCGACACGTGCCACAGCTCGACGGCGGGGTGCTGGCCATAGCGCTCGGCGACCTTCTCGACCAGCTCGAGCGCGTAGCGGCGGAACACGGCGGATGACGGGCACCACGCCTGGCGTCCGCCCGGAAAGCGTGTGGTGCCGTCTTCGACCTGCGGCAGGATCTCGGGGTGCCGGGCGGTCAACCACGGCGGGGCCGAGGCGGTGCCCGTGCCCAGGTTCACGCGGATGCCGGCGGCGTGCAACAGGTCGAGAATCTCGTCGAGCCCGTCGAAGTCGTACTCCCCCGGGCGCGGCTCGATGTGCGACCAGCCGAAGATGTTGAGGGCCACGAGGTCGACGCCGGCTTCGCGCATCAGGTCGACGTCTTCGCGCCAGACCGACCGGTCCCACTGCTCGGGGTTGTAGTCGCAGCCGAACGCAATGCCGTCGTGCGAGAACACCGGGCGTGCGCCTGATGCTGGATGCTGCGTGCTCATGAATCCTTCCGCCCCGACTCGCGTCGGCGTCCTGTGAACGTGCACAGATTGCGGAGTGACAACTCCTCATTGAGAGTCTGTGAACGTACACAGAGTACGCAGAACTCCTCGGGGGTGTCAACATGAGAACATTCGGACAGTGGGGAATTGGGGGTCCCCGTGAAAGCCGACAGCCATCTACGCGCATTTCTTGTCACGCCACTGAAGCGGTCGCAACGGATCCGTTACCCAAAGTGCGTGGCTGAGAATGTCGATTTTGACCACTATGCCAGGGCCATCGGAGAGCTGTTGTTGAGTAATGGCGCTCGCCGAACACCCGACGGAATAATGAACCGTTCCCCATCACACTAATCAAGAGCGCAAAGCGCTTCCCGTGTCCGGAGCGTCCGACCGCGAGGTTACACATGTAATAAAAGTTCGCCACAACTCCAGCGCCCCGCGATGCCTTGGCTATGGCGAACTACCGTTGGTATGGGTATGGCGGGTGCGCAAATCTCGCCGCAGGACCTGAGCTTCAATGGGACTGCGCCGTTCAATAGGAGGGATATTCAGTGACCATAGATGCGCTTTTTAGGATGCGATTTGTTGTTCCCCAGCTATGGATCGGCCTTGACGCGATTGGAGCGAACTTCGCCTTCGAGTGGGATGGCACCAAGGTGAGGATCGCTCTTCCGACCGACGTTGCAACTTTTTCTGAGTTGCCGGACGGGTCGCAACAGGCCTTCTTACCCTCGATGGCCGGGAGCGGACCGGTCTTCGCGGAACCGGATCGGGACGCCCGCACCGCGGCCATGATTCTCTTCGAAATCACCGTGGATACCGTCACCGAAGTGCCGCATCCAAAGCCGACCGAATTGACGGACGAGTTGCGCAGGATCGTGGACGCGGAAATAGAGACGGCAAGACCGGTCGCAGAAGCAGCAGCCAGCCTCTTCGTTCGACATATGCGCGCCGCGGCGCCTCGCCAATCCTGGTTGGGCTTATCCACTCATGCGCCGGCGCAATACGGAATTGCCCAGCTCGAATACCGGGCGACCGGTGAACGCATCTTCGGTTACGGGCCCGAGCAATCCACAACGATGCGTTCGTCACGCTTGAGGCTCGACCTGTCGGACGTTGAGAAGATAGTTGAGGATGTCGCTGCGCAACGAGAACCCAGCATCTCAGAGTCGTTGCTTGCCGATGCCTGGCACCTCTCGGACGCAGAGGCAGCGAACGACCAAGACCGAGCTATCCTTGCCGCGGCCACAGCGTGCGAAGTGAAGGTCAAACAGTTCATTCAAGACAGGGTGAACCCCGGCGGGATAGCCATGGCAAGAATGATTCTGAGTAGACGTTCGAATCTTCCTGAATTACTTGACGAAGTACTCCTCGCAACGCTCGGAGTTAGCCTAAAGAACGAAAACAGGGCGCTCTACACGAAAATCGCATCGTTGACGATACAAAGAAACGCGATAATTCATGGCGGGCGCCGGAAGACAGGAACCGAGCAGCCGCGCATGCCAGCAGAGGTAGCAACGGGTCTGTTCGAATGGCTGGAACAGCTGCCTCCCGTCGAACACAGCTGCGGAACATCTCGCTTCCATCCGGAACAGCACCCCTAACGTTTCAGGCAACACGCCAAGCGGATAATTTGACCCTATGAGGACGGCAAGCGGTTCGGCGCGAACTCTGTGAACATGGTCTCCGAGCTCAGCGAGATCGACACGCTGCCAGCTTCAGCGATGAATCATCGCCGTCACCAGTTCGTTCCCAAACGCGTTTGCGCTCGCGAACCGTGCGTCTGGATCGAGGTTCATCCCTCGCCGGAGTATGGTCACGACGGAGCGAGGAATGTGGGGCGCAAGACGTCAGCGAGCTGATAGCTCGCGCCTTCGGCGAGAAACAGCAGCGATTGAAGGTAGCCACCACTTGAAGTGCGGATATTTCGCGAACTAGTTGACTCCCAGATGACTTAGCGGCAACCTCGGGCATAAGGACATGGCCTTAGGGAGTGTGCATGAATGATCAGGGAAAATCGCCGGTGGACAACCCGATCTTGGGTTCGACCGGCGATGTGCTGGGTCGCGCGATTGTTGCGCACGACTTCGCCCAATCGATTCGAGAGCTCGATGCATCGCAAGGGATTGTGGTAGGCGTGCTCGGTGCCTGGGGCCACGGCAAAACATCGTTCGTAAACCTAATGCGAGAACAGTTCGCTGAGGCGCCGGAACTGGCGGTGGTGGACTTCAACCCGTGGCTATTTTCGGGACAGCAACAGCTGAGTGACGTGTTTTTTCGCGAGATCGCGGCCGAGCTGAGGTTGAAAGATCAGTCACGATTTGGCGTGATCGCTGAGGGGCTCAACGACTACGGAGACGTCCTTAGCCCGCTCGCGATCATTCCGTGGTTTGGCGGGTGGTTTGATCGCGCCTTCAAAGCGACCAAGATAGCAGCGACCTGGCTTAGTGACCGAAAGAAGGGTAGTCGGACACTCCGAGACCAGGTGACTGATGCGCTAACAGAACTTGAACAACCAATCGTGGTGGTGATTGACGACATCGACCGCCTTACCAGCACCGAAATTCGAGACATTTTCAAACTGGTGCGTCTCACCGCAAGCTTTCCGAATGTGGTCTACCTTCTTGCATTTGATCGCACTCGAGTGGAGCAAGCGCTGTCGGAAGAAGGAGTCCCAGGGCGGGCGTACTTGGCAAAAATTCTTCAGCTCAGCTTCGATGTACCGATGATCCCCCGTGAACTGTTGCGTCGGCAGGTATTTGAACGGCTGGAAGAACTATTGGATGGAATCGAAGATCTCCGTTTCACGCAGACGCTTTGGGCCGATATCTATTTCGAAGTGATCGAGCCCTTGATCGGAAATCTTCGCGACGTAACACGCTTTGCCCTTTCCGCACGACCAACGCTTCGGGCGCTTGGAGGCGAGGTGGAGACCGTCGATCTACTGGCGCTCGAGGCACTTCGCGTATTTCGTCCGGAACTCTTCCAAGCACTGCATACCGCTCGCATAGCGCTCACACAAACGCATGACTTCAACGACCGCTCTGATACTGAGCAAGGAAAAGCGCAAATTGATGCTCTACTCGCGCACGCCGAGAACGAACCTAGCGTAGTTCCAGCACTTATCCACCGAGTCTTCCCCGCAGCACTCTTCTACACCGAAAATAACCGCTTCGGATCCGAGTTTGAGAACAAATGGCGTCGTGAGCGACGCGTGGCCCACATCAGCCACCTGGATCTCTACTTCGGACGCTCCATGCCGAGTGATCTTGTCGTATTCCACTTGGCCGAACGGGCAAACGCCCTCCTGAGCGATCGGGCCGAATTGGAAGCCTTCCTGGATTCCCTGCCTCGTGATCAACTCGAAGACGTAATCGCAGGATTGGAGTCATACGAGGACGAGTTCCCTCAGCAAGCGGCCATTCCCGCTTCGATCGTTCTGTTGAACAAAGTGGCATCCATACCTGAACGCGCCGGGCGCGGGATGTTCGATGTCATGAGCAGAGACATCGTTGTCACTCGGGTCGTCTTACGACTGCTGCGACGAATAGACGACGAAGCAGCTCGGGAGCAAGCTGTCCGACAAATCTTGCAAAGCATTGCTTCTTATTCCTCTCAAGAGCTACTGATCCGAACAGTTGGTCACCAGGAAGGATCCGGAAGTCGGCTGATTTCGACAGAGGCAGCTGAAGAGATTGAGGAAGATTTTGCGCAGCGAGTTAGGACCTCGCCACCCCTAGAACCGAGCATGGAATGGAACTGGCTCAGAGTACTTTGGCTGGTCCATGAGCGTGACGAGGGCGAATACGCCATCCCGCAACTCGAAGACCCAACGAGCATTAGAGCGCTTCTGCAATCAGGCAAAAGCGTGGCGCGGTCTCAATCATGGGACTCGCACGCCGTTCAGGAAGAACCCCGCCTCGCCTGGGACCTGCTCGTTCAAGTCGTTGGTGGAGAAGAGGCACTGCGCGAAGCGATACAACGCCTTAGAGAAACAGACGGCGAGACACCTCTCGTTGCCTTAGCAACCAAATACTCAAATGGTTGGAGACCGGAACTTTTTTGACTAGCGGGCAGCCGTTGCGATTCTTTCCACTTCTGCTTCTCGCGAGCAAACTGTGACAGTTTCGCCAGAAAAGCTCCAGGACTCGAGCCCGGATTGTTTCCCCGAATCACGTCCCCGCTGTCGCATTTCCACGCAGATACGAGACGTCTCACTACTCCCAGCCCCTAGCGCCTCGAGCATCCTTCGTTCGCAAGTCCTGTAGCTCTTTCTCGTAAACACCCGGGACAACACGCTTTGCCGCCGTGTCTTGAGAGACACCAAGAGCAGCGTCGTGGTCGCCTCGCCAATTAAGGACTCGAGAGCCCGCTGGGTCGTCAGAAAGAAGCCAACCTGCGACCTGTGTTTGCCATAACCACCGCGTCGTCCGCGAGGAGCTAGGTCGAGCTCTGACCTTGAGCATAGATTTCGTGAGACTGACGAATTCTCTTCGGACCTCGCGTTTGTTTCTCGCCGTGGCTTCGAGGGTAGCGTCACGGGTGGCCTGGTCATCCACGGTCGCGTTGGTTTTGATTGCGAACTCGAGTCGAGCCTTGGTCCATCGACGTTCACCAGATACAAGCGTCTGGCTTTGTTGAATACGTCCTTTGGCACGATGATCTCAAGTGCGGCTAGAGCTTGCTCGACGCCGTCACTGGCTTCGAACAGCGCTCGAAGCGCGTCCTCATGAATAGCGTCATTTTTCACCCTCACGCCGAGAAACTGGATCGCCTTATGAGTACTACTGGACGCTCCGGTTAGGGCGGAGAGAAAGTCTGTGCAAACCCGTTGTCGTTCGGTTCGAAGCCACTGGCGATGCTCATTGCGTCTACCAATCCAGATGCCTAGCAACGCAAATACCCCAGCGACAACCGCCGCACCGAGCACGAACCATCCGTGAACCATGACCAGAGCACAGTTGCGAGGAACATCCGAAGTGTTTTGTGGACTAGTTGTGAGGGATGTCAAGGCGCTATAGGTTCTGAGAATGGTCACTTATGGCGAAGTGGGAAAAGCTGTTGCCCTTCAAATTTACGCAGACGACCACAGTGTGAGCCTGTCGGTTTTGGAGTCGACTACGTGGGAAGGCCGACACCTTCCGGAGGGTGAGTGGCATCATGTGCGCAAAATGAGCGATGAACATTTCGCGATAAGGGATTTCAAAGTGAGCGAAGCGCAACCACGAGTACTGAATTCTTATGAAAAGGCCAATCGCTACTTCGAGGCTGGGGAACTGCAAAGTCCAACGACGTCAGCCCCCGTCCGCTGCGGACGGCGGCCCGCAGTTGCGTAGATCCATTGCCATATTGTTTGGCCTCGCGACGATAGCGCTGGTCGGCCTGCTACTCACTGTGGTGGTTGTGAACGTGTTCCAGTGGTTCACCGCTCTGCCTGCGGAGACCATGGCGACGGTTGCGAGCATCGCGGGAGTCATCTCCGTTCCCGTCATCACGTACTTCACGACGCGAAGCCTGGAAGCACGCCGCTCCAGAGAAAACGCTTTGCGGGAACGTAAGACGGAGTTTTACGAGGGCATCATCAAAGACATTCTCAGCATGTTCAACCTGGGTAAGTCGAAACAGGCGGCTGACAATGAAGTAATGGTGGAACTATTCGCTCGCGTTCCCGCCCCGATGATTAGTTTTGCCTCGCGCAGTGTCATCGTGGCGTGGAACAAGTTTCGGCGTGTGGCTCAGGCTGATGCTGAGAACACCAAGGCAATAGCCCTGGCATTTGAAGACTTATTCAAGGCTATGCGTAAGGACCTCGGCCACAATACATTCATGCATCAACCTGGGGAACTGTTAGGCACGTTTGTCAATGGCGTCGACGAGCTGATGGGCCGCAACAAATCCGCGAGAAAGTGACCGGTCGATTCGTTGTCCGGTAACCGCGCGCTCGATGTGACCTCGCCGTCCTTTTCAGAATGGCCATATCGCCACGCGACTATGTAGATCACATGTGCCACTAACAGTGCCCGGTGAACGGCCCCAATTGGTCGCGCGTCCGGCAGCGAGTAGCGGAGGAAGCTCTGCGACGTCCAAGAGCGCGCTGTCAGCCATCGATACACGCGATTAGCGTTTGAATCCATTGACCAAAAGCGTCGAGATGCGCATCGTGCGTAACTTCGAGGAGGTCGACTCGCTGCGCCTTCGCATTGCCCGCAACGAAGCGGGCTTTTTGTTCTTCCGTGAACATGCCGCCGTCGGCGTAGATGACGAGGGAGGGGGCGAGGACGCTCGTCCACTCTTCCCAGCGGGGAGTTGCCAGGTGGCGGATTGTTTGGGCCATGACATCCGGGTCGAATCGGGGGTAGAGGCCGTCGGGGCGGGCTTCGAGGTCTGCGGCCCAGGCCTGGGCGAGGGGGCCGCCTCCGAGGGACTCTTGGGCCTGCTCGCGGGTGGCGAAGGGGACCTGCCACGAGTGGAAGAACTGGGCGAGGGCCGCGTGCTCGTCCGGTGAACCGCCGCCCTCGTTGCCCTCGAGGAGCACCAGCTTGCGGATGAGGTGCGGGTGCGCGGCCGCGACGAGCATGGCCGTGTGGGCGCCCATCGACTGGCCGACGAGATCGACCGGCTCGGATGACTCGGCCTCGATGACTCGCGCGACGTCGGCCACGAAGGCCGCCCGGGATGTGTCCGCCGGCACCCGCGTGCTGCGTCCGTGGCCGCGCTGGTCGATGAGTATCACCCTGCGGCCCGGCAACGCTTCGGCTGTGGGGATGAACTCCCGGCTGCTTCCGGCGAGGCCGTGCAAGATCACGATCGCTGGGGCTGCGCCGTCGAAGACGGTGTACGAGATGACGGTGCCATCCGACATCCGAATCTCGCTCAGTCGTTGCTGCACCCCGCAACCTTATCGACGACGTGGATGGCGCCCGCGAAGGCCGGGCGAGCGAGTAGAGACGACGCCGCCCCAGATCGAGCCGGTGTCAGAGGCGGTAGTCCTCGTCGGCGACGTGCTCGAGCCACGTGGTCGTGGTGGCGGGGTCGTCGCCGTTCTCCACGATCGCCAGGTGCTCCATGTAGTCGTCGGGCGTCGCTCCGTGCCAGTGCTCCTCATCGGCAGGCGTGTACACGGTTTGGCCCGGGTGAACTTCGATGATCGTTCCGTCGCGGGTGCCCATCCAGGCGAGACCTTCGGTCACGTGCAAGGTCTGGCCGTTGGAATGGGAGTGCCAGGCGGTGCGCGCACCGGGCATGAAGCGAACCTTCGCAACGACGGTCTGCTGGTGCTCGGATTGCGGCGTGGAGATGACGTCGAGGTAGACGTCGCCGGTGAACTAGTCGGCTGAGTTCTTGGTCGTCGGGGCTTTGGGCTGAATATGCATGGTCTGACGCTACGTCTGCGCGTCAGCGATTGGGGTTCTCTGCCAGTACACCTTTCGGCAGGGACTCCCCCGCCCGCGCGCGAAGGAGTCTAGTGAGGGGTAGTAGCCACAGAGAAAGGGCAATGACTATGAAGGCCACCATCATGTATGGCGCGGGCGACGTCCGCGTTGAAACCGTCGCCGACCCGACGATCCAGAAACCGACCGACGCGATCGTGCGCACCGTCGTCACGTGCGTGTGCGGATCGGACCTGCACCCGTACCACGACATGCCGGCCAGTGAACATGGCCAGACCATGGGACACGAGTTGCTCGGCGTCGTCGAAGAGGTCGGAGCTGAGGTTCGAACCGTGAAGAAGGGCGACCTGGTCATCGCCCCCTTCGCCTTTGCCGACAACACCTGCCCGATCTGCAGAGACGGTTTCCAGACCGCCTGTCCGCACGGCGGGTTCTACGCCACCCCGGACACTGCCGGCCTTCAAGCCGAGCTGTCGCGTGTGCCGTTGGCCGACGGAAGCCTCGTCGTCGTCCCCGGCGTCACCGAGAACGACACCGAGGTTCTCCCGTCGCTGCTCACCCTGTCCGACGTCTACCTGACCGGTTATCACGCGGCTCACATGGCTCGCATTCAGGATGGTCAAACGGTCACCGTGATCGGAGACGGCGCCGTGGGCCTCTCGGCCGTCCTCGCGGCCAAACAGCTCGGAGCCGAACAGATCATCATGATGGGGCGTCACCAGACGCGCACCGATCTGGGCCGGGAGTTCGGAGCAACGGACGTGGTCGCGGAACGTGGCGACGCCGGCATTCAGAAGGTGCTCGACCTGACGGGCGGTTACGGATCCCACGTCGTGCTCGAGGCTGTGGGCCACACGCCCGCTTACACCCAGTCCGTCGGAATCGTGCGCGCCGGTGGAGTGATTTCCCGGGTCGGCGTTCCGCAATACGAGGACGCCCCGGTGGGATTCATGTCCCTCTTCGGCAAGAACATCACCCTCACCGGTGGCCCTGCGCCGGTGCGTGCCTACATCGACGAAGCGATCCCGCTCGTGCTCGACGGCACCATCAACCCGGGCAAGGTTTTCGACCGCACCCTGAAGCTGGATGACATCGCATCCGGGTATGCCGCCATGGACGCGCGCGAGGCCCTGAAGGTTCTCGTCACTCCATAGCAAACACGCGCTGAAGGGGTGGGCCGGCTGAGAGCCGCCCACCCCTTTTCTGTGTCGAGGTTCGTGCCGTGCCGGGCTTGATCACAGGTGCGCCGGGAAGGCGGAGCGCCGGCCATAGAGCGTGAGGAGCAGCGCTACGGTGCCGAAAGTGATCATCACGACGGGGAGGACCAGGCCACTCAAGCCGGTCAGCAAGACAGCTCCGAGAATGCCCGCCACGAAGATCGCCAGGTTGAAGGCCACGGGCAGGAAGGAGTTGGCGACATCCGCGTCGTCTCCACCCGCTGTAGTGAGGGCGGCTTGCAGTTGAGCGGATGCCCCACCAAATGTCAGGCCCCAGAACACCGTCGCGATGACAACGGCGGGAGTCGATGCCTGGCCGACGAGAAGCGTGACGCCGGCGATCACGAAGACGACCAAGCTCCCGTGCAAGAGCAAACGGGGTCGGCGGTCCAGGAGGGCCCCGGTGATGACGATTCCTCCGATTGAAGAGACCCCGAACACGAAAAGCAACAGGTCGACGGAGATGATCGCCTCGGTATCGCGCAGGTAGGGCGCTATGTAGGTATAGATCGTGTTGTGCGCGATCATCCAGGTGAAGATGACGGCGAGGATGGTCAGGATGCCGGGGATGCGCACGACCCGCAGAAGAGGTAGGCGCGACGTGCCGGACTGGCCCGCACTGTCCGGGGCAATGATCGCAATGAGCGCTCCGGCGATGACGGCAACGGCGGTGAGGCCGAGGAACGCCCAGCGCCAGTCGAAGGTCATCCCCAGCCATGAGCCGAGAGGAGTTCCGAGCGCGAAACCGACGGGAGCTCCGACCGACACGATCGATAAGGAGAGCCCTGCATGCCGGGCGGGGCTGATCCTCCGGCCGTAAGCGGCGAGCATTCCCCAGATGATTCCGGAGAACGCGCCGGCGATGAATCGTGTGACGAGCGATAAAGCGACGTCGCTCGAGACCGCGGTGACGCTGTTGGCGATGATCAGCCCCGCGATCACGGTCAGAAGAAGCGGTTTGCGGCGCATCCCCCTGGTCAGTGTGATGGCGGGAATGGTGACGATCACGGTGCCCAGCGCATAGGCGCTGACGAACAGCCCAACGGTCCCCTCGGTCGTGTTCATGCCGTCGGCGATGACGGGCAGCAGACCCGCCGGCATCGTCTCCATGGCCACGAGAACGAACCCGATGGCCGCCAGGGCGATCAGAGTTGCCAGCGGCAAGCGGTCGGTGCCGACAGGACGAGCTGGTGCGGTGGGCGCGGCAGTCATAGGACTCCTAGAACGTGGGGAACAGTGATTCCAGTGAACGGGACGACGGCCGCGCGTGGGAGTCTCCGCGGAAGCGTGTACTGACAAGGCATCCCACGCGGGCGGTTGCACGGAATATGGTCGAGAACATGGACAATCAGGCCGAGGTTCGCGAGTTCCTCATGTCCCGTCGCGCAAAAGTCACACCCGAGATGGTGGGGTTGCCGGCGGGCCCGAATCGACGCGTGCCGGGGTTGCGCCGCACCGAGGTGGCCGTGCTGGCAGGGGTGAGTGTCGAGTACTACTCCAAGGTGGAGCGTGGGGCGATCGCGGGCGCATCATCCTCTGTTCTGGATGCAATCGCTTCGGCGCTCTTACTCGATGACACCGAGCGGGTGCACCTCTTCGACCTCGCACGAGCAGCAGACGGTGTGCCGTTATCTGGTCGTCCACGACGCCGAGCCCCGAAAGCGACCACGAGTCGCCCCAGCTTGCAGTGGGTTTTGGACTCGATCACCGAGGGGGTCGCCTTCGTCCGCGACCAGCACCAAGATCTGCTTGCCACGAACGAGCTCGGGAAGGCGTTCTACTCGCCGCTCATCGGGGATGGCGGGCGAACCCCGAACCTGGCCCGGTTCCAATTCCTCGACCCGGCGTCACGGGATTTCTACCCCGATTGGGACCTGTTCTCTGAGATGTGTGTCGCAATCATGCGCACCGAAGCTGGCCGCGACCCGCACGACAAGGGCCTTCACGACCTGGTGGGCGAGCTCTCGACCCGCAGCGACGTTTTCCGGCGCCTGTGGGGAACGCACGATGTGCGCAGCCACGGTTCAGGGACGAAGCGGTTCAATCATCCGATCGTCGGCGAGGTCACGTTTGCCTACGAGGAGTTGCACATCACGTCAGACCCGGGTCTCGTTCTCATGGTCTACACCGCTGAGCCGGGCTCGCCGAGCCACGAGCGGCTGATGCTGCTGGCGAGTTGGGCCAAGACAGGCTCCACAGGCGCCGACATCTGCTAAATGTGGAGTATGGGCCTGGTAGCTGACGACAGTCTTGTAAGAATCGACCGGGAATGGGTGTGGCAGATACTCTCGAACGAGGTCTACTGGAACCGTTGGCGCACCCGGGAACAGGTCGATGCGCAACTCGAGGGGGCCTGGCGCATCGTCGGAGTCTACGACGAGTCGACCGGTGCGCAACTCGGCTTGGCGCGGGCGGTTTCGGATGGTGTGAATGACGCGTACCTGGCCGACGTGGTCGTCGACCCTGCCGCTCGGGGCCGCGGGGCTGGCAAACTCTTGGTCAAGACCATGATCGACGACGGTCCGGGGGCCGAGTTCCGGTGGACGCTTTTCACCGGTGACGCCCACGGTCTGTATACGCAGTTCGGTTTTGCGACGCCGGACTCGTCCGCCATGGTCCGACCCAGCACCCGGGCAGCGCGCGCCTGACTCGAACGGGCCGGGTAGCTCAGCGCCTGATTGCCGTCCACTCGCTGGCGAGGAGGGCGTAGCCGTCGAGAGTGGTCCACTCCCCCTTGAACCAGTCGGCGTCGACCTGCCTCGACTCGTGCCGGAAACCGACGCCCTCGAGCAGCCTGATGACCGAATGGTTGCGCGAGTCGCAGAAGGCCACGACCCGGTGGGCGCGTGCCTGATCGAAAACGAAGCCCAGTAGTGCGCCGAGGGCTTCTGCGGCGACCCCTCGACCCTGCGATGACCGCGCCAAGGTGACGCCGATCTCGTAGGTGTCGGGTTGGTCGTCGAGTTGGTGCAGCGCGAGGTCGCCCAGGAGCTTGCCCGAGTCGGTTTCCCGCAACGCGAGCTGTAACCATTCGCCCGGCAGGGGGAACGTCCGGTCGCGCTGATCGGCGACGAGGCGTTCAGCATCCGCCCGTGAATAGTCGGTGTCCCACGACTGGTACCGCGCCACGTCTGGGTCGCGCCGATATGCCGTGAAGACGTCGATGTCTCGCGCCGAAAGCGGTTCGATGGCCAAGCGCGGGGTCGTCAGCAAGACGTCGAGGTCAGTCGAGGGCATGAGGCGAGAATAATCGACGGCGAACCCGCTGGCCGTGTCCTATCCGAGATACGACACGGCCAGCGGGTTCGATCGGATCGACGTCAGCTGGATCCGTCGTGGAGGACGGCGACGGTCAGTGGCCGAGCTCGACCAGGAACACGCCGGCGATGATGAGGCCGATGCCCGCGAGCATCGTGCCCGTCAGCGGGTCTTTGAACAGGACGCGTCCGAGGATCGCGGTCAGCGCGACCCCCGTTGCGGCCCAGACGCCGTAGGCGATGCCGATCGGCAGGCCGAGGGTGAGTGCGACCGCGAGCAGCGAGAAGGCGACGAGGTATCCCGAGACGACGGCGATGTACCAGCGCTTGTTGCCGTCGGTCGCGAGCTTGAGGCTGATCGTGGCGAAAACCTCGGTGAGGATCGCGATTGCGAGCAGGAGCCAGCCCATCAGCGTGCCGCCTTTCCGCGCGCCGCGAGGGCCCGCTGTGATCCGATTTCGACGAGGAGCACGCCGGCCGCGATGAGCGCGATGCCGCCGAGCATGACCGGCGTGAGGGCCTGACCGAACAGAACCGCCGCCATCACGGCGGTCAGCGCAACACCCGACGCACCCCAGATGCCGTAAGCCACGCCGATCGCCATGCCGGAACGCAGCACCCGGATGAGGAGCGCGAAGGACGCGAGGTATCCGGCGACGACGAGCGCATACCAACCCGGCTGATCGACGGCGGCCTGCATGGAGAGCGCGGCCGTGACCTCGGACAGGATCGCGGCGCCGAGATAGATCCACTTCATGCTGCACCCTCCTCTGCCAGGGTGGCGAGCGCATCCGCTGCGACAGCGATCGATTGCTCGGCCGCCGCATCATCCCGGTCGCTCAGCCACGACGAGGTGACCCCCTCGGAAACGGCGATGAACACCCGGGACACCTGCACCACGGGCCTGCGCCACGAGATGCCGTGTGCCGACGACCACGCTTCCACATTGGCGACGACTTCTTGGAGGTAGGAATCGTGTTCCCACCGGGCGAGGTCATGCAGCGCGGGGTCGCGCCGCGCCAACGAGATGAGCTCGGTGAGTGCGAGGGCCGCGTCGGGCCGCGCCCGAACAAGGTCGAGATTCGCTCGGATGCCGGCCGTGATCTTCGCGGTCACAGCCGGCGAGTCGATCTCGACGGCGAAAGCAGCCGCCATCGAGCGGCGAAGCTCCCGCTCGAGAACCGCGCGGAACAGATCCGCCTTCGAGCCGAAGCAATAGTGGAACGCACCGTGCGGCAGACCGGCGCGAGCCGTCACCGCCCGCGTGGTGACGGCCGGAAGGCCGTCGTCGGTCATCACGGCGAGGGCGGCGTCGACCAGTTGCTCTCGCCGCTCCTCGACGCTTCGGTGTTCTTGGGGTGTCGTCATGCGTCGACCATAACCCAACTTGGCCACATGGCCAAGTTGCTGTGATTACGGTCTGAATCGATTTGCTTGACTCTGCCGTTGCGTCAACTGGGATGGTTGCAGATATGGGAGAAAAGGGAGCAAGCATGCAGGAGTGGCCGATCAAAGATGTGGCCCGTGCGACCGGGCTGACCAGCCGCACGCTTCGGCACTATGAGCAGATCGGGTTGCTGCGGCCCTCGCGGGTGGCGAGCAACGGGTACCGGTTCTATGGGGATGCCGAGCTGTCGAGGCTTTATCGCATCCTGTCGTTGCGTGCGCTCGATGTGCCGCTTGCGGACATCCGGATTGCGCTTGATGACGACGCGTCGTTGGCCGAGACGATCCGAGTCCACCTCGCGATTCTCGAAGAGCGCCGAGAACGAACGAATCAGCAGATCGCCGTCGTCAGGCAAACCCTGGACGCGGTACAGAAAGGACAAGAGATGAGCATCGAAGAGGTATTCGCGGGCTTCGACCCGAGCCAGTACGAGACCGAAGTACGACAGCGCTGGGGCGACGACGCGTGGGAGGACAGCGCGCGGCGGCGGGGCCGGATGACGGAGGACGAACGCCGGGCCGACGACGCACGCAGCCTGGACGTGAACGCTGCGCTGCGGGCGGCGGCCGAAGCAGGCACAGACCCGGCATCGGATGCATTTCAGGCGCTGGTCGGGAGCCACCACCAGTGGGTCACGGAACAGTGGAACGGGCGGAAGCCTGATCGGGATTCGTACGCGGGGCTCGCCCAGCTTTACGTCACCGACTCACGATTTGCCGCGACATACGGTGGCCAGGCCAACGCAGAAGCAATCCGCGCCGCCATTCAGACGTGGATCGAAACGAACCTGGAGTAGAGGACCAAGACATCCGGAGACCTTCGACATTTGAGACCGTCGCCGGCTTGGTCGAAGGCCCGGCCTCCCACCTCGCACCTGAACCCCTGCACCGCATCGAACCGACAGTGGTGCTCGCCGCCGCCACGTAACGGCGGCGAGGCCCTAGGTCCGGTCAGGCGTGCGTTCCACCGTCGATTCGAATCTCCGTTCCCGTGATGAAGGCGCCGTCCGCGCTCGCCAGCATGGCAACGACACCGGCGACCGCGTCGGGCGCGGCAAAGCCGCTGCCGAGAATGGGCTGCAGCTTCATCATGAGGCTGTAGTCGACGTCGTCCGGCAAGCCCGGGCCCACGCTCTGGCCGCTCTTGCCGGCGCCGCTCGTCATGCCCGACGAGATCGATCCGGGCTGCACCGACGTGAACCGGATGCCGTCCTTGGCGTATTCACCGGCAAGGGCGTGGGTCATCGACTGGATGCCTCCCTTGCTCGCGGCGTACGCGGCCATATAGGGGTGGGCGAAGCCGGCCGACGTGGAACTGAAGTTCACGACGGCGGCGTCGTTCCCATACTGGAGTGCCGGAAGGGCCTCGCGGATCATGAGGAAGGTTCCGACGAGGTTGACCCGGATGATCTGCTCGAAGCTGTCCAGGCTGGTGGCCGCCGTATGGGAGGAACGCAGGATTCCTGCCGCGTTCACGAGGACGTCGAGTCCGCCGAGAATCGTGAGGGCCTCCTCGACGCCTCGCTTGACCGAGCCCTCGTCGCCGATGTCGATGAGCACCGTGTGAAGCCGTTCGCGATCCACGCCGGCTTTCGCCGCGGTGTCGGCCAAGCCTGCCTCGCTGATGTCGGCGGCTACGACCACCCCGCCCTCGGCGAGGATGCGCAGGGTCGTCGCCTGTCCGATCCCCGAACCGGCGCCCGTGATGAGGACTCGTCGCGTGTCATATCTGTTCATGTGTGTCTCCTGTGGCTGGGGTGGTGGGCCGGCGGTCGTTATCGAGAACCCATGGAGGATCTCGAGAGTTGCATCATCTGTTCCAGGGCTTCTTCGGGAATGGCCCCCTGAACGAAAGCGAGGAACTGCTGCATCGGCATGGATTCGACCATCTTGAGCTGGTCGGGGTTGTCGGCCGCCTGCTGGGCCTGCTCCTCCGACATCCCCGCCGACATGCCCTGCATCAGCAGGGGTCCTACCTCGGGATGGCCGAACCACTCGCCGACCGTGGACGACAGCGTGAGTTCCCGCACGATCGTGTCGCCGGCGAGCGAGACGGCCACCTGATGCGTGATGGTCGCCGAATCGGTGCCGACCTGAATCAGGTGCTCACCGGCAGCGACCACCCACCGATCGAGCTCGATGTCCCAGTAGGCGAAGGCACGGTGATCGAGCGTCAGGGTGACGGTGGCGGTCTCCCCCGGTTGGAGATCGACCTTGGCGAAGGCGCGCAGCTCCCGCATCGGTCGGCGGACAGGCGCGAGCGCCGGCGCCACGTAAAGCTGCACGACGTGCTTGCCCGCTCGATCACCGGTGTTCGTCACCGTGACATCGACCTCCACGTCGGCGACGCCGACGACCCGCGCGACGATGCTCTGCGTCGAGAAGTCGGTATAGCTGAGTCCGTGACCGAATGGGTATCGCACCGGCACGCCGGCCGAGGTGTAGTACCGATACCCGACGAAAACTCCTTCGCCGTAGCGGACATGGCCTTGCTCGCCGGGGAAGTTCGCCCAGCTGGGGTTGTCCTCCAGGCGCAGAGGAATGGACTCGGCCAGGTGGCCCGACGGGTTGACGTGGCCGAAGAGCACGTCCGACACGGCAGAACCGGTCGCCTGGCCGAGAAGCCACCCTTCCAGGATGGCGTCCACCTCGTCGTGCCAGCCCTCGAGCGAAACGACGCCCCCGTTGGAGAGAACGACGACGGTCTTCGCCGCCGTCTCGGCGACCGCATGGATGAGCTCGACCTGCGCGGTGGGAAGCGCGAGCGTCTCGCGGTCGAAGCCCTCAGATTCGTCGCGATCTCCGAGGCCGACGAAGAGCACGGCGACGTCCGCCCGCGCGGCGACGGCGACCGCTTCGGCGCGGAGCGCGGCCGCGTCGCCGGAGTCGTCGACCATGAACCCGGTCGCGTGCTCGACGGTCACACCCTCCGCCCAAGACTGGTCGCGGATCGCGTCGAGTGCGGCGTCGACCCGGGTGGGGTTGATGTGCGAGCTGCCGCCGCCCTGGAAGCGGGGTGCGGTCGCGAAAGCACCGATGACGGCGACGCGGGTGTCCGGGCGGATGGGCAGGGTGGCATCGCCGTTCTTCAGCAAGACGATCGAGTCGGCCGCGACCCGACGCGCGAGGGCGTGGTGCCCGTCGACGTCGAGATCGCCGGTCGGCTCGCTCGCCAACTCGGCGAGCGCCACGACGCGACGGACGGATTCGTCGACGAGACGCTCATCGAGCAGTCCGGAGCGCACCGCGTCGACGACCTGTCGGTCGGTGGCTCCGCCGCTGCCGGGCATCTCCAGGTCCATGCCGGCGGCCACACCCGCGACGCGGTCGCTGACGGCACCCCAGTCGGAGACGACGGCGCCCTCGAAGCCCCAGTCGGTGCGGAGGACATCGGTGAGCAGCCACCGGTTGTGTGAGGCGTAGACGCCGTTGATCTTGTTGTAGGCACACATCACGGTCGCCGGTTCGGCCTCGCGGACGACTCTTTCGAAGGCCGGGAAGTAGATCTCGCGAAGGGTGCGGTGGTCGACATCGGCGCTCACGCGCATCCGTTCGTGTTCTTGGTTGTTCGCGGCGAAGTGCTTCACCGAGGCCCCGACGCCTGTCTTCTGCAACGCCGAGACGTGAGCAGCGCCGAGCACGCCCGAGAGGTAGGGGTCTTCGGAGTAGTACTCGAAGTTCCGGCCACACAGGGGGCTGCGCTTGATGTTCACGCCCGGCCCGAGCACGACGGAGACGCCGAAGGCGCGAGCCTCCCGACCGACGGCGGCACCCACCGCTGCGGCGAGTTGCGTGTCCCAACTGCTGCCAACGGCAACAGCCAGGGGGAAGCAGGTGGAGGGGAGGCTGTCGTTGATTCCGAGGTGGTCGGCCTCCCCTGCCTGGCGGCGCACCCCGTGGGGGCCGTCGGTGAGAACGATCGAGGGGATGCCTGCATCGGGCAAGCTCTTCGTCGACCAGAAGTCGGCGCCCGAGAGGAGTGAGGCCTTCTGCTCGAGGGTCAGTGAGGATAGATCGAATGTCATGCGGATGCTCCGGTGGTTGCGGCGTCGAGGGACGCTTCGAGATCGGTCTTCAATTCCTCGGACGCGCCGGGGATGTAGTCGAGAAGGGTTCTGATGGACAGGGCCGCCGCTTCCGGGGCGTTGCCGTCCAGCGGCACGCCGGGGACGTGTCGGCCGAACGCGTCGGTGAACAGGCGCCACGCGTTCGGATCGGCGGCGACCTCGCTCAGCGTGGAATCGAGGCTGTACGCGCCACCCTGGTTCGAGGCCTTCACGGGGTAACTCCACTCGTGCGTGCCGGCAGAGATCTCGATGGTCTTCGCATCCGGGTGCAGCGGGAGGGCTACCTCAGCAGAGGTGCCGGCCGGGATGGTGACCAGCACACGAGCCTCGCCGTCGGCGATCCGCCAGTCCACAACGACTTCGCCGTGACCGGTGGTGTGTCTGAGCACGGCGGAGGTGATGTCGCGACCGGGCTGAGGTGCGACGCGCATCCTCGAGTAGCCGGGTTCGACCGCGGTGAGGCCACCGATCGTGCGGTGCATCCAGTCGACGACGGCGCCGAGGGCGTAGTGATTCAGGGATGTCATGCCGGACGGGTTGATCGAGCCGTCGGGTCGGATCGAGTCCCACCGTTCCCAGATCGTCGTGGCACCCATGGTCACCGGGTAGAGGAAGGAGGGACAGCCTGTCTCCAGCAGCAGCAGGTACGCGGCGTCGAGATGCCCCGTCGCGGACAGCGCGTCGGTGACCAACGGGGTTCCGGCGAACCCGGTGGAGATGCGGTAGCCGGCCTGGGCGACAATCGACGCGAGCCTATCTCCCGCGTGCGCTCTCTGAGACGCGTCGAGGATGTCGAACGCGATCGCGAGGGCGTATGCGGTCGCGGTCTCGTTGACGACTCGTCCGGTCTTGCTGACGTACTCGTCGAGGAAGGCGGTGCGCACGCGCTCGGCGAGCGCACCGAACTCGGCGGCGTCATCGGATCGGCCGAGGATGGCGGCGGTATCGGCCATCTCGCGAGTGGTGCGGCAGAGGTATGCCGCGGCCACCAGGTGCCGGTCGGTCTTGCCGCCAGCCGGGTTGTCGGCCGGGGCGTCGGGGTCGAGCCAGTCCCCGTACTGGAATCCGGTGCTCCAGAGGCCGTTCTCGTCGAGCAGGCCGGCGACCTGGCGAATGAACCCGACCATCGAGGGATAGGCGTCAGCGAGGATCTGCGGGTCGCCGTGCTCACGGTAGAGAGTCCAGGGCAGGCTGACGGCGACGTCACTCCAGAGCGCGGTCGGCGAGGATGGCGTCGACAGGACATCGGGCACGACCCAGGGCACGAAGCCCTTCTCCGCCTGCTCGGCCGCGAGATCGCGCAGCCACGACCCGAGGACGCCGCGGACGTCGTACAGGAAGGCGGCGGTCGGAGCGAAGGCGTTGATGTCACCGGTCCACCCCAGACGTTCGTCGCGCTGAGGGCAGTCCGTGGGGACTCCCACGAAGTTGTCCCGCATCGACCAGACCGCATTGGCGTGGAGCTGGTTGAGAAGGGCGTTGGATGTCTTCAGCCACCCCGTGCGCTCCATGTCGGAATGCACCACGATGGCACGCACGGCATCGGCGGTGAGTTCGCCTGGCCATCCGTCGACCTGCACGTAACGGAACCCGTGGAACGTGAACCGGGGTTCCCAGACCTCGAGACCGGACCCGCGCAGAGTGTATCGGTCGGTGGCCCGCGCGGTGCGGATGGTCTCGTAGTCGGGCTCCCCACCCGTCATGACCTCGGCGTGACGCAGGGTGATGGTCGTGCCGGCCGGACCCGTCACCTGCAGCCGCACCCAACCGGAGACGATCTGGCCGAAGTCCAGCACGGTGAGACCGGACGGCGTGGTGATGATCTGCACGGGGGGCAGCTCTTCGATGCGGCGGATGGGCGGCGCGGTCGGCTCGACCAGGGATTCGTGCGGCCAGTCGAGCAGCGCGACCCTCGTCCATGCGGAATCGTCAAAATCGGGGGCATCCCACCCAGACGGCTCCTGGCGGGCGTCGAATTCCTCACCGTCGTAGATGCTGTCGGACAGCATCCCGCCCGTGCTCGATCGGAAGGTGTCGTCGCTCGCAACCACCTCCGTGCTGCCGTCGGGGTACTCGAGTTCGAGCTGCAGCCAAGCCGCCGCCCGATCGGAGTAATGGTGGCGCTTGCCCTCCCATCCGAGTCGCCCCAGCGCCCATCCCTCGCCCACGATCGCGCCGAGCACATTGCTCCCGATGCGGATGCTGTCGGTGACCTCGTGCTTGCTGACCGCGAGGCGGTGGCGATACGACGTCCAACCGGGCGTGAGCACCTCGTCGCCCACAACCCCGCCGTTCAGATGGGGTTCGATCAACCCCACGGCGGTGACCCAGAGGGTGGCGGCGACGGGCGCGCGGGTGACGGTGAACTCCCTGCGGAAGTATGCGGCCGGCCCTTCGGGGTCGAGTGCTGCTGTCGTCGGGGTGATGAAGGCTGCGGTCCAGGTGGGCACGGCGATAGCTCCTAGGCGATGCG
>Ga0308164_10001467_pt1 | contig 27452 bp, 19 predicted proteins | sample PhyTR2_FD_201031 | JGI IMG/M metagenome (GOLD analysis project Ga0308164, IMG submission 201031) | Phyllosphere microbial communities from UC Gill Tract Community Farm, Albany, California, United States - DLSLT.R2 | ecosystem: Host-associated > Plants > Phyllosphere > Unclassified | place: USA... | reverse complement strand
GAAGCTCTCTTGAACGCTTGCCGATCGAACGCTTGCCAGGGATGTGTATTACCCGATGCAAAGCCTAGTCTTGTTGATCTGGTTCACCCTATGCGCTGAACAGGACATACGTCTGCGGCAGATCGCAGACGGACTGACACTGGGAGGGGGCCTCTGCGCACTCCTGTACCTGTTCACCACCGGCCATACCTGGATGGGCGCCGGCGTTCAGGAAGGGGCGTTCGCCCTGGCCCTGAGCATGGCCCTCACCCTGCCCGCCCACCTGATGGGCCGGCTCGAAGCCGCCGATGTGAAACTGCTGGGTACCCTGGCCCTGGCCACCGACCAGCTGCACCTGATCGGCACCCTGGTGGGCGCCGGGGTGATCGCGTCGACCTGGATGCTGGTGGGGCCCAAGCTGCTCAAGCAGTTGAACAAGAAATGGCAAAAGCGCCTGGCCAACCTCGGGCCCGGCGCGGAGACCACCTTGCCGGTGGCGCCGTTTCTGCTGGCAGGGTTCCTGGCGGCGCTGGCCTGGGTGCACTAGGCCAGTTCACTCCAGCACATCGAACTCCATCTTGGCGGTCTGGCCGCCGTCGTCCATGACGCTGAGCTGGTGGTGCCCCGGCTTTTCCAGGGTCAGGGTAAAGGCGCCCTCAGGGGCGGTGTCGCCTTGGGGTTCGCCATCCACAAACCACCAGCGCCGGCCGCTGCCGCCCAAGGCACTGAGCTTCAAGGCCAGCACCCCGTGGCTGGCGGCCGGGCGCCGCAGTTGGTCGCCCTCGCGAATGCCGACCACCGACAGCGGCGCCATGGCCGGTGGCGCCGGTGGCGGGCAGGCGGGGTCGATGGTCGGCAGCCGTGCCTCGCGCCCTTCGCTGCGGGGCAGCCACGGCTCGAGCGCAAAAGGCCACAGGGCGATATCGCGCTGCTGGGCGCCGGGACATTGAGCGTCCACCCGCAAGCCTTGCTCGTTGACCCATACGCTGGCACGCAAGCCATTACCCAGCGGCTGGTCGGCGGCCTGCAGGGTGGGCGGCGTGGTGCCCTCCAGGGTCCAGGCGAAGCGCTGGCGGCGGCAGTTATCGTCGTTACGGGGCAACGGCTGCCCCAGCGGCCAGCAGATCGCCGCCACGCCAACGCTGGCAGGCCTGGCCTGCACCGGCGCACTCAAGCCCCGTTGGCTGTCGCGGCTGTTCAGCACGTCGTGCACCTGGAACATCAGCGGCGCCGCCGAGGCCAGGCCGAACTGCCCGGCCACCGGGGTACCGTCGGGGCGGCCGATCCAGATGCCGACCAGATACCGCGGCCCCACGCCGATCGCCCAGGCATCGCGAAAGCCGTAGCTGGTGCCGGTTTTCCAGGCCAAGGGCGGGCGTTCGACCAGTTCGGCATGGGCATCGAGTTCCGGCCGGGCCTGGCCGGCGAGGATACGGCGAACGATCCATGCCGCGCCGGGCGACATCATGCGCCGCTCGTACAGCGGGTCTTGCGGCTGCAGGCGCAGGGTGGCGCTGTTGCCGCCCCGGGCGAAGGCGCTGTAACCGGCCACCAGATCCTCCAGGCGGCTGCCCACGCCGCCAAGAATCATCGCCAGGTTAGGTTCGGCGGCGGGCGGAAATACCAGGGTCATGCCGCCGTTGCGCAACTGCGCGGCGAAGCGCTTAGGCCCCAAGGCCTCGGTCAACTGCACGGCAGGCAGATTAAGGGAGCTAGAGAGCGCCGAGCTGGCCGCCACCGCGCCACTGAAGCCCATTGAGAAATTGCCCGGCCGGTAGTCGCCATAGCGCCGCGGTACGTCTTGCAGCAGCGACTCGGAATGGATCAGCCCGGCGTCCATGGCCATGCCATAGAGGAACGGCTTGAGGGTCGAACCCGGTGAGCGCAGGGCGGTGACCATGTCGACATGGCCGAAGCGGCGCTCGTCGGCGATGTCCACCGACCCAAGGTAAGCTTTAACCGCCATGCTTTGTGCTTCAACCACCAGTATGGCGGCGCTGGTACGCTCGGGCAGGCGCGCGCGCCAGCCCAGCAGCAAGTCTTCGAGGCGGCGCTGCAGGGCGGCATCTACCGTGGTACGGATCAGCGGCGGGCTGTCGAGGCGATTCAGGCGGCGTGCCAGCAACGGGGCCAGGGCGGGCTCCTGGCGTGGGGCGAGCAGCACTGGTTCTTGCCGCGCATCCTTGATCGCCTCGGCCGGCCACACGCCATATTCAGCCAAGCGTTCCAGCACTTTGTCGCGGGCGGCCTGGGCACGCTGGGGGTGGCGATCAGGGCGCAGGCGGCTGGGGGCCTGGGGCAATACCGCCAGCATCGCCGCTTCCGAGGCGGTCAGGTGCGCCGGCGATTTGCCCAGGTAGGCCCAACTGGCCGCCGCCACGCCCTGCAAGGTGCCGCCGAGCGGCGCGCGGTTGAGGTACAGCTCGAGAATCTGCCGCTTCGACAGGTGCCACTCCAACTGCGCGGTGCGCCATACCTGGCGCCATTTGCCGGCCAGGGTTCGCGGATGGGGATCGAGCAGGCGCGCTACCTGCATCGACAAGGTACTGCCGCCCGACACCACCCTCCCGCCCAGCAGGTTCTGCCACGCCGCCCGCGCCACCGACAACGGGTTGATACCCGGGTGGCGATAGAACCAGCGGTCTTCATAAGTCAGCAGGGCCTGCAGGTACAAGGGCGACACCTGCTCCACCGTCACCGGGTAGCGCCATACACCCTGAGCGTCGGCAAAGCGCCACAGCGGCGTGCCATCTTCGGCGAGCACCACGCGGGCGAGGTCATCCTGGGGTAGCGGCAAGGGCCACAGGTGGTCGGCCAGCCACAGGGAGAGCAGCAGCACTGCGCAAGCGCCCAGCAGCCAACGCCACAGTTGCCGTTTTCTTGCACCGTTCATCGCACTTTTCAACGACAATGCCCTTTGCCTGCCACCAGGGAACTCCCTTCCCCGCGCCACGGCCAAAGGCTCAGACTCGGCGAGTACGTCGGCACTTTCATCAGGATGACACTATGCATGTAGAAAGCTTTTTCGAATGGCTGGGCCAGGCGTTCGGCGCGGTGATCAAGTTCATCATCGACACCTTCGGCTGGTTCTTCAACATGCTGGGCCACGCGGGCGGCAACTTCGTCGACGGCCTGGCACGTACACTCGGCATGGACACTTCGCTGATCAGCATCGGCGCACTGATCATCGGCCTGCTGTTCCTCTATTCGGCCGTACGCGCCTTCATGCGCGGCGGCATCGTCAGCGGCATTCTCTGGGGCATCCTCGGCCTGTGGCTGCTGAGCTGGATCATGCATTGATCCAGCTCAGGCATTCCGGTTTCAGCGCGGTTTGACCACCAGGTCTGCCGGCGTGTCTCCCACCGCCTGCCAGCCCGGCCGATACATCGACTCGACCTGGGCCGGCGGCACGCGATAGGTGCCCGGCGTGACCGCCCGCGCCAGATACAGCAGGTGCGTGCTGCCATAACCGTCCAGGTTCACCGCCGCCACGTAGCGGTCATCGCGAAATTCCTGATGCTGCAGGTTGGCGTTCTGCATCGAATCGCGCCACTCCTTCACCTGGCTGCTGGCGTCGTCGAGGCTGGCGGCGCTTTGCGCCAGGTTCTGGTTCTCCAGCTCCAGCCCCGCGGGCAAAAGGTCGACCACCAGCGCATCGGGTACCCGTTGCTTGGCGCCGACGGTAAGGTGCACCAGCACCAGGTCGCCGCTCTTCAAGCTGGCAAGGTTCAACGGCCGACCATTGAGCCCCAGGTACTCGCGGCGGATGTTCATGTTCTGTGAACTGGCCGCCGGCGCCTGCACCGGGTAACCCGATACCGTGAGTTGTTGGTAAAGAGGCTCGGCGCCCGGGTTGCTGACCGTCAATGGCGTGGCCAGCAAGGCGCCGTCAAGTTTCAGCCCCGGTTGCGCATCGCTGAGCTCGCGGCCCTGGCCGGCCACGTCGAGATGGGCCGCCCAGGCCTTGGCCGGTTGCGCCAGCAGTTGGCGGCCGGCGAGGAACAGCGCGTTGCGCTCCTGGGTCGACAGGTAGCGGCTGCCCGCCAGTTCGTCCGACAGTTCGAACAGCCGTGGCTCCCATTGCTCGCTGGCCAGTTTGTTTTCTTCCAGCAGTGCCAGGGTCATCGCCTGGTCGCGCAGCGGGCTGCCGTAGTCGCCGAGCCAGTCTTGCGGCTGGCGCTTGGCGGCCAGGCCGGCCACCATGGCCTGGTCGGCCCGTGGCGGGTCCCCCATCAGCTTCAGTGCCAGCGCCAGTTGCACCAGCGGCAGGCTCGAACGCGCGTCGGCGCGGCGCTCGAACAACGCCCGCAGCGCGCCCAACGGCGCTTGCTGGCTGCGCGCCAATACCAGGCCGGCATAGGCCTGCACGGCGAAGCGGGTATGGTCGGCGTTGCTGCTGTAGTTGACCTCGATCAGGTTGCGCTCCTGCAGATAGCGCAGCAGCCGTTCGTTGGCTTTCTTCAACGGCTCGGCCGGTACGGCGAACCCCTGGTCCCGCGCGCGCAGCAGGAAGTCAGTGACATAGGCGGTCAGCCAGTATTCCTCTTCGCTGTCAGCGCTCCACAGCCCAAAGCCGCCGTTGTAGCGCTGCATGCCGATCAGCCGCTCGATACCCAGCTCGATCTTGCGGCGCCGGTCGGCATCGGGCTCGCCCTCCAGGCCCAGGCGCTTGAGGGTGGCGAGGTCGGCGTATAGCGATGGGTAGAGGCCGCTGGTGGTCTGTTCCAGGCAACCATAGGGGTAGGCCTTGAGCGCGCGAATCTGCTCGCCGAGGTTCAGCGGCGGACGGTTCGACAGCGCCAGCAAGGCCTCCCGGCCCGCGGGTTCGAAGGCGCTGAGTTCGCCTTCGGGCAGGCTCCAGGCCTGGTCCTTGATCACCGCGCGGTACTGGCGAAGCATCGCCGGGTAAGGAGATCGCACCCCCAGGGTCCATTCGCGCACCAGCGGCGCGGCGACTTCACCCGGCAATTGCAGGCCCGTCACTTCGACCCGCACATGGCCCTGGCCATAGCCGCCCTGGGCCTGCACCGGCAAGCGCACTGTGGTGCGCTGGCCGGCGGCCAGGGTCAGGCTGCTTTCGCCGCTGTCCACCAGGCTGACCTGGCCGGCGGTGGTGAGCTTGACCTTGAGGGTTTGCGCTTGCCCCGAAAGGTTGGTCAGGTCCAGCGCCAGCTGGCTGCGGTCGCCGCCGGCGAGGAAGCGCGGCATCGACAGCTCGGCTACCAGCGGCGCGGCCACGACGGTCTTGGCCTCGGCGACGCCGAAGCGGTCGTCGGTCCAGGCCTGGGCCATCAGCCGCAGCTCGCCGTTGAAGTCGGGGATGTCGAGGCTGACTTCGGCTTCACCCTGGGCATCGAGGGCCACCGGCGCGCTTTGCAGGGCGACGATTTGTACTCGGGTGTCCGGGCGCTTGCCACCCTTGGCCAGCGCCGCATCGCCACCGAAGGCCAGGCTGGCCAGGCGACCGTGCCCGGCTTCGATCAACTGCCCGTAAATGTCCAACTGATCGACGCCATAGCCTTTCTGCCCAAACATGGCGGTGAAAGGGTCCGGCGTGGCGTAGTCGGTGATATTGAGGATACCCACGTCCACCGCCGCCAGCAGCACGTGCACCGTGGCCGGTATGCTGCCATCGGCGTTGCGCGCCTGCACCTTGACCTTGAGCGGCTGCGCCGGGCGCATCTTTTCCAGGGCCGTCAGGCTGACCGCCAGCTTGCGCTGGGCACGGTCCAACGGCAGGTGCAGCACACCCACCGCGCGCTTGGGCGTGACGTTGGCCTTGCGCTCGCCGGGCCGTACCACCTGAGCGCTGATGTACAGGTCGTGGCGTGCCCAGGCTGGGTCGATCTTGATATCGAAAGCCTTGCCCTCGGCGGGCACGTCGATGGCCTGCCACCACAGCGGCCCTTCGCTCGATTCGACCAGCAGGTAGCCGTTGCCGGCGGCCGGCGGAGTGACCGTCACCCGCGCGGTATCACCATTGCCATAGGCGGGCTTGTCCAGCGCCAGCTTGACCTGATCAGGCCGTACCGCGCCGCCATCGGCGTTGTCCTGCCAGCGGTAGCCAGCCCAGAAGCGCAGACTGCTGACCAGCCCGGTGTCGGGGTCTTCGACCTCGACGCGGTACGGGCCCCACTCCACCGGAAAGCTGACCTTGGCGGTGCCATCGGCGGCGACCCTTACCGTCTCTTCGGCGAGGTTGAGCATCTTCTCGTTGTAGTTGTAGCTCCAGCCATCGCTGCTGGAGTAGTTCCAGTAGTAATCGCGGCGCTCGCGCACCAGGCGCACCTTGAGGTTGTCGGCGGCCAGCTTGTGGCCCTCGGCGTCGGCCATCAGCACTTCGAAGGCGGCGGGGCCATCGCCATCGGTGGCCAGCCCGCCCTCTTCATCATCTGCGCTCTGGGTGTCAGCGCCAAACAGCGCGCGCACGCCGGGCAGGCGATCGCCGGGCCAGATGGCTTGCACCACGCGCCGGGTCACCGGGCGGCCACCGGATTCCTGCAGGCTGGCCTGCAGAATCAACTGCAGCGGCGAGCGGGCCTCGGCCCATTGGCTGTCGAGGCTGAGGGTAGCCTTGCCGCCGTTGTCCAGCACGCTGTCTTCCAGCTCAAGGTCCTGGCTCAGGCCGGTTTCGGTGATGGAGCCGAATTGGTAGCCGGGCAATTGCGGCACGGCATCGCGCAAGGGCCGCAAGTAGGCCTGGCCGGTCAGGCGATTGCCGGCGGCGGGCGCCCCGTAGAGGTAACGGCCGGTGACCTCGATATCCACCGGCTGGTCGGGCGCGATGGGCGCATCTGCAGCCTTGAGCTCCAGCGCCATGCGCTCGGGCAGGAAGTCTTCGACGTGGAAGCTGTAGTCTTGCAACTTGCCATCGCCGAGATCGAACGTCAGCTGCCAATCGCCCGTCGGCGCTTCGGTCGCCAGCTCCAGGGGGTACTGATAGAAGCCGGAGGCATCGGCGTTCCACACGAACTTGCGGCTGACCTGGCCGTCGGGCTTGTGCACCTGCACGGTGATGGGCTGCGCTTTTACCGGCTTGCCGTCGCGGTCACGCAGCAGGCCGTTGAGCAGCACGGTTTCGCCGGGGCGGTAAAGGTCCCGTGGGCCGAACACGAAGAATTGCAAAGGGTGGGCGGCGGGCCCGGTAATGGCGAATTCGGCGAGGTCGAGCGCCGAACCGTTCAGGCGCAGCAAGGTGGTCTGCTCGCCCTTCTGCGCCAGCAGCACCTCGGCCTTGGGCGGTGACGCCAGCTGCGCATGGCCCTGGCCATCGGTGCTGCCCTCGCCCAGCAATTGACCCTTGCCGTCGAGCAGTTGCAGCTTGACCGCGTCCAGCGCCTTGCCGCCTTCCAAGGCCTGGGTGAATACGTCCAGGCGGTTCTGGTAGCGGTGCACAGACAGGCCGATATCGCTCAAGGTGAACAGCGTGGCCGGCTGCGAATAATTGTATTGCCCGGAAGCGCGCATCACCGCCAGGTACACCCCGGGTTCCTGCAGCGGCTTGATGCCGGAGATCGGCAGCAACAGGGTCTCCCGGGTATTACGCGCCGGGTTGAGGTCGAAGCGCCCGCCATACACCAGGTCGGCCATGGGCAGCAGTTGCTGGGATTCGTAGTATTCCAGGGAGGTGCCGCTACCCCAGCGGCCGAGGAAGGCTGGCAGCTGGTCAGGCTTGACCCGGAAGAACTCGACATCGACCTTGTCGACGTTCAGCGCGATCACCGGCAGGCCTTCGGCCAGGCGCGTGGGCAGCAGGGAGCCGCGGCTGGCGAAGCCGACCGTGGGCTGCAGGTCACGGGTTTCCAGGCGGGCGCTGTATTCGGCGGCGAGGCTGGCGTCGTTCACCGCCCGTAGCCCGGCATCCACCGTGAGAACCAGCTTGCGCTTGGGCGCCAGATGGCGCAGGCGTGCCTCCATGAGATTGTCCGACAGCTCCCAGGCACCATCGACCTTGCCGTCGACGGCGTCCACCAGGTGCAGCTTGTCGTTGAAATTCTGCCCGGGCTGCAGCGGTACGCTGAAGGTCACCGACAGCGCGCTGGCGCCGTCGAGCTGGATTTCCGAGACGTCGGCGACCGTCAGCTCGCGGCCTTTGTAGCGCTGCGCCAATGCGGCCACGTCCTGCTGCGGTTGTGCCGTGCCCGTTTGCGCCGCAGCCACGGGCGCGGCCGGCGCGGGGGCGGCGGGTTTGCTGGAGTCAGAGGAATCGCAGGCGCTCAGCAACATCAGGGCGCAAGCCAGAAACAATCCTTTGTTCAGCATGGTGCTCTCTCGGGCAGAAAATCCAGGGGCGAACTATAGCCTAAAGTTCAGGCTTTTCATGATCGCCAATGCGCCATTTCGATTCATCCACAAGCCCCCCTCGGCTCGTTACAATGCTGGCCCCGTGAGGAGCCCCGCATGCCCGTAATACCCAATGCCATCGCCAACGATTGGCGCGACCGCCCCACCCACCGCAAGGTCTGGGGCCTGGCCGCGCCAATGATCCTGTCGAACATTTCCGTGCCCTTGGTGGCACTGGTCGACAGCGCCGTCATCGGCCATCTGCCGCACGCCCACCAGTTGGGCGCCGTGGCAGTGGGGGGCAGCCTGTACAGCCTGCTGGCCTGGGCCATGGGCTTTCTGCGCATGGGCTCCACCGGCTTTGCCGCCCAGGCCGCCGGGCGTGGCGACGGCGGCGGGCTGCGCCAGGTGCTGGTGCAAGGCTTGCTGCTGGCGGTACTGTTTTCGGCGCTGCTGGGGGCCTTCGCCGAACCCTTCGCGCGGCTGTCGCTGGACCTGATGAACCCTTCGCCGGAGTTGCTGCAAAGCACCCTCGAGTTCTTCTACACCCGGCTCTGGGCCCTGCCCGCCGCCCTCGCCAGCTATGCCTTGGTGGGCTGGTTCCTCGGCACCCAGAACGCCCGCGCGCCGCTGATCATCTTGTTGACCACCAATGTGCTGAATATCGTCCTCAACCTGTGGTTCGTGCTCGGGCTGGACTGGGGCGTGGTCGGCTGCGCCCAGGCTTCGGTGATTTCCGAATGGGTAGCGGTGCTGATCGGCCTGTGGCTCACCCGCCCGGCCCTGCGTGCCTATCCCGGCCAGGTGGCCATGGCTGCCTTGGCGCGCTGGAACAGCTGGCAGCCGCTACTCACGGTCAACCGCGACATCTTTATCCGCAGCTTGGCCCTGCAGGCGGTGTTCTACTTGATCACCGTGCAGGGCGCGCGCCTGGGCGACGCCACCGCAGCGGCCAACGCCCTGTTGCTCAACGGCCTGCTGCTCACCGCCCAGGCGCTGGACGGCCTGGCCCACGCGGTGGAGGCGCTGTGCGGCCACGCCATCGGCGCCCGCGACCGTATCGCCCTGCGCCGTTCACTGGTGGTGGCCGGCGGCTGGTCTTTGCTGGCGAGCATCGCCTTCGCGGTGTTTTTCCTGTTCGGCGGCCACCTGTTCATCGCACTGCAGACCGATATCCCGGCCGTGCGCGAAACCGCCAGCCACTACCTGCCCTACCTGGCATTATTGCCGCTGGTGGCGGTGTGGAGTTACCTGCTGGATGGCCTGTTCATCGGCGCCACCCGGGCACGGGAGATGCGCAACGGCATGGTCCTGAGCCTGATTCTGGTGCTGCCGATTGGCTGGTGGACCCAGGGCCTGGGCAACCATGGGCTGTGGATCAGCTTCCTGCTGTTCATGGCGTTGCGGGCAGTCACCCAGGGCATCATCGCCTGGCGCCTGCAGCAGCGTGACGCCTGGTTCGATTGATCAGGGCTGGCTTTCGATGAAGCGCAGCACCTCATCGGTGACGGGCGCCATCCATGCCAGCGGCCAGGCAAAGGAACCGACCAGGGTCATGTGGTTGACCCGGTCGTAGTAGCGGTCCTCGACCTTCACCCCCTCGGCCCGTAGCCGCTTGGCCAGCCCTGCGGTATTGCGCTGCGGGTTGACGTAGCTGTCGGCATTGGCCGCAATCAGCAACGCAGGCGGGGCGCCGGCGCTGACGTGATTGATGGGCTGGGAATCGGGCGGCGAATCCGGAAAGAAGAACACCGGCTTCACCTCGGGGTTCTCGATCGGCAGGAAGTCGTAAGGCCCCGCCAGGCCGATCCAGCCGCGCAGGTCACTCGGCGCCATGCCCACGGCCTGCAGCCAGCGCGAATCGAGCGCCAGCATCGCAGCGTTGTACGCCCCCGAACTGTGCCCCATCAGGTACAGGCGCTGCGGGTTGCCGCCGTACTCGGCGATATGCCGGTGCGTCCAGCCGACCGCCTGGGCGTTGTCTTCGAGAAAGTCGGGATAGCGCACCTCGGGATACAGGCGGTAATCCGCGACCACCACCGTCAGGCCACGCTTGGCCAAGGCCCGGGCGACAAAGCGGTACTGCCCGCGGGCACCGCTGTTCCAGCTACCCCCGTAGAAGAACACCACTACCGGGTTGCCCGGCAGTGCCTGCAGCGGCCGATAGACATCGAGCTGCTGGCGCGACCCGCTGCCATAGTGGATGCCCGCGGCCAGCTGATAGCCGCTGGCCGGGGTGACCCGGTCCACCAGCTTGAGCCCCGAGCAACCGCTCAAAGCGCCGAGGATCACAGCCAGGATGGCCAACCGCAGCGCTTCGCCCATGGCTTACGACGACAGGTACGAAGAGCGCGTCAGGCCCAGGCGCAGAGCATCCAGGTACTGGGTGCGCTCGCGCGGGGTGATGCGCGCGCTGGCGACCTTGTCGCGGTAGTGGGTCATCAACTCCTCGGGGGACAGGTGCACGTAGCGCAGCATGTCTTCGATGGTGTCGTGGGTCTCGATGCCGGCGTGGTACACGCTACCGGTCGGGGTCTGGTAGATGTTCACCGAGTCGGTATCGCCGAACAGGTTGTGCATGTCGCCGAGGATTTCCTGATAGGCGCCGACCAGGAAGATACCCAGCAGGTAGTCTTCGCCTTCCTTGACCGGGTGCACCGGCAGGCTGGTCTCGATGCTCTGCTCGTCGACGTATTGCTTGATCTTGCCATCGGAGTCGCAGGTCAGGTCCTGCAGCACGGCGCGGCGCACGGGCTCTTCGTCGAGACGGTGCAGAGGCAGGATCGGCAGTACCTGGCCGATCGCCCAGGTGTCGGGCAGGCTCTGGAATACCGAGAAATTGCAGATGTACTTGTCGGCGAGCTTGTCGTTGAGTTCGTCGAGCACCTGGCGGTGCGAGCGCTGGCGCGCCTTCAGGGAGTTGTGCAGGCGCCGGCAGACAGCGAAGTAGCACTGTTCGGCCAGGGCTTTCTGCGCCAGGGTGACCTTGCCGTCGGCATACTGGGTGGCGATATCGCTGATGTAATGGGTTGCGCGCCAGTAGTTTTCGGTGACCATCTCGATATCGGTCGGGCCCAGCAGGTCGACCAGCCATTGCAGGGTTTCCGGCAGGCTGGCCTTGTCTTCGATTTCCGGAACGTCGTCGTTGTGGCGCTCGACGTCGGTGACCTGCACCACCAGCACGGCGTGGTGAGCGGTCAGCGAGCGGCCGCTTTCCGAGAAGATGTGCGGGTGAGGCATGCCCTGGGCGTCGCAGAATTCCTTGAGCATGCCGACCACTACACCGGCGTAGTCGTCCATGTCGTAGTTGATGGAACTGGCGTTACGCGAGTGGGTACCGTCGTAGTCCACGCCCAGGCCACCGCCGACGTCGATATGGTCGACTGGCAGGCCCAGCGAACGCAGCTCACCGTAGTAGCGGATGGCTTCCTTGAAACCGTGCTGGTAGTCGGCCAGGTTGGCGATCTGCGAGCCCATGTGGAAGTGCAGCAGGCGGATGCCCTGGTCCAGCTCGGCGGCGCGGAAGCGCTCCACCACCGACAGCAACTGCGCCGCCGAGAGGCCGAACTTGGACTTCTCGCCACCGGTGTCGGCCCACTTGCTGGAGGCCAGCGACGACAGGCGCACGCGCAGGCCGATCTGTGGCTTGACCTTGAGCTCGGCGGCTTCTTCGATCACCAAGGCGACTTCGGACTCCTTCTCGATGACGATGAAGACGTTGTGCCCCAGCTTCTGGCCAATCAATGCCAGGCGAATGAATTCGCGGTCCTTGTAGCCGTTGCAGACGATGGTACCGCCCTTCGGCGCCAGGGCCAGCACGGCCAGCAGCTCGGGCTTGGAGCCGGCTTCCAGGCCGATGGAGACGTTCTGCGTGGCGATGATGTTTTCCACCACCGCTTCCTGCTGGTTGACCTTGATCGGGTACAGCGCGGTGTACTGCGACTGGTATTCCAGGCGCGCGATATTGGCGTCGAAGGCGCCGGTCAGCTGGCGCACACGGTCTTGCAGGATGTCCGGGAAGCGAACCAGCAGCGGCAGCGACAGGCCGCTTTTGCGCAGTTCTTCAACCTGCTCGTAGAGGTCGATCGGCGCGCTGTCCGGGCCATTGGGACGAACTTCCACGCGACCGCTCTCGCTGATGGCGAAATAGCCGGCGCCCCAGTGGCGAATACCGTAAACACTGCGGCTGTCCGCAACGGTCCATTGGCTGCCATCGTCTTTGCGTGTGCGTCGTACGGACATCGAGGTCCCCTGTCTTGAAATGGGATGACATTGCGCGGCGCCATGGCCGGCAGTGCAAGAATACAAAGGGTGAGCGGCGCGGCACGGAAAGAGTAGACCCCGCCTGCCGCCCCAAGTTTAAAAGGGCCGTGTGACGGTTGGCCTTAACCGCCGGATTTCTTCGCCTTGAAGCCTTGCTGGATGAGCTCGGCGATCAGCAGCTCGACATGGTCGCCCTGGATTTCGATCACGCCATCCTTCAGCGCGCCACCGGTACCGCAGCGGCGTTTGAGGCGGGTGGCCAGTTCCTTGAGGGCCTCCGCGGCCAGGGGCACGCCGCTGACCGTGGTCACGGTCTTGCCGCCACGGCCCTTGCTTTCGCGGCGTACGCGGGCGATACCGTCGCCTTCGGGAACGGCCGCTTGCTTGCAGATGCAGGCGTCCAGCGGCTTGCCGCACTCGGGGCAATGCCGCCCCGAGTCGGTCGAGTACACCAGGCCGCCGAGCGCGGCGAATGAGGCTGCTTTCTTGGCCACCGGCAATCTTCTTCGCAGAATGAACAGGCGCGCAGTTTAACGGCAAATACCGGTCATGCTAAGTGCACAGGTGCGCCATTTTGCATGGGATTGGCGACGTACCGCTGCAGGGCGGCCAGGGAGTCCGGGCAATAGGGCAGGCGGGCGCTCTCGACCATGGCGTCGGCCACGGCAATGAAGCGCGCTTCCAGCACTTCCTCGGGCTGCAGCCGCAAGGGCCCGTCCCATACCGCAGAGAACACCGCGCACCAGACGCGGTTGCCCGGCTGGTCGAAGAAGAAGTGCTCGTGGGCGGTCAGCTGCACCCCGCCGACGCCCAATTCCTCTTCAAGCTCCCGGGCCGCCGACTGTGCGTAGCTTTCGTCGCCCTGGACCATGCCGCCCGCAGCCACATCCCAGTAGCCCGGATAGATGGCCTTGCTGAGGGTGCGGCGGTGCACGCAGAGTTCGCCGGCGGAGTTGAACAGCAGGATATAAGTGCCGCGCCCGATCAGGTTGCGTTCACGCAACTGGGCCCGGGGCAATACGCCCTGGGGCCGGTCTTGCTCGTCGACCCAGGCGATCAGCTCGGCATCGGAGGCGGCCCGGTGGGCGGCCTCCTTCTCGCAATAAGCCACCGGTCAGCCCTGGGACAGCAGCTGGCGCAAGTCGATGACTGCGGCGTTGGCGCGGGAAATGTAGTTGGCCATGACCAGCGAGTGGTTGGCCAGGATGCCGAAGCCGCTGCCGTTGAGAATCATCGGGCTCCACACGGGTTCCTGCGAGGCTTCCAGCTCGCGGATGATCTGCCGCACGCTGACGGTGGCGTTCTTCTTCGCCAGCACATCGGCGAAATCGACTTCCACGGCACGCAGCAGGTGTGACAGTGCCCAGGCCTGGCCGCGGGCTTCATAGAAGACGTTGTCGATCTGCAGCCATGGGGTTTCTTCGACCTCTTCATCCACCTGTGGCACCTGGCCCGGCGCCAGTTGCACGTCGGTGCGCAGCGGGCGGTTGAGCTTGACCCGGCCAACGCTGGCCGACAGCCGTTGCGACAGCGAGCCCAGCCGCGTACCGACGTCACCCAGCCAGTTGTTGAGGTTGTCGGCGCGGGCATAGAACAGCGCGTTTTTCTGGGTCGGGTCCGACAGGCGGGCCTGGTAACGGCTCAGGGAGTCGATGCCGGACTGGAATTCCGATTCGCTGGAAGGGAACATCCAGCTGCGGTTGTCGAAGTTGAAGCGGGGTTCGGCCTGGGCCAGGTCGCCGTCTTCGGCCGACTGCGATTGCGAACGGGCGAAATCCTTGCGCAGGGCGCGGCTCATGTCGCGCACCTGGACCAGCACGCCGAATTCCCAGCTGGGCATGTTGTCCAGCCACAGGCCGGGCGGGAAGCGGTCGTTGGAGATGTAGCCGCCGGGTTTGTTGAGCAGGGTGCCAGCCACTTCCTTGAGCGTCTGCACAGTGGTGTAGCCCACCACCATCTGCCGGCCATCGCGCTGGGCGGCGGCCTGGGCGTCCTGCTGGACGGGGAACAGGTCCGGCTCCTGGCTCCAGTACCAGCCCAGCAGGCCGGTAACGATCAGGTAGAGGGCCACCACCGACAGCAGCGCGCGGCTCAGGAACAGGGTTTTCCAGTAGCCACGGGAAGCAGTGGGAGCGGTTTCGGAGCGGGGACGAGCGTCATCCTTGCCCGTGCGGTTCTTCCAATCCAGCATCGTCTTATCCTTTCTATCGCCGAGTTCATGGGGGTTCGACCGCCATCGCCGCCTGGGGTGCCTGCGCACTTCAACTTTAATCACCCCAGCGCACGGGCAAAACCACGCCTGCCCCGCACTATAAAGCAACGCGGGCCCGTGACATAAGCAACCGACCGCTCATGACCGAATAATTAAAATGAGGTTACAAAGTGACGTATGACACGAACTGGCTTTCCCATAGGTGCTAGCATAGAGCCACTATTCATGTAGTCAGCCAGACAGCATTCGGAAATGACAGAGCCCGCCGAACCCAACCGCGAACGACTCAAGCAGCATTTCGCCCAGCGGGTCATTCATCAGGCACGGCAGATTCTAGAGATCTGGCAGCGCCTGCACACTGGCGAGTGGACCCAGGCCGGCCTGCTTGAGTTGCAGGACGCCACCCTGCGCCTGCAACGCTTCGCCGAGCGCTTCGAGCAGCCCGAGCACAATCAGCTGGCCAAAGGTATCAGCCAGTGCCTGCAAGGGGTCGAGCAGAACCAGGGGCGCCTGAGCAGCGGCCTGATCCATGAACTCAGCCGGCTGATGCAGCGCTTGTCGCGCACCGGCCTGCGCCAGGGCGACCAACTCGACGAGACGCCCTTGCCACCGTTGCGCAAGCCTTTGTTCATTCTGCTGGAAGATGTCGAGCGCGCCGAGCGCCTGGCACGCCAGCTGGAGTTCTTCGGCTTGGCCGCCCAGGCGCTGGAAAGCCCGGCGGCGTTCCTGGCGACCATGGCCGAACGGCTGCCGTCGGCCATCGTCATGGACGTCGACTTCGGTGGCGCCGGCCACGGCCTGCAGATGGCCGCCCAGGTTCAGGAAAGCCTTGAAGAGAAACTGCCGCTGCTGTTCTTCAGCCATCACGACACCGACACCCCCACGCGCCTGGCCGCCGTGCGCGCCGGAGGCCAGGAATTCCTCACCGGTGCGCTGGAAGCCTCCAGCCTGCTGGAAAAAATCGAAACCCTGACCTCGGTGGCGCAATACGAGCCCTATAAAGTGCTGGTCATCGACGACTCTCGCGCCCAGGCCATGCACACCGAGCGCCTGCTGAACGGCGCTGGCATCGTTACCCGCACCCTGACCGACCCGATCCAGACCATGGCCGAGCTGGCCGATTTCCAGCCCGACCTGATCATCCTCGACCTGTACATGCCCCACTGCACCGGTCCCGAGCTGGCCAAGGTGATCCGCCACAACGACCGCTACGTGAGCGTGCCGATCATCTATCTGTCGGCCGAGGACGACCTCGACAAGCAGCTGGACGCCATGAGCGAGGGTGGCGACGACTTCCTCACCAAACCGATCCGTTCGCGCCACCTGATCACCACGGTCCGCAACCGCGCGGCCCGTGCCCGCAACCTCAAGGCGCGCATGGTGCGCGACAGCCTGACCGGGCTGTACAACCACACGCATATCCTGCAACTGCTGGAAGACTGCAGCTTCCGCGCCCGCCGCGAGGGCAAGCCACTGAGCTTCGCCATGCTCGATATCGACCACTTCAAGAAGGTCAACGACAGCCACGGCCACCCCATGGGCGACCGGGTGATCAAGAGCCTGGCGCTGTTCCTCAAACAGCGGCTGCGCAAGACCGATTTCATTGGCCGTTACGGGGGCGAGGAATTCGCCATCGTCATGCCCGATACCGACCTCGAAGCGGCCTGCGGCGTGCTCGACGAGATTCGCCAGCGCTTCGCCGAGATCCAATACCCGGCGCAGCCGCGGGACCTGTCGTGCACTTTCAGTGCCGGAGTGGTGCAGTTCAACGAGTCGCTGGACAGCCTGATGATGGCCGCCATGGCGGACGAGGCGCTGTACCGGGCCAAGGCGGCGGGGCGCAACCAGGTGATTCGGGTGCCGTGACCCCGGAGCAGGTCTGCGGACCCCTTCGCGGGCATCGCCCGCTCCAACGGGTCAGCGCACATCTTGTTGGAGCGGGCGATGCCCGCGATGGGGCCGGAAGGCTCGCACCATTTCGAAACACCCTCACCGCCCCCATGAAGCCAAGTTAACGGCGCCATAATCCCCAGTTGGTTATGATGCGCCCTCGACTGCTTTGTTGTGAGACGACCATGCGCCGCCTGCTTTTCCTGTTAATGCTCGCCTTCGCCGTGCCCGCCCTGGGCGCCGGCCTGTTCGACAGCCGCCCCAATTCGACCCTTGGCGGCTCGCTGAACAACAGTGGCGATTTCCTGCCAGTGCGCGAAGCCTTTCAACTGAGCGTGCACGAGAGCACGGCCGACCACATCACCCTGCGTTTCGTCGCTGCAGACGGCTACTACCTGTACCGCCACCGCTTCCAGTTCCACACCGAACCGGCCAGCGTCACCCTGGGCGCCGCGCAACTGCCGGACGGCGAGAAGAAACACGACGAGTATTTCGGCGACGTCGAGGTCTACCACGCCATCGTCGACGTCACCCTGCCCCGCCCCGCCGGCGCGCAGCAGCCCTTCACCCTGCTGGTCACCTATCAGGGCTGCGCCGACAAGGGCCTGTGCTATCCCCCGGAAACCCAACGCCTGAGCATCGACGGCCAAGGCGCCGCACTGGCCCCTGCTGCGGCCTCCGCAGCTACGGCCACCCCAGGTTGGACCTGGCACGAACTGCTGCTGTACCTGCTGGCCGGCATCGGCCTGACCTTCACACCCTGCGTGCTGCCGATGCTGCCGATCGTCTCCAGCATCGTGCTGCGCGGCCAGGTCGGCGGCCTGCGCGGCCTCAGCCTGTCGCTGGCCTACGCCTTGCCGATGGCCGCCTGCTTTGCCGTCCTGGGTGCGCTGATGGGCCTGTTCGGCGCGCAGTTCAACTTGCAGGCGCGGCTGCAATCGGCCTGGGTACTGGTGCCGTTCGCGTTGATTTTCGCGGTGTTCGCCCTGGCCATGTTCGGTACTTTCGAACTGAAACTGCCGCAGGCCATCAGCAGCCGCCTGGACCGTATCGCCGGCAACGCCAAGGGCGGCTCGCTGTGGGGCGCCGCAGTGCTGGGCATCGTCTCCAGCCTGCTGGTATCGCCGTGCGTGTCCGCGCCACTGGCCGGCGCGCTGTTGTATATCAGCGCCAGCGGCGATGCCGTCGGCGGCGCGTTGAAACTGTTTGCCCTGGGCATCGGCATGGGCGTGCCGCTGGTGGTGGTGGCCACCGGCGGCGCGGCCTGGCTGCCCAAGGGCGGCGTGTGGATGAACTGGGTCAAGAATGCCATCGGCGTGCTGCTGCTGGCGGTCGCCGTGGCAATGCTCAGCCGGGTATTGCCCGGGCCGCTGACCTTGCTGCTCACGGGCCTGCTGGCGGCCGGCGTCGGCCTGTTCCTCGGCGCCCTGGAATTCGGCGTGAAGAACAACCGCGAGCGTCTGGCGCAGCTGCTGGGCCTATTGTTGATCTGCTACGCGGCCGCCAGCTGGATCGGCGCCTTCAGCGGCCAGAGCGACCCGTTCAAACCCCTCGGCAATGCGGCCACAGGCCTCGCCAGTGGAGGCGCCGCGCAGCCTGCAGGCAGCGCTTGGCGGACCATCACCACCCAGGCAGAACTGGACCGCGCCATGGCCGAAGCCAAGGCCGGCGGCAAGCCGCTGGTGCTGGACTGGTACGCCGACTGGTGCATCAGTTGCAAGGTGATCGAACACGAAGTGCTCACCGATTCCAATGTCATCGCCGCCTTGGCGCCGTACCAACGCGTGCGCTTCGACATGACCGACAGCAACGCCGAACAGCGTGCGGTGCTCGACCGCTACAAGCTGTTCGGCCCACCCGCGCTGCTGTTTTTCGACGCGAATGGGCAGGAAGCTGCAAATTCGCGGATCGTCGGCGAAATAGATACGAACGGTTTCCTCGCTAAAACCCCCCGCTGATACCCTACCCGCGCCCTGTGCCCCGCCAGGGCACAACCTCGGCAAACAGGGGCTCATAGGCCCCTGCGTGACCGGAACCTTGCAACTAGTCATATACTTTGCGCAATCATCGGCCAACGTGCCGGCTATTGTGCTTAACTGGACAGGTAGCCGTGCTTTGCGGCATAGTCGCCGCGCATCGCCAGTAGGGACGCGAGAAGAGAGGGCGAATCACAGAGTGACCGGTGCGTTCTGCCTCGGCGAAACGGTGGTTTTTTGCACCGCCCTGTATTCGCCAACGTGACGCGCCGTTGCCGGTGAGCATCCCACTCTTCGATGTGCTTTTTTTCAAACGTGTGCACATACAAAGATTTCCGCCGTCACGGTCGCCGCCTGCGAAGGCCCGAACGTGATCCGCGCCAGGCGAGAGCCAGCCACTGGCTGGGCCGCCGCGGCGCCCTGGAAGACCACACCACCCCCTGACCGACCCTTGGGAGTTGATGATTAATGGATATTCGTAAAGTCAAAAAGTTGATCGAACTGCTGGAAGAGTCCGGCATCGACGAACTGGAAATCAAGGAAGGCGAAGAATCCGTACGGATCAGCCGCCACAGCAAGACCCCGGCCCAGCAGTACTACGCCCCAGCGCCAATGCAAGCCCCGGTCGCGCCTGCGCCGGCTGCCGCACCCGCCGCTGCCGCTGCCGAAGCGCCTGCTGCGCCGAAACTGAACGGCACCGTTGCCCGTTCGCCGATGGTCGGCACCTTCTACCGCAAATCTTCGCCAGCCTCGCCTGCCTTCGTTGAAGTCGGCCAGACCGTGAAGAAAGGCGACACCCTGTGCATCGTCGAAGCGATGAAAATGATGAACCACATCGAAGCTGAAACCAGCGGTGTGATCGAATCGATCCTCGTGGAAGACGGTCAGCCGGTTGAATTCGACCAGCCGCTGTTCACCATCGTTTGACCATGGGGGTGCCAGCCATGCTGGAAAAAGTACTGATCGCCAACCGCGGTGAAATCGCCCTGCGAATCCTGCGCGCGTGCAAAGAGCTGGGCATCAAGACCGTCGCCGTCTACTCCAAGGCCGACAAGGAACTGATGCACCTGGGCCTGGCCGACGAGTCGGTGTGCATCGGCCCGGCGCCAGCCAACCTGTCGTACCTGCACATCCCGGCCATCATTGCCGCCGCGGAAGTGACCGGTGCCACCGCGATCCACCCTGGCTATGGTTTCCTGGCGGAAAACGCCGACTTCGCCGAACAGGTGGAGAAGTCCGGTTTCGCCTTCATCGGCCCGACCGCCGACACCATTCGCCTGATGGGCGACAAGGTTTCGGCCAAGCACGCAATGATCGCCGCTGGCGTTCCGACCGTGCCGGGTTCCGACGGCCCGCTGCCGGAAGACGAAGAAACCGCCCTGCGCATCGGCCGTGAAGTCGGCTACCCAGTGATCATCAAGGCCGCCGGTGGCGGTGGCGGTCGCGGCATGCGCGTGGTGCACAAGGAAGAAGACCTGATCTCCTCGGCCAAGCTGACCCGTACCGAAGCCGGTGCTGCGTTCGGCAACCCGATGGTCTATCTGGAAAAATTCCTGACCAACCCGCGCCACGTCGAAGTACAAGTGCTGTCCGACGGCCAGGGCCACGCCATCCACCTGGGTGACCGCGACTGCTCGCTGCAGCGCCGCCACCAGAAGGTACTGGAAGAAGCGCCGGCCCCAGGCATCGACGAAACCGCACGCCAGGAAGTGTTCGCCCGTTGCGTCAAGGCGTGCATCGAGATCGGCTACCGCGGTGCCGGTACCTTCGAGTTCCTGTACGAAAACGGTCGGTTCTATTTCATCGAAATGAACACCCGCGTACAGGTCGAGCACCCGGTATCCGAAATGGTCACCGGTATCGACATCGTCAAGGAGATGCTCAGCATCGCCGCTGGCAACAAGCTGTCGTATACCCAGGACGACGTCGTTATCCGCGGCCACTCGCTGGAATGCCGGATCAACGCCGAAGACCCGCGCACCTTCATCCCGAGCCCAGGCACGGTCAAGCATTTCCATGCCCCAGGCGGCAACGGCGTTCGTGTCGATTCCCACCTGTACAGTGGCTATGCGGTACCGCCGAACTACGACTCGCTGATCGGCAAGCTGATCACTTACGGCAAAGACCGTGACGAAGCCATGGCGCGCATGCGCAATGCGCTGGACGAGATCGTGGTCGACGGCATCAAGACCAACATCCCGCTGCACCGGGACCTGGTCCGTGACAAAGGCTTCTGCGCAGGCGGCGTCAACATTCACTACCTGGAACACAAGCTCGCCAGCGAGAAGTGATCCACGCAAGTGATTGAAAGAACCGGCCAGCGATGGCCGGTTTTTTTATGCCCCACGGCTGGGCACTACGGGGTGCACTTAACGCACCCGCTACAGTAAACTGGCCGCCTTCCGCAGCCTTGCCGCTGCGCTCCGTTTTCCCGATCGAAGGTACCCGCCATGCCCTGGCTGCAAGTCCGTCTGGCCATCAGCCCAGAACAAGCCGAAACCTATGAAGACGCCCTGCTGGAAGTCGGCGCCGTCTCGGTCACGTTCATGGACGCCGAAGACCAGCCCATCTTCGAGCCAGAGCTCAACACTACGCCGCTGTGGACCCACACCCACCTGCTGGCGCTGTTCGAGGCCGATACCGATGCCGCCGCAGTATTCGCCCACCTGCAATTGCTGACCGACGCCGAACTGCCCGAGCACCAGGCCGAAGTGATTGAAGACCAGGACTGGGAACGCAGTTGGATGGACAATTTCCACCCCATGCGCTTCGGTCAGCGCCTGTGGATCGTGCCGAGCTGGCACGCGGCCCCGGAACCTGGCGCGGTGAATCTGCTGCTCGATCCGGGCCTGGCCTTCGGCACCGGCACCCATCCGACCACCGCGCTGTGCCTGGAATGGCTGGACGGCCAGGCGCTGCAAGACTGCAACGTGCTGGACTTCGGCTGCGGCTCGGGCATCCTGGCCATCGCCGCGCTACTGCTGGGCGCCAAGCATGCCGTGGGCACCGACATCGACGTGCAGGCGCTGGAAGCCTCACGCGACAACGCCGGGCGCAACGGCATTGCTGAGGAACTGTTCCCGCTGTACCTGCCCGAGGCCCTGCCCAAGCAGCAGGCCGACGTGCTGGTGGCCAATATCCTCGCCGGCCCGCTGGTCAGCCTGGCGCCGCAGCTGTCGACCCTGGTCAAGCCCGGTGGCCGCCTGGCGCTGTCCGGCATCCTCGCCGAGCAAGGCGAAGAAGTGGCGGCGGCCTACGCCCAGGACTTCGACCTCGACCCGATCGCCAACCGCGACGGCTGGGTACGCATCAGTGGTCGCCGCCGCTGAGACCTTCTAGAATGGTGCCCTTCACCGGCCGGACCCGCGCATGACCGACAGCTTCGTCACCCAGTGCCCACATTGCCAGACCAGCTTCCGCGTCAGCTATCACCAGCTGAGCGCGGCGCGTGGCGCGGTGCGCTGCGGTTCGTGCCTGCAGGTGTTCAACGCCGCGCGGCAGTTGCTGGAACAGAGCCAGGCCAAGGCGGCGCAGGCGGCTGGCTTGCCTGTCGCCAGCAAACCGGAGGCCGAGGGTGGCGCCGTTCCAGTGGCCGAACCTCAGGCTCCAGCAGCACCCATGGCGCCAAGCGCCTCGGAGCCCATCGAAGCCGCGCCACCCTACCGCCGCGTAGAGCCCATTAGCCAGCGCCGCTGGGCCGCCGCCACGGAAATCGACCTCGAACACCTGGACCTCGACGACGAACTGGCACGCCTCGAGCGCCGCCAGGGCAACGGCGACAGCCACTCGGCCCAGGGCAACGCCCTCAGCGCACGCCGCGACGAGCTGGAACACCCGGCGTTCGACGAGCAGCGGCTGGGCGATATCGAGGATGGGCAGGCTCATGAGCCAGGGGCGCTACGCGCCGACCGCGACTACCAGGACCACGCCTTCGAGCACAGCGGCGCCGCGGAGCAAGACGATCTCGACCTGCCCCGCGAAGGCACGGTCATGCCGCCCGTGGTCCGCGACCAGGTCGACACCGACGACTACCAACCCACCCGCGCCGAACCTTCGCTCACCCGCCTGGAAGACGAATTCGACGAGAACGAGCCGCTGCCCCCGGTCGGTGCCCAGCGCGAAACGCCAGCACGCCAGCGCCGCTCGCCCATCGAAGCCGCCGACGAAAGCCTGCGCCGCCTCGATGCCCCGCCGCTCAAGCCCGCCACTCGCGCCCGCCCCAAGCGCGCCGAGCCACGCATGCGCGACGACGACCTGCCCGACCTGTCGGAAGACCCACTGCAGCTGCAGTGGCAGAAAACCCGTACGTCCTGGGGCCGCCGCCTGTTCTGGACGGCCTTGTCACTGGTGGCCGCCATCGCCCTGGCCGGCCAGTACGTGGCCTACCATTTCGACGAGCTGGCCCGCCAGGACGCCTACCGCCCCTGGTTCCAGCAGTTGTGCCCGATGCTGGGCTGCGACGTGCCGTCCAAGGTCGATATCGCCCTGATCAAGAGCAGCAACCTGGTGGTGCGCAGCCATCCCCAGTTCAGCGGCGCCCTGGTCGTAGACGCGATCATCTACAATCGCGCGGCTTTTTCGCAGCCGTTCCCGCTGCTGGAGCTACGTTTTGCCGACCTAGATGGCAAATTAATAGCCAGCCGTCGGTTCAAACCCAGCGAATACCTCAGCGGCGACCTTGCCGGGCAGACCGACATGCCCCCGCAAACCCCCATCCACATTGCCTTGGACATCCTTGATCCAGGCAGCAGGGCGGTCAATTACAGCCTCAGTTTCCAGTCGCCCGAATAGCCCTTCGGTGGGTCCGAACTGCCGGGCATAAGCAAACAACTGTTCAGATTTTATCCAAATCCATCTTTATCCGGTCACCGAGAGCGGGTATTATGCGATCCCTTTTTCGAACTCCCATGATCCGGCCCCACAACAGGGAAGACCCAATGTCGGCGGTACGCATCGGCCCATACACAGTCAATAACGGTTTGATCCTGGCCCCTATGGCCGGGGTGACGGACCAGCCCTTTCGTCAGCTTTGCCGACGACTGGGCGCTGGGCTGGTGGTTTCGGAAATGGTCAGCAGCGACATGAGCCTGTGGAATACCCGCAAGTCACGGCTGCGCATGCTCCACGAAGGTGATCCCGAGCCCCGCTCGGTGCAGATCGCCGGTGGTGATGCGCAGATGCTGGCGGCGGCGGCCCGGGCCAATGTCGAGTTGGGCGCGCAGATCATCGATATCAACATGGGCTGCCCGGCCAAGAAAGTGTGCAACAAGGCGGCGGGTTCTGCGCTGCTGAAGGACGAAGCACTGGTGCAGGACATCCTGCATGCCGTGGTCGCGGCGGTAGACGTGCCGGTCACCCTGAAGATTCGTACCGGCTGGGACCGGGCGAACAAGAATGGGCTGACCGTGGCGAAAATTGCCGAGCAGGCCGGCATCACCGCCCTGGCGGTGCATGGCCGCACCCGCGCCGACCTGTACACCGGCGATGCCGAGTACGACACCATCGCCGAGATCAAGCAGGCTGTGTCGATCCCGGTGTTCGCCAACGGCGATATCGATTCACCGCAAAAGGCCCGCCACGTGCTGCACGCGACCGGCGCCGACGGCGTATTGATCGGCCGAGCCGCCCAAGGGCGGCCGTGGATTTTTCGAGAAATCGAGCACTACCTGCGTACGGGCGAAACACTGCCGGCGCCGCAGTTGAGTGAAGTGGAATGCATCCTGCTAGAGCACCTGGCCGCGCTGCATGAGTTCTACGGCGACGTGATGGGCGTGCGAATCGCCCGCAAGCACGTCGGTTGGTACCTGGCCACGCTGCCAGGCGCCAGGGAGTTCCGCAGCCACTTCAACAAGCTGGACGACACGGCGGCACAAGAGGCCAATATTCGCGCGTTCTTCGGCGAACATTACGAGAGCCTGGCGACAAGGGACGGAGATGGGGTGGCCGCATGACCATGATGACCGAGACATTAGTGAGTGGAACAACACCCGTGAGCGACAACGTCAATTTGAAACAGCACCTCAACACGCCAAGCGAAGAGGGTCAGACCCTTCGTGGCAGTGTCGAGAAAGCGCTGCACAATTATTTCGCGCACCTAGAAGGCGCTGCCGTCACGGACGTGTACAACCTCGTGCTCTCCGAAGTCGAAGCGCCGCTGCTCGAAAGCGTGATGAACTACGTCAAGGGCAACCAGACCAAGGCCAGCGAGATGCTGGGCCTCAATCGCGGAACCCTGCGCAAGAAGCTCAAGCAGTACGACCTGCTGTAGACCTGCATTCAAACCAGAAAAGGCGACTCGCGAGAGGTCGCCTTTTTTGCTGACTTTCCCTGCGTTTAATGGAAATTGAAATGACCGACCAGACCACCCGCCTGCCGATCCGCCGCGCCCTGATCAGCGTCTCCGACAAGACCGGGATTCTCGAATTCGCACGCGAACTCGAAACCCTCGGCGTCGAGATCCTGTCCACCGGCGGCACCTTCAAACTGCTGCGCGATAACGGCGTGGCCGCAGTGGAAGTGGCGGACTACACCGGCTTCGCGGAAATGATGGACGGCCGGGTGAAAACCCTGCACCCGAAAATCCACGGTGGCATCCTGGGCCGTCGCGGCACCGACGACGCGATCATGGCTGAGCACGGCATCAAGCCCATCGACCTGGTGGCGGTCAACCTCTATCCGTTCGAAGCGACCATCTCCAAGCCTGGCTGCGACCTGCCGACCGCCATCGAGAATATCGATATCGGCGGCCCGACCATGGTCCGCTCGGCGGCCAAGAACCACAAGGACGTGGCCATCGTGGTCAACGCCAGCGACTACGCCAGCGTGCTCGAAGGCCTGAAGGCCGGCGGCCTGACCTACGCCCAGCGTTTCGACCTGATGCTCAAGGCGTTCGAACACACCGCCGCCTACGACGGCATGATCGCCAACTACATGGGTACTGTTAACCAGGCCGCCGAGACCCTGAGCACCGAAGGCCGCAGCGAATTCCCGCGCACCTTCAACAGCCAGTTCGTCAAGGCCCAGGAAATGCGCTACGGCGAGAACCCGCACCAGAGCGCGGCGTTCTACGTGGAGGCCAAGCCGGCTGAGGTCAGCATCGCCACCGCCACCCAGCTGCAGGGCAAGGAACTCTCGTACAACAACGTGGCCGACACCGACGCCGCGTTGGAATGCGTGAAGAGCTTCGTCAAGCCGGCCTGCGTGATCGTCAAGCACGCCAACCCGTGCGGCGTGGCCGTTTGCCCAGACGCCGAAGGCGGCATTCGCCAGGCCTACGAGCTGGCCTACGCCACCGACACCGAATCCGCCTTTGGCGGCATCATCGCCTTCAACCGCGAGCTGGATGCCGAGACCGCCAAGGCCATCGTCGAGCGCCAGTTCGTCGAAGTGATCATCGCCCCGAGCGTCAGCGCCGAAGCCCGCGCCGTGGTGGCCGCCAAGGCCAACGTGCGCCTGCTGGTGTGCGGTGAGTGGTCGCAAGCCCGCGCCGCCGCCTGGGACTACAAGCGCGTCAACGGTGGCCTGCTGGTGCAGAGCCGCGATATCGGCATGATCACCGCCGACGACCTGAAGATCGTCACCGCTCGCGCGCCGTCCGAAAAAGAGATCCACGACTTGATCTTCGCCTGGAAAGTGGCCAAGTACGTGAAGTCCAACGCCATCGTCTACGCCAAGAACCGCCAGACCATCGGCGTCGGCGCCGGCCAGATGAGCCGCGTCAACTCCGCGCGCATCGCCGCCATCAAGGCCGAGCATGCCGGCCTGCAGGTGCAGGGCGCGGTCATGGCCTCGGACGCCTTCTTCCCGTTCCGTGACGGTATCGATAACGCGGCTAAAGTGGGTATCACCGCGGTGATCCAGCCAGGTGGTTCGATGCGTGACGCCGAAGTGATTGCCGCCGCTGATGAAGCCGGCATAGCAATGGTGTTTACTTCGATGCGCCACTTCCGCCACTGATCGACAACGGCCGCACTGAAGCGGGCATCTGCCGCGTTGGAGCCGATTTCGCTGATGCTCATTGCCAGAAGACAACTCCGCTTATCGAAACCGACTCCGCCTTGCATCTGCCTACTTCATTGCGACCTCCCTTAGCGGGGAGGCTGAAAACAGCCAAACTGTTCCCGAATTCAGCGTCACCGGAGTTTTACTATGAACGTATTGATCATCGGCAGTGGCGGTCGTGAACACGCCCTGGCCTGGAAAGTGGCGCAAGACCCACGCGTGGCGAAGGTCTTCGTCGCCCCGGGCAACGCCGGTACTGCCATCGAAGCCAAGTGCGAAAACGTCGCCATCGACGTGCTCGCCCTGGAACAACTGGCCGATTTCGCCGAAAAGAACGTGGCCCTGACTATCGTCGGCCCAGAAGTCCCCCTGGTAGCGGGCGTCGTGGACCTGTTCCGCGCCCGTGGCCTGGACTGCTTCGGCCCGACCAAGGGCGCTGCGCAGCTGGAAGGTTCCAAGGCGTTCACCAAGGACTTCCTGGCCCGCCACAAGATTCCAACCGCCGACTACCAGAACTTCACCGAGATCGAGCCGGCACTGGCCTATCTGCAGGAGAAAGGCGCCCCCATCGTCATCAAGGCCGACGGCCTAGCGGCCGGTAAGGGCGTGATCGTCGCCATGACCCTGGCCGAAGCCGAAGAAGCCGTGCGCGACATGCTTGCCGGCAACGCTTTCGGTGACGCCGGTTCACGGGTGGTGATCGAGGAATTCCTCGACGGCGAGGAAGCCAGCTTCATCGTCATGGTCGATGGCAAGAACGTGCTGCCCATGGCCACCAGCCAGGACCACAAGCGCGTCGGCGACGGCGACAGCGGCCCGAACACCGGCGGCATGGGTGCCTACTCCCC
>Ga0308164_10001466_pt1 | contig 27496 bp, 14 predicted proteins | sample PhyTR2_FD_201031 | JGI IMG/M metagenome (GOLD analysis project Ga0308164, IMG submission 201031) | Phyllosphere microbial communities from UC Gill Tract Community Farm, Albany, California, United States - DLSLT.R2 | ecosystem: Host-associated > Plants > Phyllosphere > Unclassified | place: USA... | reverse complement strand
CTATGCGGATTTCCCAAAAACGACCGAATTAAATCGACATAATGAATGCTGTGGTATTGAATTTCCAGACGGGGATGAATGATCACATGCGGAAAAATTTCCCAGGGCGTTTTAATCGTCACCCGAACTTCCATATCGTAAAGCTCACCAATAAGTCCTTTTTCAATGAGGTGTCTAGCTGCACTTACAAATGGCGCAAAGCGAAGTTGAAAGTTAATAGCTGCTTTCAGATTTTTAGAACGGCAAAGCGCTAAAATTTCATTTGCCTGGTCAAAATCATCACCCATAGGCTTCTGAATTAAAACAGCACTTCCATCTGGCAATTGATTTAGAGCCTCGATATATTGTGCAGGCATTGTAGTGAGATCATAAACTGCATTTTCTGGTGCATTTGCCACAGCTTCAGCTACGGTATTAAATACGTTCGGAATGCCAAAAGCATCCGCTAATTTTTGCGCCCGTTCTTTGGTTCGGTTTACAATTCCATAAACTTCAAAACCTGCAATTTTATATGCGGGAAGATGCGCATCGGCTACAATTCCACCTGCACCAATAATGATAATTGGTTGTTTTGTTAAGGGCAGCTCCGGCTTATATGTTATATCAATTCTCATTTATCAATTTCATTAATTTGATTTTGCGCAAGCTGAATAAGTTCTTCAGAAGGCGTATTGGAATTTATCGCCTGCAAAACCATTTTATCAATTATTACTGCAATTGCAGCCCAGTTTTCTTTTTGAGGAAGCATATTGGCAACCTCATGTAATTGTTCCAACTTATGGTAGTAAGGAATAATTTCATTGATTTCGGAATCTTTCCATGTCGATATTCTGCAGCCAATTCCGCCTTCTAGCGTAAGTTGTTTATCTTGTTCCTGAGCTAAAGCAAAGCGAAGAAAATCATAAGCAAGATCCTTATTTTTACCGCCTTTGGCGATGGTATAGAGCCAATAAACATTTAGGGATGCAGAGTTTGCATTAGGTGATGATGGTAATAATTCGACATCAATTTTACCTTTAACCTTTGAGTTTGCATCCACTTCGCACATTGCAGCAAAGCCGAACCAATTAATCATCATGGCTGCTTCGCCTTGAGAAAAGGCAATGCCTGCTGCAACAGATTCAAATTCGGCCGATTTCGGATGAATAGCAGTTTTGTCGTTTACAATTTGCCGATAGAAATTTAATCCGTCAATCGCAGCTTGCCTATCTATGAAAATAGAACCATGTTCATCAACTAAAGTTCCGCCTCGCGTCCATAATTGCAGGCAAAAATCGAAAACGGTATTATGCCCGTCAGGATAACAGGCGAAAATACTTCCGTACAAATTATCAGCAGGGCGATTGAAAAACCTCGCAATCTGATGAAAATCTTCCCAGGTTTTTGGCACTTCCAAAGCTTTACCGAATTGCCTTAAGAAATTGGCTTGCTCCTTCTTGTCCTCAAATAAATCTTTTCGATAGATGAAACATTCGGGCCCATCGTGAAAAGGTAAACCTACCACTTCGCCACCGAAAGACTGCAAGCCTAATAATGAATTGCTCCATCCTTCAGGGAAATCTGCGGGTTTATTTCTATTGATATGAGAATTTAAAACCTCGAAATCCTGATTTGAATAGCCCTCCGAAACCCAATCAGTACTAATATGGGCTATATCGAAATCGCCTTTTGCCAAACCACCTTTGGTAATGGTGCGATCGTAAAGTTCATGCAAATCCATCACAACCATTTCCAACTTTAAAGTACAGCCGGAAAACTCGCAAAATTGATCCCAGAACTTTTGCATGGCAGATTCAAAAGGGGCAAATTTGCGAACGGCAATCTTAAAGGTTTCTACTTGGTTAAGCATTTGCAGTTGTATTCTGTGTTATAAATTCTTTGATAATTTTTTCATTATCCTGCCCGAGTTTCGGAGAACCTACGGATGATGTAAGCAATTCTCCATCAATGCGAATCGGGCATCTGGTTGTCTCATATTTGTAACCATCAACCATTTCAACCTCCTGTATCATGTTCAACACTTTAAAACCATCGTGCGCCATTAGTGCATTCCAGTTCAAAACATCGGCACACCAAATATCAGCTGGTTCTAAAATTGAAAGCCATTTTTCGGTGGTTGCGGATAAAAGATGTTCTGCTAAAATTGCCTTTATTTCATCTCGTTTATCAAAGGCTTCACTAATTTCGGTGTAACCTTCTAATTTCTCGCAACCCAACAAATAACCAAGTTGAGGAATCGAACCCATTGCCAGTGCTAAATATCCGTTTTCTGTTTGATAAATACCGTACGGAGCACCCAAATAAGCGTTTGCGTTATTCTTTTTAGAACGTTCAGGTAAAGCGCCGCCATCATTCATAAATGTTGTAATCGTTTCAAACTGAAAATCGTAAGCCGATTCCATCATGCTTACCTGTACCAAACCACCCTCGTTTTTTATCGCTTTGCGATATAAGCAAGCCAAAAGTCCTTGTGCCAAATGCGCACCCGCCAGCATATCCACAATAGATAACCCCATTGCCACCGGACCGCTATCTGCATTTCCTGTTAAAGATGTTAGTCCTGTTAGCGATTGTAACAACAAATCTTGCCCAGGTTTATTTTTCCACTCTGTTTGTGTACCGTAACCAGAAATTTCGCCATAAATAATGGTCGGATTTAAAGTAATAACCGATTGATAATCGAAACCAAGTCGCTCCATTACCCCCGGGCGAAAATTGTGAATCATCACATCTGCCTTTTTAAGCAGCTCGCGAACCATTTCACAATCTTCTTCATTTTTTAAATCGACTTCAAAACTTTCCTTATTTCTATTGATGGCATGAAAAACCGACGACTCACCATTCATAATCAAATTGGAAGTGTAGAGGGTTCGACAAATGTCGCCCACACCCGAACGTTCGATTTTTATTACCCGAGCGCCCATGTCGGCCAAGCGCAAACTAGCTGATGGGCCAGAAAGAAACTGGCTGAAATCGATAACTAAATAATCCTCAAGCGGTCTCATAATTTTGTTTATTTATCAAAGTTGCCATTTTGAGCTAAAAGCGGTCGTCATCTCGACCGTAGTGGAGAGATCTTTTCAACGGTGGTCAAAGATTTCTCCATTTCGCTTCGCTTCAGTCGAAATGACGACCGATTTATTTATTTTTATTTTAAGTTGTGTTTCTGAACCTGCAGATTCTTCACCGTGTTCAGATTGACAACCGATTAAGTATAATTTTCTAATTCAAATTCTCTATTAATATGAATGTTGTTAACACCCAATTTTGGTGCTGCTTTCGCTGCAAATAATTTCTCATTATCCAAACGAATCGGACTAACGGTGGTCTTAATTTTTATTCCTTGGCCTAAATCTAATTGCTGTTCAATTTCTAATTTTTTATAACTGCTCAGTGCCGTTGCTGTTTGGTAATTTAATACTTCAGCACACCAAATGCCATGGGTTTCTAAAAGATTTACCCAAGTTTTGGTTTCCTCTTTTTTAAAGGTTTCTGCCAAACGAATAATCAATTTATCACGATTCTCGAAGGCTGAACCTGCCTCCACATACAAATCAGTAATATCACATTTTATGATGGCACAGATGTTCGGCAGATTTCCCATTGCCATGGCGATGTAGCCATCTTTGGTTTCATACATCCCGTAAGGTGCACTTAGATAGGCGTGTGCACTTCCTTTCGCACCACTTCTGTCGGGTAACTTACCACCATCATTTAAGTAAGTTGTGATGACTTCGAACTGAACATCTAAAATTGATTCGAGTAAGCTCACCTCCACCAAAACACTTTTATTTGTTTTTGCTCTTTTGATTAGCGCCGCCATAATTCCTTGAGCCAAATGGTTTCCGCACATAATATCCGAAACCGAAAGCCCGAAAGGAACGGATCCGTCGATATCAACGCCCGATAAAAAAGTTAATCCGGAGACTGCTTGTACCAATAAATCCTGACCTGGTTTATTGCGCCAAGGCCCCTCGTTACCATAACCGGTAACCACACCGTAAACAATTTTCGGGTTAATGTTCTGAACGTTTTGATAATCGAGGCCAATTTTTTCCATCACACCTGGACGGAAATTATGAGTCATCACATCAGCTTTGCTGATTAGTTTTTTTAACCTTTTTAAATCATCAGGATTTTTTAAATCGGCGGCATAACTTTCTTTATTGCGATTTATGGTATGAAAAAGCAAACTATCCTCATCAACAAAAAGATTTTTGATGGATAGCTGACGGCAAGCATCGCCCGTTTCCGGTCGCTCGATTTTAATGACGCGAGCACCTAAATCCGCTAATTTCAAGCCCGCAGATGGTCCAGCCAAAAACTGACAAAACTCTAAAACCAAAAGTCCTTCTAATGGCCTGTTCATGATATTACCAAGGTTTTAGATTTTTGATACAATTCGTTCATCTTTGATAAAACTGCAATTTCGTCTCCACCATTCATTAAATAATCCCGAACTACATCGCCTGCGTGATCTTGAAAAAACATGGAGCCATGATAACGCGGACGGAGAAACGCCCGTTGTAAAGCAGGTAAAGTGTTAAAAAAATAATTGTGACTTTGGCGGTTAACTTCTTCATTTTTCCAAGCTGCTAAATGCCCTGGCTGACCGCCATTTTCGAAAAATAATGTAGACTGACATGCTGGAGAACCCACAAATTCGACATACTTGGCTGCTACATCTAGCGCCTCACATTTGGAAGATATTGCCAAACCGGTCCCACCTAATGTGCTTCTTAAGTTTGTTTTTCCATCTAAAGAAATCATATCATGAAAATGCAATGTTTTACGTGCGTAGCCGTTTCTCGAGTAGTTAGAATAACCATAAGCAAAAGGACAATAAGCAATTTCATCGGTTAATGTCATCGCTTCATAAACCTGAATTGGGTTTCTATTGAAGTTTGCAGGATCTATTTTCGAAGCCAGTTCGCGGTACATTTGCAATGCTTTAACACCCGTTTCCTGCGACACCACTTCGTCATCGCCTTGACAAGGATCTTCCCCCAACGAACAGCAGAGCGTATAGAAATTCATCAGAACATCAATTGGAATTCCAGCAAAGGCAACCAATCCTCTTTCGGCGAGCGCTAGTAAATCGGCGAATGATTTCGGCAATTCTAAACCTCTATCAGTAAACAAGTCTGGCCGAGAAGCCGCCACAGGGGTTGCTGCATCTATCGGAAGCGCCCATAAATGTTCATCATAGAAATAACTTTCGTAAGATTGCCCGACAGAATTCCGTTCATGATCTGCCAAATAATCGTCTGAAAGGTAAAAATCCAAAGGCACAATAGATTTCGTTTTCGCTGCAAAACCTGCCCATGGATGATCGATAACCAGCAAATCAAATCGCTCTGCTAATTCCTGAATAGAAAAATCAGCAAATTGCTGCAAACTTCTCTTCTCCCAATTGATGTTAACATTCGGGTATAATTCAGAAAACCGCTGTGCCGTTGCTACCATTGGCAATAGCCCACGACTGTGGTTCCAGGTTATTCCTTTTAAATTAATCGTCTTCTCCACTTTATCTTAAGTTTAATATTTTTAAAAACTTGCCGTCATTGCGAGGTACAGCCTGTCCCGACGTTTCGGGGAAGCAATCTCTTTTTTGAAATCAGATTGCTTCAGCTCGCTCAATCCCAGCTTGGCAATGACGACCGTTTATACTTGTTTTACTAAAATTTTATTCTTTTCACTTCATTACTTATTTGTTGCTTATTCCCTGAAAAAGGCGTTAAATAAAAGCTGTAACTATAATTTTTGGAAGGAATTTGATATTGCGGCAATGGTGCTGCAACATCGCTCCAACTATCGTTTCCACCAACGCCCATTTGTATCAAATCTACATTTACCGTTAAGTAGCCAGCATCTTTTAACTTGTTTGTGTGCTTTGCCGCCTGTACATTTTCATCAGTAAAAGGGCTTGCGCTCATACTTAGTAAACTATCGGCAACGAAAACTAAACCTTGGTTTTTAGATGGATCTGAAAAATACATCCAGCGAACATCTGTTCTATTCCCGTTTTCTTGCGGAACGGCATAATGCTCCATAAAATCATTAACCGGTTCATTGTAAATTGCCGCATCAGAACCATAGTTATTATCAATATAGTTTTCCATCGGCCCTTTGCCATACCACGTAATGTTATTAAACTTGGGTGTTATACCCATTTGCATACCCACCTTTGGAATATTTGGCAAACCTGGCTTTACGCTCAAAGCGTAATTAACCTTAATAATTCCCGTGGAAGATATTTGATAGTCTACTTTAACTTTTGCACTATCGTTGATTAAACTATACTCACTTGTAATGCTTAACCCTGAGCCATTTTTACCATCAAAATTTCCTGAAACGCTCGATATGTACCTTAAGTCGTTGGCATACCATTGCTTTAATTTCTTATTTGATTTCCAACCGCGTTTATCATTATCGGTTAGCGGCCGGGTAAAGTGCGGTAACAAAGGCGCAAACAATTGCTCTTCACCTTTCCATTTGTAAGAAACTAAAGCACCGTTCTTCTTGCTGATGGCTATCTCAAAATTTTGTCCGGAATAAACTGCCAGCTCAGAACTATTGGCGTAATCAGGCGCTGCTACTTTATCGATTGTTTTTGATTCAGCTAAGCCCGTTAACGCAAACTGATTTGATGCGACTTCAAAGCCTTTTTTCGCCCAAGGTTCATTTTTGCTTAATGTGAAATGAATATCAGCCAAATACTCTGAGCCTGGTTCCATCTTCGGCAAATATTTTGAAAGGTTTATCAAAGTATCTTTTCCTGCAGAAAGATTAATTGCAGGTAATACTTTCCTACTAACAACTGCACCATCCTGACGAACAATTAAAGTAACCGAGTAATCGTTCAAATTTTTAACTGAATGACGATTTGTAATTTTAATAATCTGCTTCGTTTTGTCAATTAATACTGTTTCAGCACCTTGATACACACGTTTGCATTCGAACATCGCACCCTTGGGTTTTCCGTCAGAATTTACCACACCTTTTATCGTAAAATTATCGAAGTACTTTTCTCCAAAATCGCCCCCGTAAGCGTAAAATTTAATGCCGGCGCTATCGGTCTGTAAAATTCCCTGATCTTTAAACTCCCAAATTGCACCACCAATAATTCGAGGTGTAGAACGGAAAACATCCCAAAAATCTTTCATGTTACCAACAGAATTACCCATTGCATGTGCATATTCTACGAAGAAAATCGGGCGGTTATCTCCATTCGCTTGCTCTGCAAGCATTTTTGGCGTGTAAATACTTGGGTACATCCGGCTAACGATGTCTACATAAGGCTGGTCTTGCGGGTTTTGCAATCGATGGGAATGGTCATTAGGTTTTAAATAAGCCGGGTTGCTTGGATCGATGTAACCATCCAAACGCGGATTTCCCATGGCAGGCTCGTAGTGAACGGGTCTGGTAATATCAAAATCGTGAATCCATGCAGACATTGCAGCATGGTTCGGTCCGCTCCCCGATTCATTCCCTAAACTCCAGATGATAATGCTCGGATGATTTTTATCACGCATAACCATTCGGCTACCACGCTCTAAATAGGCCGATGTCCAGGTCGGGTCGTTACTCAATTTACCACCCAAACCATGCGTTTCCAAGTTCGCTTCATCAATTACCAAAATTCCGTATTCATCACATAACTCATACAAATAGGGATCCATTGGGTAATGACTGGTGCGGATGCAATTAAAATTGAAACGCTTAATCGTTTGCACATCCTCCAAAATATCCTCGCGACTTAAAGCCTTTCCTTTGGTTGGATGATGATCGGGTCGATTAATTCCGTACAAATAAGTTTCTTTACCGTTAATTAAAAGTTTCCCGTTTGATTTAGAAAACTCGATACTTCTGAATCCAACTTTACAGCTTTTAACTTCCAGAATTTTACCTAAACTATCTACCAATGCGATTGTAAGCGTGTAAAGATTCGGTGCTTCATCGCTCCATTTTGCAGGATTTTTAATCTTACTTTCGAGCAAACCAAACTTCACATTGTCCAAGCGAGGCCAGATTTCATTGATAATGCTTTCTGCACTTTTTTCCAAGGGCTTATCCAAAACCGCTGAGCCATTTTCATCAAATAATGATGCTTTAATTTTGTAGCCTTTAACTTCTTTACCTGTCAGGTTTTCAATTCGCGGGCGAATGCTTAAAGTAGCATCTTTATAATCTTTGTCTAATTTGGTTTGAACGAAAAAATCAGCAATTCTGAGTTCCGGTTCCGCCAAGAGCAGCACCTCGCGATGAATACCACTTAAACGCCAATGGTCCTGATCTTCAAGGAAACTACCATCAGTCCAACGCATTACCTGAACGGACAAAATGTTTTCGCCGGCCTGCAAATACGGTGTTATGTTAAATTCTGATGAAAGAAAACTGTCTTCTGCGTAGCCCAAAAATTTTCCATTTACCCAAACTTTGTAACCGGAACTTACGCCGCCAAAATGCAAGGTAACGTTCATGTCTTTCCAGTTTTCGGGAATGGAGAAAGTTCGCTGGTAGCTTCCAACTCCGTTGTAATCCATTGGTGGATTCGGTGGATTAACCGGACGAAAAGGATAGACAGCACTTTTATAAATGGGTTTATCGTAACCTTTCATCTCCCAGTTTGAGGGCACTTCTATTTTCTTCCAACCGGTTACCCGAGATTCATAAAAATTTTTAGGCGCATCGCTGGGTTTAATCGCAAAAGAAAAATCCCAATCGCCGTTTAAAGAAATCATTCTGGTCGATTTATCACGATCTCCTCTTTTAGCATCTTCTATGTTAGTGAACGAATAGGCAGTTGCTCGTGAAGCATCTCGATTGATACCACTAACCAATTGATCTTCCCAAGGTTCCTTACTATAGATTTGAGGTGCCTTTTGAATGGCTGTTGGCGTTTTATCGACAAGCTGGGCAGAAGCTGATGCAGTCAAAAATAAAATATTTAGCGGTATCAAAAATTTTTGGAGATTGAAATTTTTCAATGCTAAAAAAGTCTTACTTGAAGATGGCTTATTGGAATCGCCTCGAAAAGACGCCAAGCTAGGCCTTATTGCAAGGGAAGAAAAAATCTCTATAACACCAGCGCTCTTCATCATTTTGTCGTATTAATTGTAATTGATGTAGAAGACAACCCAGCCGAACTTGCGGTTAATTTTATTGTACCTGTTTGTTCTGTTGATTGCAAAATGGCCAGGCATAAACCATGAAATGCTTTGCGGTAACTTGCTTTAAATGGCTCCAAACTTGCCTGGAAACCATTATCAACGCCAGCGATAAAACCATCGCCTTCCACTTTGAAATTCACTAAATGATCCGCATTTGGCACTAAATTGCCTGCTGCATCCAAAATCCGAACGGTTATAAATGATAAATCGGTGCCATTGGCTTTAATATTTTTCCTGTCGGCGATTAATTCTATTTTGGCTGCTGCGCCTGCGGTTTTAACTTCCTTGACTAAAACATCTTTACCATTTTTTCGGGATACCGCCTTCAGTGTTCCCGGCTCGAAATCGACATTCCATAGCACATGTAAATCATCATCCTTTTTCGATCTTTTTCCCAGGGATTTTCCGTTTAGGTACAATTCTACCTCGTCGGCATTGTTGTAATAAGCCCAAACCTCAACAGATTTTCCTGATTCCCAATTCCAATGTGGCAAAATATGTAAAACAGGTTTATTCGTCCATTCGCTTTGATACATGTAGTAAGAGTCTTTCGGGAAACCTGCTAAATCCACAATTCCGAAATAGGAACTCCGGGCCGGCCATGGATAAGGCAACGGTTCGCCAAGGTAATCAAAGCCTGTCCACACGAATAAGCCAGAAACATGGTCATATTTTTTCGCCGCCTTCCATGTTTCTTCATGAGTAGATCCCCAGTAGGCAGAAACGTTGTCGTAAGAAGATGCCGACCATTCCTTATTGCCTTCGGTAAATTTAGTTTTTCCATCTTTTGGCCAACGCCGAATGGTATCTGCCGTATCGTAAAAACCCCTGGTTTCTAAAGCAGATGTCGTCTCTGTAGCCAAAAATTTCACTCCGGGATAGTTTTTGGGGAAATCTTCATAAAGTTTATGATTGTAGTTTAAGCCGTAAATGTCCAAGGCGTTTGCCTGATAAATAAAGTTCTTTTTCGCATCGGTTTCTGTTAATGCTGAAATTACCGGACGAGAAGTGTCTAAATTTTTAACGATACCTACCAGTTCTTTAGTAATCGCAATTCCAGTGCTGTCGAATTGCTCGCGAATCTCATTTCCAATGCTCCACAGTATAATAGATGGATGATTACGATCGCGTTTTATCATATCCTCCAGATCACGCTTGTGCCATTCTGGAAAATTTAAATGGTAATCGTTTTTGGTTTTCTTTTTCGCCCACATGTCAAAAGCTTCATCCATTACAAGCAAGCCCATTTTATCGCATAAATCTAAAAACTCTGGCGCTGGTGGATTATGAGCAGTGCGGATGGCGTTTACGCCCATCTCTTTCATAATTTCGAGTTGACGTTGCATTGCCCTAATATTAACCGCAGCACCTAAGGCGCCTAAATCGTGATGGAGGCAAACCCCTAAAATCTTCATCGCCTTACCGTTTAGCGAAAAGCCTTTCTCTGCGTTGAAGTGGAATGAGCGGACACCAAATTTGGTTCCATAACTGTCTATCAATTTATTGTTTTGAAAAATTTCAGTTACCAATTTGTATTGATAAGGAGTTTCGACAGACCAAAGCGTTGGATTTTTGACTTCTAACTTTGTGGTTAAAATTGTTCCTGAAGTATCGGTTTTTACGGTTTGAGCTTTGGTTTTTGCTACCGATTTTCCATCCGCATCATAAATTGAATGGCGAATAACAATGGTTTGTAGTTTAAAAGTTTTGTTCTGAATCTGCGTCTGTACATTTACGTTACCGGAGTTATCGGCAGTTACAAAAGTTCCCCAATTGGAGACGGCAACTTTCGCGGTAGAGGTTAACCAAACGTTTCTATAAATACCCGAACCCGAGTACCAACGAGAATCTGGTTGAGCGGCATTATCAACTTTAACTGCAATGATATTTTTACCCGATTTTAGGAATTTGCTTATTTCATAAGAGAAAGAAGAATAGCCGTATGGTCGTTTTCCGAGATATTTTCCATTAATCCAAACCTCGCTGTTTTTGTAAACGCCATCAAATTCGATGCTGATTACTCGGTTTTGAAAATCGGCTGGTGCTGTAAATTCTTTTCTATACCAACCAATTCCGGTTGGAAGCCCACCGCCTTCGGGTTTTGCGGGGTTTTTCTCATCGAATTTACCCTCAATGCTCCAATCGTGTGGCAAGGTGAGTTTTCTCCATTTTAAATCGCTATACGCCGGAGATTTCGCACCGGGTTCATCGCCAAGAAAGAATTTCCAGTTTTTATTAAAATTTGTTCTGGTGCGGGATTCAGAAATCGGTTTTAATAGATCGGTCGTCAATTCGGCCGAAGTGGAGAAATCTTTTCCGCTAGCGGAAAAATCATGTACAAAGGTTTCTCCATTCCGCTGCGCTTCAGTCGAAATGACGGAACAAAATGCCTTATCATGATAAGAGACCGACAACGCCGCCATCAGCAAAACCAAAACCCTTAAATTTTTCAACATCTTCATTCTAATTTTTGATTTCGCTTACAAAATTCATCTTACTCTTACCCAAATCTTTCGATGTTGCCACCGCAATTCCGCGTTGGTCTTGTTTGTTTACCGCACAATAAAAATGGTAAACCACACCTTTATATTTTAGCACAAACGATTTATGGGCATACAATTCGTCGTATTTTTCCGACGATTCAATCAGGTTATCGCCAGTCCAATCCGTCCAATTAACTAAATCTTTAGATACCGCAAAACGATTAAATGATCCTTTTCTATCTTGCCAAAAAGCACCAAAATAGAACATCACGTAGTTGGCGCCTATTTTTTGGATTACCGCATCTCCCGTAATTCCAACAGGATGATGCACTACAGGATTTTTGTTGAAACGCTTCCAATTCACCATATCATCGGAAACTGCCATACCAATTCGCTCGTACCAACGAGTTTTTTTATTGTTGACCAAAGAATCACCCACTGCATTATAATACATTACGAACGGATGTCCAGTTAACCTCTTTGGGTCTTCAATAACCGTACTTTTAAAGAGCTTGTTTCTGTTTTCCCACCAACGAACGTCAGCATCGGCTGAAGTTAAAACCGGTTTTTCTAAACGGTTCCATTCCTGAACAATCGAGGGGTGTTTTGTAGCATAAGCCATTCCAATAGAAAGGGGCTCAACTTCATAGCCTTTTTCTTTACCGCCAAAATACGACATCCAATATTTGCCATCGAATTGATTTACACCATAGTTTCCACCCCATTTAATATCCAATAAAGCATTATAACCAGCCTTTTGATTATCATCCCACGAACCTGCATCGCCAAATGACAGCAATTTGCCTTGATTTTCCCAGTGCAATAGATCCTTGCTTTTTGATAACCAGGTTTCGTAACCACGTCCGCTAAAAATAAGGTAAGTCATGTACCAGAATTCACCTTTCTTATATATTGTTGGGCAATCCATTTTATGTTCTTTATCTAAAGGAACCATTACCAAGCCATATTTGTAAGGTGTTTTTACCTCATTATAAATTTCCGCCATTTCATCAGCAGAAACGGGATTTGGCTTTTGAGCTTGTACACTAAATGCACCCAAAATCAGAAAAAGGATGATTTTAAGCTTATTCATTGGTACATATAAATTTATAATGTCCAGAGCCTATTGTGATTTTTGCTTTGCCGTTTTCAAAGCTCAATGCATTCATTTTTGGCGCTGATTCCTCTACAATTGTTTGTTTCGTTTTGCTTGGAAAATAGACATCTGCCTTTGTGTTGACAGGTATATTTACCTCTAACGTGAAATTCAAATCTGTTTTTGTCCATGCTGAAGAAATCTTACCGTATGGCGAATCGAAGCTTGCATGAGCTGAAGTTAAATCGCCAACAACTTCGGGTTCAATTTTAATATGCTTAAAAGCAACTGAATTTTCAACCTGACGAATACCACCAATACCGCTGTAAAGCCATTCCATTAAATGCCCAAGCATGAAATGGTTATTCGAAACGGTTGGAAGTGCTGCCCATGATTCGGTTAAAGCGGTTGCGCCTTTGGCAATTTGCATTCCATAACCAGGTACATCAGAGCGGCTGTTCATATCGAAAATTACATCCGATCTTCCTGCATCTTCCAAAACCCGAAGAACATATCGGTAGCCGATATCGCCAGCCGTTAAACTGTTTTTCCGATCTCTAATATCCTTCACTAAATTATCAATCACTGATTTTTTATCCTGATCTTCTACCAAACCCACGTAAATTGCCATGGCATTGGCCGCTTGCGAACCCGTTGCATATTGCTTGGTTTTAGGATCAAAAAACTTATCATTAAAAGCTTTTCTTACTTCAACTGCTAATGTTGAATAACTTAAAGCATCTGCTTTTTTACCCAAAAGCGTAGCCATTTTTTCTAAAATCTTTAAGTCGTAATAATAGATTGCCGTGCCTGTAACCCCCATTGGGGTAAGTTGAGAGACACCCGGAGGATTCGGCCCTAAATCGTACCAATCACCTAAACCTTGCGATAAAATATGGTTGTTTGCTTTGGTAGCTAAATAATTTATGTAGCCCTGCATCATCGGGTAATATTCAACTATGGCCTCTTTATCACCATACCACTGATATAAATACCAGGGAAGTAGAATGCCACTACTTCCCCACTCTGGCGAATCGCGGAACATATCACCTCCCCATTCAAACTTCACATATTCGGGTGCAATTTCCGGAATTAACCCATTTGGTAATTGCGAGTTCTTCATATCCTGCAAAGCTTTTTTGAATAGTGGCGCAGCATTATAATTGTAGCCAACAGAATTGCCCATTAAGTGCAGTTGCTCTAACCATCCCAGTTTTTCGCGATGCGGACAATCGGTAAAAACACTGACCATGTTGCTTTTGATCGACCAGTCAATTAGCTTAAAAGTTTCATTAAAAAGGTCGTTTGAGGTATTGACTTTTCCGACTTGCTCAGCAGCATTTCTAATGTGTAAAGCTTTTAAGCTTTCTATAACAGGTGAGCCAGATTTATTTTCAGTGTTTGCCGGAATACCACCTTTTATCTGAAGATACCTGAAACCCGTATAAAAAAACTTCGGCCGCCAGATTTCTACTCCATCACCTTTTAAGATGTAGGTAAAGTACGATGGGCCACCGATATTTTTTTGCGTCACCGAGCCATCTTCTTTAATTAACTCCGCCGGTGTAATGCGAATAGTATCACCTTTTTTACCACGAACCTTCAATTCTATAATGGCTGAGGAATTTTGGCTCATGTCGTAAACCCACTCACCATTAGGCACCCGGGTAGTTTTTATAGGAGAGGTATATTCAAAAACTTTTACAGGTTCCTCCTTTTGTGCATTTAATCTCGGACCATCAACCAACAAAGCCGATTTCCATTGCTGGTCAACAAATCCTGGTAAGCTCCAGTTTTTTTGCTCAAGGTTTGCATTGTAATCTTCACCGCCATAAATACTTGAAAATGTAACTGGTGAAGGAGCCGTTTTCCAACTTTGGTTGCTGATAATATTTGCAGAACTTCCATCGCTGTAGTCTATCAAAACACGGCAAATCATTTTCGGATAGCCATAGGCTACCTTTAATTTTCTGTACCTCTCTTTAACCGGCGGAACATAATAAAAACCATTTCCAAGCATCACACCAATCGCATTTTTTCCTTTCTTGATCTGTTTGGTTACATCGTAGGTAACATACAATGCTTCTTTGTCGTATTTTGTCCATCCCGGCGCAAGAAAATCATCGCCAACTTTTTCGCCGTTTAAACTCATTTCGAAATGACCTAAACCCGAAATAAAAGCCGTTGCTTTTTTTATGGTTTTAGAAACGACAAAATCTTTACGGAACATTGGCAAGATGTTATTCGTATTGTATTTATCTTTTTTTCCATCCGAAGGAAGTATGTTCACATTCGAATCGGCGAGTTTTTCAAAGGCAATCCATTTGGCACCTTTCCAATCTGCGGCGTTAAGTAAACCCATTTGCCAAAAAGCAGTTTCGCTCCAGGCAGATTCTTTCCTGAAATTATCCCAAACGCGAACTTTCCAATAGTAAGTTTTTGCTGATATAAGTTTAGTACCAGCATATTGTATTTGAATAGATTGACCTGAATTCACTCTTTTCGTGTCCCAAAAATCGCCGATATTTTTATTCAGATTAGCTAAACTGCTTGCAACCAAAACCTGATAAGCGGTTTGCATAACATTACGCTTCGATGATTGTAATTTCCAACTTAATTCGGGCGAAACAAAATCTATCCCGATTGGGTTATTCCGATAGCCACAACTTAAACCAGCAACCTTAACATCCTGCGCAAAAAGCGGAAGACTGAATAGGAAAAGCCCGAAAAGGTTTAAAAGTTTGCTCATTAAATAATCTACACCGTTTAAGGTATTTTATTTAGATTTATAATTGGTTATCAGCGATAAAAGCAATTGAAGGAAAGATTATTCTCCTGTACAATTAAGCCCGAATTCAGGGGCCATCTTAATCTTCGCTACTAATTCAAATATAAATATTTTTTTTAAATATGAAAACATTTAATACTTTAGATTGATATGCAACCTTTCTAAATTGTAAATAGGAAAGCATTTTGTATGTTTGAAATTGTAAAAAATACGCTACGACCAAATTTAAATCTGTATGAACGAAAAGGAATCAAAATATCAAGCACCTGCCTTAGATAAAGGACTTGATATATTGGAATATTTATCTGCACAATCTATCCCTCTGTCTCAAACTGAAATTGCGATCGGTATTGAGAAAACCCCCAACGAAATTTACCGAATGTTAATGAGTTTGGAGAGTCGCGGCTATATTCTGCGTGATGAAGTTTCGGGAAAATACAGACTTTCGTTAAAGCTTTTTTACTTATCACACAGACACTCGCCTATGGATGAGCTACGAAAAGCCGCTCAATTTCCATTAGAAGAACTTGCCAATACCATTCGCCAATCCTGCCATTTAAGTATTTTGTACATGAACCAGGTTATGGTTATTATCCACGCTAAAAGTCCGGGACCGATTGCGCTTTCCATTGAAGAAGGAAATCTTTTTCCCTTGCCATTAACAGCATCAGGTAAAGTTTTGTTAGCGTATATGCCTGAGGCTGAACGCAGCACGGCTTTAAAAAATAATGCGCTTTTTAAAAAATACCCCAAAACCCAACAAGAAGATTTCATCCATTCTTTAGAGGATATTCAAAAAACCGGTTCATACTTTAAAAATAGTGATTCGGTTTCGGGCGTTACAGATATTTCCGTTCCGATTGGAATTGGTGGCAATAACGGAATTATTGCTTGCTTAACCATTTCGATGTTGAATGCCTTAAATGCGGACAATGCAATAGAGAACGATGTAATTCTTGCAGAGGCGAACAAATGCGTTAAAAAGATTGAGCAAAGAATTGGAGTTTAAACTGTTTCTAAATGTCGTAATTGCGAGGTACAGTTCATCCCCGACCTTTCGGGGAAAGCAATTTTAATAAGTGAGTCGACCAAGTGGCAACCGCCTTAGGATTGCTTCATGCCTCGCAATGACGAAAAGGTGATTGGAGGTGATACCGATATGCGGAAACAAATAACTGTGTTAAAGAGATTCGCAGAAGACTAAAGTTAAACTGTTTCTAAAAACCTCACCCTTTGAAAGGTTGTAATATTTGTCGGTGTACTGCATCCCTCTCCTTGAAGAGAGGGAAACAAAGCGGTTCGGTTTGAACCTGTTGGCTTCACTCATCTGTCTATTAGGTTCATCATAGGAACAATGGCGAGGTTGGTCTTCCTAAGGCGTAGAAATGCATGAAGGAGCTTTCCCAAGACTGGATTTTGCACTGTTCTAAATGTTGTCATTGCAAGGTACAGTTCATCCCCGACCTTTCGGGAAAGCAATTTTAATAAGTGTGTTGACCAAGTGGCGACCGCTTTAGGATTGCTTCGTGCCTCGCAATGACGCAGAACAAAAAACATCTTTTATGTTGAATATTTTACGCTATAATCTTTCCCTTTCTCAATCGTTATCTCATAAGTTCCTTTAGAAACTTCTTTAACTACGGCACCTTTTAGTACAGGTTTGGTTTTGCTTTTTAGTATTAATTTACCTGTTCCGTTTGCAGAGGAAACCTTAATTTCCTTTTTGCTGCAATAAACAGAAATGTCGCCGTTGGCGGTCGGTACTTTCCCTTCCATCCACTCTAAACCACCTAAATTTGGCGTAATGGTATAAGTTTCGTAACCCGGTGAGGTTGGTTCTACGCCTAAATAATATTTCCCCAATAAATAAATCGGACTTGCGCCCCATGCGTGGCAAAGGCTTTTTCCAAATGGCCGGCCATACATTGCTAAATGCTCTGCCCCTTTTTTATCTGGATTGTATTCTTCCCAAAAAGATGTTGCGCCGAGCTTTAACATTCCCCCCCAATAGCTTTTCATTTCTTTTAAAACGTAGCTTTGCTCACCCATAGCGCAAAGTGCCTCCAATTCGTAGAAACGCATGTACGGGGTGGTAATTTTTGCAACTTTATCGTTTAGGAGTACATTTTTTTTCACACCGAGTTTTTGTTCTGGCGTAAAATAATCGAAAAAGATGCCAAACATATTGGCGTAACGCGTTACATTATCCGTTTGTTTACCATTTATTCTACTGTGAACCAACGCGTTTTTATTTTGGTTCCAGTACAAATCGAATATCTTGGCTTTCAACTCCTTTGCTTGTTTATCGTATTTTGCAGCGCCTTCAATATCATTGGCAAGTTTGGCGCACAAAGCCATCGTTTCTAAGCTTCGGGCATACAATAACTGTTCAAAACTTACTTCACCGTCTTTACTCAGTTTGTCTGCCCAATCAATAAAAATCCAATCGCCCGGCATCCATTCAAGTAGACCATCTTTATTTTTTCTTCCGTCGATATAAGTCATTAGCGATTGCATACGAGGATAAATATCCTGTACAAATTTTTGATCGCCTGTGAACTTGTAGTAATCGTAAATCCCTAAAAACCAATAGAAAGAATAATCCATTATGGTATTGATATGGGCCGTAACCGGATCTTTCCCTCGTTGTGCCCATAAGGTTTTCTTTACTGTTGGTGCATCAAAAAACGAATAATAATTCATCAAATAACTTTGGTAGGCATCACCACTCCACACCCAACGGTCGCGTTTAATGCCATCGATAAAAAATTCACGGGTATTTAAGTGAAAGGTGTATTTAGCTACATCGTAAATTTTATTCAGTTCGGCATCAGATGATTTAAAACTTCCCCTTTCGGTTACCGGCGCATATTCGTAAAGCATGGAGATGGAATCAACTGTTACATTTCCACTGGTTTGACGATTTACATATTTAAATGCCTTCGAAAGCGGCATTACCGAATCTTTCTTTTGCGCTAGATCAATATCTACATAATCCAAAGTTTCGCATTTTTCTTCTGATGAAGCCTCCTCAGGCGATTCGCCATAATATAAGCTCAAACGGCCCTTGCCTTTAAGGCCATGTACTTTTATAAAACCAAATGTTTCCCGACCGAAATCGAGCAATTCGCCGCCATCGTTTTTCTTTCTCGAAATTGCGGCCATTGGTTTAACCGGCAATTTAAATTGCGATGGCAACTGATTGGGATCATTCAAATTCCAGGAACCTGCCGAAACGAATGTGGTTCCGGATTTATCTGAAACTTTTCCACTTTGATCAATCCATTCTTTATCTTCAAAAGTAGACAACCAGGTTTCATCTGAAACAATTGTTTTACCCTGTACAAAAATCGCCGGAACATGCGCTTGATTATAAACCTTTAAACTTAATTTATGCTTCCCTGCAGGGATTTGGATGGTTTTAGGAAAACCAGAAATGGCCTGTCCGTCAATCTTCACATTATAAGTTCCTTCTACAAAAAGCTTAACCCCTTCGGGTTGAGAAAGGTTAAATTCCTTATGAAAATCGACCAGAACATAATGGCTATCCATTTTCCAAAAAACCGGAAAAAACGATCCGCGTTCGGTTCGACGGTTTTGCATTACATTGCTCATGTAGATATCAAAATCGCCCGGATACCAAATCCATGAGGCTTTTTGGGCAAACAAAGGAAGTGTTAAACAAATCAAAAGCAAGGGTAAAAATGTCTTTTTAAGATTTTTCATCATATCTATTTTATGTATATTGCTATGTATTTTTATCCTCTAACTTCAAAATAACGAGTGAGGACTGTTATGTTAATGTCCGTTAAAGAAAATATAAAGTGCAACCATCACTACTGCAAGTGCTATCCACGAAACCCAAACGGTTCTGCTCGATTTCTCAATATTGGATTGGTGTTCTTCATTAATTGTATAAATGCTTGGCGACCTGTCTGACAACGAGATCAAAATTGCGATAATCAATAATCCGCTAAAAATGAAAAAGGAGAGCATTAAATAGTGCGGCCAAAACGTATATTCACTTGGTGGTAAAATCCACAAATAAATTACGCCAATTCCTAAGCTCATAACAGAACCGATAGAAAGTGTAAAATTTACAGCTTTCCGGGTAGTTTTTCTCCAGAAAACGGTTAGCAGAAATACAACCGAAAGTGGCGGCGCAATAAAACCCAACACCGATTGAAAAACGTCGAAAAGATTTAAGCCTTTAATGTTATCTATTGCCAAAACCACAATTACCGCAAAAATACATCCCGCAACCACCGCCCACCTGCCTACTTTAATTATTTCTTTATTGCTTGCCTTTGGATTTATTTTTTTAACATAAATGTCCATTGTAAAAACAGTGCTTAAAGAATTTAAAGACGAGCCAATTGTGCCAACTAAAACGGCAATTAATACAACGATTACCAATCCGTTCATTCCGGGAGGAAATAAACTCGTTACCATTGTCATATATGCCTCGTTCGGGTCTTTCAAGTTTGGAAAAAGCACATAACACAAAATTCCGGTTCCGATAAATAAGGGTAAAGAAAGGATTTTTAACCAACCGATAAAACTCACGCCCAGCTGACCTTGTTTTAAGTTTTTAGCACCCAAAACCGATTGAACCATGGATTGATCAGTACAGAAAAAAGCAACTGCGGCAACCGGATAGCCTAATAAAATCGCATACCAAGGATATTTCGGGTCGCTCGCGGGTTGAATTAAATTCCAGAAATGATGCGGCGTTTTCGCATATAGGGCTGAAATTCCACCAACTTTGTGCAGGCCTAAAAGCATTAACGCAAGGGAAACAGCAATCAACAGAATCATCTGAAAAACATTTACCTTGGCAATAGCTTTTAAGCCACCAAAAAATGTGAAAAGGCCCGCAAAAGCAACCAAAACGCTAACCGATTGCCACATTGGAATTCCTAAAATCTGTCGAACCAGGAAGCCTCCGGCAAATAAACCAAGTGATAACCATGAAATTAAAATCTTAACCAGAGCGTACCAGGCAAGTATATTTTGAGTAGAGTCGCCATAACGATTGCCCATAAACTCGGGCATGGTGCTCACTTTGGCAGCCAAGTATTTCGGGGCGAAAACAATTGCCAGTAAGAATAAAAAGATAAAGGCATACCAATCGAAATTTACCGCAACAATGCCTGTGCTATAACCAATACTTGCAAAGGCCAGCAACATGGATGGACCAACATTTGTACCCCACATGTTAAAGCCAATGCTCGACCAATTCAGTGATTTATTCGCCAGAAACAGTGTTTCATCTTCGCCTTTTTTCTTCGAAAAGCTTGCACGATACCCTATTATTATTAAAATAACAAGGTAAGCAACGACGATAATGTAATCTAAACTGGTTAAACGTTCTACAATGTTTCCCATTAATTTATTTGGTTAGTTGTTTATTGGTGGTTGTGTTTTGCCACAGATGCACACAGATAAACACAGATTTAGGTTTGTATCCGTGCTTATCCTTTCTATATCTGTGGTTAATATTTTTCCGTTCGCTGTGGCATAAACTACAAGCCAATCGATTCTCTTGTAATATTATTCGCTTTCAAAATATCATCAATTTTTACAGGCAAACCGATCTCCATCGATTTATCCATGGCCTGCAACAACGCAACAGTTCCAATCCCTTCTTTTAAATCCGGATAGGCTGTGAATTTGTTATTGATGCTATCTGCAAAGTAATCGAGGTAATTTTGATATTCGCCGGCGTGGTGGCTTTGCCCTTCAAAACGGAAATAGTGTTTCAATGTAGAATCGCCCCAGGTAATAATTTTTTCCTCACCTGTTTTCGTCGTAACGGAATAACGCAACTCGTGGTAATCTGCCTGACTTGCTCCTTCCGTTCCACGGAGAATACAACTCATGCCACTATCTCTGGCGGCAGGTTGTGTCGGACCAGTATAAGCGCCACTTACCCGTGCAATTCGGCCATCTTTTGCTTTAAAAATAAAGTGCATGGTGTCTACATTCTTTATTCCGGCCTTTAAACCGTTGCTGCTCAACATGCCATAACCCATTACTTCTTCAATATCGGGCATATACCAACGAATAAAATCAACAGGGTGACTTAAGCCTCCGTATAACCACTTAAACGACTGTTTTAATGACCAGCCTTTTTCCAAAAACCAACGATGATCGGCATGATAATGACTTTCGATGGTGATTAGTTCTCCAATTAAACCTTTATCAAAGTCTTTTTTCTGTCGCATAGCCGGTTCAAAAAAACGAGAACTTTGTCCTACGAAAATTTTTCTTCGTGATTTCTTAGCGAGTTCCAGTAACTCGTTTGCATTGGCCAGATCATCAATAAACGGTTTAGTACAAACCACATGTTTTCCATGTTGCAAGGCCAGTTTAATATGTTCGAAATGCAAATGATCGGGCGTGTAAATCGCGATCATATCGATTTTATCACTGGTTAGCATATCCTCGTAATTGGTTGTCCAATTCTGAAAATCGAACTCCAAAGCCCGTTCTTCGCAAAGCTTTTTATTGGCGTCGCAAATTTGAATGAGCTTAAATTTTTTGCTCGCCAATGATGCAGAAATCGTGCTTCTGCCTTCTCCTAAACCTAAAATCCCTAATCTTAACATGATGATATTTTTTTATTTCTTAAGTCGTCATTGTGAGGTGCGAAGCAATCTTAATGAATATGAGGATTGAATCGTGCCTGGCAATGACGGTTATTTATCTAGTCTATAGGTTTAAAAAATACCCAAACCTCATCGGGCTTTGTACCTTTAATTCCCTCCTGATACTTTTTCATTATCGCATTCCATTCATCCACCTTCGGATTATTTAAAGTCGTTTTTGGATTTAAATCGTCTAGCTTTTTGCCTTTAGGAATGCTGATAATCAACATCAACTGCCTGCCCTTTTTAAAGATAGCCAGGCGCTGAAACTCGGCATTGCAAAATCCTTTGGATATCTCCGGCCACTTTTCAAACTGCGTTTTATGGTAATCCAAATACTCTTTCTGCATTTTTTCGTCCTCAACCAAATTAGCCGACAGAATGATGTTATCCCATTCTGCTACAGGCTTTTCGCCACAATGCTTTTCTCTGTTGAAGTCGTAAAACAGATTATCGTATAGCTTAATTTCGGTTGCGTTTAAGCGTTTCAGGGTTTGTTGCAAGCTTTCTGTTTTTAAACTTGAAGTATAAATGACCAATCTGTTACTCCATTTATAGATTGCGTTGGTTAATAGGTTGTTCTCTTTTGCAAAATCATCCAGCGTTTGCTTTGCCGGTAAATGATCATCTTTAAATATCAATTCAAAAACAACGGTTTTATCTTCCGCCTGATTGATGCCGCGATTGGAATAGGCGGCGCTCTCTGCAAGCAAGAATTGATACGGCTTTTCTAAACCTGCAATCCGTTTAATATTTTCGGCAACGTTTGGTCCGTTCTTTTCCCATACATTTCCCGGCCCGTTCGCATTCTGAAGATATTTTTCAGTAGGCGTCCAGTTGTTTTTAATGGTGAAGTCCGAAGAGCCTTCATCCGTATACAAATAAAACCAGTGATCGGGAAGATGAGCATAAGGCGCTTTATAAATACTATCGACTACATTTTCGGTAATGAAAGATTCTGGTTGAGCAGAGAGCGTATAGATCCCTGCAACATCGTACATGTGTTTGCCATAGTGATGGATTTTGTTTGAACTGATGGTGTTATTTCTCATGGCGTTTTGAGTCTTTGTCCAACCCCAGCCCATACTGATGCCCGAATAGGAAACATCGCTTATTTCATTATGCAAGATTTTAATGCCGCGGACATAGCCCGCACCAATGCCAACTGCGCCCCAATCTTCATTGGTAACATCAGTAATCAGGTTGTTTTCTATCCTGTCATTAGTCGAAATTTCTCGTTTATCTTTCGGATTATAAGGCAGATGAACCTCTGTAGCCTCATCAGAAAATGTGCCCACTAAGATCGCTGAACCTCCAATATCTTTAAACAAATTGCCTTTAATCAAATTGTCTGATGTTCCTTTGTTGAAGTCTAAACCGGTAGAGGCAAGATGTTGGAAACGGCAGTTTTCAAAGCTGATCTGATTGGCAAATTTTACTTCAACAGCGGCGGCCGGCCTGCCAACCCAGGCCTGATTTTCTAACGCAGCTTTATCCGGAGTTCCGGGTGTCGCAAGTTTATAAGCATCGAGCATATACATCCCAGCCTGATGCGGAACGTGGCCTTGCCTCGAAGGGCGCAGCCAAGTAGAATGCTCAAAAGAAATACCCTTAAAAGTTATAAAAGCCACAGGATTATCTATTGTTCCCTCAATTTTAACAAGTTTCTCTAAAGCAGGCGCAACTACATCAGCATTGCGCATATTTTCTGATGCCTTTGGCCAATAATAAATTTTATGGTTTTTTAAGTCTTCAAACCATTCGCCTGGCTCATCCAAAAATTGGAGGTCATTGGATAAATAGAATGCAGAGTTTCCAGTTTTTTCAGAAATCCAGGGCGCTGGCCAGGGATGTTCGGATTGAATTCTACTTTCAGGCTGCATAAAAGAAAGTTCTGCAGCATTGCCAATTACCTTAACTGATTTTACCCGAAGATTGGCGATTGCCCACCATTGATGGATAAGCAGCTCCATGCCATTTATGTTGTTCAGATTTATGCCTTTTTGGATTGGGATTTTACAGGTTTGGTTTTTCTTATCCCAGGAAAAAATTCTACCCATAGCATCTCCATTATAGTTTTTCGCCCTGGTGGCCTTAACTCCATTTACCCAAAGTTGGCGGAATAGCAAATCGCTGATACCATCATTAGGAAGATCAGCAACCCAAATTTTCCCCAAAGCCTTTTTTGGTAATCCCGCAACAGTTCCATTTACCTTTTTCCAACCAGCAATATTAACCCCGCCACTAAAAACAACTTTTTCGGTGGCGAAAATCTCTGTTGGACTATCTTTAGTTCCAGCGTCTTCAGGCCGAAGAATGATGGGCTCATGCAATTGATAAATGCCCGCACCAACCCATATTTTAATTCCATCTTTCGTGGATGGATCTTTTAAGCGTCTTAATTCTCGGGCTTTCCGAATGGCTGCATGAAGTGTTGCAAGAGGTTGTTCCTTATTTCCAATGTTAGTATCAGCACCATTCTTTGCGACATAAATTTCCACTGCAGCAACTTGAAAATGCAGTAAAATAAATATCAATAAAAAGCTTAAACTAATTTGTTTCATAAATTATTTCGCTTGAAAAACAGACTTTAGGTAACTGGTATTGGCACTAAAATTATATTTCACATTTGTGGGTTGGCTTGCATCTCTGCTCCTTTCAACAACCAACCAACCGCTCCATCCCATGTCGTCGAGGGTTTCTTTTTTCTTTTTTAAATCGATTTTCGGGTCGTTCTGCAACCAAACGCCGTCATCATTGGTTGCGTGGATTTGAATAATATTTTTTCTGCCCAGTATTTTCAATTCCTGCTGTAAATCTCGCCCATTTTTAATTGGATTTGAAAAATTGAAATAGCTTTTCACATGCTTGCATCCAATATCTTTGAGTAATTTAAGTTCGGCTGTTGCATCAAGTGCTGTCTCAATGCCGATCACAATACCCGCTTTTGCAGCCATTGCACCTGCAACCTTCAGCCTGCTAACGATAGGCTCACGCAATTCGGGGTTTTTAACAAGATCACCCTGAACACCCAGCGGCAAGAACACCACTTTTATGTTCATTGCCTTTGCTGTACCCAAACAATCCAGAATCATTTTTTGATAAGTTGGCCGTGTGGCGAAGGATTGCGCATAGAAACCCGTCATTGCTAAAGAACAAATTTCCAAATTCAATTCTTTCGCTTGATCAAGGTATTGCTGACGAACTTTCGGGTCTGCCAGTTTGCTGTCAAACGTTTCACGATTGCCCAAACCGCCCATATCTATTTCCAAACCATCGGCACCGATTTCTTTGGCTAATGGCAAGGCGCTAATCTTCTGGCGTTTCAAAATCATTAAATCAATTACTGCAATTTTATACTTATTTCTTTTCTCAAAGGCAAAAAGCAGTTGATTTGGAACCATCAAAGCGCCCGCAAGCAAAGCAGTGTTATTAATAAAAGTTCGCCTGTTTTGATGTTGCATATTTAATTTATTGTTTAATGACTCTCGTTTACTTCATTTTAAGCACCATGACCCATTGTCATACTCAGGTTGCCTGAGCATATTAGTGGTAAGTTTGTCCATGCCTTAAGATTTCCACCTGCGTGAGAATGACGGCAGGGGAAAACATTATTTAATTGCTTAATCGAAATAATTTTTCCAGATTCTCAAATCCCATCACTGCGTTTTTTGGCAACTTTTCGCCTTTATCTCCGAAAACATACATTGCATTTTCTTTCTCGATAGTTACCTTACTTTCGTCGTATTTCCCTGCTTTATCTTTTACCAAACTACCATTCAGTTTAAAATTCTTTATTAAAAAATCATATAGTGCAATGCGTTTGTTGATGCCAAAATCGTGTTTCTCTGTAGGAAGATGAACATTCTCCACCTTATTGCTTACGCCATAATATCCGTACATTTTTTGCAGATAAGGGAAATCATGTTCTGGTGTATGGGCCGTCCAATCGCTACCATCCGAAACCAAAAGTTGTGGTCTTGGTGCAGCCATTGCCGCTAATTCAACATTATCTGTTCCGCCACCGCATTGATGAATAGGCATTCCGCTTTCGCATGGGCAACCACCGTAAAAATAGGAGGACATCGCTACAACTGGTGCGCTTAGTTTTATTCTATCATCCATAGCGGTCATCAAAATCGAATGACTTCCAGCTCCTGAACCACCACTAATTCCGATTCTGCTGGTGTCTGTTTCTTTGAGCGAAGAGAAATAGTCGAGGATTCTGATTCCGCCCAAAGTTTGTACCGTTTGGGCTAAACTCCTGCGGTGGTCTTCATATTTAAATTGCAGCATAGATTCGCCCCAGGCAAATAAATCGTAACTGAAAGCCATTGCTCCCATACGTGCAATCGTGGCACAACGGAGCTGACAATCGGCTCTGTAGCGTTGTTTTTCCCAATGGCCGTCGGGACTGAGAATTACAGGAATTTTGCCTTTAACATTTAGCGGTTTATAAAGTGATCCATTGATCCAAAGGCCCGGCAAAATTTCCAAAGCAATATTTTCCACTGAATAGCCATCAAAAATCCTTTTCGTTGTTATAATTGGCTTTGAGTTTGGCTTTGCCGGCAAAGGCGAGAGTAGCAAGGCTTTGTAAAGCTCGGGCTTTATCTCCGCCTTCCGTTTTTCCCAACTGCTTTTGTCGCTGTATTTTGTGGCGAGGGTATCCAAATAAGCCCAGCCGTCTTTTGGGTCCCATCGGTAATATTCGTACTCTTTCAACTTGTAAACGCCGGGTTTCTCCTTGTTTACCTTCATATCTAAAGGAGCAAGGACATTTGTGAGCGTTTCATCTACATCAGCACGAAAACGCCATTCTGCATAGTTCAGCCATTTGTCCTTCACCTGCGGTTCTGAATATTTAATCTGAACGTTGAACCGGGTCTGGATTTCTTTTAAAACGTCGACTAATGGTTTTTTGTAAAGGTTATCTGTGTTTTGGGTTTGGGCGGATAAGTTGATCGGGAAAGCGAAATAAACCAATAAAATCGCAACATACATGAATATTCTGCCCGTCATTGGGAGACTTGATTTTTCATCAGCCGAAGCAATCTCTCGTGAAAGGTCAGATTGCTTCGTACCTCGCAATGACGTGGAGTCCAGAGATTTTATCAACAAATCCGTCCTTGAGAGGCTTGATTTTTCATCAGCCGAAGCAATTTCTCGTGAAAGGTCAGATTGCTTCGTACCTCGCAATGACGTAGAGTCCAGAGATTGAATCGACAAATCCGTCATTGAGAGGCTTGATTTTTCATCAGCCGAAGCAATTTCTCGTGAAAGGTCAGATTGCTTCGTACCTCGCA